>Ga0183260_10000913_pt1 | contig 25121 bp, 24 predicted proteins | sample AntDrymUQ4972206_2_FD_129768 | JGI IMG/M metagenome (GOLD analysis project Ga0183260, IMG submission 129768) | Polar desert sand microbial communities from Dry Valleys, Antarctica - metaG UQ497 (22.06) (version 2) (version 2) | ecosystem: Environmental > Terrestrial > Soil > Desert | place... | reverse complement strand
CTGTCCTGGCGTGGGCGAGCTCACGTTTGCCTTCACCACGACGTCGGGCAACCCGCTTCGCGCCCTGACGTTCGAGATCATCCAGAGGCAGTTGAAGAGCGTCGGCATCCAGTTCACGCCGCGGTTCCTCTCGCCGGCCGTGCTCTTCGGCGGCGGCGTGCTCACCGGCGGCGACTGGCAGTCGGTGATGTTCACGTTCACCGGCGGGCCGACGAGCGCGGGAACGTTCTTCAGCATCGGCGGCTGCTCAGGCGACCAGAACTACGGCGCTGCCTGCAACAAGAAGGCATCCGCGCTGCTGCAGAAGGCGCAATTCACCCCTGATGCGGCGGATCGCAACAAGCTGCTCCATGCTGCCGAGGCCATCCTGGCGGACGAGGTCTTCTCGGTCCCGCTGTTCGCTCGACCCCAGCACCTCCTGCACAGCACCAAGGTGAAAGGGGCGCTCAGGAACCCGACCCTCCAGGGTGGGACCTGGAACGCCGAGACCTGGAGCGTCGCCTCGTAGGTAGTCGCATCGCTCGACCGTGCCGGGCCGCGACTGGCTGACACGGATCCCAGTCCCGCCCCGGCGCCGCAGGCCGGGGCGGGCTTGGCCTCGGTCGAGGGCCGTTACAGAGGCTTGCGGTACGTCGTCCAGCTGGCGACGACCTCGTAGCCGAGCCCGGCGTACAGGTCGAACGCCCCGTTCGGGTTCTCGGTGTGCACGCCGAGCGCGACCTCGGTCACTCCGCGGCTCGCAAGCTCGCGGATGCTCTCGACGATGAGCGTCTTCGCGACTCCGCGGCGCCGCCAGCGGCGTGCCGTCGAGATGTTCTCGGTCCAGCCGCGCTGGCGCCCGATCTCGGAGTTCTGCGCCTCGTCGATGAACGAGCGGACCTGTCCCGCGACGCCTTCGTCGTCCCAGGCGACCTTCCACAGCGTCGGATCGTGGTACGGGAACGCGAGGATCTGCTCGTACCAGCTGTCCGTCGGCTCGACGTAGCCCCAGTGATCGCGGAAGGCCTCGACGTCGGCCTCCCAGATCGTGCGCACCTGATCCTCGGTCACGGGGCGGATCTCGACGCCCTCCGGGAGGCGGTGGTCCGGGAGATCGTCGACCGACGGCCGCACCATCTCGGCGGAGTACGTGACTGGCTCGAAGCCGGCGGCGCGGACGAGCGCTGTCGCGGCCGCGTTGCGATCGTTGATGTAGACCTGGAACTGCTTGTCCGACGCGTCGTGCTCGGCGGCGATCTCGCGGAGCCGATCCTCGTTCCAGGCAAAGAGCGCTGTGCCCACGCCGCGGCCGCCGAACGCCGGGTCGACGAAACAGACCTGCGTGTACGTACGCGGACCGTCGACCTCTTGATCCCACGTGACGCGGCTGTATGCGACGGGTCGACTGTCGATCTCGGCAACGACCAGGTCGACTCGTGGATCGCAGCGCTCGAGGTGGGAGTACCCGGCGGCGATCGTCTCGGCTGTCTCCACCCGATCGTTCCCCTCGCCTCTGGCGAACGCCGTGATGATCCGCGCGAAGTGCGCGTAGTCGGACTCGTCTCGAAACGGCCTGAAAACGACCTCGGTGAGCTCGGGCAGCGCGGGCATCGGGTGCAATCTCTATCAGCCAATTCATAGAAACGCGTGCGACCATTGGCTCTTCGTGCGAGCGAGACAAGGAGATCCAGCGTGACCGAGCGTGAAATGAGCCGCAGGCGACTTCTGGAACTGGGTCTCGCGCTGCCACCCGTGGCGGCGCTCTTCGCAGGCGCCGACGCGCTCGTCCGCGACGGCGGCGCCGCTCCGCTGCTCCGGGCGACGCCGATGATCGTGGACGCCGACGACCCGACGCCCGAGCTGACCGAGGGTCCGTACTTCACGGCCAGCTCGCCGAGCCGCCGGTCGATCGTTCCGGCAGGAGCGACCGGGACACGGCTGACTCTTTCCGGACGCGTGCTCACCACCTCCGGCAAGCCGGTGCCGAAGGCGCTCATCGACTTCTGGCAGTGCGATGCGCGCGGGATGTACGACAACAGTGGCTATCGCTTCCGAGGCCACCAGCTCACCGACGCTCGGGGGCGGTACACGCTGCAATCAGTGGTGCCGGGCGTCTATCCCGGAAGGACGAAGCACATCCACGTGAAGGTACAGGCGCCGAGGAGGTCCGTCCTGACTACCCAGCTCTTCTTCCCCGGAGTCTCCGACAACAGAGCCGACTTCATCTTCACCTCCGAGTGCCTCGTGACCGGTGGGCGAGTCGTCGGCGGACGACGGGTCGCCCGCTTCGACTTCGTGCTCGACCTCTAGCTTGGCGCAGACCAGAAACCGCTAGCGCGATCTGGTCGCGCAAATGCCTAAAGGCGTCCGCAGCGCCCGTTGCTCTCATTCAAGGAGACAGCGGCTCGCTCGACTACCGTCCCGCGCGTGAACACGCGCTTGGTGTCGCGGGCACGATCGCACCCGTCCGCAGTCGTCACAGCGGCGCTCGTGCTTCTCTGGTCCGGAGTTGGAGCGGTGCTCGCGATCTGGTACTCGGGCCGGATACAGGACTGGTCGGTGATGACCGACGAGCTTCTGTACGCGAAGCTCGCGACCGCGATCGCCACCTCGGGCTCGCCGCTTCCCGAGGTGCACGGAACGTCGATCGCCGTCTACAACCAGCTCTACCCGCTGCTCATCGCGCCGCTCTACGGAGCGCTCACGCCGCCGCAGGCCTTCCGGGCCGCCCATGTGCTGAACGCGTTCGTGATGACGAGCGCGGTCTTTCCCGTGTATCTGCTCGGCCGACAGGTGCTTCCCCGGGCCTGGGCGTTCGCAGTCGCGGGCATCTCGGTCCTGATCCCGTGGATGGTGCTCACCGGCTTCCTCATGACCGAGGCAGCCGCCTATCCCGCGTTCGTGTGGGCGCTGCTCGGGCTCCAGCTGGCCATCGCCGCTCCGAGCCCGCGACGCGACGTCCTCGCCGTGGGCGCTCTGGGTCTCGCGATCCTCGCGCGAACGCAGTTCGCGGTGCTCGCGCTCGTCCTGCCCCTGGCCATCCTCGGACATGAGGTCGGGGTGCGGCGGAGCCTGCGCGCGGGGATAGTGCAGGCGGTACGCGGCCACCGCGTTCTCGCCGCCGTCTACGCGGTAGGCATCATGCTGGCGGCCATCCTCGCGGCGGTCGGCTCGTTCGGCAGCTTGCTCGGTGTGTACGCGGTCACGGTCGAGGAATCCGTCCTGCCCTCCGGCGTGTGGGCAGCCGCGGCCCGGCATCTCGACGCCGTCGCCATCGGCTGCGGGCTTGTCCCCCTGATTCTCGGGGGTGGCTGGATGCTCTCGACGGTCGCTCGCTCGCGCAGCCGGGCCGAGCACGCGCTCGCGACCCTCTCGCTGGTCACGGTCACGCTTCTCACCTTCGAGGCCGCCTCGTTCAGCGTCCGCTTCGGCGACTCGGTCGTGCGCGACCGCTACCTCTTCTACGTCGTTCCGCTCCTTCTGATCGGATCCGCGGCCGCTCCACGCAGCGGACACCGTTGGCGCGTCGCGGCGGGGGCGGGAGCTGTGACAACTCTCTTTGCGCTGACCGCCGCGCAGCTGCCGTTCACCGTCTATCCGGGCGTGTGGATCGACTCGCCCGCGAGCGTGCTCAACGAGCTCCTGATCGAGCAATCGGGGGCGCTCGGCACGGGAACGTTCGTCGCGCTACTCGGCCTCTTCACCGGCGTGGTGCTCGTTCTGGCGCTCGTGCTCTCGCCCCGGATCCCCTTCGCGATCCTCTCGCTCGTCACGGTGCTGGCCTTCTCCATCCTGACGCTGCGTAGCGAGGTCGACCGGGTCGTCGAAGGAACCGGACTCAGCGGCCGCCCGCTCGCGGGAGCGCCCGGGCTCGTTCTGGACTGGGTGGACACCGTGGTGCCGGAGGGAGAGCGGGCTGCGCTCGTCGCGTTTCCGGTCTCGACCGCCTGGGACACGACGGCGATTCGCTGGTGGGACGTGCAGTTCTGGAATCGGAGCGTCACCCATGCCTACGTCGCGACGGACGAGAACTTCCGGTACACCCCGTTCCCGTATCGCGCGCTCGAGATCGACTGGTCGAGTGGTGAGACCGAGGACACCGACGATGCCCCGCCGTACGTCGTCGCCGCGCCCGGCGACTCGCGATTCCTGCTCGCCGGCCGCGAGCAGGCCGCGAACCTCGGCTTCGTCCTTCGCCAGGTGGAACGCCCGTACCGCGCCCTGTGGATGAGCGACGGCCTGCAGACGGACGGCTGGACGACACCCGGCCGCGCGGCGACGATCCGGGCGTACGCCGAGCCCGGGGTCGGCTCCTCGCTCATTCGAGTCCGGATAACCCTGCGCGCGCCGGATGTCGCGCCCGCGAGCTACCAGCTCACCGGAGCGGGCCGGACTCGCGCCGGCGCCCTCGCCCCGGCCGAGCAGCGACTGGAGACCGTGAGTGTGTGCCTCTCTGCCGGCTCCGTCGCCGATATCAGGCTCATGAGCACGAGTAACGCCCAGATCGCCGATGTGCAGGTCGGTCCTGGAGTAGACGGCACTCGGGCGGTCGGCGTAGGCGTCGGCCCGATCTCGATTCGGTCCTTCGGCGGGTGCTAGCGTGGGGCGCCGTGGAGCGCTGGCATCTTCCGTCGATCGATGTGAGTGGAAAACGCGAGCCGCGGGTGCTCTTCTCGCGCCCGGAATGTCGCGCGGTGCTGCTCGATCTCCAGGAGGGCGAGGAGATGGGAGACCACCGGGTTCATGAGCTGACGATCGTCGAGGTCGTCTCCGGGCGGCTCGAGGTCACCGTCGACGGCGACTCCGTCGAATGCGACTCCGGGACGTTGCTCGCGTTCGAGCCCGGAGAGACTCGCCGCGTACTCGCGCTGACACCCGCGCGCATCGTGCTTCTGCTCACGCCCTGGCCCGGCGACGGCCACTTCCGCGCAGGTGAGAGCACCGACTCGGAGCGGATGCCCGCCAACGCCATCGCCCAACCCCTCCGCTAGCGAGTCGATCAAGTGGACGAGCGGCTGGAGCGAAACAAGGACACCGCCAAGGCGTTCTACGACCTGATGTTCAACCAGTCCCGCCCGGCCGAGGCGATCGAGCGCTATGTGGGAGACACGTACATCCAGCACAACCCCGACGTCGCCGACGGCAAGGAGGCGTTCATCGCGTACTTCGAGCGCATGGCGCACGAGTATCCGGGCAAGCAGGTCGAGTTCAAGCGCGCGCTCGCAGAGGACGATCTCGTCGTCCTCCATTGCCACCAGACCTGGCCTGGCGAGTACGAGTACGCGGGGATCGACATCTTCCGCTTCGACGAGAACGGCAAGATCGTCGAGCACTGGGACGTCCTGCAGGTCGTCCCCGAAAAACCTGAGAACGACAACACGATGTTCTGACCTCGAAGGGAGCTGCGATGGCCGACTACACGATCAAGCGCCTGGAAGAGGTCGACGACGTTCTCGGCGACTACCCCGGCGAGATGCGGATGATGGCGGCCGCGCTCGACGCCGAGCAGGTCGCGTTCACCTTTCGGCGCATGCCCCAGCACACGGGCGGAAAGGGCTCGTACGGCCACCGGCACAAGACGCAGGAGGAGATCTACTTCGTGGCGTCGGGCAAGCTCCAGTTCAAGCTCGCCGACGACGTGTTCGATCTAGAGCAGGGAACGGTCGTCCGGGTGTCGCCCGAGACCTGGCGCTCGGTCTGGAACGAGGAGCCCGATGACGCTGAGCTGATCATCGTCTCCAAACGAGTCGAGGGTGGGTCTGCCGAGGACGCCGAGTACCTCGAGAACTTCTGGCCCGCGTAAAGGGCAAGGTGTGACCGGTTCGAGGGCCGGGCATACCCGGCCCCTACCTCCAGGGACGAGGTCGGAGGCCCTAGCCGCGAGGCCAGGACAGCACCTCGACCACCGGCCTCTGCCACTGCTCGTGGAACGCGGGGCCACGCGGGCCGGCCCCGGCGACGATCGGCTCGTTGCCGGGGAAGTGCACGTAGCCGTCCTCGCCCCAGCTGCCCGCGAACGCCATCCAGCTGGGCGTCGTGGCCGTCACCGGCACAAGTCGGGGGCGGACGATGCGACCGTTCCCCGCATAGTCGACCGGTCGGGCGCCGTAGGCCTCGATCACCGAGATCAGCGCCGGCTCCACGAAGCGAGGGTCGAGGCGGTGCGCGCCCGGCGCGAAGAAGTTCGCGTGTGAGCCGAGCCCGACGTAGACGAGCGGCCGCAGCCCGCGTCGCTTCACCTTTGACCACATGCGCTGCGCGCCTGCGCTGTGCCGCGAGAGGCCCAGGACGAGAGCCTTTCCCTGAAGGTCGAGGATGACGGAGACCGCCTCCCAGTCCCCTTCGTGCACTTGCCAGAGATCGCCGGGTGGGACGGTCGGGCTGTACGCGTTGTACGGGTACCAGATCCAGTACTGGAGATCGATGCGGTTCTTCACGCGGAACGCCGCGCCGTACACGACCGGCGCGGCGGGATGCGCGGCCTGAGCCGTGACGTAGCACGAGGTGGCGGCGATGCCGTCTCGCGCCCGGCAGAACCTCTGATCGAGACGGAGGTCTGCTCCCCCGGACGGGAGCGGCTCGGCGATCGTCGACCAGCCCGAGCCCGTCCTGCGCTGAAGATCGGAGTCGGCCAAATAACCCTCGACGGGAATCGGCCGAAGCTGCTCCGCAGGATGCAGCACGAGAATCGGAACGTGGCGTGCGAGAAGCGCGGCCACGGACGGAGACGGGGCTCCGGTGGCTCCCGAGGGGACGAGTGCGCCGACGGCCACGAGCAGGACCGCCGCGCCCGTCCCAGCTCGATGCAAACTCAGGAAGCCGTACGTGGCAGCTCGCCGTCAGGCGTCAGCTCGTCGACGACCTCGGGCACGGCCTGGGCAATCTCGTCCGCAGCCTGGCTCGTGGTGATGCCGAGCTTTGCGGCGATCCCGGACACCACGTCGTTTCCGAGCGCCTTCTCGATCTGGTCTCCGACGACCGGCAGGTTCTCGCCCTTCGAGATCCAGCTCGACACCTGCTCGTCGAGCCCGCTCTCGCGAAACTTCTGGGTGATGCCGGAAAGGTCTCGGTCGCGGATCAGCTGCTTCACCTCGTCGATCGCACTCATGCTCGTCTCCTTCCGAACGGCAACGGACGCCGGACGATATCTACGGGCGAGCCCAGGCAGCGAGCGCCTCGATCAATGCTCGAAGTCGCACGCCGTCGGTCGTCAACACGTACTCGACCCGAGGCGGCCTGGCATCCGTCACCTCGCGTCGTAGCACTCCCCCCCGCTCGAGCTCCACGAGGCGTTGCGTCAGGGTCCCCGGCGGGATCTCCCCGAGCGCCTGCCGGAACTCCCCGAAGCGGGTGCAGCCCTGATGGGAGGCGTAGAGGATCGAGACCGCGTAGCGACGCTCGAGGAGGTCCGCCACGCGGCGGACCTCCTCGGGAACGGGAGCTTGAGCTTTACAACGCCACATTCGACTCGACCGACGCCTCCTCCAGCGCGAGCGAGAGCACCTCGCCGATCGACATCACGGGATGGAACGTGACGTCCTCCCTGACGTTCTCCGGAATCTCCTCGAGATCGCCGCGGTTCCGCTCGGGGATGACGATGTCGGTGAGCCCGGCCGCGTGCGCGGCGAGGACTTTCTGCTTGAGCCCGCCGATGGGCAGGACACGGCCCTGGAGCGTGATCTCGCCCGTCATCCCGACCGTGTGCTTCACCGGCCGGCCGGTGAGGAGCGAGGCGATCGCCGTCGCCATCGTGATTCCCGCGCTCGGCCCGTCCTTCGGGATCGCGCCGGCGGGAACGTGCACATGGAACGCGCGGTTCTCGAACGCCTCCTCGTCGATGCCGAGCCGCGTGGCGAGCGCACGGACCGTCGAGATGGCGATCTGCGCGGACTCCTTCATGACCTCGCCGAGCTGGCCGGTGAGGAGGAGCTTGTCGCCGTTTCTGTGCGACGTCGCCTCGATGAAGAGGACGTCTCCTCCCGTTGCGGTCGCCGCCAGTCCCGTGGCGACTCCCGGCACTGCCGTTCGCTCCGCCACCTCACGGTAGAACTTCTGCCGCCCGAGCGCCTCACGGACTGCGTCCGCATCGATCTCGACCGGAGGCGCCACCGTCTCGGATGCGATCGTGGTCGCGGTCTTTCTGAGCACCGTGCCGAGCTCGCGCTCGAGCTGGCGCACCCCCGCCTCACGCGTGTACTCGCTGACGATGAACCCGAGCGCCTCGTCCGGGATCGACACCTCGTCCTCGCGCAGGCCGTTTCGCTCCCGCTGCCTCGGCCAGAGGTAATCGCGGGCGATGGCGACCTTCTCGTCGGTCGTGTAGCCGTCGAAGCGGATGACCTCCATCCGGTCGAGGAGCGGACCCGGGATCGTCTCGGCCATGTTCCCCGTGGCGATGAACAGGACCTCGGAGAGATCGAGCTCCACGTCCAGGTAGTGGTCGCGGAACGAGTCATTCTGCGCCGGGTCGAGCACCTCCAGCAGCGCCGAGGAAGGATCGCCACGCCAGTCGGCGCCGACCTTGTCGACCTCGTCGAGCATGATCACCGGGTTCATCGTCCCCGCGTCTCGGAGCGCGCGCACCAGCCGCCCCGGAAGCGCGCCGATGTAGGTGCGCCGGTGCCCCCGGATCTCGGCCTCGTCGCGGATGCCGCCGAGCGACATGCGAACGAACTCGCGACCGGTCGCCCGCGCGATCGACTCGCCGATCGAGGTCTTGCCGGTGCCGGGCGGGCCGATCAGCGTCAGGATCGCGCCCGAGCGCTTGTCGTCCGCAACCCCGCGCTCCTTGCGCAGCTTCGCCACGGCGATGTACTCGACGATGCGCTTCTTGACGTCGTCGAGGCCTGCGTGATCCGCATCGAGCACCTCGCGCGTGAACTGCGGATCGAGACGCTCCTCGGAGCGTTTGCTCCACGGCACCGCAAGTAGCCAGTCGAGGTAGTTACGGATCATGGACGCCTCGGGCGACTGGTCGCCCATGCGCTCGAGACGCGACAGCTCGCGCTCCGCCTGCTCGAGCACGTTCTCGGGCATCTCCGCCTCGGCGATCTTCGTGCGGTACTCCTCGACGACGGAGCCCTCGTCCTCCCCGAGCTCCTTGCGGATCGAGTCGAGCTGCCGGCGCAGGATGTACTCCCGCTGCTGCTTGTCGACGCCGGACTCGACGTCTTCCTGGATGCGCCGCCGGATCTGCATCAATGCGAGCCGCTCCCGCTGAATCTCGAGGGCGAGCTCCAGCCGCTCGCGCACGTCGACCGTCTCGAGGAGTCGCACCTTCTGCTCGAAGGTGATCTCGGGGGAGTAGCCGGTCGTGTCGGCGAGGGCGCCGGGCTCGGAGATCGAGCGGACGAATGCGGCGATGCGGCCGTCGTCTCCGCGCAGCTCGAGGATCTCCTCGACCACCGCGCGGTATTCGCGCTCGAGCTCACGGATTCTCCCGTCCGCGCTTTCGGCATCTGGCCGCTCCTCGACGTCGACGAACAGGCGGCCCTGGCTGTCGGAGCCGGCCGCGCCCGCAATGGCGCGATGCAGGCCCTGGAGCGCGACCGCGCGGCCGCCGCCGGGGAGACGTATGCGGTCGGTCACCTCCGCGACCGTCCCCACCTTCGCGTACTCGTCATCGTGCTTGGGGACGAGCAGCACGCGATCCTCGTCGCCGACGTCGACGGTGAGGGTGACGTTCATGTTCGGGAAGACGACGATGTCTTCCAGGGGGACGAGCAACAAGCGAATCTGATCTTCGGTCTGGTTCTCGCTCACCAATGTCTCCTTCGTACGTATCGTGAACTTGCTTCGAAAAGTGTAGCGACTGGGCTGAGATAGCCGTCGCCGGCGCGAATCAGCGGAGAAAGTGCTCGAGGGAGCGTGCCGCGATACGGCCGGCGAGGACGTCGGACGACGTTCCGATTCCCCACGAGCGGTACGTCATCACTCCCGCGACGAAGACTCCGCCGCGCCAGAACACCAGCCCTGTATCGTGGCGCGCTTGGGAGATCCAGCCCGCCTTGTGCAGCACGTCGACTGCACCGCGCTTTCCGACGGCGCGGTCGAGCTTCGGCAGGTCCCGAACGTGCGCCGTGAGCCAGAGCAGGTGGCGCGCCTCTGCCGGCGTGATCCCCGGCTGGGCTCTGCGCAAGGGCCCGCGAGCCCCTGAGGCGAGCCAGAGCGCCCGCCACAACGAGGCCATGTCCCAGGCGGTCGTGTACTTGCCGACGCCGAACGCTGGCGCCTCGTCCACTTGGACCGGGATCGGGCCCGACAGCGAGCGCACCTCGTAGCCGCCGTACATGATCGAGTCGAAGAGGCCGAGCGAGCGCATGAGCGCGTTGACTCGCTGCGACCCCGCATACGTCGACCCCGCCAGCCAGACCTCGAGCGCGTTCGCGGCTGCATCGTCCGACACCGTGATCATCTCGCGCAGGAGACCGCCCACGTACGACTCGGGAGGAGGGATCCCGGAGTGGCGCGCCAACACCGCCGCCGCGATCGCGAGCTTCAATGTGGAGGCAGCGGGAAAGCGCGCCTTGGCGTTCCAGGCGGCGCCGCTCCCGTCGCCCAGGTTCTGCACGTAGAACCCCGCCGCTCCGTTGTAGCTCCTCACGAGAGCCCGCAGCCGGCGCGCGAGTCCGGGGTCCTGCCTGGGACGAACGAGTCGCGGGCGCGCCAAAGCGGGAAGGCCGTACACCTGCCGCACGGTGCGCGAGGAGCGCCGGCCATCACCGGCGACCGTCGTCACTCGCAGGCGCAGATCACCTAGCGGAAGCCTGACGCTGAGCGAGAACCGGCGGCCGCGGAGCGGCTTGGAGGCGAGAACTCGTCCATTGGCGGCGACGAAGACGAACCGCGTTCCGCGTGCCGCGCGTCCGGTGACGGCGCCGTAGGACACTTGGCGCGCCGCCGGTTGCTCGATCGCGGGCGGGGGCAGCGGAGGAGCGTCGACCACAGCTCGAACGATAGAGCCAAGACACAGCACGAGATGCCTTGTGACACAGTGTCACAAGGCATCCTCGACGGCTGGGCGACGTTCTCCGCGATGTCTAGCCTTGGCCGATGCCGATCCTCGCCCACCTCGATCTCGACGCCTTCTTCGCGGCGGTCGAGGAGCTCGAGGATCCGGCGCTGCGAGAGAAGCCGCTCATCGTCGGGGGTGACCCGCACGGTCGGGGCGTGGTCGCGACTGCGAACTATGTCGCGCGCACGTTCGGGATCCACTCTGCAATGAGCGCCGCCGAGGCCCTCCGCCGCTGCCCCCACGCCGTCTTCGTCAGGCCGCGACACAGCCTCTACAAGCAATACTCGCGAGCGGTCTGGCAGACGATCGCGGAGGTCGTCCCGCGCATCGAGCGCACTGGGATCGACGAGGGCTACCTCGACCTCGCGTCGGTCGCCCGCGACTTCGTCGGCGCGCGGGCCGTCGCTTCAGCCGTGCAAACCTCGGTGCGCGCGACAACCAGCCTCACGTGCTCGCTCGGGGTCTCGACCTCGAAGGTCGTCAGCAAGATCGCCTCGGACCGGAGGAAGCCCGGCGGGATCACGGTTGTGCCACCCGGCCACGAGGCGCGGTTCCTGGCGCCGCTCAAGGTGCGCCTGCTCCCCGGGGTCGGCCCGCGCGCGGAGGAGCGGCTGGGACGCGCGGGGATCGACACGATCGGCGGCCTCGCCGCGCTTGCCGACGCCGAGCTCGGGACGCTTCTCCCCGGCTCGGTGGGGCTACTGCTCCGGGATCGCGCACGCGGGATCGATGCACGCGGCCTCGAGCTCGCCGGGGAGACCGTCTCGGTGTCCGCCGAAGACACGTTTCCGCGCGATATCTCCGAGCGAACTCAGCTCCACGCCGAGGTGCGCCGTCTCGCCGAGCTCGTCGCTGAGCGGCTGGGCGACTCCGGTCTCTCCGGACGCACGGTCACCGCGAAGCTCCGGTACGGCGACTTCTCCATCCGAACGCGCTCGATGACCCTGTCAGCGGCAGTGGACGAGGCCGACGTCATCGCAGATGTCGCGTGCGGCCTGCTGGATCGTGGCCTGCGCGACCGGCCCGGGGCGCTGCGACTCGTCGGCGTCGGCGTGTCCGGGCTCTCGCCTTATCGCCAGCTCAGGTTCGAGGGCTAGCCGTCCACCACCCGGGGCCGGTGCGAGGACGAGTACACGTCTTTCCGTGTGATCAAGCCGTCTTCGAAGGGGAAGATGTCGACGCCATCCCACTCGAGTCGGCGGCCCTCTTTGTCGGTCGCGCTCGCGCTCCACTCGTTGACGACAAGCCCGTCGCGCACGTACATGCGCCTCCCCCGAAACGTCAGATCCGGCCAGTTCTCGAAGATTCCCGCGATGTGGGCTTCGACGGCGTCACCCTCGACGCGCTCGCCGGCGGTGTGATTCTCGAACACCATGCCAGGCGCGTGCAGCGCGACGATTCCCGCAACGTCGTGCGCGTTCCAGGAGTCGTTGTAGCGCTGGATCGTCTTCTCCAGCTCGGCTGCCGAGTTCGGGTCGCCCACGCGGGGCGAGTATCGCGTAGCAAGTAGACATTGACAAGCATCGATTTCTCGACTAGCCTCTTGCATCGATGAACGTCGATCGATTTCCGCTGCTCGTCCCGGCCGACTGCTGCCGTCCCCTCGACGAGGAGGGCATGACGAATGAGGACGCCGACGCGACCGCCGCGCTCTTCAAGGCGCTTGGCGATCCGGTGCGCGTCCGGATCGTCAACCTCCTCGCCCAGAATCCGGAGTCGGTCTGCGTCTGCGAGCTCACCCCCGCGCTCGGCCTCTCCCAGCCAACGGTGAGCCATCACTTGAAGAAACTCGTCCAGGCGGGTCTCCTGCAGCGGGAGCAACGAGGAGTCTGGGCGTTCTACAGCCTCGACCGCGACGGCCTCGAGCGCGCGGCGAGCGTCCTCGATCTGAAAGCGGTAACAGTTTGAGCACTGATCTGCGTGAGGAAGTGCGAGAGCGCTACGCCGAAGCGGCGCTCGGGCTGGCGGAGGGCCAGGGCTGCGGGTGCGACTGCGAGAGCATCGGCTGCTGCGGCGACAAGGCGACGACCCTCCTCGGCAAAGGCCTCTACGCCGCCGACGAGCGCGCCGCGCTGCCCGAGGATGCGGTCACCGCCAGCCTGGGATGTGGAAACCCAGTGGCCGTCGCCGAGCTCCACAAAGGGGAGACCGTGCTCGACCTCGGCTCTGGCGGCGGTATTGACGTCCTCCTCTCCGCGCGCCGCGTCGGCCCGTCCGGAACCGTGTACGGCCTGGACATGACGGACGAGATGCTTGCGCTGGCGCAACGAAACGCCGCCGAGGCGCACGCCACCAACGTCCACTTCCTCAAGGGCCTAATCGAGGCGATCCCGCTACCCGCCGAGAGCGTCGACGTCGTGATCTCGAACTGCGTCGTGAACCTCTCGACCGACAAACGCGCGGTCTACGCAGAGATCGAGCGCGTGCTGCGACCGGGCGGCAGGGTCGGTATCACGGACATCGTGGCCGAAGACCACCTCTCTACCCAAGATCGCGCCGATCGAGGGAGCCATGTCGGCTGCATAGCCGGGGCGCTCTCCGAGGAGGAGTATCGCGAGGGTCTCTCGAGCGTCGGGCTCGTCGACGTCGAGGTGGAGTTCACCCACCGTGTTGCGGACGGAATGCACGGAGCGATGGTGAGGGCTCGAAAGCCCTAGCTCAACAGCTGGCGTTGCTCGGCAAGCGCCTCGAGGATGCGATCGATGTCCTCTTCCACGTTGTAGAGGTGGAGAGAGATGCGGATGTTCGCGTCTCGCTCCGAGGTGACGATCCTCTCCTGTTGAAGCGCTTCGACCAGCGCATGCGGGTCGGTCGAGGCGACACAGACGAGTGGGCCGTACTCGCCGTCGCCGCGCGGCGTGGCGACCGTTGCTCCCAGCTCGTCGAGCCCTGCCAGCAGCCGGTCGGCGAGTGTCCTCACGTGCTGCTCGATCGCAGCCACTCCTACCTGTTCGACGATCTCCATCCCGGCGAGTCCCGCGTAGATGTTCGGCACCGGGGGCGTTCCCGCGTCGAAGCGCCGAGCGTCCGCCGCGGGCGAGTAGTCGGAGATATCCATCCGGAAGATGTCCTCGTCCGCGAACCACCCGGTCTGGGTGGGCAGCAGCCGCTCGTGCAGGTCGCGCCGGATGAACATGAAGGCGAGGCCGGACGACGCAAGCAGGTACTTGACCGTGCCCGACGTCAGCAGGTCGACGCCGAGCTCGCCGACATCGAGGGGGATCGCGCCGGCGGCCTGGTAGCTGTCGGCGAGACAGAGCGCGCCCTGTTCGTGCGCCAGTCGGGCCACCTCGGCGACGTCGAGCCGGTAGCCCGTGCGATACGAGATCGCCGTGCAGCAGACAAGAGCCGTGCGCCCGTCGATGGCCTTGGCGAAGCGCTCGACCGGGATTCGGCCATCCGGATCCGGGCGCACGTGGACGACCTTCGCTCCCCGCAGCTCCTGCGCGTGCGCGATCTGACCGACCGTGGGGAACTCGAACTCGGAGATGACGATCCGATTCCTCCTGGGATCCAGAGGGAGGGCGCTGACGAGGCTGCTCACCCCCTGCGAGACGGAGGTGATGACCGCCACCTCCTCGGGCGCGGCGCCGACCAAGCGCGCGAATGACGCTCGCGCCGCATCCGCCCGCTCGACCCAGTGCTCCCACTCGGCGCCGTGCCGATCCCAGCCGGCGAGGTACTCCTCGTAGGCCTGCCGAACGTCCACCGAGAGGGCACCCTGCGAGCAGGAGTTTGCATACGTGGTGTGCTCGAAGATCGGAAAGCGCGCTCGGATGCCGCGACCAACCACTACCCCCGCGCCTCTTTTCCGAGCGTCATCCGAGGAGACGCGCGAATTCGACGACTGAAGCCGCGAGAGTTCGCTCGATGAGCTCGCAGACTTCGGGCCACCGGTCGTCGAGATTCTCTCGCCCCGTCAGTGTTACGCTGTCAGCACTCGTCGGGGCGAACAACGGCACAGGCAATGCACGTTCCCCAAGCTCGCCATCTGGCGGAGGGACAAGTTCGACGAAGACCGTCACGGCAAGCACCCCCGTCTCGCCGGGACCGACCTTTTGTACCGCGACGACGTAGCGCAATCGCTGGCTCAAGACGATGAGGCCGAGTTGAGTCCACCAAGTACCGTCCGTCAGGTTGGGCGAGAAACCAGCGGCCCGAGCAGTCTTGCGGAGCTGAATGCCCCAGTAGGTCGACTTTGGCTCGGGAGGAGATGCTGACTCGACGAATACACTGAGTCGCGGGTCAAGCGAAGTGAACTCGCGCTCGAGACTGTCCGCCTGTTCGTCAAGCTCGCTACGTATCCGACCCGTAAGCGCGGCTGCAACAGTAGCCGTCCCAGCAGCTCTTGCCTCGTCGGTTCCCAGCTTTACTCCGCGGAGACGCTCGACATAGCTGCGCGCGACCTCGGCCGGAGTTTCTCCAACACGCGCATCTCTAACCGGGAGCTCGATCTCAGACCGCAATGCGACTATCTCGAGTTGGGCGAAGAAGTGGACAAGTGGTCCGAGATCACCGTCATTGGCTGAGTCGAGCGCGCGAATGTACTCGTCACGTCGGTTGCGATCCACGACCAGTGGCGCATAGTTCTGTTCAAGCAGAACCAAGAGCACCAACCCTCGGGCTACTCGACCATTGCCGTCTTCAAATGGATGAATACATATGAACTGGTGATGAAGCCATGCGGCCCTAATCAGGGGATGAGCGTTCTCAGTGTCCTCGAAGAGCTCGAGCAGACGTTCCATCTGTTGTTGCACTTGCTCCGGCGGGGCGTACTGAAGAAGCGGACCGTCTTCCCGGTACACATGATTGGGCTCTTTCTTCCATTGGCCGTGGTGAAGTGGCATCTCACCGCGACGTCTCAAGACATCCGTCCCCTCGTACGTCGACTGGTGCCTCGTAATGAGCTTGTGAAGGTCATTTATGACGATGATCGAGAGTCTCCGCTCATCGCGGGCTGCGGCGGCAAGGAACTCGAGGGCTTCGAATTGACCTTGAATCGTCTGAAAAGCGTCGTCTGTAATCCCGCCTTCACGCTCAGCGACTTCACGAACGAGGCCTTCTGCGATGAGCGCCTCTGTGACTCCCCAACTGACGTCGTAGAGTCGTTCGACTATGCCAGTCTCGATCGCGTGACGACGAAGGCTGCGTTGGCGGGCTTCAGCGAACTCCTCGTCGGAGACGCCTTTGATAAACGTCTTCCATGCACTCCGTAGGGTGTCGACGCTGGCAAGTACTTGCTGAAGTGAGCCGTCTGGAAGGTCAAGGGGCTCGACCTCGCGCCAAGGAATGACTTCCATGTCGGCCACGGTCACATGCTAGGCACGCGACCTGCTGGCTCGGCGAAGTTCATCGACCAAGGTAGGCCTTTCGCAGCTCCTCGTGCTGGAGAAGCTCCCCGGCCTTTCCCTCCAGCACGATCCGCCCCGTCGAGAGGACGTACCCGCGATCCGCGATCGAAAGCGACACATTCGCGTTCTGCTCGACGACGAGGAGCGCGACACCAGCGTCGTGCACCTGCTGGATGATCTCGAAGCTCCGCTCGACGAGGATCGGAGCGAGCCCCATCGACGGCTCGTCCATCAAGAGCAGCTTGGGCCGGGCCATGAGCGCGCGGCCCATCGCCACCATTTGCTGCTCGCCGCCGGAGAGCGTCCCCGCAAGCTGCTTACGCCGCTCCGAGAGCAACGGGAAGAGCGCGTACACGCGGTCGAGATCCTCGGAGAGATCCGCGCGCGGCCTCAGATATGCCCCCATCTGGAGGTTCTCGAGCACGGTCATCGGCCCGAACAGCCGGCGGTTCTCGGGAACGATCGCCATCCCGCGCACGATCCTGTCGGACGTCGCGAGCCGCGTGACGTCCTCACCGGAGAGCACGACCGACCCCGAGCGCGGCGGCACGAGCCCGAGGACGGTCTTCAGCGTCGTCGACTTGCCGGACGCGTTTCCCCCGAGCAGGCAGACGAGCTCGCCCTCTCCCACCTCCAGGTTGACGTCCTGGAGGATGTGCATTTGCCCGTAGTAGGTGTTGATGCCCTCGAGCCGGAGCAGCGGCTCGGCCTTTCCGTTCGTGCTTGTCACTTTCGCTCCGCCGCTGAAGTTCCCAGGTACGCCTCCACGACCCTGGGATCGGTCGCGACCTCGCCGAAGGTTCCCTCCGCGATCTTGATGCCGTGGTCGAGCGCGACGACGCGATCGGAGATCCCCTCGACGACGTGCATGTCGTGCTCGATGACGAGGATCGTGTAGCCACCCTTCTCGCGCAGTCGCGCGATGAGCTCCGTCATCTCGTGGGTCTCGACCGGATTCATGCCCGCCGCGGGCTCGTCGAGCAGGAGCAATCTCGGCTTGGCGGCGGTCGCGCGCGCGATCTCCAGGCGACGACGGTTTGCGTAGGAGAGGCTGTAGGCGGGCTGCCGCCAGCGGTAGCCAACCAGCCGGTCGCCGAAGAAGGCGAGCCGCTCCTCGGCGAGCTGCTCGATCTCACGCTCCTCGCGCCGCATGCCCGGCGTGCGCAGCACCGAGCGCAGGACACCGGCCTTCGTGTGGCCGTAAGCGGCGGCCATCACGTTCTCCTTCACGGTCATGTTCAGGAACAAGCGCAGCGTCTGGAACGTGCGAGCGATGCCACGACGCGCGATCTGGTGCGGATCGAGCCCGAGGATCGATTTCCCCTCGAACAGGATCTCTCCCGCCTCGGGCGGATAGACGCCCGTGATCACGTTGAAGAGCGTCGTCTTGCCGGCCCCGTTGGGGCCGATGACGCTCACGACCTCACCCTCCCCGACGACGAGGTCGAGCCCGTCGAGGCACCTGACCCCCCCGAACGCGAGCGAGAGGCCCTGGACCTCGAGCAGCGGCGCACGCTCTTTCTCGTCGGTGCTCACACGATCTCCACGCGCTGCTTGCCGAAGAGGCCCTCCGGCCGGTAGGCCATCAGACCGACAAGCATGGCGCCAATGAGGACGAAGCGCGCAACCGCGGGCTGGGCGACCAGGATGTTCGCCCACACGCACGCGGCGAGGTAGAGAACAGGGACGAGCCCGATCAGACGCCAGAGGTGGCTGCGGACGAGCGTCAGCCCGAGGATCGAAGCGATCAGTCCGATGTAGGCCAGCCTTCCCAGCCAACCTGTCGGCAGGCCGTCCCCGGTGAGGATGTTCTGCGGCAGGAGCACCCACGAGTCGACGAGCCGGTCGATGCGGGAGTCGCCCAACGTGGCTCCCCCGACGAGTGAGGGCCGCGCCTGCTCGGCGATCTCGTGCACGGCGAAGCCGAAGACGACGGTGGCGCCGAGCACGGCGAGGGGCTGCCACCATGGCCGCAGCAGAGCCAGGAGCGCGATCGCGACCACTCCGTAGAAGATCCAGCTCGCGTTGTCGGCGTCGTTCAACGCCTCCAGCAACCCGTTGATCAGCACGGCGCCCACCGTCACGCCGACGAGGCTGCCAGCGCCGCCGAAGACGACCATCGCGTACAAGGTGATCAGCAGCACGAGGTCGAAGTTCGCGGGAAATACCGCGCCCTGCACCGGAGCGTAGATCGCCCCGGCAACGCCCGCGATGCCCGCGCCGACCGCGAACCCCATCAACTTCAGGCGGTTCACGGGCATCGTCATCAGCTCAGCCGCCAGCTCGTCCTCGCGGAGCGCTCTCCAGGCCCGGCCCGTTCGCGACTGGTTCAGGAGGTACAGGAACGAGATGATCACGACGAACGCGATGAGGGCGACGTAGAAGTAGCCGTCGAGTGAGGTGACCTGACGTCCGAAGAACTTGAGCGGATGGATGTCCGAGATCCCGTTCGGCCCACGCGACCACGAGGCGTTGATCAGGACGACCAACCAGAGCTGGAGGAAGAAGAGCGTCACGATCGCGAGGTAGTCGCCGACGAGCCGGCGCGAGGGAAGCCCGACGAGGAAGCCGCTGACCGCGACCGCGACGGCGATGACGGGAATCGCGATCGCCGCGTCCCAATAACGGCCCGCGTACTCGGAAGCGACCGCCGCGTACAGGTAGGCGCCGATCCCGAAGAACGCCACGTAGCCGAGGTCGAGGAGACCCACCCACCCGACCGCGACGTTCAGGCCGAGCGCCAGGAGCACGAAGACGAGCGTGTCGATCCCGACCTGCATGAGGTAATCCGAGTCGACGAAGAGCGGGAAGATCGCAAACGGAACGACGAGCGCGACGAGCTTAACGGCAGCGGGCACGCGCTCCATCGCGTCCTGCGCTCGGGCAAGGGGCGAGCGCGAACGGCGCTCCTCAGCGCTCGCGACCCACTCGTCGACGCCGATCCGCGGCTGCTCGGGGCCCTCGCTCAGGCTCATACCTTCTTCACCTCCGGCTTGCCGAAGATTCCCTGCGGGCGCACGAGCATGAACACGATCAGGATGAGGAAGACGACCAGGTCGCTGAACGCGCTCCCTAGCCGGCCGCGAGTGAGGTCCTCGATGTAGCCGACCGAGAAAGCCTCGGAGAGCCCAATGAAGAGGCCGCCGAACATCGCCCCTGGGATCGACCCGATCCCACCGACGACCGCGGCGGTGAACCCCTTCAACCCGTAGTTGAAGCCCATGAAGTGGTTGATCGAGCCGAACACGAGCCCCACGAGGATGCCCGCCGCGCCTGCGAGGGCGGAGCCGATGAAGAACGTCTTCGCGATCACGCGGTCGACGTCGATTCCCATCATCGCCGCGGCCTCGCGGTCGAAAGCCGTCGCCCGCATCGCCTTGCCGAGCTTGGTGCGCGTCACGAGCAGCCAAAGGCCGGCCATCATCGCGAAGGCAGAGGCGATGACGACGATGCGGATGATCCAGACGTTGAGCGGGCCCCAGCTGATTCCGACCTCGACGTCGACAAGGTCGAACGTCTCGTAGCTCCGGAAATCGGCCCCGAAGAGCAGGAGCACCGAGTTCTGGAGGAAGAAGGACACGCCGAGCGCGCTGATCAGGGGTGCGATGCGCGGCGCGCGGCGGAGAGGCCGATACGCGAAGCGCTCGATCGCGACCCCGAGAAAGCCGCAGCCCGCCATCGCGGCGAGGAGCATGAGCACGATCAGAAGCCAGACCGCGACGTTCGGATCCTGCGCGCCCCCGAGCCAGTTGATGACACCCCACCCGATGAACGCGCCCACCATGAGGACGTCGCCATGGGCGAGGTTGAGCAGCTTCAGGATCCCGTAGATCATCGAGAACCCGAGCGCGACGAGGGCGTACACGCTCCCCAGCGTCATGCCGTTGACCAGGAGCTGGACGATCTTGTCCCAGTCCACGCGCCGTTTATCTCATAGTTGGGGGTGAAAGACGAGCGGCCCGCCCTACAGGACGGGCCGCTCCCTTGCGTCGATCAGCCCTAGCCCGCCGGGCTGTAGGTCCCGTTCGTGACCTTGTAGATCGTGAATGCGCCGCCTCGCAGGTCTCCCTTGCGATCGAAGCGGATGCTGCCGCCGAGAATCGACGGAATGTTCGTCGTCCGGATCAGCCTCGTCACCTCGGCCCTGGTCACGCTACCGTCGCGACATGCCCTGGTGATGTTGGTCATCGCGACGAGACCGGCCATGTACGTCGCCGGCCCGAACGACCCGAACGACCGGTTCTTCGAGTAGCGGTTGTACTCGCGAACGATCGCCCGCGCGTTGCGGTCGAAGTGGAGGTCCGGTGCGAACACCGAGACGTAGCCGTTCCTCGGCTTGAACTGCGACGGCGAGTAAGCGCCGTCCGTGCCGAACACGATCGCCTTCTTGCCCTGCTCGCGAAGCTGATTCGAAAGGGTGTTCGCAGAGCTCGCGTTCTGCGTCGCGAAGACGACCACGTTCACGTCGTTGCCGACGTTCGCGACGACCGACGAGAAGTCGGTGTCGTCCACCGACACGGACTCGCGCGAGACCGTGACGTTCTTCCTGCGGAGCCCGGTCGAGACCGCGCCCGCCAGCGGAACCGAGTAGTCGTCCTGCGAGTCGATCACCACGACGTTCTTGGCGCCAAGCTGCCCAGAGACGAAGTTGATGATGTCCGGACCCTGGATACCGTCATTCGGCACGACTCGGAAGAACGACGTGTACGGCCGGCCCTTCGTCAGGTCGATCGCCGTCGCCGAGCCGGAGACAGCAGCGAGACCAGCCTTCTCGTACAGGTTGCCGCCGACCCTGACCGCCTGGCTCTCGGACGGACCGATGACCGTCATGATCTTGCGATCGGAGACGAACCGCCGCGCGACCGTACGTGCGACAGGCGCCTGCAAACGCGTGTCGCCCGGCGTCACCTTGAACCGCGTCCGGTTCGCCGCGTTGTACTTCTGCACCCCGAAGCGGAGCCACGAGATCTGCTCCTGGCCGAGGAACGCGACCGGGCCGGTGAGCGGCCCGACGAAACCGAGCGAGACGTTCGTGCACGCGGCCAGCTGCGCCGGTGTCGCCGTCGCCTCGGACTTCGCCAGAGCGGAAGTCACCAGCACCGCCGCGGCAAGCAGCCCCAGCGAGGCTGCGATGAGACCTTTCCTCATTTACCCTCCTCTTGCATCGTTTTGCTCTTTCCTGTCTGACGTAGGCAGGGCGGCGTTGTTGTCCGGCTCACGCCCTGCATACAAGTGGTAACGGTGCATCACACCGCGTTTGGCGTGCGCTGTCAATTTCTGGCGCCTAGAAGTAGTACTGGCGCCAGGCATCCCACCACGTGTCCGCCCGTGACACGATCGTCCGCTCGTCGACACGGTCGACGCCGGCCCGGAAGCGAAGCTTGTCCGGAGCAACCGTGTTCTTGTACTCGACCCGGATCTCGCACGGTCGTCCTGGATCCCACGGTGCCACTGCCCGCAGATCCGAGAGCGCCCGCTTGGCGGCCTCCTCGATGAGCTCCCTGGCCCGTACCGGCGGAGTCATCCGGGCAGAACCGGCGCTGAGCCCCCGCTTCACGGCGACGGTCGTGAGAGCGTCTCCGAGGAGCTCCCGCGCCTCCGCACAGGTCGCTTCGTCCCCGGTTACCAGCAGGACCGGGCAACCCCACGTGCCGCAAAGCGCGGCGTTGATCCCGGTCTCCCCAACGAGCACGTCGTTGAACCAGAGGTTCTGGTAATCGCGACCAGAGATCGTGTGGTTCATGACGCCGTTGGCCGTGCCCGCGCGCGCGTGCATGCCCACGAAGAGCGCCGCGTCGCAGCCCTGCTCGAGGAACTCCGTGTACTCCGTCCACTCGTCCTGGACGACGTACTCGCAGTCGGCGTCGAGCTCCTCGGGGACGAGCGAGTTGAACGTCCAGCCCTCGCCGGCGCCGTGACAGTCCATGACCACGATCTCGGTCGCTCCTGCGGCCTTCGCGCCCCTGACGGCGGCATTGATCTCCCCGGTGTAGAGCCTGCGGCCCTCCTCGTAGAGTGGCTCGCCGCCCCCGACCTGCTGCCACTTGACGATGCCGGCCACGCCCTCCATGTCGCTGATGACGTGGACGCGCACCAGGACAGCGTACGCGGCACGGACACGTTCCTTCGGGACGAGGCGTTTTGGTCGCCCGCGGCGTCTGGTGCGACTGGCTTCGGGACGCGCAGGGCAGATCAATCATCGCCTGCACAGAGCGAAAGGCCGGTAACGCCTGAGGTCTCACTAACAGTGCCTGGCACTGTGAGCGTGAACAATCAGCGCCGATTTGTCCCCAACGCCACTGTCGCGAGAAGCCGGGGATGAGAAGGGCGGCGTCGTCCGCCGCCCCTTCTCGAAGCTCCGAAGCCGGTTCTTGATTGCCGTCAGTCCCCAGCCGGGAGTCGTCCTCGCTATCGGCAGCCTCTCGTACTCACTTGAGAGCACCGGAGAGCGCTCCGGAAACGACAGGGAGGGCCACCGAACGACTTCACACCCCGACATTTTCGATTCCGGGCTCCCCATAAAGGGGTCTGCTGGCGCGACCGGAGTCCGCGAGAGCGGATTCCGGTCTTGCGCAGAGGGACAAGGAGCGGAGTAGCCGCCAAGCCTCCGCTCCCGGTCCCGGCAGGTCCCTGAGAAGGAACCGCACTTTCCCTCACCCACGAGCTCACCCACGCGGCCGCCGCATCGTCGCGCCCTGTGAGTGATCCACAGCGTGAGACATTCACCCACGCTGGGCGTCACCCCGTCGCGGTTGATCGTTCACTCAAACGGGGTTGACGAGGTCGCTTCACCTCCGACGGGGACCTCTACAGTGAGCTCTCATGGATCGATTCAGCCAGCGGCTTAGCTCGGGGCCGCCGATCGTGGCCGACGGCGGGATGGGCTCGTTGGTGACGAGCGCCGTGGCGCGACTCCGCTGTCCCGAGGAGGCCAACCTTCGCGCTCCGGAGAGCGTTCTCTCCCTCCACCTCGGTTTCATACGCGCCGGCGCCGAGCTGATCGAGACGAACACCTTCGGCGCCAACCGGCACAAGCTCAGGACGCAATACCTCGAGGACGAGGTAAAGGCGATCAACGAGGCGGCGGTGAAGATCGCCCGAGACGCGCGTGACGTCTCGGGACGCGACGTCTTCATCGCAGGCTCCATCGGCCCGCTGGGCGAGATCGGCGCACGTCGAGACGATCGCGCCGCGCTCTTCACCGAGCAGGCGGAGCTTCTCGAAGGACGCGGCGTCGACCTGTTCTTGGTCGAGACGTTCTACGAGCTGGACGAGTTGGAGACGGCGATCGCCGCGGTGCGGTCCGTGTCCTCGCTTCCGATCGTCGCTCTGCTCACCTTCGACGAGGACGCGCACACATTGGGTGGGGTCAGCGCCGCTCGAGCAGCCGCGGCGCTCGACGACCAAGACGTCGCCGCGATCGGAGCAAACCACGGCCTCGGCCTGCAAGCTGCGCTTCGCGCGCTCGAGCAGATGAGCGGCAGCGGGAAGCCGCTCGCCGCTCTGCCGAATGTGGGTCTGGCGAGTCTCGCCGGACAGCGAGTCATCTTCCCGCACGCGACACCCGAGTATTTCGCCGACTTCGCCGCCCACGCGCAGAAGCTTGGCGCGCGGATCATCGGCGGCTGCTGCGGCGCCACGCCGACGCAGATCGCCGCCATCCGGGACGCCGTCGATGAGGGCCGTCGCCCGAGCACCCCGCTCGTCTCGAGAGAGCGCAAGCTCGTGCTCAGCGCGCCCGAACCGGAAAGCGAGACACTCCTCCAACGGAAGCTTCGCACCGGCGAGTTCGTCGTCTCCGTGGAGATCGACCCGCCCCGGGGAGGGCAGGCGCAGGCGATGCTCGACCTCGCGCGGACGCTGAAGGAGTCGGGCCACGTGGACGTCGTCGACGTGAACGACAACCCGCGCGCACGCGCTCGCATGAGCGGACTGATCGCGTCCACCACTATCGAGCGCGTCGCCGGGATCGAGACGATCCCGCACCTGACCCCGCGGGACTCGTCGATCGCGGGACTCGAGTCGATGCTCCTCGGCGCACACGCCGAGGGCGTCCGAAACGTGCTCGCGGTGACGGGCGATCCACCCGAGGCGGGCGATTACCCCGGGTCCGGCGGTGTGTACGAGGTCGACTCCATCGGCCTCTCTCGGATCATCACGCAGATGAACGCCGGCGAGGATTTCAACGGCCGCGAGATCGATGCGCCAACATCGTTCTTCCTCGGGGTCGCGGTCAACCCCGCCGCCGACGATCTCGGCTATGAGCTCGAGCGCTTCGAGCAGAAGCTGGAGGCGGGAGCCAGGTTCGCGATGACGCAGGTCCTCTTCGATTTCGCGTACCTCGACGCCTTCCTCGAGCGTCTGGGCCGCACGTGCCCGATCCCCCTGCTCATCGGCATCTTCTACGTCAAGAGCCACCAGCTCGCGTTTCGCCTCCACAACGAGGTTCCGGGGATCGTCGTGCCCGAGCACGTTCTCGCCCGGCTGCGCGACGCCGGACCGAGCGCGGGGCCGGTGGGACTGGAGATCGCGCGCGAGCTGCTCGAGGAGTCACGCGAACGCGCCGCGGGCGCCTACGTCATCCCGCCGTTCAGGCAACCGCTGGCCGCGCTCGAGTTGTTCGCGTAGAAGCGAGGCTTGCCTCGCCCTATCGAGCGCAATCGGTGGCCAGGCCGGACCCGGTAGCGCCTTGGGCAAGCACAAGCGCCTCGCGTACTCGCCTGGGCGGAACTCCGAACCCACCGCGCTCGCCCGGCCTGCGGGCAAAGACGGTGGTT
>Ga0183260_10000912_pt1 | contig 25126 bp, 25 predicted proteins | sample AntDrymUQ4972206_2_FD_129768 | JGI IMG/M metagenome (GOLD analysis project Ga0183260, IMG submission 129768) | Polar desert sand microbial communities from Dry Valleys, Antarctica - metaG UQ497 (22.06) (version 2) (version 2) | ecosystem: Environmental > Terrestrial > Soil > Desert | place... | reverse complement strand
GGCCGGCCGCGTTTCTCCGTATCGGGCAACGCAGCCAAAAGCATTTGCGAATACGGATGCAGCGGCCGCGCAAAAAACTCGTGTGTCTCCGCGACCTCGACGATCTGGCCCGCGTACATCAGCGCTATTCGATGCGCGACCTGGCTGACGATGCCCAGATCGTGTGTGATCAGCAGCATCGCCATGCCTTGAGCCTTCTGCAGTTCGATCAGCAGATCCAGGATCTGTTTCTGGATCGTGACGTCAAGTGCCGTCGTCGGCTCGTCGGCAATCAGCACATCGGGCTCGGCGGCCAGGGCGATGGCGATCATTACGCGTTGTTTCTGCCCGCCCGATAGTTCAAATGGATAACTGTCGATACGTCGTTCGGCATCCGGCAAACCCACCCTACGCAGCCACTGCAGCGCTTTTGCGCGAGCGCCCGCGCCATTTAGCGTGGTGTGACGCTCGATGACTTCGACAATTTGCGTGCCGACCGGCAACACCGGGTTCAAGCTTGTTGCCGGCTCCTGAAAGATGATGCTGATGCGCCGGCCCCGGATGTCGCGCATGCGTGCCTCGGGTAACGCGGTGACATCCGTGCCGGCCAGAACGACACTGCCCGCATCGACGCGACCATTTTCTGGCAGCAGTCGCAGGATCGAGAGCGCGGTCATTGACTTGCCGCAACCCGACTCGCCGACGAGCGCGAAGGTTTCACCGCGTTTGATCGATAGCGACAATGCATCGACCGCGCGCAAAAGACCGCCGTCGGTGTCGAGGACCGTGCCGAGCGCTTCGACCACAAGCGCGGATTCGCTCACGCCGCTTCTTTGAGTAGGCGGCGTGGACGGAAAACACGCGCACGCGGGTCGAACGCCTCACGCACTGCATCGGCGAAGAAATTTGCAGCAAGGACCAGCGCGAGCATGAACGTAAACGCGGTTGCGAGATTCCACCACACCACCGGATCGCGCGACATCTCACTGCGGGCAAGATTGATCATCGACCCGAAAGAAGACGAGTTGGGATCGACCCCGACGCCGACGTACGAAAGCACCGCTTCGTAAAGAACCAGCGCCGAGAAGTCCAGAACCGAAACGATCAAGACCAGGTGCATCACGTTGGGCAGGATGTGGCGCGCCATCACGCGCCATTTGCTGACGCCGAACGCGTGCGCCGCCTGTACATAATCGAGCTCGGCGATTTTCAAAGTTTCAGCGCGCAGCAGCCTGCACAGCGTTGCCCAGCCAGTGACGCCGAGAATCAGGCACAGCAGGAACAGTCGAAACTCGGCGCGCTCAACACCGGTCTCGAATACATCGGCGTTCTGGTCGATATAGACATTGATAAGCAACACGAACGCAGCGACCAGCAGAATCGGCGGAATCGACGACAACACCGTGTAGAAATACTGGATGCCGTCGTCGACCCATCCTTTGAAGTAGCCCGCAAGGATTCCAAGCACGATCGCCAGCGGCAGCGTCGCAATCGTTGCCAGCGATCCGATCACGACCGCGGTGCGAATACTTTTCAGCGCCTGATACAGCACGTCATTACCCGTGCGGTCGGTGCCAAACGGGTGGTAGTACGGCCACAGGGCTGCAAGCCAACCGATGATCATTGCCATCACGATGATGGTGATCAAGATTGGCCGCCATGGAATCTCGGTATTGCCTCGGACAAACTGCTTGATTGAGCGGCCGACGTCTCCACGCAGTGCGGCGAAGGCGACCGCAATCAGCATTCCAGCAACCAGCCCGGCCAGCAACCCGGCCACCGAGCGCGCTGCGACATCGGATTCCCACTCGCGCGCCGGATCGGTTAGGTGCGACCCTCCATGCGCCAAACGCGGATTGCCACGCACCTCCCCGCCGTTGACCACCTGAGTTTCCTTCTGAAACGACCAATACGACAGTGGCGTCGAATAGGTTTTTTCGCGCGATTCGATTGCGTGCGACATCAACGCATCGAATATCGACATGGTGCGTGTCGCGTAGGCAACTGGCGCGTTGGCCGCAGCGCCCTCGATCGCCGGCAAGCGCGGACGGAAGTGAACCGAATCCAGCAACGCAATCGTGATGAACACAGCGAGCACGACCGCGGCGCACATCGCGGGACCATCGCGCAAAACATGCGACCAATTGGCCCGCGCACGGGCGTTGTGGCGCACCCGCCAGATGTAAAAAGCGACGCCCGCGACGACGAGCCACAGGATGAAGTCGGTCCAAAGAAAAACGAACTTAGGCAAGCCGCACTCTGGGATCCACGAACGTGTATGCGATATCGGTGCCCAGATACGCCAGGATGTAAAGCAACGAGCCGAGAAAAACCATCACGTGCACGATCGCGAAGTCCTGCCCGTTGATTGCCTCGATCACATACGTGCCCAAGCCGGGAATGCCGAAGAACGATTCGAACACAATCGATCCGAGAAACGCATACGGCAACAGAGCGCTTACGTGCGTGAGCACCGGCAACCACGTGTTGCGCAGCACATGACGGAACAGCACGACTGCTTCGGACAACCCCTTCGAGCGAGCGGTACGCACATAGTCCTTGTTCGATTCCTCGAGCAGCATTGCGCGGAAGAGCCGTGCCTCCGAGCCGAGTTGAAAAACAATGCCGACGATGATCGGCAGCGCTAGAAACTTGAGCAGATCAAGTCCCGGCACGAAGCCCGACAATGGCACTAGCTTCAGCGTTTTGCCGAAGAACCACTGCGCCATGATGATGTAGAACAAACTTGAGATCGACATCATTACGACGCACAGCACGGTGCCCCAAAAGTCGAGATAACTGGCGCGGAAAAACACCAGCAGCAGCGAAAAGGTGATGCCCACCAGCACTGTAAGCAGCAGCATCGGGCCGGCGAGCGCCAGGCTGGCCACAATGCGTGTTCCGATTTCGTGCCGGATCTGACGCCCGCTGTCGCTGGTGCCGAAGTCGAGCGTAAACAGCCGCAGCGAGCGGTCGTAAAAAATGGTCTGCTTGATTTTGTCGGCGCCGTCGGCGTCGTGGTTGAACCACAGCGGCTTGTCGTAGCCGCGTTCGGCTTTCCACTTTTCGATCGCGTCGGCAGACACGCGCTTGCCACCGATGTTAAGGCGCGCAATGTTGTCTGGTGAGTTGACCGCGAAGAAGAGGGTGAACGTCAGCAGGTTGACGCCGATCAGAATCAGCACCGCATACGCCGCGCGGCGAAGGATGTAGGCGCCCAACTATTCGGCTCCGCCGGTGGCCAGTCCACGCGCCGCGTTCTCGCGCTCGCGCCGCTTCCAGGTGCGAAACGCCGGGATCACTGCCGCGATCAACGACAGCATGATCAGCACGACTGGCCACCAGATCGGATTGTTCCACTCGGCGATCTTTGCGGTGCGCAGTGCCGGGTCAACCTTCATGTACATCAGACGGTCAAGCACGAGCGGGCCTGGCTTGACGTTTCCTGCCCACTGATGATGAACCGAACCCGCGTATGGGTTGTAGCCGAACGCCCACGGCGCGTCTTCCTGCGTGATCGCCACCATGCGGTCGATCAGTTGCTGCTTGCGGGGCTCGTCATCGAGAAATTTCATCTCTTCAAACAACCTGTCGAACTCATCATTCTGATAATTGGCGGTGTTGTTGCCATTGCCCTGCGTCAGCGCTTGCGAGTTCGGGCCGTACAACAGGAACAGGAAGTTTTCCGCGTCCGGGTAGTCGGCGAACCAGCCCCACCAGAAAATTTGCAAGCTGCCCTTGTCGGCCTTGTCCTGAAAGCGGTTGTAGTCGGTCGCACGTAGCTCGAGCTGGACGCCGATCTTCCGGAATTGCTTGACCATCCATTCAACCTCTGCCTTCAGCTCCGGAGTCAGCGCACGCTGATAGTCGTAATTCAGCACCAGCGGCTGGCCGGTCTGTGCGTCCCGGCCGTCCGGGTAGCCCGCTTCGGCCAGCAGCTTCTGAGCGACCTCGATCGACTTGCGGCGCGGCTTGCCATCGATGACGTCATACACGACGCGATTGATCGCATCCTTGCGAAATCCGAACAACCCCGGCGGCACCGGACTCATTGCTGACTCGCCTGCGGCCTTGTTTTCGAACACGCGAACGAACTCCTCCCAGTCGATGGCAATCGATAGGGCCTGCCGAAGTTTCCGATTGCGGGTTTGCTGTTCAGGAGTCTTGCCCTTGCCGACGACCGGATCGAGCCAGTTGAATCCGAGGTACCAGTTAGAGACTTCCAAGGTGCGCGGCATCTGGATTCCGCGCTCTTTAAAGAGCCGCGCGACATCCTCGGAGTTTTTAACGTCGTAATCGATTTCCAGCAGCCAGTCGTTGCGCGATATCTCGGGGTTGTCGTAATACCCTTGCATGAACTTCGTCTTTTGTGGAATCTTCTCCTTCTCAATCGTGAACACGATGCGGTCGAGAAACGGCATCGGCTTGCCGCAATCGGTCAACAATCCGCTCGCCCGATCCTCTTCCTCACCTTCACACGGGAAAGGCTCGCCGCGGAAGTTCGGGTTGCGCGACAGCACGTGCCGGCTGTTCGGCTTCGATTCCGTCAGCATGAACGGCCCGGTGCCCACCGGCCAGTCGTTCATCGTCAGACTGTTCTCGGCCATTCCCGGCTGGGCGTAAAACTTCTCGACTTCCCACGCAACGGGCGCGAAGAATGTGATGGTGAGCCAGTACTTGAACTGCGGATATTTTCCGATGATCCGCACGCGCAGAGTCTGGTCGTCAACCGCCTCGGCGCCCGCGAATGCATAGTCGCGAAAATCCAGGAACGGCAGGTTGCGGTCCGTCAACGGCCGGCCGTTGCGGAGCTTCTCATCAACGGCGCTGATCTGCTCCCCGTACTCCTTTAGGCCCTTGATCTTTTCGGCCATTGGTGAAAACGACGGCGACTTGATGCGTGTCGTGGCGAGACGTCGAATGGCGTAGACGTAATCGTGCGCGGTCAGATCGCGCGTGCCGAGCTGCTCGAATTCAAACGGCGTGCGTTTGTTGCCGACCTCTGCACGCGTCAGATCGTGATAGACGTATTTGCCCGGCGCATCTTTGGCAAAGGCGGGGTGCGGCGAAAACTTAATTCCCTGCTTGATCTTGATGTCGTACACCGACTCGACGATCTCGCCTCCCGGCGCATCTGAAGGCAGCTCGGTGCCGTTCTTGTCGAAATAACGCGGAACCGCGAGTGCCTCCGATGAGCGAGGTACGACTTCGTACGGCCGTTTCAAATAGTGAAAGTGATACGGCGGCTCATAGATCAAATAGGTGAACTGAGTCTCGTCCAGCGAATACGACGCGGTCGAATCCAGATACTTCGGAGAACGCTCCTGATGCCCGCTGAAATACGTGTTGGTGCTCTCAGAGCCGGCGGTGTGCGGGCTGTTCGTGACACGGTCGCAGCCGGTTGCGTGAAGAAGGGTGCCCAGCAGCAGTAACCAAATTGGCGCATGCATTCCATCCTCCCCCGTCACGCGATTGTAGTTGCGGCCCGCGAGAGCTCAGTAAGCGCCCTCTATACTGCGACGCAACCAAACCTCGCGGCGGGCGTCGCGATTCGCGTGCACGACAAACCCTTTAGTTGGACGGTCCGCGTTTACTACGAAGATACGGACACCTGCGGCATCGTTTACTACGCCAACTATCTCAAGTTTTTCGAGCGCGCGCGCACCGAATGGTTGCGCGCGGTCGGTTTCGAGCAGCAGAAAATCGCTGACGAGCTGGGCTTGCGCTTCGTAATTTCGCGCGTGGAGTGCGATTTCAAGCTTCCCGCAAAGCTCGACGATGTGATCGACATCGATGTGCGGGTGGTTCGCGTCGGCAGTGCCTCGATGGTGTTCGAGCAGGCTGCGCGGCGTGGCCCCGCTGTACTCGCAACCGCGCGCGTGCGCGTCGGCTGCGTTGAGTCCAATACGCTGGTGCCCGCGCCGCTGCCGCTGCAACTGCACGCAGCCCTTGAAAAGCCGACTGAATTTCACGTATGACGCCCACTGCAGATCTGTCAATCCTGTCGCTGATGACCAAGGCGACCTTGGTTGTTCAGCTGGTCATGCTGTTGCTTGCCGTTCTATCGATCGGCTCCTGGACCGCGATTTTTCAGAAATGGTTTTCGATCAGGCGCGCCAAACGCGAGACCAATGACTTTGAGAAGCAGTTCTGGGGTGGCTCCGATCTGTCGCGGCTATTTGAAATTGCGTCGAATCCCCGCCGCAAGGCCGGCGCCGAAGAACGAATCTTCGAAGCGGGAATGAGCGAGTACCTGAAGCTCCGCGCGCGGGGCCAGGCCGCCGAGGACCGCGCAGGAATGCTCGATGGCGCACGCCGCGCAATGCGCGCGGCGTACCAACGCGAGATGGACGCGCTCGAAGCGCGATTGAATTTCCTCGCCTCGGTGGGCTCCGTCAGTCCGTATATCGGACTGTTTGGGACCGTGTGGGGAATCATGCACGCGTTTACGGGTCTGTCGAATCTGCAGCAGGCCAATCTGGCGAGCGTGGCACCGGGGATCGCCGAAGCACTGGTAGCCACGGCGATCGGATTGTTTGCCGCGATACCTGCAGTCGTTGCCTACAACCGTTTTGCAAACGACATTGACCGGCTCGCAAACCGTTTCGAAAGCTTCATGGAAGAGTTCCTGAACATTTTGCAGCGGCATAAGCACTGATGGCCTTGGTTGCACGTCGCACCGGCAAACGCCGCCGCTTGATGGCCGACATCAACGTCGTGCCCTACGTCGACGTCATGCTGGTGTTGGTCGTCATTCTGATGGTCGCTGCGCCGTTTGTTAATCCGGGCGTGGTGAAGTTGCCAACCGTCGAGAAAGCGGGACCGCAGGAAAGCGTGCCGGTGCGAGTGGTGGTTCGCGCCAACGGTGCGATTTCGCTGCTTGACGCGGGCGGCCGCGAGACGAACGTTGCGAAAGCGCAGTTGGCTGCCGCAGTTCAGGCGCGGCTAGCCACCGCTGAAACGCCAGTCGTTATAGAGGGCGATTCGAAGGTGCAATATGAAGCGATCGTCGGCGTGATGAACGTTCTCAAAAACGCCGGCATCCAGCGTGTCGGCTTGCTGGTCGCGCGTTGAAATGAGCGCCGCCGCGCCGTCTCGCCGCGCCCGCCATCGCTGGCACGCGCCGGAAAAAGGAAGCGGACCGGCGTTTGCATTGTCGCTGCTCGCCCATGCAGCGCTGTTCATTGCAATCGCCTTCATGGTGCGATGGAAAAGCGAGCCGGTTGCGAGCGTTTCGGCCGAACTCTGGAGCTTGCCGCCGGCCGCGGTTCAGCAGCCGCCGCCTCTGCGACCCGTCAAAGTCGAGCTACCCCCGCCGGAACCTGAGCCGCGCAAGGCGGATATCGTGATGGAGCAAAAAAAGGCGCCGCCGCCGAAGCCTCCGCCGCCGAAGCTTGAGCCCAAGGTCGATGTGCCGAAAAAACTCGAGGTGAAGTCGGCACCTGCAGAAAAGGCAGCGCCGGTCGAGAGGCCGCCTGATCCAATCGCTGCGATTCAACGCGCTCTCAAGCAAGCGGGTTCGGCGACGGGGCCTGCTTCTTCTTCGGCGGCGGCGGGTATCTCGGACGCGTACTCGGCGCAGATACAAGGCTGCATTCGCCCGCACATTGTCTTCAACGTCCCCGACGGCATCAAGCCGAGACAGTTCGAGGCACTGTTTGAGGTGACGTTGCTGCCTACCGGAGAGCAGGCGGGCGCACCGCGGCTGATCAAGGCCAGCGGCCTGCCTGCGTACGATCAGGCCGTCGAACGCGCGATACGTCGTTGCGACCCATTTCCACGCCCCAGGGATGCCCCCATGCCGCGATCGCTGCCGCTACTGTTTGATCCTGTGGAGCGTTAACCTCAATATCCCCGATCGCGCGGCAGGAACCGTGCGGCAATCATTCGCAGCGCTGTCTATACTCAATTCAATGGCAGAAACAATCAATCAATCCGCTTCTTCCTCGCGCCGCGCCGTTTGCGCGGCCATCGTTCTTGCGCCGATGTCCGTCAGCTCGTTCGCTCAGCTGCGCGTCGAGATTACCGGCGTCGGCAGCCAGCAATTTCCTATCGCGGTCGCCAACTTTGCGCGTGATGGCCAGACCTCTGCGGAGATCGATTCAATCATTCGCGCCGATCTTGCTCGCAGCGGATTGTTTCGGATTGTCGAGGCCGGCAGCCAAGCAGTTCCCGAAAACGCCAGTGTCAACCTGCCTGAGTGGAAAGGACGCGGCGCCGATGCACTTGTAGTGGGATCGGTGGCGCGGCTTGCGGACGGGCGCTTTGACGTGCGCTACCGCCTGCTCGACACAGTCAAGCAAGGCCAGCTCGATGGCGTCTCGCTGGTCAGCACGGCCGCCGAGCAGCGCCTGACGGCACACCGAATCGCCGATCGCATCTACGAAAAACTGACCGGCGAGCGCGGAGTGTTCGCAACACGCATCGCTTACGTTGTGCAAACTTCTCCAAAGTCCTGGGAGCTGCACATCGCCGACGCTGACGGTGCAAATCCGCAAGCTGCGCTTCGATCGCGCGAGCCGATCATCTCCCCGGCGTGGTCGCCCGACGGCTCCCGCCTTGCCTACGTTTCGTTCGAGTCGGGCAAGCCGGTGGTGTACGTGCACAGCGTGACGACCGGAGAGCGGCGCGCCGTGGCCAACTTTCGCGGCTCGAACAGCGCCCCGGCATGGTCACCGGACGGACGCTCGTTGGCGGTGACGCTAACGCGTGAGGGCAACTCGCAGATTTTTTTAATGAATGCAGATGGTTCGAATGTTCGGCGGCTCACCACCTCCTCCGGCATCGACACGGAGCCGGCATTCAGCGTCGATGGCGCCTCGATCTACTTCACGTCAGATCGCGGCGGCGGTCCGCAGATCTATCGGATGCCTGTATCGGGTGGCGCCGCTCAACGCGTCACGTTCAACGGTGACTACAACATCAGCGCCAGAGTCAGCCCGGATGGAAAACAGCTTGCTTACATTGGAAGACGGAGTGGCCGTCTGCAAGTTTATGTGCTTGATATTTCCAGCGGGCAGGAGATTGCGGTGACCGATACCAGCGGCGACGAGTCGCCGAGCTTCGCGCCAAATGGGCGTTTGCTTCTGTATGCCACCGCCGTCGGTGGTCGTGGAATTCTGGCGTCAGCCTCGACCGACGGCCGCGTTCGGACGCGACTGTCAGGGCCGAGTGGCGACATTCGTGAGCCGACCTGGGGTCCATTTGTAAAGTAATTTTTAATGAAGAGGAGTAATCAAATGACACTGAACACTTTATCCCGCGGCTCACTCGCGGTTGCCGCTTTAGCTTTTGCGCTGGCTGGCTGCTCGTCGGTCAACCTGGACGATCAACCCGCTGCACCGATCGTCGACGCGACTGCAAGTACCGGAACCAAGTCGGGAACCGATCCACGTGCCGTTGCAGCGATCGACGCGCAGGCGGGGCGTGGTCTCGATCCTCTTAACGATCCCAACAATCCTTTGTCGAAGCGCAGCGTGTTTTTTGATTTCGACAGCTTCGTTGTCAAGAGCGAGTATCAACCGATCGTTCAGACCCATGGGGGCTACCTTGGCACCAACAAGCAGCGTCGCGTTACGGTTGAAGGACACACCGACGAGCGCGGGGGCCGCGAATACAACCTCGCGTTGGGACAAAAGCGCGCCGAAGCGGTCAAGCAGCGACTGTTGTTGCTGGGTGTTGCCGAAACGCAAGTGGAAACGGTCAGTTTTGGCGAGGAAAAGCCGCGCGGCTCGGGAGTCAGCGAAGACGCATGGGCTCAGAATCGTCGCGCGGATCTGAACTACCGCTAGCCATCCCGTGCACGCGAAGTATTTCGTTGCGGCGGCGCTCTCAGTGAGCGCCGCACTGCCTGCGTATGCACAGCTTTTTTCTGACAGCGACGCGCGCAAGGCGATCCTCGAGTTGCGGGCGCGCCTGGGCGATCAGGAGCGCGCGCTGCAGCAGAAAGACGTCGAGCTTGCGGCACGACTCGAGCGACTCGAAACCGCGCAACGCAACCAGCTTGAGCTGGCAAATCAAACGGAAACCCTGCGGCAGGAAATCGCGCGTCTACGCGGGCAAATAGAGGCACTGACCAACGAGGTTGCGACGCTGCAGAAGCGCAACCGCGATTTGTACGGCGATCTTGATGCCAGGCTGAAGAAAATGGAGCCGTCGAGCGTCAGTGTCGAAGGACGTGCAGTTGCCGTAGAGCGCAGCGAGCAGGCCGCGTACGAGGCGGCGCTTGCGCAGTTTCGAGCGTCGGATTTCAAGGGGGCGCTTGCCGCGTTTCAGCAATTCGTGGCGCGCTACCCGCAATCGGCCTACACGCCGGTCGCACATTATTGGATTGGCAGCGCCCATTACGCGATGAAGGAATACAAATCAGCGATAGCGGCCCAGCAGATTTTGGTCGATCGCTATCAGGACTCGACCCGCGCGCCAGATGCCTTGGTGTCGATCGCTGAAAGTCAGCTGCAGCTGGGCGACAAGCGCTCGGCCAATCGCACGCTCGGACGGGTGATCAAGGAATATCCGGACAGCGAAGCGGCCAAGGTCGCGCGCGAACGTCTGCCCGCGACGCGCTAGCCGCGTCCTCGCTTGGGTTCAGCGCGATTCAAGAACGCTGCGCGCGTAGACTCGCGCCCCTCGCGCCTTGATCCGTGTCGACGACGCTGATCCGCCGATGCCAATTACCGATATCACTGTTTCATCCACGTGGGTTGTTGCGCTGTCATTCGCACTGGCCTTCGCATTTGGCGCGATTACGCAACGCACCGGCTTTTGCACGATGGGCAGCGTGTCGGACGTGGTGTCCTTCGGCGACTGGACACGCATGCGGCAGTGGCTCCTTGCGATCGCAGTATCGATTGTTGGCACCAATGTTCTGGCGGCCACCGGCGTCATCGACACTGCCGATTCCTTCTATACGTCGGCGCGCTTGATGCCGGTCTCTTACATCGTGGGTGGCACGCTATTCGGTTTCGGCATGGTCCTGGCAGGAGGGTGTGGATCGCGCTCGTTGACGCGCACCGGTGGCGGCAGTTTGAAATCGTTGGTTGTGCTGCTGGTGCTTGGCATCGCGGCGTACATCACATTGCGGGGTGCGCTCGCCGTGATGCGCGTCAACGTGTTGGACAGCGTTAGTTTTCAACTGTCGACCCCGCAGGATTTGCCGTCGCTGCTCGAGGGCCCGCTGACCAAGTCTGCGCTGCAGCTGGTCCTCGCGCTGATTTTCGGCGGTGCGCTCGCGGCATTCGCGCTAAGAGATCGCGCGTTCCGTACCTTCGACAATTTGCTCGCCGGGGTGGGTGTCGGCGCGATCATCGCGGCGGTCTGGTTCGTGTCGGGCTCGTTAGGTTACGTGGCCGAACATCCGAGTACGCTCGAGGAAGCATTTTTGCGAACCAACTCGGGGCGCATGGAATCGTTGTCATTCGTAGCGCCGGTCGCCTACACGCTCGATTACCTGATGTTCTTCAGCGACACAAGCAAAGTCATCACTATTGGCATCGCCGCGGTGATTGGCGTGATTGCAGGATCGGCGGCCTACGCGGTTGTGAGTCGTCGATTTCGATGGGAAGGATTCCGCGACACCGAAGATATGGCCAATCACCTGGTCGGCGCTGCGTTGATGGGGTTCGGCGGCGTTACCGCGCTGGGATGTACCGTGGGGCAGGGCTTATCGGGCATTTCGACATTGGCACTCGGTTCCTTTATCGCATTGATGTCGATCGTAACCGGTGCCGTGCTTGCACTGAAGTATCAGACGTGGCGTCTAGACCGCAGCGCAATGGCGCAGGAGAAATGATGGAAAAGAAGTTTGCTTCGCATGCCGATGTCGAAGAAAAGCAGGTGAGCTTCGACAAACTGTCCGACAACGCTTACGCGTACACAACCGAGGGCGACCCGAACACCGGCATCGTGATCGGCGACGACGCCGTGATGGTGATCGACGCGCAGGCCACGCCGGTGATGGCGCAGGACGTGATCCGGCATATTCGCCAGGTCACTGACAAGCCCATCAAGTACGTTGTACTGACGCACTATCACGCCGTCCGCGTGCTGGGCGCATCGGGCTACAAGGCCGAACACGTGATCTCGAGCCGCGACACGTACGACCTGATCGCCGAGCGCGGAGAAGCCGACATGCGCAGTGAGATCGAGCGCTTTCCGCGCTTGTTTCGTGCCGTCGAATCGGTGCCTGGGCTGACATGGCCCACGATTGTGTTCGAGAAGCGACTCACTCTGATGCTGGGGAAGCTGCAGGTCGACCTGATGCAGGTCGGCCGCGGCCATACGAAAGGGGATACGGTCGCCTGGCTGCCGCAACAAAAGATTCTGTTTTCGGGTGATCTCGTGGAGTTCGACGCCACGCCGTACACGGGTGATGCCTATTTGAACGACTGGCCGGCGACGCTCGACGCGGTCGCCGCGCTCGGGGCTGAGAAACTAGTGCCGGGTCGCGGTGCAGCGCTGCAGACACCGGCGCAGGTCAAGGCGGGGCTCGATGGCACGCGCGCGTTTGTCACGGCGATGTATCAGTCTGTGCAAAAGGGCGCGGCAGCGGGACGCGACCTGCGCAGCGTCTACCAAGACACCTACGACGCGCTGAAGCCGCAGTTTGGTCACTGGGTGATCTTCGATCACTGCCTCCCATTCGACGTCAGCCGCGCTTATGACGAAGCCACAGGCCATGTGCATCCGCGCATCTGGACGGCCCAGCGCGACAAGGAAATGTGGGAGTCGCTCGAGGGATAGCGCCTCGTGGTAGCTGCGCCGAGCTATTCCTATGTGACGCCTGCAGAGCTTGCTGCGGGAGGCGTCGCTCGCACGCAAGTTGCAATTGTTGGAGCCGGGCCTGTGGGGCTGGCATGCGCAATCGATCTGGCGCAACACGGCATCGACTTCATCATCGTCGACGACAACAACACAGTTAGCGCCGGCTCGCGCGCGATCTGCTGGGCCAAGCGCACGCTGGAGATTTTCGATCGCCTGGGTTTCGGTGACGCGGTGTGCAGTCGCGGCGTCAGTTGGCAAGTCGGCAAGGTTTTTTGCCGCGAAACACTGGCGTATCAGTTCGACTTATTGCCAGAGCCGGGTCACAAGCGCCCTGCGTTCGTCAACCTGCAGCAGTATTTGTTGGAGCAGATCATGGTCGAGCGGTTACAAGCGCTCGGCCACACGGTGCGATGGAAGAACAAGGCAATCGGTCTCGAGCGCCGTGCCGACGGAGCGCGCGTAACAATTGAAACTTCAGACGGCCACTACTTGGTCGAAGCCGACTATGTCATCGCAGCCGATGGCGCGCACAGCGCGGTCCGCGACATGCTTGGCCTGGTGTGGAGCGGGCGGGTGTTTCGCGATCGCTTTCTGATCGCTGACGTATCGATGCGCGGCAGCTTTCCGACCGAGCGCTGGTTTTGGTTCGATCCGCCATTTCACTCGGGAGGCTCGGCATTGCTGCATAAACAGGCCGATGACATCTGGCGCATCGATCTGCAGCTTGGTTGGGACTGCAAACCCGACGAAGAAAAAAAGCCGGAACGCGTTATTCCGCGTATCCGAGCAATGCTTGGTTCAGATCACCCGTTTGAACTCGAGTGGGTGAGCGTCTACACGTTTCAATGCGCACGACTCGAGCGATTCGTGCACGACCACGTCATTTTCGTCGGCGACGCTGCGCACCAGGTGTCACCCTTCGGCGCACGTGGCGGCAACAGCGGAATTCAGGACGCCGACAATCTCTGCTGGAAATTGGCGAGGGTCGTGCGCAATGAATCCCCCGCTTCGCTGTTGCAAACCTATGATGACGAGAGAGTCGAAGCAGCGAACGAGAATATTTTGAACTCGTCCCGTTCTACCGACTTCATCACACCGAAGAGCGTTGCCAGTCGCACAATGCGCGATGCCGTACTGGCACTTTCACAGCAGCATCCTTTTGCGCGTCGCCTGGTTAACAGCGGCCGCTTGTCTACGCCTACGGCTCATTTGGCGAGCGCTTCGTCGACCCGTGATCGGGATGCATTCAATTGCGCGCTGATGCCGGGCGCGCCCGCCGTAGATGCTCCCGTGCAGGTCGCGGGCCGCAATGCTTCGCTGCTCAACCAGCTCGGAGGCTGTTTCGATCTTCTGGTCTTTGACGACAACGGAGAAGCGACCGACGCGCTCAAATCTGAATTCGGAAGCAGCGTTCGGGTCGCTTGCGTTGCATCGGAACGAAAGTCGAACGCGCACGCATTTGCAGACGCCGAGGGGCTGGCCGGGAGGCGGTATGACGCGCTAACGGGCGCCGTTTACCTGCTGCGCCCGGATCAGCATGTCGCGGCGCGCTGGCGCACACCTTCGGTAGCAGATGTGCGCTCGGCACTGCAGCGCGCGCAAGGAATTGCATGACATTAAACAGCGAACTCAATATTCAGCAGCCCGACGATTTTTATCAGGCGCTACTCGACGCACACGCCGACCTGACCGATGAGCAGAGTGCTGCGCTGAATGCGCGGCTGGTATTGCTGCTGGCCAATCAGATTGGCGATTTGAATACGCTGCGACAGGCGATCGCGGCGGCACGCGAGTTGATTTAGGGCTTCTTTAGGTTGATCAATGGCACCACACTGGCGTCGTCAATTTCAATGCGCCGTCGGTTCGGCTCGACTGCCGTCAGCGGCACGACTTCCTTCAATGTCTGCAGGCTGCGCACCGTCAGCGCTTGGTAGGTCTTTGTGCCGCTCGCTTTCCAGGCGACCTCATCGTCGCTCAGCATGCGCAGCACTTTAGCCGGCGTGCCGATTGCCAGTGACCGTGGCGGAATTTTTGCGCCCGCCTTCACAAAAGCGCACGCGGCGACAATCGCCGATTCGCCGATCTCCGCCTCGTCCATCACCACCGCGTTCATGCCGACCATCGCGTTGCGCTTGACTACACAGCCATGCAACACCGCACCGTGACCGATATGTCCGTCTTCCTCGACGACCGTATCGGTGCTCGGGAAGCCATGCATCACGCAGCAATCCTGCACGTTGCTGCCGGCCTCCAACACGATGCGGCCGAAGTCTCCGCGCAAGCTCGCTGCGGGACCCACGTAACAGCGCGGACCGACAATCACGTCGCCGGTCAAAATGGCAGCTGGGTGCACGAATGCCGTCGGGTCGACGACAGGCCTGATACCGTTAATTTCGTAGCAAGGCATTGTGTTGGACCGGTAGCTGACTACGTGCGTTTGCTTCCCAAGTTTAATCAGCTTCGCAGCGTTCGATCGCTTAGGGCTGGGGACGGTATCGTAGCCACATTGCCCGCGAGACTTCACGTTGACCCGATCAAACAAATCCACCGCACAGAAGCCGAAGACGATGAAGTCGATTGCCGAGCGGTCGCCCAAAAATCCGGAGAAAACCTCGTCGGCGCAGAAGACACATGTGCGCGGCTTGCTCGCAGCCGCATTCGACAAATTGGCATCGGATCCGGCCGAGGCATCGCTGCTGGCCGATGCGGCTCTGCAGGCAGCTCGTTCGCTAAGCGACTCATTACTTCACGGCGAATCCGCTCTAGCGCTCGCCGCGTGCCACCACCAGCGCGCGGACTTGCCGAAGGCCAATGAATTCATCGAAGAATCTCTGGGAGCGTTCGAACGCGCCGGCAAAAGCAGTCGTCTCGGTCGAGTCTATAAGTTGCAGGCGTTGGTATTTTCGATGCAGGATCGCGTCAGCCTGGCGCTTGCAGCAGCGGTCAAGTCGCTTTCCTATCCCGATCTGGAACCGAAGGACCGTGCGTTCGTATTTTGCGTCATAGGATCGTGCTTCAGCAGGCTTTTCGACGTTCCCACGGCGGTCGATCTGATGGAGCGGCGCGCGTTACCGGAGGCTAATGCCTCGGGTGATCCGCAAGCGATCGTCGCGTGTTACCTGCGTACTGCGTCGTATCTGAACATGTGCGCGGTGTGGTCAGCGGGTATTCCGCACTATCTAACGGTGGGGATCAGGCGGCCTGACAATCTGGCGAGCCCGGCCGAGTATCTCGAACGAGCAATGCGCTACCTCGATGTGTGCGAAAAGCATGGCGACAACATGTTGATCAAAGACCGCCCATACTTTTTTGCAGAAAGAGCGTCGGCGGTCGCACTCAGGGATGGTTATGAGTACGCACTTCCGATTTTTGCCCAGGCAAGCGCGGTCACCAGCGACTTGATCCCTGTTACCAAGCCATTCGTGCTTCTCGATCACGCAGCGACCGCACGTATTGCCGGCCGCTGGGACGAAGCGCTCGCGCTGATACAAGAAATGCAGCGTTTGCCGGCGTGGCACATCTGGCAGCGCACGGTTTTCTTTGAACTATCGTGCATCTATCGAGCGCTCGGAAAGGATCAGGAAGCGTTGCGTGCGCTTGAGAAATTCACCGATTTGCAGACGAACATGGCACGCCTGGCGAATAGCTGGGTTGATGACGCGCTGAACCAACGGCGCTATGGAAAGCAACTCGACCTATCGCACCTGCGGTCATCCGTTCTGGATGCGGCGGAGCCCACAGCACTGCAGCGCGCATCGCGCTTTGTTGAATCGAATCTTCATCGGCGCTTGGCGTTGTCGGATGTGGCTCGGGAATCAGGCGTAAGCGTCCGCACGCTGCAGAGTCTCTATCAGAATTTTCACGGGGTTTCCGCCAGCGCTTTTATCAAGGAGCTGAAGATGCAGCGGGCGCATCAAATGCTCGCCAGCGGAGATGTCTCCGTCTATCAGACAGCCGATGCAATCGGTTACTCCAGCCCGCACAACCTCTCGCGCGACTTCCGGGAGCGCTTTGGCTATGCACCCTCGGACGTCAGGCCCAACGCGCTAAGCGATAAAACATAACGTTCGTTGCACGAAACGAGACTGTTTTGCTCGTTCCGATATTCCGCGGTTTGGAAATTCCAGACAGACTTTCATCGTCGTCGCGTTACGACGTGATTGAACTGAATCTCGATGAAACTAACCTGGAAGCCCACATGCTCGCGGATACCTATTGTCAAACCATCGAACCCGGCACGCTAGTGGCATCAAGCGTGCATCCACTGCTGACGACCTGGGTCAACGGACTTGTCCACCAAGTGCCGACATTCCCGCGCATCGACGATGCGGATGCAGCGCTATTCCAGGCCATTGATCTGAGTGGAACGTTAGGAGCGAACAATCAACGTCTTTGCTATTTCGCGGCAGAGCAAATTGTTCGCGATGTCGCCCCGTGCATTCTGGAAGAACTTGGATTGCACCTCTTTGCCGACAAAATGCGCGCGCTCCCACCGATCGCGTCATCAGCAGCTGCCCAGAAAGCCTCGGACTTTTGCTTTGAAGTCCCGCAGGATGCTTATCTGAACACCATCGACCGTCGCACGTTGATGATCGGGACTCTCACCTGCGCACTGACGGCGTTGCCGACAAGCAACTGGTTCTATTTAATGTCTAACGCCGGGTCGACAGCCGCGATTTATATAAGGACTGCAAGGAATCACGCGCAGGCGCTGACTACGATGTACCAGATGTTTACGGCGCTGGTCGAGTCTGCGCGTACGCCAGAGCTTGCGAGGACCTAACGCACTACACGTGCCAGCGGCGCTGAATTACTCTGAACCGGTTGGCGACGAAGGCACTGTCTGTATAGCTTGCATTAGCCGCCGGATTGGCGCCGGTGGCGTGATAGTCCGAAAACGCTGCCGACTGATTGACGTAAACGTTGCTCAGCAGATTGATCGATAGTGCAACGCCGGCACGCATTGTCGCCTCGGTCATCGCATCGATGACTTCCTGCTTTGTCGAATACAGGCCGACCGTCAAAGCGCCGCGTTCGCGGACGATCTGCTCAGACAGAGCGACTGCCGCTGTTGCATCGGCGACCTTGACGATGAAGCTGATGGGCCCGAACCGTTCCTGCATGTAGGCCGCTTCATTCGCGGCGTCGGTCTTCATCAGCAGCGGCGTGTGGACATTGGCTGCAGGAAACTCTGCGTGATCGAGCTTGCGCGATGCCAGCACGATGTCTGAAGGCTGAGCCGCCAACGCGGGCGCCTCTTCGATGCGCTTTAGCGTCTCAGGCGACTGAATCGAGCCCAGCACGGCGGTTGCAACTACGGCGTCGGATAACAATTTCTCGACTGCGGTTCCCAAATCCGCAGCCACTTCATCAAAGCTCTTGTGTCCTTCGTCGGTGTCGATGCCGTCGGCGGGCACGAAGATGTCCTGTGTCGTGGTGCACATCTGCCCCGAGTACAGGCTCAACGTAAACGCAAGATTCTTCAGCATCGATCTGTATTTGTCGGTCGATTCGATGACGACGTTGTTGACACCCGCCAATTCGGCGTACACCTGCGCCTGGCGCGCATTCTCGGTAAGCCAGTTGCCGAACGAGTTGCTGCCAGTGAAATCAACCGAGCGCACGGCCGGGTGGGTCGCGAGCGCACGCGTCGCTTTCGGATCCGCGACCACCGCGAGCGATACCAGGTTCGGATCGATTCCGCTTTCAGCGAGCACATCGCGTAGGATCTTGACGCTGATCGCCGCCGGCAGCACTGCATTCGGATGCGCCTTGACGATCACCGGATTGCCCGTGACCAGTGCAGCAAATAGTCCCGGGTAAGTGTTCCAGGTGGGAAAGGTGCCGCATCCAATCACCAGCGCGATGCCGCGCCCGACAATCTCGAAACGCTTTTCCATCACCACCGGCGGATTCTTGCCTTGCGGCTTTTCCCAGCGCGCCGTGCTCGGCACCGAGCTCATTTCGCGGTAGGCGTACGCCACGGCTTCGAGGCCGCGATCCTGCGCGTGTGGGCCGCCGGCCTGGAACGCCATCATCCAACCCTGTCCGGTGGTCACCATCACGGCGTGCGCAATTTCAAAGCTCCGTTTGTTGATGCGAGACAGCGCTTCGAGGCAGATCCCGGTGCGACCTTCGACGCCAAGCTTTTGCCATGCGGGCATCGCGGCAAGTGCGGCGTCGATCAGCGCCTGCGGCTCGCACACCGGGTACTCGACTTCCAGCGGGATCCCGTACGGCGAGTGCTCGCTTGCGAGCCAGCCAATACGCCCGGGCTGGTCGAGTTCGAACTGGTGCCCTGCATGGCCAAGCGCTGCCGCCTTGCCTTCGTCGTTGGCGGACTCGCCGTAAATCTTCGGACTCGGCATTTCCGGGTATGCGCTCCAGAAGCCGCGCGTACGGATTGCGTCCAGAGCACCGTCTAGTGTGCTGCGATGCTTTTCAAAGAGCGGGTGCATCTGCATTGCCTTGCGTTTAAACACGGCTTGGTTTTTTGGAAGGTGAAAGCTACTATTGATTGAACGGCCGGTCAATTAATACACGGATCGAATGCACGCGAACTTTGAAACGATCAAGGTTGATTCGGCAGATGGCGTGGCGACGCTGACGCTGAACCGGCCAGAGCGCCTGAACAGCTTCACCGTTGCGATGCACGGCGAAGTACGGTCGGCGCTGGACGCGATCTCCACCGCGCCCGGGATTCGCTGCCTGATCCTGACCGGCGCCGGACGCGGGTTTTGCGCTGGACAGGATTTGTCTGATCGCGCGGTTGCACCCGATGCTGAAGCGGTTGATTTGGGCGCATCGATCGAGAATTTCTACAAGCCGCTGCTGTTACGCCTGCGGACATTGCCGATGCCCACGATCGCCGCTGTCAACGGGGTCGCGGCGGGTGCCGGCGCCAACATTCCATTTGCGTGTGACCTGGTCTACGCGGCCAGGTCAGCGAGCTTCATTCAATCGTTCGCCAAGCTCGGACTGGTACCCGATTGCGGCGGCACTTGGTGGCTGCCGCGGCTGGTCGGCCCGTCGCGCGCATTGGGCCTGACGCTGCTGGGTGAGAAGCTGTCCGCGGAGCAGGCCGCCGAGTGGGGCTTGATCTGGCGCTGTGTTGACGATGATCAGCTGCTGCCGACAGTGAGAACAGTGGCGCAGCAACTCGCTGCCGGACCGACGCGCGGGTATGTGCGAACGCGTCAGGCAATCGATGCCGCCTGGCTGACGCCGTTCGAATCGGCGCTCGATATCGAGCGTGACTATCAACGCGAGCTTGGCCTGTCGAACGACTACCGCGAAGGGGTCGCTGCTTTCATGCAAAAGCGTACGCCCGTATTTACGGGCAAGTGATGAACGACGCAGCGAAAATTGTGCGCCAAGAATCGGTCGGCTCGAACTTGCCAGACGGGCAGGCGATTGCCGAGGCGGTGCGCGATCGAATGTTCGCTGACGACGCTGCATCACAGGGCCTTGGCATGCGCGTCGATAAAGTGGGGCCCGGATACTCAAAGCTGTCAATGACGGTTCGGCCCGACATGTTGAACGGCTTCAAGACGTGTCATGGTGGCTTCATTGCAACGCTGGCGGATTCTGCGTTTGCGTTTGCCTGTAATAGTCACAACGAAGTGAGCGTCGCATCCGGCATCGTGGTGGATTTTCTGGCACCGGTGTACGAGGGCGATGCGCTACAGGCCGAGTGTCGCGAGGTCGCGCTGACCGGCCGCACAGGTGTCTACGACATCACGGTTACCAACCAGCACGGCAAGGCAGTGGTCGTGATGCGGGGCCGCTCGCACACGATGAAGGGCAAAGCGGTGGTTGAGTTGTGATGACAAGCGATCTCGAGCCGATCGAACACGCAAGTCAAATCGAGCTGAAGGCATTGCAGCTCGAGCGCTTGCACTGGTCGCTCGCCCATGCTTACGAAAACGTGCCGCATTATCGAGCGAAGTTCGATGCGGCACGCGTGCACCCGTCAGACATCAAGTCGCTGGCGGACCTGTGCAGGTTTCCTTTCACCACCAAGCACGATTTGCGCGATACGTATCCGTTTGGCATGTTCGCGGTGCCGCAAGAAAAAATAGTACGCGTCCATGCCTCGAGCGGCACCACGGGTAAGCCGACGGTGGTGGGATATACGGCAAAGGACATCGACACGTGGGCCACGGTGATGGCGCGTTCGATCCGCGCTGCGGGAGGCCGGCGTGGCGACATTGTTCATGTTGCCTACGGCTACGGACTTTTCACCGGCGGGCTCGGCGCGCATTACGGCGCAGAGAGGCTCGGTTGCACCGTGATTCCGATGTCTGGCGGCATGACCGAGCGGCAGGTCCAGCTGATAACCGACTTCAAGCCCAAGATCATCATGGTGACGCCCTCGTACATGCTGGCGATCGTCGAGGAGATGCAGAAGCAGGGCGTCGATCCAAAAACATGTTCGCTGAAAATCGGAATCTTCGGCGCCGAGCCGTGGACTGCAGCGATGCGTGCTGCGATCGAGAGCAAAACATCGCTCGATGCGATCGACATCTACGGGCTGTCCGAAATCATCGGGCCCGGCGTCGCGCAGGAGTGCATCGAGACCAAGGATGGACTCACCGTCTGGGAAGATCATTTTTATCCCGAGATCATTGATCCGGATACCGGCGAAGTGTTGCCCGAGGGGGAACAAGGCGAGCTCGTCTTCACGTCCCTGACAAAAGAAGCACTGCCGATGATTCGTTACCGCACGCGCGACTTGACGCGGCTGCTGCCGCCGACGGCGCGCAGCATGCGGCGCATCGAGAAAATCACCGGACGATCCGACGACATGCTGATCATTCGCGGCGTCAACTTATTCCCGACACAGATCGAAGAGCTCATCTTGAAGCAGCCGGAACTTGAACCGCACTACACACTGGAAGTCACGCGGCCGGTGTACCTCGATGAATTGACGGTGCACGTCGAGATGGGATCGCAACTGGCAAACGGAAGCCAGGACGCGCGCCACGCCGCAGCACAAAAGCTTGAGCAGGCAATCAAAGCCTACGTCGGACTTTCGGCAAGCGCGCGCCTGGCATCGCCGCTTGGTATCGAGCGCTCGACGGGCAAAGCCAGGCGCATCGTTGATCGACGGGCAAAGGAGTAGGCATGTACACGCAAGCGATGGATATTCCGTCCGGTGACCGCGAAGCTTCAGAGAACAGCGACGCCGCGTACGAAGCGGAATTCGACGCCAAGCTGGCACGCGGCGACTTCATCGAACCGAAAGACTGGATGCCCGAGCGGTATCGCAAGACATTGATCCGGCAGATCAGCCAGCACGCACACTCCGAAATTGTCGGGATGCTGCCGGAAGGTGGCTGGATCACGCGTGCGCCCACGCTGGAACGAAAGTGCATCCTGCTGGCAAAAGTGCAGGATGAAGCCGGTCACGGCATGTACCTATATTCGGCTGCCGAAACGCTCGGCGTGTCGCGCGATGAGTTGATCGAGGCGTTGCATTCCGGCAAGGCCAAGTATTCGTCGATCTTCAATTATCCAACCAAGACGTGGGCTGATATCGGCGTGGTCGGCTGGCTGGTGGATGGTGCGGCCATCATGAACCAGATTCCGCTGACGCGTTGTTCGTACGGGCCTTACGCGCGCGCGATGGTTCGCGTGTGCAAGGAAGAATCGTTTCACCAACGACAGGGTTACGACTTGTTGCTGACGCTGATGAAAGGCTCGACAGATCAGCGCGCAATGGTTCAGGACGCCGTCAATCGCTGGTGGTGGCCGTCGCTGATGATGTTTGGTCCGCACGACAGCGAGTCGACCAACAGCGGCGATTCAATGAAGTGGGGAATCAAGCGCATCAGCAATGACGACCTGCGGCAGAAGTTCGTCGATGCGACCGTGCCGCAGGCGAAGCTGCTGGGCGTCACGCTGCCCGATCCCGATCTGAAATGGAATCCGGCGCGCGGCGAAGCGGGGCACTGGGATTTCGGTCCGATCGACTGGAGTGAATTCTGGAGCGTCGTCAATGGCCATGGCGAGTGCAACGCGGAGCGCTTGGCGGATCGCATCAAGGCCTGGGACGACGGTGCTTGGGTACGCGAAGCCGCATTGGCACACACGCAAAAGCGGCGGCATCGCGATTGCGTCGCTGCATGAACGCACACGTGAATCACAAAGAGTGGCCGCTTTGGGAAGTGTTCATTCGCAGCCGTAACGGCCTCGATCACAAGCATTGCGGCAGCCTGCACGCGGTCGATGCGGCGATGGCGCTGAAGAACGCGCGCGACGTGTTCACCCGGCGCATGGAGGGCGTCAGCGTTTGGGTAGTCCGTGCCGACGACATCGTTGCCAGTGATCCCGACGTCAAGCCGGAAATGTTTGACCCGGCGGCCGACAAGATCTACCGGCATCCGACGTTTTATACGTTGCCCGACGAAGTCAACCACATGTGACGCAGCAGTGAACACGCTTACCGCACCGGTCAGCGCAGCCCACCTCAATTACCTGCTGCGCATTGCTGATTCATCGTTGATTCTGGGGCACCGGCTTTCCGAGTGGTGCGGCCACGGTCCGGTGATCGAAGAAGACATTGCGTTGACCAACGTCGCCCTTGATCTGATTGGTCAGGCCCGCGCGTTGTACACGCATGCGGGGGCGTCGGAGGGGCGCGATCGCGACGAAGACGTGTTTGCATTCAATCGGCCGCAAGAGGAATTCTGCAACGTGTCGATGGTCGAGCTGCCCAATGGTGATTACGCATGCACCATTGTCCGCAACTTCCTGTTCACCGCATTTCAGCGCGAGCTCTGGGTCGCGCTGCATTCGTCCCCCGACGCGGCGCTCGCACAGATTGCTGCCAAGAGCGTCAAGGAAACGCGGTACCACGTGCAACACGCGTCTGATTGGACAGTGCGCATGGGCGACGGCACTGACGAGTCGCATGCGCGGATGCAGCGAGCACTCGATTACCTTTGGCCGTACACCGCCGAATTTTTTTCTGCGTCGTTGGACGACGGCGAGATTGCGATGTCCGGAATCGGGCCTGTGTGGGCAAGTCTTGAAACCGGGTGGCGCAAAGCGGTGCTCCCGCTGCTGGACGTGGCGACTTTGCAGATTCCAACGCGCACGGCGTTTGTGTCGCGCGGCAAGGAGGGGACGCATGGCGAGCACATGCAGACTCTGCTTAACGAGATGCAGTTCCTGCAGCGCGCCCATCCGAATTGCAAGTGGTAACAAGGTTCGCGCACCGATGACGCCCAAATATCACACGTTGCGGATAGCGGATGTCCGGCGAGAGACGCCGGACTGCATCAGCCTCAAGTTCGATGTGCCACCCGAGCTCGTCGGCGATTACCAGTTTGTGCAGGGCCAGCATCTCGGATTGCGGGCCACACTGGAGGGTGAGGAATTTCGCCGCTCTTATTCGATTTGTTCAGGCCTCGACGACGGTGAAATTCGCGTTGCGATCAAGAAGGTGGGCGGTGGCCGCTTCTCGCAATGGGCGCACGAGGCGCTTAAGCCGGGCGACCCGATCGAGGTGATGACGCCGGAAGGCCGTTTCTTCACTCGCCTCGATCCGCAACGCTCGAGGCACTACGCGGCGTTTGTCGCCGGCAGCGGAATTACGCCGGTGTTATCACTGATTCGTACGACGTTGGCGCGCGAGCCAAAGTCGCTTTTCACGTTGGTCTACGGCAATCGGCGCCAATCTTCAGTGATGTTTCACGAAGCGCTCGAAGATCTGAAGGATCGATACCTGACGCGCTTCAGCCTGTACAACGTTTTCTCGCGCGAGACGCAGGATGTCGATCTGTTCAACGGCCGGATCGACGCCGCGAAGGTCCGGGAATTTCTCGATTCTCTGCTGCCGGTCGAAACGATCGACGAGGCGTTTGTCTGTGGGCCGCTGACGATGATCGACGAGGTCGAGATGGCGCTGCTCCGCGCCGGAATGCCTGCGCATCATGTTCACGTCGAGCGATTCGGCATTGCGACCGGGCCGGCGCAACCGCTCGATGACACCGATGCGGCGCAGTCGCATATCGATCTGATCATCGACGGCGTGCGACGTGAGGTCAGTTTCATTCCCGGCCAGCAATCGATCCTCGAGGCGGGGCGCGACGCGGGCATCGACTTGCCGTTTTCGTGCAAGGGCGGCATGTGCAGTACCTGCCGCGCGAAGGTGCTTGAAGGTCAGGTCAAGATGGCGAAAAACTATGCTCTCGAACCACACGAGGTGGCCGACGGCTTCGTGCTGACGTGCCAGTCGTACCCAGTGACGGAACGCGTCGTGATTTCTTACGACGCGCGGTCGTAATGGCTCGCACCAAAGCGGCAGGGTTCGACCGGCAGCGCGCAGCGATTCGTGATGCAGCGGCACGCCAGTTTGCCGACAAGGGTTACGCTGCCG
>Ga0183260_10000910_pt1 | contig 25154 bp, 24 predicted proteins | sample AntDrymUQ4972206_2_FD_129768 | JGI IMG/M metagenome (GOLD analysis project Ga0183260, IMG submission 129768) | Polar desert sand microbial communities from Dry Valleys, Antarctica - metaG UQ497 (22.06) (version 2) (version 2) | ecosystem: Environmental > Terrestrial > Soil > Desert | place... | reverse complement strand
TGGACAGCGGTCGATAGCGTCGAACATCTCGGCCATCACCATGGCGTCCTGCTCATTCTGCTCACGGGTAAGCCCGAGACTGGCGCGCATCCAGGTCACGTCGGCGCCGGCGCAGAACGATGGTCCGGCCCCGGCCAGCACCACTGCCCGCAGGCGGTCCACTGGCTCGTCATCAAGCCGTCGGAATGCCTGACGAAGCTCGCCGATCAGATCGGCATTGAAAGCGTTGTGGACCTCCGGACGGTCAAGGGTCACCCGTACGACGACCCCGCCGGGGCCTGTCCGCTCGACCGAGAGGTCAGCCATCGGGTGTCGTCGCTGCATTGGGCTCATACCGGTAGTTCCGTCGCATCCCGATTGCACGCATCCCCCTTCGCTTGAGGTTGACGCCGCTCGGACCGTCAAGCTCGGCCCACGAGCCGACCAGGTCACAGCCTTTGTCGATCGCGTGCGCGACCCGCGCCGCGATCAGTGCGCTTTGGATGCCACGTCCCCGCGACTCCGGTTCAACGACCGCGGCGCGCAGCCAGCCCGTGTGCGCGTGGGTGTGGAGCGAGGCGGCGCCTACGGGCTTTCCATCCAATTCGGCCAGGAACAGCCAGCGGTGCGGCCATTTGGCCAGTCTCTCGTACACCTCTGGCCACGGGTTCGGGGCGTTGGGATCGGAAAGGCCGCCCGCGATCGGCGATCCGGAGCGGACACCCACGTACGCTGCCGCGTCCTCCGGCCCGATCACGCGCACAGACAGGCCGTCAACCCTTCCAGCCTCTGGAACGGAGATTGGATCTGCGGCGTACACGGCGACCGTCACGTCCGGCTCAGCGCCCGGCCACGGCGAATCGTCCATCCACAGCCAGCCTGGCGAACGGTGCCTGTCGTAGAAGTCGGTGGCCGTGCCGACCAGGTTGGGATAGCGCGCCAGGCCCGAGGCGTTGTTGAAGGCAGGCCCGCCCAAGGCCGGGGCGCTGGCCATCGCGATATCACCGTCCTCGATGATGTGAATCTCGAAGCCGCATTCCTTTGCAGCACGCCATGAGGCGATGCTCGACTTCGACTCGGCCCGGTCCAGCCGCTTGAGGAGCAGCTCGTCGGCGGCTCGCGAATCTGGCGCCGGGGGGATGATCCTGATCGTATCGCCCGGCCTGACCTCGCCTTCGGTCAGCACCCTAGCGTACATCCGGCTGTCCGATGGATGGAGATCGATCGACATTCGGCTGAAGCGCCCGTCGATGAAGTTTCGGATCTGGGTCTTGCAGGGAGCAGCCGAGCTGGCGACCTCGAGCTCGAGGGTCTCGCCGATGTGTGCGCGCGTTCCCACAGGCAGGGTTGACCACTCCACGCCGCTTGTCGTCAGGTTCTCGCCGACGCTGCCAGGCTCGACGGGATGTCCCTCGGACTGGAGGCGTTCGATCGCCTCGATGCCGTAGAGGCATACCGCCTGGTGCGGGCCGCCATGGACGGTGAGCTCCTCGTGCTTGTCGCCGCGCAGGCCGAACGTGTCGACCCAGGCGCTCTCCACCGGCCGTTTGGGCACGCCGCCACCCGACGTGTTGACCTGGAGCACGCGACCAGTCGCGTTGATGGCCCCCTCGACTCCCATGGCGTCGATGCTAGACGGGCTAGGCGCGCTCGGACAGTTTCATCCCGTACAGACCGCACTCCGCGTCCAGCGTTCTCTCGACGGATTCGGCTTGCTCCCTGCCTGTCTCTGCTGGTCGGCGCTGGTAGGCGCTGTTCGGCGCGGTCTTCAGCCACGACCCGTTCGGAGCAGCTCCTCGCCCTCCTCGAAGGTGCCAGATTGCTCATCCCCGCGCATGACATATGCGCCGCCGATCGCAACGCCGAGGGCGACCAGGCTCAGCGACGCGATGGCGGTCCGTAGATCCGTGACCTGGGCGAGCAGGCCGACCAGAGCGGGGCCAATCACAAAGCCCGAGTAGCCGAGGGCCGTGACCCGCGCGATGGCGGCACCTCGACTGGCCGGGTCGCTCATCCGGCCGGCGCGGGCAAAGAGGGCGGGTGCTACCAGGCTGATGCCGGCGCCTGCAAGCGCCAGGCCGACAAGTCCCACGCTGGGAGACGGTGCCAGGGCCAACACGGCAACCCCTATCGATGCCGCGAAGGCCCCTCGTGAGAGGAGGGCACGCTCACTGAACAGGGCTCCAAGCCGCTGGCCGAGGCTGCGTCCCACGAACATCGCCGTCGCGAAGATCCCTGGCGCCGCCCCGCCGAGCGCCGGACTCGCACCCAGTCCGCGTTCGAGGTGCAGCGCGCTCCAGTTCTGGACGGCGTCCTCGACCAGGAACGCCGCGGCGCACAGCGCGGCCAGGATCGCGATCGCCGAAACAGCTCGAGCTGAGCCCGAGCCGGAGTCTGGGGCGACGGGAGCATCGGCTCGTATGCGTGCCGCGCTCCGAGCGCTGTGCAGTGTGCCGAGCGCAACGAGCGCCGTAATCAGCGAGACCGCGGCCAGGATGTGAGCGGGCTGCGCTCCGAGCTCGCGTGCGATACCCGTCGCGATGGCCGAGGCGAGGACGCCGAGTGAGAACAGCGCATGAGCGCCGAACATGAGTCGCTGCCCTCGATGGGCCTCGACGTCGCTGACGGCGGCGTTCATCGACACGTCCAGCGCTCCCGAACCGGCCCCGGCGAACAGCAGCGCGATGCCGAGCAGCAGCGGCGTCGTGGCGAAAATGGGGCCGAGGATGGTCAGCGCAAAGAAAATTCCTGCGGCCGGGAGCAGCCACCAGCCGGCCCGGCGCCAGATGCGACCGGTGACGAGCATCATCGGAATAGCGCCCACGCCGGCGAAGAGCAATGCCAGGCCCAGCTCGCGTCGGTGGCGCCGACCTGTGTCTTCATGGCCGGCACCAGCGCGGCCCAGGCGCCCCAGAAGTTTCCCAGCGCCGCGAAGCAGATCAGCGGCCAGCGCGCGCTCACGTGAGCGTCGCCCGTTGGTGCGCCGCTCACATCCGGAAGACGCCGAACCTGGTTTCCTCGATCGGCGCATTGAGCGCGGCGCCGATCGCGATCGCCAGCACGTCGCGCGTTTGGGCAGGGTCGATGACGCCATCGTCCCAGAGTCGAGCGGTCGAGTAATAGGAGTTGCCCTCGCGCTCGTACTTGTCGCGGATCTCTTCTCGGTAGGCCTCACGTTCCTTCTCATTCTTGAACGTGCCGACCATTGACAGCACCATCGCCGCCTGCTCGCCGCCCATGACGCTGATACGGGCGTTGGGCCACATCCAGAGTCCGCGGCTGCCGTACGCGCGCCCGGCCATGCCGTAGTTCCCGGCGCCGAACGAGCCGCCGATGATGACCGTGAACTTGGGCACCTCCGCGCTGGCGACGGCGGTGACAAGCTTAGCCCCGTCCTTGGCGATGCCGCCGGCCTCGTATTCCCGCCCGACCATGAAGCCGGTGATGTTCTGCAGGAACACCAGCGGGATCTTGCGCTGGCAAGCGAGCTCAATGAAGTGCGCGCCCTTCAGCGCGGACTCGCTGAACAGCACGCCGTTGTTGGCGAGGATGCCAACCGGGTAGCCGTCCAGATGCGCGAAACCGGTGACGAGGGTTTCGCCGTAGCCAGCCTTGAACTCGTGGAACTCGGAGCCATCGACGATGCGCGCTATCACCTCGTGGACGTCGTAACCGCGGCGCAGGTCGGGCGTTACCGCGCCGTAGATGCCGTATGGATCATCTGCCGCCGCGTCCTCGTCGTTCGGATCCGGCGTGGCGACCGCGGGTGGTCGGACGGGAAGTCGATCCCACGGCGGGTCGGGCTTCTTCCAGGCCAGGCTGGCGATGATCTCGCGTCCGATTGCCAGCGCGTGCTCGTCGTCCAGCGCCTCGTGGTCTGCGACGCCGCTGATGCGGGCGTGGACGCTGGCTCCACCGAGATCCTCGGCAGTCACGTCCTCGCCGGTCGCCGCTTTCACCAGAGGTGGCCCGCCCAGGGAGATCGTGCCCGTGCCGCGGACGATGACCGTCTCGTCGCTCATCGCCGGGACGTAGGCGCCACCGGCGGTGCTGGAGCCCATGACGAGGGCGATCTGGGGGATGCCAGCGGCCGACATGCGCGCCTGGTTGTAGAAGATACGGCCGAAGTGCTCGCGATCCGGGAAGACATCGTCCTGGAGGGGCAGGAACGCGCCGCCCGAATCGACAAGGTAGATGCACGGCAGCCGATTCGCTTGCGCGATCTCCTGTGCGCGGAGGTGCTTCTTGACGGTCATCGGGTAGTAGGTGCCGCCCTTGACGGTCGCGTCGTTGGCGACGATCACGCAGTCGGTGCCGTTGACGCGGCCGATGCCCGTGACTATGCCCGCGCCGGGTGCCTCGTCGTCATACATGCCGTTGGCGGCGAGCGGGCTCAGCTCCAGGAAGGGTGAGCCGGGGTCGATCAACCGGTCGATGCGCTCGCGGACCGGCAGCTTGCCTCGCTCGCGGTGCCGGGTGATTGAGCGTTCATCACCCGCCGCCCCGCGCTCGGTCAGAGCTCGCGTCTTCTCGCGCAGCTCGACAACGAGCGCGCGCATCTGGCGCGCGTTGGCACGGGCTTCGTCGGATCGGGGATCAACGCGCGTCGTCAGGGCTGCCACGGCCGCGATGATAGGTGCGGCGCTGGCACCGGAGGTCCTTTAGTCAGCGGGTGACTGAACGGACCGTTGTCGGTCCAATACGGGCCGGATTCTTTGATCGAACGCCTCGCCAGCTGCGAAGTCAGTCATGAGCAGCATGAAACGGCAGTCGAAGGCCGTCGGGGCTGGGCTGATCCGTCCTTCGGCGGACGGTTCAGTCACGTGCTGCATAACCGGCGGGCAGTGCGCCGCCACGATGCCGCGAGGCCGCCCAGGCTGCCAAACAGGCGCCCAAGATGCCGCGCCATCCAGGCCACGCAAGGCGGTGGTGAGATAATCGACCGAGGAGCGGGGGCTACCCGTCACGCGCTGAGGTTCCCAGACAAAACGTGACCGAACAAAAGTCGACCTGGACGACCAAGAAGGGCCTGGCCCAGATGCTCAAGGGCGGCGTGATCATGGACGTCGTCACGGCAGATCAGGCGAGGATCGCAGAGGACGCTGGCGCCGTCGCCGTGATGGCGCTCGAGCGCGTGCCGTCTGACATCCGTGCCGCCGGCGGGGTCGCGCGCATGAGCAACCCACAGATGATCGTCGAGATCATGGAAGCCGTGACCATCCCGGTCATGGCCAAGGCGCGCATCGGCCATTTCGTCGAGGCGCAGGTGCTCGAGGCCCTCGGCGTCGACTACATCGACGAGTCGGAGGTGCTCACGCCCGCGGACGAGGAGCATCACATCGACAAGCACGCTTTCAACGTGCCGTTCGTCTGTGGCTGCCGCGATCTGGGCGAAGCGCTGCGCCGCATAAGCGAGGGCGCGGCCATGATCCGCACCAAGGGTGAGGCGGGCACCGGCAACATCGTCGAAGCCGTTCGCCACATCCGCGCCGTCCACTCCGGCATTCGGGCCCTGCAGGGCAAGCGCGAGGACGAGCTCTACGCGGCGGCCAAGGAGCTACGGGCGCCGATCGAGCTGGTCCAGGACGTCGCCAGGAACGGTAAGCTGCCGGTAGTGAACTTCGTCGCAGGTGGCATCGCCACACCTGCGGACGCCGCCCTTGCAATGCAGCTCGGCGCTGAAGGGGTGTTCGTCGGCAGCGGCATCTTCAAGTCAGAGGAGCCGGCGCGAACTGCGCATGCGATCGTCCAGGCGACAACCCACTTTGACAACCCTCAAATCATCGCCGACGTCTCCAGGGGCCTCGGCATGCCGATGCCCGGGCTCGATATGGCCTCACTGGCAGAGGGCGAGCGTTTGGCGGTACGCGGCTGGTAACAGCCAGACGTCCCCGGAGAGGTTGACCATGGGCGCGGTTGGGCAGCCCGTCCGAATCGGCGTGCTTGCCGTCCAGGGCGCCTTCGCCGAGCACATCAAGGTGCTCCGCGACATCGGCGTCGAGGTAGTGCCCGTTCGTTTGCCAAGGGATCTGAACGGAATCTCCGGCTTGATCCTCCCTGGCGGCGAGAGCACGGCGATGCGCAAGCTGATCGACGAGTGGGGGCTCCGCCAGCCAATCCTCGATCTCGCGCAGCACGGCGCGCCCATCTTCGGCACCTGCGCCGGCATGATCCTGCTCAGCAATGAGATCACCGACGGCGATCAGCCCGTTTTCCCGCTGCTCGACATCTCCGTCAAGCGCAACGCCTTTGGCCGGCAGCTTGAGAGCTTCGAATCGGAGCTCTACGTGCCTGTCCTGGGCGACCGCAAGGTCCAGGCGGTGTTCATCCGCGCACCGATAGTCGAGCGCGTCGGTCCGGACGTCGACGTCCTCGCCCAGCTGGACGACGGCCGCGTGGTCGCGGTGCGCAAAGGTTCTGTCATCGCGACGGCATTCCACCCCGAGCTCAGCGGCGAAACCCGCTTTCACCGACTCGTAGCCACGATGGCCGCCGCCTTCGCGGAGCCCGGCGAGGGTTCGGGCCGCCGTCCCCACCCGCTCCGCCGAGCTACCGCCACCACCGCCAAGCAAGAAGCCGATTGAGCGAGACGCGGCGGTCGCTTGGTGGGCGGTCGGGTCGCGTTCGTATGGCGCGCCTCACGGACCTCGCCGCGGTGGGCGAGCTGTCACGCCTCTCGCATGCTGACGACCTATCCGCTGATTCGCGAGTTCTGACCCTCGGCCTGCCCGTCGGCGGCAGCCATATCGGCGTGTTCACACTGTTCCGCCTGCCGCTGGGCGCGTTCCAGCCGAGCGACCTGCTGTATGTCTACGAGGACCGCGGCCGGCTGACCGGCCTGGCCCGCGTGGAACGTGACAGCCTGCGCGACGAGTGGACGATCGTGGAACTGGATGCGGTCGACAGTGGCGACGCGGGTGACATCCGATTCCGCCTCGTTCAGCACTTACTGCGAGACGCTAGCAAGCGCGGCGCCCTCCGCTTCCATGTCGCCTGTGCCGACGCGGGCAGTAACGTCGAGCTGTTCATGCAGGCAGGTTTTGCGCGCTACGGCGAGGAGCTGATCCTCTACCGAGCTCCAGAGAAGAACCGAGCTCCCGACGAGCGGCAGCAGGCTGCCCTGCCAGCCGCCATGGCCGCCGCGGCAGCGGACAAGGGCATCCGGCCCGCCGGTCCCCTCGATGCCGTCGAGCTGGACCGCCTGTATCGAGCTGCCACACCCGCGCCGGTCGCCCGCCTCGAGGACTACCGGCTGCACGATTGGGAGCGCCAGGGCTCGCACTGGCGCATTCCACGCTCCTCGCTGACGCCGATCCTGCGCTTCGCCGACGTCGAGGCCTTCGTCCAGGAGGCTCCGCAGAATGGCTCGACCAGCCTCCTCGGCTTCTGCCAGGTGGGCGTGGCCAAGGAGGAGCAGCCCCACTACATCAGGGTCATCTGCCTGCCCTCACACGATCCCGCCGAGCTGATCGACTACGGAATGGCGGTGATCGCGGAGCGGCGGCGAGTGGGCTGGACGGACCGCGCCGTCCGCTCCCAGCCAACTGAGCGCGGCGTCATCAGCGCCGTCCGCACCTACGAGTCGCCACTTGACCGACGCCTCGAGGAACACGGTTTTGTGACGCTCTCCAGCGTGTCGCTGCTCATGAAGGAGGTTGCCGTGCGTGTTTACGAACCTGCGCTGGCGGCCGCGGCGACGCAATGACTGCGGATATGGCCGATATGGCCGACGATGGTCACATGCCTGACGACGGTCGCCCCATGACGCGACAGACAGCCGAATCCCCGAACGATCACGAGCACGCGACGCTGCGCGATATGGAGGCCGACGAGGCCGACGACATCGACGCGCTGCTCGTCGCACTGCCGCCCGAGATCACCGCACGGCTGCGTGGTCTGCCGCCTGAGCGTGACCTGATCGAGGTGGTGATGGACCTGGGCCGTCGACCGGAGGCGCGCTTCGGTGGCGGTGGCGAGGAGGTTCTTCTCGACCGCGAGGTGTCTGAGGAGGACATCCAGTACGTCATCGATCACATCGGCTCGTTCGGCGACGACAACCGCGCCGGTATCGAGCGGACGCTCCACCGCATCAGCGCCATTCGCAACCGCAGCGGCAAGATTGTCGGACTGACGGCACGCATCGGGCGCGCCGTGTTCGGCACCATCGAGATCATCAAGGATCTGGTCGAGTCGGGGAAGAGCGTTCTGATCATGGGCCGGCCGGGCATCGGCAAAACGACGATGCTGCGCGAGGCGGCGCGCGTGCTGGCCGACGAGCTCGACAAGCGCGTCGTAGTTGTCGACACGTCCAACGAGATCGCCGGGGACGGCGACATCCCGCACCCGGGCATCGGCCGCGCGCGACGGATGCAGGTGCGCACGCCCGATCACCAGCACGCGGTGATGATCGAGGCGGTGGAGAACCACATGCCCGAGGTCATCGTCATCGATGAGATCGGCACTGAGCTCGAGGCGTCCGCCGCGCGAACCATCGCCGAGCGCGGCGTCCAGCTGATCGGCACGGCCCATGGCAACAACCTCGACAACCTGATGCTCAACCCGACTCTGTCGGACCTGATCGGTGGCATCCAGAGCGTCACGCTCGGCGACGAGGAAGCACGTCGGCGGCGGACGCAGAAGAGCGTCCTCGAACGGAAGGCACCGCCGACCTTCGACGTCGTGGTCGAGATCCAGTCACGCGATCGGGTGACGGTCCACCCCGACGTCTCGGACACCGTGGACGCCCTGCTCCGCGGCGACCCGATCGCGCCCGAGCTGCGCTGGCGTGACGACAGCGGCGTGCACCGATCGCAGTCGCGACCGCGACCCGGCCCACAATCCCAAATCCCCGGCGAGCGCTTCGGCGGCCTCGTCGGCAGCGGCTTCAGCAGCTTCGGCGGGTCGCGCGGCGAGCCAGGCTGGCGGCCCGATGCCCGGCGCGGCGAAGCCTCCGCCTATAGGGACTCGGGCGGGCGCGAGACGGAGCGTGGCTATCGTCCCGGTTACCGCCCAGGCGCCACCGGCGGATGGAGGCGCGGCCGCGAGGGCCGTTCATCGGGCTCCGGCTCCGGCTCCAGCTCGGGCTCCGGCTCGGGCGGAGGGTCCCCGTCAGGCTCATGGGAGGGAGACCAAGGCGCTTCCCGTGGACCTGATCCGCTGGCGGGACCGGTTTCGCTGGGCCAGGGGTTCCAGCTCGGCGGGATCGCTGACCGCGGGCCACTGGAGCGCGGCACGCCACTGCCCGAGCCGAGTGCGCGCGACAAACGAGAGTTCGACCGCCAGCGCGAGTGGCGCGCATCCGCAGCACGGGCGATTGGCCAGCTGCGCGCCGAGGAAGGTCTGGCGCCGGAAGGACCGCTGAACGGCTCCTCGCTCGCCGGCGACGGAGGGGACTTCGATCCGGATGCGGAGGCCGAATTCCTTCTTGACGGAGACATCGGCGAGGTCGACGAGGAGATGACCGGCGAACGCCGTCCGACGCCCCTGCCGGCCGTCGGCAGCGCCTCGCTGCCTGAGCTTGGCGTGCTGGGATTCGGCGTGAGCCACAAGCGGCTCGAGCAGGCCGTCCGTGAGCTTCAGCTGCCGGTGACGCTCGTGCGCGACGCGGCAGACGCGGACGCGGTCATCACGCTACGCAACTATTTCAAGCAGAAGGCCCCCGCTCTGCGCGAAGCAGAGGAACGCGGGCTGCCGATCTTCGTGCTCAAGTCGAACACGATGGTCCAGCTCGAATCTGCCCTGACCTCGATCTATGCGCTCGAAGTCGACCCGCACGAGGCGGCACTGCGCGAGGTCGAGGACGCCATCGGCCTCGTGCACCAGGGGTCCAAGCCGATCGAGCTCTCACCCCAGAATGCGTACATCCGCCGCCTGCAGCACCAGATGGCCGAGCGCGCGAACCTCGTCTCGCACTCGCGCGGACGCGAGCCCTACCGACGTGTCCGGTTGTACCCGGACACCGACGCCCGGGTGCGCCGGTAAACCCATGGGCAAAAGTGAACCGTGGGCGTGGCTGATGCGAATGAGTCAGTGAGCAGCTCGGCCCAGGGCCCGGGTGTTGATGGCGCAGCTGTGCCAGGCACGTCGGACGACGCTCTCCTCGAGCGTCTCGCGATGCAGGCTGACACTGAGGCGCTGTCCGAGCTATACGACCGCTACCAGGCTTCGATGTACGGACTCGCAATGCGCATAACGAACGACGCTCAGATAGCCCAGGACGCTGTCCAGGAGGCCTTTGTCGGAGTGTGGCGCAACGCTGCTCGGTACTCGGCCGCACGAGCATCCGTTCGAACCTGGCTCATGTCGATCACCCACCACCGAGCGATAGATCTGGTACGCCGTCGCCGGGCCACTGTTGCATTGCCTGAAGCAGGCGAGACAGTCGCGGCGGCGCTGACCGTGCCAGATGTGTGGACAGAGGTCTCGCGTTCCATGGACAGCGATACAGTCCGGGAAGCAATGGCGCATCTTCCAGAGGCACAGCGGCAGGCCATCGAGCTTGCCTACTTCCATGGCCTGACCCAGGTCGAGATCGCCGAGCGCACCCAATCGCCACTTGGAACCATCAAGAGCAGAGTCCGTCTCGGTCTGCAGACGATGCGCCGCCACCTCGAGGATCTCGAATGAACGACGCGGTGCGCCCAATCGATACGGTCCAGATCACCTGCGAAGAGGTCGCCGAGCTTGCCGGCCTCTATGTGCTTGACGCCCTCGAGCCCGCCGAGCGCGCCGCCGTGGCCGCTCATCTTGGTACCTGCCGGGAGGCGCACGAGGAGGTTCGTGAGCTTGGAAGCGTAGTACCGGCGCTCGCCTCGATGGCTCCGCCGATAGATGCGCCCGGCGCTCTCAGGGCGCGTGTGCTGGATGCGGTCGCGCGAGAAGCGACTCTCTCTGCCCCCACGCCCGTGGCCGCGTCAAGGAAGCTGCCCGGTCGATTCAGCACAGGACTGACCGAGCCGGCACGGCCGCTCCGGGTCCCGGCGCCTGCGACATGGCGGCCGCCGGCATGGGCGTCATGGGGGGCGGCGATGGTGGCGGTGCTGGTTCTTGCCGTGGTCGGGGTCTGGGGGCTGGGCATCCAGCAGCGCGCCGACACCGCCGAGCAACGCGCCGAGGTGCTCGCGCAAGCCATCGCGGCCTTCGCCGAGCCCGGGTCCTCGGTCGCCATCCTGCGCGACAGCGCAAACCCGGACGCCTCGGGCTTTGCCGCCGTCTCAGCCGACGGAAGGGCCTACCTCGTGATGGTCGGGCTTCCGGAGGCACCGGCCGGCCAGACCTACCAGGCCTGGTATATGGCCAACGACCAGCCCGTCTCAGCCGGTCTTCTCACGGTGGACGCCGACGGCTACGCCGTTCTAGCCGGTCAGCCTGTGCCCGGCACCCAGGCCGTGGTGCTCACCAGGGAGCCTACCGGCGGCTCTGAGCAGCCCACCAGCGAACCCTTCGTCGTGGGCGAGCTGCGGCCAGCGGCTGCCTAGAACGGCCGGTCCGGCAGGGGCTTCAGCACCATGTCGGCGATCAGGGCCACGAAAGCAGCGCATCCACCACCGGCAGCAACTGGTTTCGCGAACCATTAACCAACGCGTCGAGCTCGGGTGACATCGTGTCCTCGCGCGGGCGTCACCCGCAGTTCGCCTGACTCGCACTCCCCTTGCATAGACTGACCGGCGGGTGAAGAGCATAGCCAGCGACGACAGCCTGCAACCGGGGATCTTCGTCACGTTCGAGGGTCCGGACGGCGCCGGGAAGAGCAGTCAGCAGGCGCTGCTCGTGGAGCGCCTGCGACGGCTGGGCCGAGAGGTGGTCGCCACTCGCGAGCCGGGCGGTACCGAGCTCGGCGAAGGGATCCGGAGCGTCCTCCTCGAAGCCGACTCAGCTGATCCGATCGTGGACGCGTTGCTCTTCAACGCCGCCCGGCGGGCGCTTGTCGACGAGGTGATCCGTCCAGCCCTTACGCGCGGCGCAGCCGTGATCTGTGACCGGTTCTCCGACTCCACCCTCGCGTACCAGGGTTACGGCGCCGGGGTCCCCCTGGAAACGCTTGAGTCATTAGCAGAGGTGGCGACCCAGGGCCTCCGGCCGTCGCGGACCGTGCTGGTCGACGTCTCCGTCGAAGCCGGGCTGGCGCGACGCCGGGGCGGCCCGGCCGACGAGCTGACGCGCTTCGAGACGAGCGCCGACCACGACGGGGCGTTCCACGAGCGGGTTCGGCGGGGTTATCTGGCCCTGGCAGCAGAGGCGCCAGACCGGTGGCGCGTCGTGGACGGGTCCGGGGCCGCTCACGAAGTCGCCGAACGCGTGTGGGCCGCTGTCGCCGACCTCTTCGGCTAGGGGCTGCTCCTAACGACGATGGAGCCCCGACCGCGGCGCTTGGCCTCGGCCAGCGCGGTGGCGGCGGCCGCGAGAAGCTCATCGCCGGTGGCACCGTCCTGGGGGTGCACCACCGCGCCGACCGCGATGCTGACCGCCTGACCGCCGGCCTCCAACCTCATCAACGCGGCATGTATGCGGCGTCCCGCGATCTCGCCGCCGCCGCCGGGTGCGATGAGCGCGAACTCGTCCGGCCCGTAGCGCGCCACCGTGTCGACGAGCCGCACCTGGCCGGCGAGGGTCGCGGCGGCGTGGCGCAGGACGTTGTCCGCGGACTCGGCGCCAGCTCGGGCGTTGATCTCCCCGAAGCCGTCGATATCGAAGAGCAGGACGCTCACTTGCGTCTCTTGGCGTATGGCGCGCGCGATCTCCAGCTCGAGCATCCGCTCGAAAGTCACCCTATTGGCGAGGCCGGTAAGCGAATCCGTCGTTGCCAGCCGCCCGACCCAGTCGGCCCGCTCCAACAGGGCGCTCTCGAGTCGAGCCTGGCGGATGGCGACCGCGCACAGGTCGGCCAGTGCCGTGAGCGCATTCTCCGGGCCGGTCAGGTCTGGCACCCCACCCGCGAAAGACGCGAGCAGCACGCCCTCGGCGTCCTCACTGCCCGACTCATCGGTCGCGACGAGTGGCAGTGCCACCTGGCCCGTGCGCGCGTCAGCCTGGTCAGCCAGCGCACGCGAATCGCCGGCGTTACCCATCTCGGTCCGCCTTTCGCGGACGACCCTGGCCACGAGCTCGGTCGGATCGTCTGCAGAGATCGACCCACTCGCGGCGAGATCGGTAGCGTCGAGACCGGCCTGTGCCGCCGGCACGAGCGCCCGCGCCACCGGGTCGAACAGGTAGACGATCACCGCCGAGGCACCGGCGGCGCTCACCACGTGCTCGCACAGCGCATCGAGCTTCGCATCGAGCTCGCTACCGCGCGCGACGATACGTGCAGCCTCGAGCAACGTCACCTGCGGATCCTCTCCGTGCATCGTGGCGATGATAGAACCGCGCCACCTGCTTGATGACGCCGGTTCATCAGTCGGGCGTGGCGAGCCACTCCAGGTAGCGCTGGGGGTCGACGTTTCCGCCGCTCGCAACCACGACGACCGGTCCGGCGGGCAGCTCGTCGCGGTGGCTCACGAGTGCCGCTAGCGGGGTGGCACCGGACGGCTCGAGAACAAGGCGCGCCTCGCGCGCCGCGACTTTCATTGCGTTCACGATCTCCGCTTCCTCGACGGTGATCACTCCCTCCAGGTGACGCTGCAGAATCGCGAACGGGATCTCGGCTGGCGATTCTGCGCGCAGGCCGTCGGCGATGGTCGTGGCGGTCTGTTCCGCCGGCCAGGCCACCCGTTCGCCGCGCGCAAGCGAGTCACGTGTGTCGGCGGCGATGGATGGCTCGACCCCGTACACCCGCGCCGATGGGTTGATGCGATGCATCGCCGCGGCGACACCTGACGCCAGTCCGCCGAGCCCGATCGGCACGAGGACGACTGGTGCCTCATCGATCCCCAGCTCCAACAGTTGCGCACAGATCTCGAAGCCGACTGTGCCCTGCCCCGCGATGACGGCGACGTGGTTCGCAGACGGGATGAGCTCCATGCCATCGCGCTCGGCGATCTCGTGAGCGCGTTCGACGCGCTCGACGTTGTGCGGCCCGACGAAGATGATCTCCGCGCCGTCTGCTCGGACTCCGGCGACCTTGACCTCGGGCGCCGTTTCCGGCATCACGACAACCGCGCGGATACCGAGGAGACGCCCGGCACGAGCGATTGCCTGCGCGTGGTTGCCGCTCGAGTGGGTGACTACACCGCGCAAGCGCTCATCGGGGGTCAGCCGGGCCATCGCGCTGTACGCCCCACGGATCTTGAATGAGCCAGTCGGCTGGAGGCTCTCGGCCTTGATGAACGAGTTGTCCCGGAACGGGAGCAGGGGCGTCGCAACGGCCACGCCCCGAAGCCGCACCACGGCGGCGCTCATCTCAGAGATGAGCTGATCGTCGTCGAAGACCGCGTTCACACGGCTATACTGCCCCCACTTGGCCATCCGCCGCTCGGGATCAGGCCGTGACCACCGGGCGCGCGCCTATCGACCCGTGGAGGACCGGATCGCAAGTGAGCCTCGGTAGCGCCGTACCCGCCGAAACCACTGGCGAGGAGCGCGCGCGCCGCCGGCTCTCCAAGACTGACACGCTCCGTCCGACGTATGGCTTCGACGACGTCTCGCTTGCGCCGGGGATCGAGACCCTCGATCCGGCTGACGTAGACACGTCGACCCAGATCGGCGGCGTCAGATTGGCCATCCCCATCCTTGCCGCGGCCATGGACGCGGTGGTGGACGCCACTTTCAGCGGCGCACTGGCGCGCCTCGGCGGCCTCGCTGTCCTGAACCTCGAGGGTCTCCAGACGCGCTACGAAGATCCCCGCACAGTGCTCGAGGACATCGCCAGCGCGACCGATGACGCTATCCACGATGTGCTGGCCGCGGCCTACGCCACGCCGATCTCCGAGGAGCTCGTGGCTCTTCGCATCAGCGAGATCCACGCGGCCGGATCGCCGGCGTTCGTCGCCGCCACACCCGCGGCCGCTCGCCGCCTTGGGCCACTCGCCGCTCAGCGCGGCGCGGACATCTTCCTGGTCCAGTCCCAGGTATCGAGCGCGCGCCACCTGGCGGCGGGCTACGAGCCGCTCGCGCTGAGCGACTTCACGCAGCAGATGCCGATCCCCGTCTGTGTCGGGAACACGACCTCCTACCACGCGGCGATCGAGCTGATGCGCCAGGGTGCTGCGGCCGTGTTCGTCGGTGTCGGGCCGGGTGCGGCGTGCACGACGCGCGACGTCCTCGGCATCGGCGTGCCGCAGGTCACGGCGATTGCCGACGTGGCCGCCGCGCGCGACGATCACATGGACCAGACGGGCCGCTACGTTCCAGTCGTCGCGGATGGCGGCATGCGCCGCGGCGGCGAGCTGGCCAAGGCCGTTGCCGCGGGTGCAGACGTGCTGATGCTGGGCACTCCGCTGGCGCGAGCCACGGAAGCTCCCGGTCATGGCACCAACTGGGGCATGGCCGCGCCTTCGCCGACCCTCCCACGCGGCACGCGGATCCGCGTCGGCACTGTCGGCTCGCTGGAGAAGATCCTGCTCGGGCCGGCGGGCGTCACCGACGGGACGCAGAACCTCGTCGGCGCGCTGCGCCAGTCGATGGCCGCCCTCGGCGCACGCGACATCCGAGCAATGCAGCAGGTCGAGATGGTCTACGCGCCGGCGGTCGCCGTGGAAGGCAAGTCGTGGCAGCGAGGCAGCAGCCGCTAGGCGCCTCGTTGACCGCGGATGACAGGTCGATCGGCATTGAGCTCGTCGGCTGGGGCAAGGTGGCGCTCATCGAGACAATCGGGCGCGTAACCGGCGCGGCTGCCAGCGCAGCGGTCGGCTTCGTGGACGGCGACGACGGCAGCCTGCTCGTTGCGGCAGGCACCGAGGGATCCGATTGGGCGCTCAACCTGCGTGCCAATCCCAGGTGCCGAGTCACGGTCGGCGAAGCCGTGACGGATTGTCACGCCAGCGAGGTAGACGGGGCGCTGCGAAACAGAGCACTGGGTGAGCTGGTCCTGAAGTACGGCACGCCGGCCGAGCGCCTCGGTTATGGACCCGTCTTCCACCTGGTGCCGCAGAGATGACCGATCACGAAGATCCGGAGCACCAGCAGATCCCGGACGAGGATGTCCGGCCGCCCGGAGCCGCGTCGCGAGGGTGCGGACTGATTGGCTGCGTTCTCGTAATCGCCGTCCTTGGGGCCCTGGGGTTTGGAGCCTTCTTTCTCGGCAACGCCCTGGAGCCGCTGGCCGACAGATACCTCTGGGCACCGCACGACGTGGTTCGCGAATCCCTGATCGCGTACGAGAAGGAAGACGCGGTGCGGGCGCGCAAGTTCACCTGTGTGGCGCTTCGGGCAGGCAGGTTGCCGGATCCGGCCGCGCCCCTCGGCGGCCCATCCGCCTGGACCGCCGCAGTTGACGATCAGTTCCCGTATCCGAGGGCTAACGGCCGCGTCGCGATCTATTACAGGCTGAGGTCGAGCGTGGCTCAGCCGCGCGGCCAGGCACTGCTCCAGCGCGAGGAGGACGGCTGGCGCATCTGTGAGTTCACGGCCTGATCGGCGAGGGGAGCACGGTGCGCAGGATCAACTTTCCGCCACGTACACTCCCGATCGGGCTCGGCCCATAATTGGAGGAGATGTGCGCTTCCCTAGCCCGCTCGGCCGCGTTTCAGTGACGGAGCGCTAGCCAATGGAGCCCAGCCAGTTCCTAACGGCTGTGGTCGGCGCATTCTTCGGCGCCTTTGGCTGGCTCCTGGTGGGCATGTACCTGACACGGCGGGCCAACGAGCGCCAGGCGAGGAACGCGGCCCGGGCGGTCTATTTCGAGCTGGCGATGAACGAGATCGATATCGATGTCGCGGTCAAGCACGGCGTTTTCGGCACGCTCCGCCGAAGCTCATTCGACAGGCTGTTGCCGGAGCTGGCCACGTGGCTGGAGGCGGATGAGCTGGAAGCCATCGCTCGCGCCTACATGAGCCACGCCGGCTACGAACAGACACAGCGGGAAGACAAGCTCCCTGCGCAGATCAGGAATGCAGTCCTCGCCAAGGTCCAGGCAGAGCACGACGCCGCGTCGAACCTGCTTCGACGACGATCGTTCTCCGCGAAGGAGGCGGCGCGCCTGTCGACCATGTCACGAGCCGACGGCACAGGCCACGGAACAACTGCGCCGGCCGCACCGAGGAGTGGGTGATGCCTGGGATCAAACAGGACTTCTTCAAGCGCTACGTGAAGGCCATCGCCGATCTAGACTTCGCGGTGCTCGAGCAGATGATCCACCCCGACTACGTGGGCGAGTACCCCCAGTCCGGCGAGCGCTTCCGTGGTTTCGCATCCTTTCGGCAACAGCTCGAGAACTACCCCGGCGGCCTGCCTGCGGCACAGGCCGAGGATCCGAATACGAAGATTCTTGGTGATGACGAACGATGGGCGATCACGCCCGGGTACACGGTCCTGCCGCTGCAGGGTCCCGAGCGCTTCACCACGGTTACCCGCGCGCCCTACCCGGATGGGTCGCGCTGGTGGGTGGTGTCGATCCTGACCCTGCGCGACGACATGGTCGTCCACGCCGAGACCTACTTTGCGCCCGAGTTCGAGCCGCCCGAGTGGCGCCAGGGCATGGTCGAGATCGTTCCTCGCGACTGAGCGACGTCAAGCTGACGTGCCCATTGATCCGAACGACATGGTCATTCTGCGCGACGTATTGCTCTTTCCACCCGAGCAACTGCGCGGTGACGCGTTTGAGACGCCGCCTTTCGACGGCTCACACTGATCGGTAGACTCCGGGGGAGGCAAAGGAGATTTAGATCGAGCGACCAGAGCGCGGCAAGACGGTCCACGGCGAGCAGGCGAATGCGGGTCATCGCGTCCTCGCGCCGGACGACGCCGAGGTGGAGGCGTATCTCGAAGTAGCGCTCGACGCGCCGCCGCCGGTCCGCGGTCCTGACGACGACCCACAGACTCCCGACAACGTCGTGGTGCTCGACTTTGGTGGACAGACCGCCCAGCTGATCGCGCGCCGCGTGCGCGAGCTCAACGTCTACTCGGAACTGCTGCCGTTCGATACGCCGTGGGAGCAGATCGTCGCCCGCCGGCCACGCGCGGTCATCCTTTCCGGCGGGCCGATGAGCGTCTACGAAGACGGAGCGCCGCACCCCGATCCAGAGATGTGGAAACTCGCGGACGTTCCCATCCTGGGCATCTGCTACGGCATCCAGCTGATGGCCTATCACCTGGGCGGCGACGTGGTTCCAGCCGCCAAGCGCGAGTACGGTCCGGCGACCGTCTCGATCACGACCGAGGACGGCCTGTTCCGCGGCATCGAGCGCGAGCAGCCGGTTTGGATGAGCCACGGCGACACGATCGTCAGCCCGCCCCCCGGATTCGTGACCCTCGCCGTGTCGCCCTCGTCGCCATACGCAGGCCTCGCCGATACCGACCGTCAGATGTACGGCATCCAGTTCCACCCTGAGGTGATCCACACCCCGTCTGGCCGAGACATCCTGCGCAACTTCGTCCTCGGCATCGCCCAGGCCCGGCCCACTTGGACTTCCGCGGGTTTCGTCGATTCGACCGTGGAGGGGATCCGTGCCCGCGTGGGCGACGGCAAGGTGATCTGTGCCCTATCCGGGGGGGTTGATTCGGCCGTCGCGGCGGCTTTGGTCCACCGCGCAGTCGGCGACCAGCTGACCTGCATATACGTCGACCACGGCCTGATGAGGAAGCGCGAGTCGGAGCTCCTGCGCGAGACGTTCGCGAAGAACCTGGGCATGAACCTGGTGATGGTCGACGCCCGCGAACGGTTCCTGCGCAGGCTCGCCGGAGTCGATGACCCCGAGCAGAAGCGCCGCATCATCGGCGACGAGTTCATCAGGGTTTTCGAGGAGGAGGCGGCCAAGATCGGCCAGATCGACTTCCTGACGCAGGGCACCCTCTATCCCGACGTGATCGAGTCGACCGCGCCGGAGACCAAGGCCGCGCAGAAGATCAAGACCCACCACAACGTCGGTGGGCTGCCGGCTGACATGCAGTTCCAGCTGATCGAACCCCTGCGCTACCTGTTCAAGGACGAGGTACGCGCGGTCGGCACCGAGATGGGTCTGCCCGAGCAGATGGTTCATCGTCAGCCGTTCCCCGGCCCTGGTCTGGCGATCAGGATCATCGGCGAGGTGACCGCCGAGCGGCTCGACACGCTGCGCGAGGCCGACTGGATAGTGATCGACGAGATCAAGGCAGCGGGCCTCTATCGAAGCCTGTGGCAGTCGTTCGCCATCCTGACTCCCGTCCGCTCGGTCGGAGTCATGGGTGACGGTCGTACGTATGCCAACGTGGTCGCCGTGAGGGCCGTGACCAGCGAGGACGGCATGACCGCGGACTGGGCCAAGCTGCCCTATGAGGTGCTGGCCAAGATCTCAAGCAGGATCGTCAACGAAGTCTCCGGCGTGAACCGCGTGGTGTATGACATCAGCTCCAAGCCACCCGCGACGATCGAGTGGGAGTAGGTGACCCGCCCAACCAAGTCCCAACCTCCAACGCCTGGACCGTCGTACATCAAGGAAGAGACGGTCACCCTGTGGGAGCCAATGGGCGCGGCGGGCAGGAAACTCTCAGCCGGCATGTCTATCCCGAGCGTCATGGACGACGGCTGGTGGCTGACTCATCTCTGGGTGGCCGACGGGGCAGGAATCGTTCAGGCGATCGATGTCGCCCCGCCAGGCGGACCACCACCGGGCACTCCGCTCAATGCTCTCGGCCCGCGCGTCGCCGGCGCGCTGTCTGGCTTGATCGACCAGGAGGCTGAACGCCAGCTCATCAGGCTGCGCATGCCGCCAGCGCCTGACGAGTCGCGCCCTTGGGAGAGGCCACTTCTGTGCATGCTCGCGGTGCGCTGGGACCCGATCCGCGCGTCGGTGATGCAGCGCAACCAGCTGGCCCGGGAACTGTTGCGCGGCTTCGCCGCCGCTGTCGAGGCGGTTGGACGGCCGGGTTAGCATTCGGCCATGGATGTCACGCTGGCCAACGAAAGACTGTTCGTTCTCGAGGAGCGCCTGACCGTAGACGAGATCCAGCAGCGCGCCATGGACAAGCGCCTGCAGGCCTTCGGTGGTGGGCTGGGCGCGCTGCTTCAGCGCCCCAAGCCGGAGGAGGTCACGCTTGTCGCAAAACAGCGGCGACTCGAGCCGTTCTGGCACGTCGCCGGCCGCGCGGTATACGTCTACGAGCGCAACCGCGACTACACGGTGCCGGCCAGCTCGCCGGACGTGGAAGCCATAACCGTCAATGAGACCAGGTACGAAGGCCAGCCGGGTGGCGCCATCCAGCGTACGTTCCGCATCGGCGCACGGGAGCACTGTCGCGCGGAGTTTGCGCACGAGTCGTACATCGACGGCCTGACCGGTGCGCCAGTGGCTGATGCCGCAACGTTGATGGCCGGACCACGCTCGGAGCTCGCCGACCCCGCCTCGCTGTCGGCCAACGACACCATCGCCGTGCCGCCGGAGCATCGCGCCTCGTTTGTCGTGCGCGCGCTCATGAGCGAGATCATGAAGCCCGTCCAGGCAGACCAGATGTTCGAGGAATCGGTCACGCTCGAAGCGACTGACCTCTACTACCGCCCCATATGGGCGTTCGAATTCACGTGGCAGGGCAAGGGCAAGCAGGGAATAGTCGATATCGACTCGGTCACAGGCCAGACACGGCAGGGCAAGGCGCTCGTGAGCTCGATCAAGAGCATGCTCTCGCGTGATCTGCTGTTCGACGTCGGCGCCGATACGGTGGGCCTGTTCGTGCCCGGCGGCAGCATCGCGGTCAAGCTGGCCAAGGCAGCGATCGACAAGAGATAGGACGCGCCGTGCGGGTTTGCCATCGCTAGACTCGCGGACAGGTGGAATCGTCGCGCATCCTCGTCGCGCCCGGCCTGCGCACGCGCGCGCATCCTGGTTGGCGCGCCCGGCTCAGCAGCGCCTTGGCGGTCGTATCGGGCGAGCCCCGTCTCTGGCTGCTCGGAATGGTCGGTTTTCTCCTCCGCGGTGGCGTCCTCGTCCTGGTAGTGCCGACCGTCGTCCTGCCGACGCAGGTCGAGGCTCGCCTGCTGATCGGCGACTACCTCGGGTCGATGGGCTTCACGAGCGGCTTCTGGGCCCTGATTGCCGTCGCGGCGTTCGGCGCCCTGGCCCTGTCTGTCGCCCTCCTCGCCGTTCTCGCGCGCATCGAGCTGTCGGCATTCGAGGCGCTGATCGAGGATCCCGCCATGGCAGACCATCGGCCCTTCGCGCCCGCCCGGCCGTCACGTCAAGCGCGCCGGCTTCTCCTGTTCAGGCTCTTCGGCATCCAGGTTCTGACATTGGTCGCCCTGGTGGTGGCTGCGGCACCGCTCGTGTCGGCAGTCGGCCAGAAGGCGTTCGACGAAATCGTCCGGCCCAGCTCCTCGTCATCGATCTACGCGCGCGTGTTGAGCGGAGTTGGCGAGCCGCTGTTCCTCTTCCTGATCGGGCTCGTCTTGATCGAAATGGTCTCGGCACTGGCCTCGCGCGAGGTACTGGTGAGACAGACAGGCTGGCGCGCGAACCCGGCCGCGAGGCGTTGGTGGTTGGCGCCGGCGTTCGGATCGGCAGTGGCGCGTCCGGTCTTGTCGCCACTGCGGACCTTCGCCACCGCCGCACTCGGCTGGGCGGCGACGGTGGCCGTCCTGATCCCGGCGTTGTGGGCGATCTCGATCGCGTGGCAAGCGGTCCGTGCCGCGTTTCTGACCTCGGTCGGCTTCTCCGACGCGCGCGAAGTCCTGGGCATGGTTCTGGTCGCGCTGGCCCTGTCGGGGGCGTTCTTCCTGGCCGTTGTCCTCGGCGGCTTCGCGTCCGCCCTGCGCGCGGCACTGTGGAGCGTCGAGCGCCTTCGCTGACCTGTGGCGCGCTCGCACGCTCGGCCGCGCTCCCGCGCGGCGGCCGAGACGGGTTCCCCTGCTAAACTCGCGCCGCCTGCGGCACGCCCGCGGCCGGCTATTTGAGGCGCACTTCTAGATGATTGACCAGCTCCTCGAGACGCTCGGGAGCGAGATCGGCAAATTCCTCGACTCGCCGCTTGTTCGGCTGTCCCTCCAGGCAATTGCCTTCTACGTCGTGCTCCTCTGGGCCGCGACCGCTTACTGGGCCTACCGAGACCTCCAGACGAGGACGACCAACCCGGTCGCGCCATATCTCGCAGCCGCGCTGATCATCCTCTTCACCCCGCTCTTCTTCTTCTTCGGCGTCATCGTGTACCGCATCCTGCGGCCTTCCGAAACCGTCGCCGAGGCCAACGAAAGGGCCCTCGCCGAAGAGGCGATGATGGTCGAGATCGAGTCCCAGCCGCACTGCGCGAACTGCTCGCGCCAGGTGCACGAGGACTGGATCATCTGTCCCACCTGCCGCAACCGACTGCGTCGCGTATGTCCCAACTGCAGCCGCCTCGTCGAGCTGGACTGGTCGCTGTGCGCCTGGTGCGGCAAGGACTTCGAACGACCCGAGCTGCTCCAGGAAGTGGCCGTGCCGCCGCCGGCCGGCCGGCCGCTCAAGCCTGCCGAGAGCGAAACCTTCCCGGATGTGGCGCCCCCCCCGGCCGTGCCCGCGATCTCGTCGACCGCGGTCGACAGTCGAGTGACCGAGCATGCGCCACGCGCCGCGCCGACCAAGAACTGACCCAGCGCACTCAACGCGACCACCCGGCACTCGGTCATTTTGCTGAGATGACTTGCACAATCAGGGAGGGCGACGGTCGCCTCGCCGCGGGCCGGACGCCTGTGAAGGCCGCGCCGTTGAGATCAAACAGAAAGCTGGATCGGTAGGCGACGACGAGACGCCTCGCCCTGCATCATTGATACGTGAGCACTGAGCCGGGCGACGATCGCGTAACACCGCGCGGCACCTTCACATTGGAGGGCCGACCGGCGCCGGCCCTGTACCTCGTCGGCTGGCTGCTGAGCGCGATCGGCCTGGGGCTGCTGTTCGTGGCGCTGCTGTCGCCGCCTGACATCGGCCGCGTGCTCCTCCTCGTCTCGCTCGTCCCGATCGCGCTGGGACTGTCGTCGTCGGCCGGTTATCAGGTCGTCGCGCGCGCCCAGCGTCCCGCGACTGCGTACCGTGGGCCATCGCCACTGATCCTCTTCGGGCTTCAGCTGGTGCTGGCGAACGTGTTGACCGGCAGCCTCCTGCTGATCGGCCTTCCCGACCTGGGCTCGTCGTCGACCACGTTCCTTGCCGTCGCGACGACGCTCGCCCTCTCGTACCTCGTGATCGTCTCCGTGTTCGTGGTCAGGACGGGTGCTCTGAGCTGGCGCGAGCTGGGCCTGCCGATTGGGGCTCCGTTCAGCCGGGTGCTCGCCGATATCGGCTTCGGCGCACTGACCATGCTCGTGATCTGGGTCCCGGTCACGGTCCTGGCCGCCCTGCTGGCAGTCCTCCTGGGTACGCGGACGGCGAGTGTCGTCCCAACGCCGTCCAACCTGCCGGAGCTGCTGCTGCTGGTTCTGGGCGCGGCCGTGCTCATCCCGATCGGTGAAGAGGTGTTCTTCCGTGGATTGGCGCTGACGGCCTGGCTGCGCGACCGCGGCGTTCGCTCTGCCCTGATCAGGAGCACGGTCTTCTTTGCCCTGGTCCACTCGTTGAACATCGACGTCGAGGTCGGGCAGGGCGCCGCGTTGGACGGCGCGCGACAGGCACTGCTGACAGTCGTCGTGATCGCACCGGTCGGCCTGGCGCTGGGATGGGTGTTCATACGTCGTGGGCTCGTTGCCGCGATCGCCGGCCACGCCACCTTCAACTTCATCGGGGTCGTGCTGCTGGCGCTTGCGCAGAACCTCGCGGAGCTTCCGCCGCCCGGCTGATGGGTTTGGTGAGCCGTCGCTAAGCCGGCGGTAATCGCCGGTAAATGGGCTCTGCCTAGGATGCACATCGCTCCCTGGACCGGACGGCGGGGAAATCGGCGGGCTCCGTTGTCCGGGCCAGGGGGCACTTCCCCCTCTGATTGCTGCACCGTTGAATGTTCAAACGCCGTGAGGTCCTCGATGGCCACTCGCCTGTCCGACCCACCGCGCCTCGCCGTTCGTGAGCTACCCCTCGCCGAGCGTCCGCGGGAACGCCTCTGGTCTCATGGAGCCGCGGCGCTCAGCGCATCGGAGCTGCTGGCCGTCCTGTGGGGGAGTGGCGGCGTCGCCGGATCGTCGATCGAGATGGCAGAGAATCTGCTTGTTCGTCACGGCACCCTCGGCGAGCTGGCGCGGGCGGACGTGTTGGAGCTGACCGGCATGCGCGGCGTGGGAACGGCTCGCGCCGCCCAGCTGCTGGCGGCATTCGAGATAGGCCGCCGCTCACTGAGCGGACCCAACGGATCGCGATGGACTATCCGCGCGCCGCGCGACGTCAGCGATCGGCTCCTGCCCGAGATGGGCCGACTAGAGCGGGAGGAGCTGCGCGTCCTGTTGCTGAATGCTAAGAATGTGGTGCTGCGACAAGTGACCGTGTACCAGGGCAACGTTTCGGCGGCGCTGGTTCGCGTCGCCGAGCTGTTTCGGGACGCCGTCCGTGTCCACGCAGCGGGCGTGATCGTCGTTCACAACCACCCGTCGGGGGACCCGGAGCCTTCGCCGGACGATCTCCATCTGACCGCTGAAGCGATCGCCGCCGGCCGGCTGCTCGACATCGCGATGCTCGACCACGTGATCCTGGCGGCCGACTCCTACGTCAGCCTGCGCGACCGAGGGATCTCCTTCGACCGCCATTGACCGCTGGGGGTTGGCTTCGGAGCCGGTATACACTGCGCACTCTTCGTCGAGCGCCCCGTGAGCCGATTACCCGGGCCGTCGACGCTCCATCAAGGACTACGACCATCGGAATGCTCGACGGCTTTCTCGGCATGTTCTCGCGCGATATCGGTATCGACCTTGGAACGGCCAACACCCTTGTCCACGTCCGTGACCGCGGAATCGTTATCAGCGAGCCCAGCGTTGTGGCCATTGAGGCGCGCACCCGGCGAGTGCTGGCAATCGGCGCTGAGGCAAAGCGGATGGTGGGTCGCACTCCGGCAAACATCATTGCCGTCCGCCCGCTGCGTGACGGGGTGATCAGCGACTTCGACGTGACCGAGCAGATGCTCAAGTACTTTGTGCAGAAGGTGCATGACCGGCGCGGCATGATCTCACGCCCGCGAATGATCATCGGGATCCCAAGCGGCGTGACCGAGGTCGAGAAGCG
>Ga0183260_10000909_pt1 | contig 25161 bp, 26 predicted proteins | sample AntDrymUQ4972206_2_FD_129768 | JGI IMG/M metagenome (GOLD analysis project Ga0183260, IMG submission 129768) | Polar desert sand microbial communities from Dry Valleys, Antarctica - metaG UQ497 (22.06) (version 2) (version 2) | ecosystem: Environmental > Terrestrial > Soil > Desert | place... | reverse complement strand
GCCGGGTCGATCCGCCGCGCCATTCTCGCGATGCGCCAGCGCGCAAGCGCCACGTCGGCGAGGACTGCCGGCCCGAGGCGCGGGATCGTCCCCGAGTAGCGGCTCAGATTGCCGTCCAGCTCGAGCAGGTTCGAGCCCGCGGTGTGGGTCGCAAAGGTCTCGAGCCCGAGCTCGGCGATCAGCGCTGCGACGCGGTCCTGAGTCGGTCCGACCCACTCGCCGCCCACCTCGACGATCTTGTCGTCGCCGATCGGCTCGTTGAGCAGCCGCCCGCCAACGCGATCGCGTGCCTCGACAACGACGACCGAGGCGCCGCCGCGCTCGACCTCACGTGCCGCGACGAGGCCCGCCAACCCGGCGCCGACGACGACGACGTCTGCCTCGGTCTCGAACACGCCGGGCAGTCTCGCGCAATCGCGGCCTTACCAGTCCTTAAACGCCCCCTGCGACGCTGACGCTCAGTGGTCCTTCTCGTCCTCTTCGCGTTCGTAGCCGGCGCAGGCACGGCGTTGTCGCCGTGCGTACTGCCCGTGCTGCCCGCAGTTCTCTCTGCCGGCGTCACGGGTGGCCGCCGGCGCCCCCTGGGTGTCGTCACCGGCCTGGCGCTGTCGTTCACCTTCGCGGTCGTCGCGCTCGTCTACGCGATCGACGCGCTCGGCCTTCCCGACGACCTGCTGCGAAACATCGCCATCGGGGTCCTGCTCGTCTTCGGCCTCATCCTCCTGCTGCCGCCGGTCTCGGCCCGCGTCGAGGCCTGGATCTCCCGCTTCGCCGGCGCCCCGGCGATGCGGCGCGGCGACGGATTCTGGTCCGGCTTCCTTCTCGGCGGGCGCCTCGGCTTCGTCTACGCGCCGTGCGCCGGGCCGATCCTCGCCGGCGTGATCACCGTCTCGGCGGCCCAGGACTTCACCGTCGGGCGGCTCGCGGTCGCGCTCGCCTATGGCCTCGGGTCGGCGCTGGTGCTCTACATGCTCGTGCTCGGCGGCAGGCGCGTCGCCGACCGCCTGTCGGGCTACCGCGGACGGATCCAGGTCGCGCTCGGGGCCGTCATGGTCGCGACGGCCGCGCTGATGGTCGCCGAGCTCGACATCAGGTTCCAGACGGCGATTGCCGACGACCTGCCCGCCGCGCTGGTCAACCCGACAGGGGGGCTCGAGGAGAGCTCGGCCGTCACGGATGACCTCGCGGCCGTGCGCGGCGGCCACGGCGCGAGCGAGGGCGGCGCCGAAGAGCTGGCGCAGAACCTCGCCCTGCCGGTCCTTGGCCAGGCGCCCGACTTCCTGCTCACCCAGGCGTGGTTCAACACCGACGGCGGCGAGGCGCTGTCGATCGAGAAGCTGACCGACGACGGCCAGGTCGTCCTGATCGACTTCTGGACCTACACCTGCATCAACTGCATCCGCACGCTCCCGTACCTGACGTCCTGGGACGAGGAGTACCGCGACGACGGGCTGACGATCGTCGGCGTCCACTCGCCTGAGTTCCCGTTCGAAAAGGACGCGGGCAATGTCGCCGCGGCGATTGAGGACAACGGGATCGAGTACCCCGTCGTGCAGGACAACGAGCTCGGCACCTGGACTGCCTTCGGCAACCAGTACTGGCCCTCCAAGTACCTGATCGACACCGACGGCAACGTCCGCTACGCCCACTTCGGCGAGGGCGAGTACGAGACCACCGAGGAGGCGATCCGCACGCTGCTCGCCGAGGCCGGCGACGAGGAGCTCGGATCGGGCGCGCAGGCGAGCGCCGAGCGCGCCGACCCCGGCGTCACGACGCCCGAGACCTACCTCGGCTCTTTGCGCGCTGACGGCTACGTTAATGGGGCGATCAAGCCGGGAAGCCAGGACTTCGGCGGTGCCTCGGCCCCCGCGGCGCTGCCCCCGAATGGCTTTGCCTTCCGTGGGCGCTGGGACGTCTCACCCGAAGTGGCCACGGCCGAGTCCGGCGCCGCGCTCGACGGCCACTTCGGGGCCTCCAAGGTCTTCCTCGTGCTCGGCTCGCCAGGCGAGCCGCGTGAGCTGCGCGTGCTGCTCGATGGCAAGCCGATCCCCGACGAACTTGCGGGAGAGGACGTCACAGACGGCGTAGCGACGATCGATGAGCACCGCCTCTACCGGCTCGTCGACCTGCCGAAGGCGGAGCGCCACACGCTGACGATCGAGCCCGAGCCGGGCATCGCCGGCTACGCCTTCACGTTCGGTTAGGCGCCGTCCCGCAAGCTCGGCTTGCGTGCCGAGAGGACGAGGTTGTAGAACAGCTCCGGAGGCAGCCGCGGCTCGAGCACGGAGGTGTCGAGGCGCTGCAGCGCAAGGTAGCTGCGGAAGGCGAAGCTCTGCCAGCGCCACGGAACGCGCTCGGGGTCGGCGGTCGACTCGAGCGAGCGCAGCCACCACCCGTAGAGGCTCGACAGCAGCTCCTCGCCACGGATTCGGACGTCCTCGAAGCCGGCGCCGCCGAGCATCTCGTCGAGCTCGCCGGGCGCGAAAGAGTGCACGTCGACCTCCCACTCGAGCGCGTCGTCGTAGCGGCCGTCGCGGGCCTGGGACGGGCGTTCCGGCGCGCCGACCGCGCGGCGCCACAGCGGCGCGACGATCTGAGCCCCACGCTTCGGGGCGGCGGCGATGACGTCGCCGTAGCGCGACGGCTCGCCGCAGAAGGCCAGCGTTCCCCCGGGCCGCAGCACCCGCGCGAACTCCGCGAACGCGCGCTCGAGGTCCGGGATGTGGTGCAGCACGGCGTGGCCGAAGACGAGGTCGAAGCTCGCGTCGTCGAACGGCAGCTCCTCGGCGTCGGTCGCCCGCGTCTCGACGTTGAGCCCGAGGTCCTCGGCCGAGCTGCTGAGCGTTTCGAGCATGCCCGCGGAGATGTCGGTCGCGGTAGCGCGCTCCACGAGTCCGAGCTGCAGCAGGTTGAGGCAGAAGTAGCCCGTGCCGGCGCCGATCTCGAGGCCGTGCTCGAAGGGCTGGGCGGGCCATGCCCCGAGCGCCTTGTCGAGCTTGGCGCCCACCTGCTCCTGGCCGCTGGGGCCGAGGTCGATTCCCCACTTGGCGTCGTAGCTCGCCGCGGCCGAGTCGTGGTAGCGGACGTTGGCGTCGCGGATCCGCTCGGCTGTGGCCTTCTCGGACGTCGGCACGCCGCGAGACTGTAGTGATCCGATTCGGGATCGCTGAGCGGCCACTAGTGTCCGCGCCGTGCACTACGTGCAGGACAATCAGCCCTCGGGCGTCCCGCCGTTGGCGCTGACGGGCGAGCGCACGCTGCCCGACGTCCCCGAGGAGAACTACTGGTTTCGGCGCCACCTCGCCGTCTACGAATGGATCGCCGAACGCTGCGATCGCCTGCGCGTCGCCGACCTCGCTTGCGGGGAGGGCTATGGCGCGAACGTGCTCGCCCAGCGCGCTGCCGACGTCGTCGGCGTGGACGCCAACCCGGAGGCCCACGAGCACGCCCGGCTGCGCTACCAGCGCCCCAACCTGCGCTTCGAGCGCGCGCTGGTCGAGGACTTCGCAGGTCCATGCGACGCCGTGGTGTTCTTGCAGACGATCGAGCACATCCACGAGCCAGGCCGCCTGTGTGAGCACATCGCCTCCTACGCGCCGCTCGCCTACATATCGACGCCCAACCGTCTGAAGCTGGCGCCACCGGGGGCCGAGAAGTCCGACAACCCGTGGCACCTGCGCGAGTACACGCTCGGCGAGTACCGGGCGCTGCTCGAGCCGCACTTCTCGCGCGTCGAGATCCTCGGCGTCTTTCACGCCCGGCGGTTGCGAGTCCACGAGCGGGCTATCGCGCTCGGCTGGGACCGCGCCCACAGCGCGCTGCGAATCACGAAGCCGTTCTACGACCGCTTCGTGCCCGCGATCTCGACGCGCGACTTCGCGCTGCGCGAAGTCAGGCTTGAGGAGGCGCTGGACTTCGTAGCCGTCTGTCATGCCTGACCCGCCCCCGGGTTTGGGCGAGCCCATAGCGGACCCCATCGCCCCCGCAGCCGCCGCAGCCGCCTGCGGCGGCTTACCGGTCGCCTCCGGCTCCCTCGCGGAGGAGGCGGTGGGCGATTTAGCTGTAGTTCTTCACAGCCACATGCCCTACGTCGAGGGCTTCGGGACGTATCCATTCGGGGAGGAATGGCTTTTCGACGCCGTGGCGCGTTCGCATCTGCCTGTGCTCGACGTCGCGCGCGACATGACGCTGACCGTGACGCCAGTGCTCGCCGACCAGCTCGAGGCTCCGGGGGTCCCGGGGCGCATGCGCAGCTTCCTGGCCGAGCACCGCCTCGAGGCTGCACAGCGCGACGCGTCGCGGGCGGCGGCCGAGCTGCGGCCCGCCGCCGAGGCCGAGGCCGAGCGCTACGGCAAGGCGCTCGACCGCCTCACCGAGCTCGGCGAGCGTCCGCTCGACGCCTTTCGAGCTGCCCACGACGAGAACCGAGTCGAGATCATGGCATCGGCCGCGACCCACGCCGTGCTGCCGCTGGTCGCGACCGAGCCGGGACGCCGGCTGCAGATCGACGCCGGGCTGCGCTCGCACAAGCGGCGCTTCGGGCCGGCGGAGGGCTTCTGGCTGCCGGAGTGCGCCTACGGGCCCGGCCTCGATCGCCTCCTCGCCGAGCGTGGACTCGACCACTTCTGCGTCGACCAAAGTACCCACGAGCCGGGTCCGGCCGCGCTCGCGCCGATTCGAGCGCCCGCTGGGCCGACTGCCTTTCCTATCGACTGGGAGACCGTCTCCTTGGTGTGGTCGGGCGGCGGCTATCCGGCCGACGCCGATTACCTCGAGTACCACCGCCAATCCGAAAACGGCATCCGTCTGTGGTCGATCAGCGGCGAGCCCTATGAGCACGCCGCGGGGCTCGCGCGCGCAACTCGCCACGCCGCCGAGTTCGTCGACGCCGTCGCCGCGCGGCTCGAGGCTTTTCGAGGCGAGCGATCGAAGCCCGGCCTCGTGACCTTCGCGATCGACACCGAGCTTCTCGGAGCGTGGTGGAGCGAGGGCGCAGACTGGCTTCGGGCGCTCATCGAAGCGGCCCCGGCGCGCGGGGTGAGGCTCGTGACGCTCTCGGAGGCGCAGTCTCGCCATGAGGCCGAGCGGCGGCCGCTTCGCGAGTCGAGCTGGGGGAAGGGAAAGGATCTGCGCACCTGGGACTCGCCCGCGGTCTCCGACCTCGCGTGGGCGTCGCGGCGGCTCGAGCTGCGCTTGTTGAGTGAGCTCGGGCGCGGCCGGTTGGCCGCTCCCGCCGCCCAACGCGCAGCGCGCGAGCTGCTCGCCGTCCAGTCGAGTGACTGGGCGTTCCTGGACTCGGAGCGCCAGGCGGGCGACTACCCCTTCAGGCGTGCGGTCGATCACGCCGAGGCGATGCTCGAGGTCATAGACTCCCGCCAGGCCCCCGATCCGCAGATGCGCAGCCTGGCGCCAGATCTCAGCCTCGCGCCGCTGCTCGAGCCCTAGCCGGCCCTAACTACCCGCCGCCTCGCACAACCCCCGATGACACGCGTCCTGATCCTCTCCTGGGAGTACCCGCCGCTGATCGAGGGCGGGCTGGCGCGCCACGTGCGCAAGCTCTCCGAGGCGCTCGCCGAGCTCGGCCATGAGGTGCACGTATTGACGCGCGGGGGGGAGGAGTCGCCGGCTGAGGAGACGACCGCCGGCGTCGCGATCCACCGCGTTCGCGAGCCGCGTCGTCCACGCGACCTCGGCGAGTTCGTCACCTGGGTCGAGCGCATGAACTCCGACATGCTGGCGGCCGGCGTCGAGCTCGGCGACCGCTTCGACTTCGACCTCGTCCACGGCCACGACTGGCTTGTCGCCAACGCCTGCGACCATCTCGCGCGGCGATTCGGGTCTCCGTTGGTGACGACGATCCACGCCACTGAGCATGGTCGACACCAGGGCTGGGTCGACAAGCACCCGCAGTCCTACATCCACGGCGTCGAGCGCTGGATCACCAACCGCGCCGACCGCGTGATCGCCTGCTCGTATTACATGCGCGAGCAGATCGCCGACATCTTCGGCGTCGAGGAAAAGCGCGTCGCGGTGATCCCCAACGGGATCGACCCCGAGGACCTGCAGCCCTCCGACGACGCCGAGCTCGAGCGCCTGCGGGCGGAGTTCGCAGCTCCCGAGGAGAAGCTCGTGCTGCTGATCGGCAGGCTCGTCTACGAGAAGGGCTTTCAGATCGCGCTCGAGGCGATGCCACGGCTCGTCGAGCGCGTCCCGGGCACGCGCTTTCTGGTTGCCGGATCCGGTACCCACGAGCAGGAGCTGAAACGCCAGGCGGCCGACCTCGGGCTGCTCGAGCACGGCACCTTCCTCGGCTGGATCGGCGACGACGTTCTGCACTCGCTCTACCCGATCGCCGACCTCTGCGTCGTCCCCTCGATCTACGAGCCGTTCGGGCTCGTCGCGCTCGAGGCGATGGCCTCGGGGTGTCCCTGCATCGTCGCCGACACCGGTGGTCTGCGCGAGGTCGTGCCTCACGACGAGGCCGGGCTGCGCTTCCGCTCTCGCGACCCCGAGTCGCTCGCCGCCGTCGCCGAGCGCGTGCTCGCCGACGACGAGCTCGGGCATCGTCTCGTCGAGGAGGCCTACGAGCACGTGCGGCGCTTCGACTGGCTCGACGTCGCCGAGCAGACCGCAGACGTCTACGACGAGCTGGCGGGCCTGCCCGTCCCGTAGCGCGGCACGGAATCGAGACGCGCCCGAGTGAGATACTGGGCGCGTGCCCCGGGGAGAGGTACCGAGGAGGGTGAGTAGCGGCATCGTCGGGCGCCCGTGCTTCGGGGTCGTGCTCGTCCTATCTCTTGTCCTGGCCTCCTCGACGGCGTCGGCCGGGCCCTCGGTCCCGCTCGGTCACGAAGGTCGCTGGATCACCGACTCGAGCGGACGGGTGGTGATCCTGCACGGCGTCAACATGGTCTCCAAGCGCCCGCCGTACCACCCGGCGGCGACGGGCTTCGGCGTCGACGACGCCGAGTTTCTCGCCGCGCAGGGTTTCAACACCGTCCGCCTGGGACTGATCTACGCCGGCGTCGAGCCGCAGCCCGGCGTCTACGACGAGGGCTATCTCGACCAGATCGCGGCCACCGAGGAGATCCTGGCGCGTCACGGGATCTTCAGCCAGCTCGACTTTCACCAGGATCTGTACAACGAGCGCTTCGGCGGCGAGGGATGGCCCGACTGGGCGACGATCGACGACGGCGCACCGGCCGAGCCGTTGAGCGGCTTTCCGGCCAGCTACGTGAGCAGCCCGGGGCTCAACCAAGCCTTCAACAACTTCTGGGCCAACCGCGCCGGCCCTGGCGGGGTGGGGCTTCAGGACCTCTACGCGGCTGCCTTTCGCCGCGTCGCGGAGCGCTTCGCGGGGCGCGAGACCACGATCGGCTACGACCTGCTCAACGAGCCGTGGCCGGGTTCAGTGTGGCCGAGCTGCGCCAACCCCGCCGGCTGCCCGGCTTTCGATGTGGCGACGATGGCGCCCGCCTACGCGCGCATGATCGCGGCGATCCGCGAGGTCGAGCCCCAAAAGCTGATCTGGTACGAGCCGCACGTGATCTTCAACTTCGGCGCCGACTCGGCCATCCCGGCGACCGGTGACCCGCAGACCGGCTTCTCGTTTCACGTCTACTGCATCGCCGGAGCGTTCGCGATCCCGGGCCTGCCCCCGACCCCCTGCGAGACCGCCGACGAGCTCGTCTTCTCCAATGCCGACAAGCAGGCGGCCGAGACCGGAGACGCCCTGCTGCTGAGCGAGTTCGGCGCCACCGACGACCTCGATGTCCTGCGCCGAAACGTCGAGGGCGCCGAGAGTCACATGGTCTCGTGGCAGTACTGGCATTACTGCGCTTGCGACGACCCGACCACCCAGGGACCCGGCGTCCAGGCCGTCGTGATCGACCCGTCCCAGCCGCCGACGGGGGCAAATGTCAAGGACGCCAAGCTCGACGTACTGGTACGTCCCTACCCCCAGCTCGTGGCCGGGACTCCGGAGCGTTACGGCTTCGAGGAGGCGAGACGGCGCTTCGAGCTCCGCTTCGCCACGGTTGGCCCCGGTGGCCAGAGCTTCGCCCCCGCCGCCGGGCCGGCGCCCGCCGCGGCGCCCACCGTGCCCGCGTCGACGCCGCAGAGCGAGGTCTTCGTGCCGCGGCGCCACTACCCCGATGGCTACGCGGTCGACGTGGACGGGGGCGGGATCGCGTCGGCTCCCGGCGCCGATCTGCTGCGCGTCGCCGCCTGCCCCCAGAGCACGAGCGTCTCGCTGCTCGTAAAGCCCGCTGGAGAGGGGTCGGTGGACGGCCCCGACTGCCTGGTCGCGGGAGCGCCGCGGCCGAAGCTCAAGCTCAAGGTGCGCCCGCGCCGCGCGCGCGCCGGGCAGCGCACCTGCTTCCGGGTCACGGTGAAGACGACCGGCGGCACGCGAGTCGCGCGCGCCAAGGTGAGATTCGGCGCCAAGCGCAAGCGCACCAACGAGAAGGGCAAGACGCGGATCTGCCGCGGCTTCGACAAGCCGGGCCGTTACAAGCTGAAGGCGACGAAGCTCGGCTTCGAGAAGGACCGGGCACGAGTCAGGGTGCGGCGCAACGGGTAAGCCCCACTGCGGCGAGGGGAGCGCCCTTTGCCGTCGTTGCCGAGAGGCCTCGGTCAGGCGTCGTTTGAGTCCTCGTCAGCGGCGAGAAATCCGGGCTCGGCGATCAGATGGACGCCGAGGACAATGAAGCCGAACAGGCATGCGATCCCGGCTGCGCGGGTGGCCGTGTACTCGAACGGCAGCATCAGGGTGAGCCCCGCAACCAGCAGGGCGAGCAGGGTCCATCTCGAGCTCAGCAGCTTCAACCGCTCACCTCGTCGCTTCCGGCGTCGAGGGGGCGATAGCGCTGGTCGAGCGGCTCGTAGCCCTGGTCGAGGCGTCCGCTCAGCGTCAGCGAGTAGAGCCAGTACAGCGACGGAATGAGGACCACGAGGCCGACAGCGACGCTCACCAGAAGTGCAACGAGCGTCGCGTCGGGAGCTGCGGCCCCCTCGAGGGTCAGCTCACCGGGCAGCAGGTCGGGTGACTGCGCGAACGCCCAGCCGATCGTGATCGCCGCCACCGCCACCACGGCAGCGGCTCGAGCGGCGACGAAGCTGTGGCGCCAGATCAGTCCCAGGGTGCAGAATCCCGCGACCGCCGAGACGATGACGCAGACGAGTCCACCGCCCGAGGTCAGCCCGTCATAGAGCTCTCGCGCGTCGGAGCGCAGCACGATCAGCGCGCCGATCGCGACGCCGCCGGCCGCGATTCCCGCGATCAGGGCGCGGGCCCGAAAGGCGCGCCGCATGTCCTCGAGGTCGCCGCGCGCCGAATCCACCGCCATGTAGACGGCGGCAAGATAGGCGCCGGTCAGCACCGCGAGGACACCGGTCGTGATCGCGGTCGGGTTGAGCCAGGAAGCAAACGCGTCGCCGGCCGCGTTGCCCACCGGGACGCGCCCCGAGGCGATCGCGCCGAGGCAGGCGCCGAGACAGAAGGGGACGAGCACGGACGACAGCGCAAACAGCGCTCCGAGAAACCTGGCCTCGTTGATCGTCGCCGCCTCACCGCGCAGCGCAAAGGCGGTGCCACGGAAGATGATCCCGGCGACGGCGATCAGCAGCGGTACGTACAGCGTCGACATCACCGACCCGAAGGCGACCGGAAAAGCCGTCCAGAAGATCACCAGCACGAAGATCAACCAGACGTGGTTGGCCTCCCAGACCGGGGTCATGGAGCGCTGCACCATTCCCCGCACACGGCCCCCGCGACTTGCGCCGCCGGCGGTGAGGTCCCAGAACCCGGCGCCGAAGTCGGCCCCTCCCAGCAGGGCGTAGGCGGTCAGGCCGGCGATGATCAGCGCGAGGCAGAGCTCGGGCAGCATCAGCTCCGACCCTCGGCGACGTCGGCTTCGAGCTCGGCCTCGAGTGGCTGTCTGGCGAGCCGGCGCAGCAGCCAGATCACGGCCGCCGTCAGCGACAGGTAGACCGCCGCCGTGAGACCGAAGGCGATCCAAAGGCCGCCGGCGTCGGTGACGGCGTCCTCGGTTCGCATCAGCTCGTAGACGATCCAGGGCTGGCGCCCGACCTCGGTCGTGATCCAACCGCAGATCAGCGCGACCAGCGCCAACGGCCCGGCGGCAACGACGGCGCGGTAGAACCACCTCGAGCGCGGCAGGGCGCGGCGGCGCCACCACGTCAACAAGAACAGCGCCGCGAGCGCCGCGAGGCCGGTGCCGATGAAGACCATCGCCTGAAACGACAGCCGCACGACGTTTATCGGGGGCCGGTCATCGGCGGGCACGGTCTCGAGCCCCTCGACCTCGCCGTTGGGGTCGTGGTCGGCGAGGATCGAGAGCAGCTCGGGGATCTCGATCCCGTACTTGACCTCGCCGTCCTCGTAGATCCCGCCGATGTGAAACGGCGCGTCGCGCTCGGTCTCCTGGAGGCCCTCGAAGGCGGCGAGCTTGACCGGTTGGTCCTCGGCGACCGTGCGCGCCGCCCAGTCGCCGACGACGAGCTGCACCGGCGCCGCCAGCGCCGCGAACGCCAGCGGGATGATCATCCCGGCGCGGACGTAGCGTCCGCGCTCGCCGCGCAGCCAGGCGCGCGCGTAGACGCCCGCGACCACGAAGCCGACGACGAGATAGCCGGCGAGGTACATGTGGGTGAGCTCGAACCACAGCTGGTCGTTGAACAGCGCCGCCCAGGGCGCGATGTTGGCGACCTCGCCGCCGACGATGTCGAAGCCGACCGGCTGGTTCATCCAGCCGTTGACCGCGATCACCATCATCGACCCCGTCACGCCGGTGATCACGACCGCGACGCCGGCGAGCAGGTGGGCGCGCCGTGGGATGCGATCCCAGCCGTAGACGTAGATCGCGATGAAGATCGCCTCGAGAAAGAACGAGAAACCCTCGAGCCCGAAGGCGAGGCCGAAGACGTCCCCGAAGGTGGCCATGAAGTTCGGCCACAGCAGCCCGAGCTCGAACGACAGGATCGTCCCCGTGACGACGCCGACCGCGAACAGGACGAGCATGACCTTCGACCAGCGCTTGGCCAGAGCCTTGTAGACGGGGTCGCCGGTGCGAAGCCACAGCCCCTCGGTGAAGACGACGACGGCGGGAAACGCGATCCCGAAGCAGACCAGCGGGATGTGGAAGATGAACGACATCGCCTGCATCTCGCGAGCGGCGAGCAGGTCGTTCTGCGTCGGCTCCCCGAGTGCGGTCGTCAGCTGCTGGGCGGCGACTATCAGGAAGTCCACGGCGGGGAGCACTTACGTCTCGATCATCCCACCCAGCAGCGACTCGACGAGGCCTTCGGGGTGGGCCCGGACTGTGCCGGACTCCTCGAAGGCCTCGTCGTAGACGCCTGAGATCGCTCGGTAGCCGCCCGACATGCGGCTACCTGATACCGGGATCTAGCGCGAGCGCGTCCTCGAGCCGCTGCGCGAGCGCGAGGCGCTGCGCGATCCCGTGCCGCTGCGGGTCCTCGAGCCGCTGCGTGACCGCGACGAGGCCTTGCTGCTCGATGACGCCTTGCGGGTCGACGAGGCCTTGCGGGTCGACGAGGCCTTGCGGGTCGACGACGCCTTGCGCCGTGACGGTGCCTTGCGGGTCGACGAGGCCTTGCGGGTCGACGACGCCTTGCGCCGTGACGGTGCCTTGCGGGTCGACGAGGCCTTGCGGCTCGCAGAACTGCTCGAGCTGCGCTTGGAGCTCGAGCGCCGCGCAGAGCGGCGGCCCGTCGAGCGCTGGTCGGACGGGACCTCGGCGCGGACGACGGCCTTGGTCAGCTGCGGAATCAGGCGCTCGAGGTAGCCGGCCATGCGCTCCTCGTCGCGCCTGATCGAGCGCGCGAGCTTCGCGGTCTCCTTGTCGCCGACGCTGTCGGCGAACGCCTCGATCGCCGCGTAGGTCGCGATCTCCTCGTGCTCTTCGGAGTACTCGGTCTTGGCGTTCTTGAGCAGCTTCTCCTCGTCGCCGGTGCCGCGCAGGGCATGCATCGGCCCCTTGGCGGCGGCAATCGCCTTGCCGGCGACCGTTCCGACGGTGCTGGGCCCGCCGCCGAGCTTCTTGATTCGGCGCTCGACCTCGCGTGCGTGGGACTTCGTCTCCTTGAGGTGCTGCTGGAGGCGCTTCTTGTACGGCGGGCGCGTCGTCGTCATCCCGATGTGCGCCTGCAGCGCCGTCTCGAGCTCCTTTTCCTTGCCCAAGGCCTCGTTGAGGTACTGGATCAGCTTTGCGTCGCGTTCATTTACGTCCGGCATATCTTCCTCTCCGTTGGCAATCGATGGTCTGGCGTTTCGAACCGCTCCGGCTACCCGAGCCTCGGCGCACGCAAACTATCGGGACGGGCGCGGGTAGAGTCAGATCAATGAGCTCAGCGCGCGTGACGCCATACGAGAACGGCCCCTATCTGGTTCGCGGTGACTTCGAGATCACCGACCAGGACGGCCGCGTGATCGATGCCCGTCGCAAGACGGTCGCGCTGTGTCGCTGCGGGCGATCGCGCATCAAGCCGTTCTGCGACGGCGCTCACAAGGCCGTTCGGTTCGAGGCGCCGAGCGGCCCTGATCCCCGGTAGCGGCGCTCGAGCACCGCAGCCGGCGTCGCGGTGCGCTTGATCACGCCGCCGCGGTAGGCGGTCCCGCCGCGCAGCAGCCGCTGTCCGACCGCCAGCCAGGCGCAGATCGCGCGCTCGCTGACCCAGGCCGGGGCCAGCAGCGAGCCGCGCAGCGGATAGACCTCAGAGCCCCCCGCACGGCGCCGGCCGAGCTCGGCGACCGCGACCGTCGCGGTGGCCGCGGCGATGATCGCGCGGCCGCGGCCGCTGACGGCGAGCGCCGATACGGCGGGCAAGATCGAAAGGAAGGCGGCCAGCCGCGCCGGGATCGCGAAGTCGTCGTAGGCCTGCCGAACGCGCTGGGATGCAAATTGGCGCGCCCGCGGAGGCAGCCGGCGCACGTAGAGGCCCAGAGCGACGTCCACGGTCCCGCCCGCCGCGCGCACGGTGCGCATCAGCTCCAGGTTCTCGAAGATGACGTCGCCGTCGTAGGCGTCGATCTCGAGGAAGAACCCCTTGCGAACGGCGACGGTACCCGGAAAGTCGCCGGCCGCGAACCAGCGATCGCCGGTGAGCACCCGGTTGAGCAGCGTGCGCCCCGTGTCCCATGCGGCGTGCCACGGCAGCGGAGCGAAGTAGTTCTGCGGGGCGACGAGATGAGCCGATCGCAGCCGCGCCGCGACGGCCCGCAGGGCGTCGGAGTCGTAGCGCACGTCGTCGTCCGCGATCACGACGACGTCGTGTCTTGCATGGCGGACCCCCGTGATCACGCCGTTGACCTTCCCCATCCTGAAATCGAGGTCGGCATCGGGCTCGAGCTGGCGCACGCGTGGATCGAGCGCCGCCCCGAGGCGCTCGAACGCCGGCGCCGGCGAGCTGTCCACGACGATCACCTCGGCAAGATCCGCCAGCTCGGCGAGGTAGGAGGCCAGCTCGTCGATGTCGTCGCCGGGCCGCGCCCGAAGGGGCAGGACGTAGCTCAGCGAAATGCCCGACGGGGTCAATGTCCGGTCGCGGGCGCTGCACCGAGCAGCGAGCTGAGCCCCTGCTCCCAGGCGGAAAGCAGCTGATCGGCGAACCGTGCCTCGCAGTGCAGCAACGCCCGAACGCCGAAGACGATGTCGCCGGCGAGCTCGGGCTCGGCCGTCGCGAGTCCACCGGCGAGGTCGTAGGCGGCGATGTTCTCGTGCACCGAGTCGGCCTCGACGTGCTCGTCGAAGAACTCCGTGGCCGGGCCGTCAAAGCCGAGGCGCCGTAGGCCCTTTGCGTAGCGAGCGTTCGGTCGCGGCGAGCTGACCTCGAATCCGGCGAGGTGTCCGACGATCGCCCCGCGCCAGCGACGGTGAAGCCCGAATAGGGACATCAGGTTGACCGTCGCGAGGGTCGTCCCGGGGATCCGGTCGAGGTAGGCACCGTAGGTGGAGTCAAGTCCGAGGGCATCCATCGTGTGGGCGAACAGGGTCGCGTGCACCCGATCGGGATCGCCGCCCCCGTATTCGTCGGCCTGGACCTCGACCAGCGCCGCCTTTGCGGCACCCGACAGTCGTGGAATCGCCCACGAGTGCGGATCGGCCTCCTTGAGCTGATAGGCGGAGCGGTGGATGACGAACTCGCAAACCTCGTCGAGGGTGGCGGTCGTCTCGACGTAGCCGGAGAGCGATGGCGCGTCGTCGTCCTCGACCAGCTCGAAGATCTGCCTTCCCACCGCGTCGCGATCGACCGGGGCGACGGGCCCGCCGATCGCGTCGCACAGGCAATCGAGCATCGCGCCCTCGAGTGAGGCGCGAAAGCCGAGCAGGCCGGGATCCCACTCCCAGCCGGCATCGACTTGCGGTAGGCCGCGGTAGTGGAGCTCGTAGCAGAGGTAGAGCGCGAGCTGCAGGTCGTCGTCGGCGAGCGGGTCGGCCGGGGGATCGACGAGCCCGGCGAAGTCGTGAGGCCTCTCATCCGCGAGCGCCTCGATCAGCTCTTCGCTGAGTGGCCCCCTCGGTGCGGGAAGGCCAACCCCGCCGTGCCCCGAGGCGTGTGGCGCGGTACGGGTTTCGGGAACGGTTGCCACGGGGGTCCAGAGCTCTCAGCCTGAAATGTAGCGGGGGCGAATTGACCGCTCGCCGAAAAATCGGCCGCGCTTTCGCCATTTGTGAGTTTGGCGTTTTCCCCGTTGGCCGCGGGGTACGAGTCACTTTCACGCACAATCCGTTTAGCCCGAGCGGCGGCGTGGGTATGCGTACTTCGTCCCCCCAAAGGAGGAATTCAGATGAGTTTGATCGACAAGGCAACCGGCAGGGCGAAGAAGGCCGCCGGCGACCTGACCGGCGACAGCGACCTGAAGCGTCAGGGCTCCGCCGAGGAGGAGAAGGGCGAGAAGAAGGACCAGCTCGACAACGCCGAGGACCGCGCCGACCAGAAGGCCGACGAGGTAGCGGATCTCGAGCGCAAGACCTGATCCCCGCAGGGACCAGAGTCAGAGCCTGAGTTTCATCGGCCGCCCGGCTAAGTACGGGCGCCGCCGTTCGTTTTATCTGGAAAGCCGAAGAGGAGCGATGATGCAAGAGCAAGAACCTGATTCCGGCCGCTCGGCCGACGACGTCGCCCAGCGCGAGGCGGATGCCGCTGCCGCGGAGGCGGGGGCGATCGGCGGACGCAGCGGCAACGAGGACCTCGAGGAGTCAGAGCGCCCCGTGGCGGAGGGCGGCGGAGGGGTGGCCGAGGGATTCGAGCAGGCCGAGGCCGATCTCGAGGAGAACGCGACGCACGGTGACGGGCAGGCGAACCCGCTGCGCGACGCGGGCCAGCCCGAGGCCGAGCTCGACCCGGCGACGCACGGCGAGGCCGATCACGTTCACTCCACGGATGACGAGGACTCGCGCGAGGGCGAGGCCGGCGAGGCCGGTTGAGGTCTACGTAGGTTCGGGCCCGGGTTCCACGGGCTGCGGCCAGCGCAACGTCGCCGGCGTCTCGCGCATCCTGATCACCTTTGCGGGGACCCCGCCCACGACGGCGTTGGCCGGCACGTCGCGCGTGACTACGGAGTTCGTGCCGACGATCGCGTTGTCTCCGATCGTCACACCGCGAAGGATGCACGCTCCGTAGCCGATCCAGCAATTCGACCCCACGACGACGTCGCGCTTGTAGATGCCCTGCTTGCGGATCGGGCGGTCGACTTCGACGACGCCGTGATCGAAGTCGATGAACATCGCGCGGTCCGCGACCACGCACTGTTCGCCGATCCGCACCGACTTGTAGGCCGAGATCGTGCACTCCTGGCCCAGGACCGTCTTCGCCCCGATCACGACCTCGCCCTCGTGGCAGCGGATCTTGGTCCCGTCCCCGACCCAGACGAGGCGACCGAAGTCGACCCGGGCCCGCTTCGTGATCTGGATCTGCAGCCCCCTGCCCAGGAACAGGAACCCGTCGGTGCTCCAGCGCCACCCCGCGAGCGTCAGGAGCCGGCGCATCGCGTAGCGGATCAGCAGGCGTCCGTAGGCGAGCGACAGCATGCCGTTTGCGGCGGCGAAGCGCAACGCCCGGACCGGGCCCGACGTCGGCATGGCGCTCACGCGCGGATCATAGGCCTGGCCTTAGATGGCCGATCCCGAACCGCCGCGGATTCGAAATCGATCATCTAATGCGATCATCGCCGCCGTGAGTGACCTCGACAACCTCGCCGAGCGCCTCGTCGCGGGCGACAAGCGCGCGCTGGCGCGCGCGATCACCCTGGTCGAAAACGGCGAGCGCGCGGGCTCGGAGCTCGTGCGCGAGCTGTTTCCCCGAACGGGCAAGGCTCGGATCATCGGAGTGACCGGGCCGCCGGGGGTGGGCAAGTCCACCCTCTGCGGCGCGTTGACCACTGATCTGCGTCAGGCCGGTCGCAAGGTCGGGGTCCTGTCGATCGACCCCTCGAGCCCGTTCACGCGTGGTGCTCTGCTCGGCGACCGCATCCGGCTCTCCGAGCACTTTCTCGATCCCGAGGTCTTTATCCGCTCGATGGCGACCCGGGGCTCGCTCGGAGGACTCGCCGAGGCGGCGCTGCAGGCGGCGCTGCTGATGGACGCGGCAGGCAAGGACGACATCCTGCTCGAGACCGTGGGGGTCGGCCAGGCCGAGATCGACGTCGTCGACCACGCCGATACGATCGTCCTCGCCCTGATGCCCGGATCGGGGGACTCGATCCAGGCGCTCAAGGCGGGGGTGATGGAGATCCCCGACGTGATCGTCATCAACAAGGCCGACCACCCGCTCACGGACACGATGGTTCGTGAGGTCCAAACGGTGCTGTCGCTCGGTCCGCGAGGCACGTGGAAGGTGCCCGTGGTGCGCACCGAGGCGGCACGGGGGGAGGGCGTGGCCGAGCTCGCCGAGAAGATCGCGGAGCACCGCGTTCACATCGAGCAGGAGGGCACGCTCGAGCGGCGGCGCGCACGGAACCTTCGCAACGAGGTCCTGGGGCTGGCTGCGGCGCGGCTGCGGCGCGAGCTCGACGCGCGTGCCGCCGGCGATCCCGAGGTGGCCGAGCTGCTCGAGCGCGTCGTCCGACGCGAGATCGACCCCGCGACCGCGGCGCGAGAGGTGTTGCGCGAGACGACGACCGCCGAGTGATCCAAATCTCATCCAGTGCGTAATGGCGTCTACAGGGGTAATCACGACGCCGCACGCACCATGCGCGCGGCCGAACAGGAGGCAGGATGAGCGAAGCGTTGAACATCGCCTACGAGGCGATCGACGAGACAAACGGCGGCGAGTCCGCAAGCACCCGCAGGCGGTTCGTTGGCGGCGCCGCGGCGGCGCTGGGCGGGATGGGCCTGCTCGGCCTCAGCCAGGCCGAGAACGCGATGGCCAAGAACGACGCCAAGACGATCCTCAACATCGCCGCGACCGCCGAGGTCCTGGCGACGATCGTCAACACCGTCGGAAACGAGAGGGTCACGCTCGACGATGTCACCAAGCGCAACATCGAGGCGGCTGCTCGCGAGGAGCTGATCCACTACCAGGTGCTGACCAAGTCGCTCGGCGCAAAGCCGGCGACGAAGATGATCTGGGTCCCCGACTCGGTGTTCGCGAGCCCTGAGGGGCTGCTGAACACGCTCGTCGCGGGCGATCAGATCTTCATCAACGCCTATCTGATCGGCACGACGGCGTTCGCGAAGGCCAAGGAGAAGAAGTTCGCCCGTTTCACGGGTGAGTTCATGGGCGCCGAGGCCGTGCACAGGGCGCTTGCCCTGCAGTCGCTGGGCCAGCTCGGCAATGACCGGGCGTTCATGGCATTCGAGTTCACGAAGATCGAGACCGCGGTGACGCTGCTCCAGCAGGCCGGATTCGGGTTCGGCAAGGAGGGCGCCACTCCCGGCGCGTTCTACAACTTCGACGAGGTCAGCGCACGGACGCCCGACCCGGCCGGAGTCAACACGAGGACGCCTCGCTGATAGCTCCACCAAGCTCGGAGTAGCGAGGATGGTGAACGGGCGCCGGGATGGCGCCCGTTCACGTTTCCACGGCCGTCATATCGCGCAGGCCTGGGCCGCGTGGTAGAAAGAGCGGCGATGGCCGATCACGCTGAAAGCCAGGAAACCCCGGCCGCGACCGCCGATCCGGGTACCGAGACGGCCGGCGAGGTCACATCGGGCCCGCCCGAAGGCTCCGAGCGGCCGTCACGCGCCGACGTCGAGGGCTGGGTCGGCGCCCGCCTCGACGAGATCTCGGGGACCAGCGTCGGCAAGCTGGAGGGCGCCTACGTCGACGCGAAGTCGGGCCTGCCGGAGTGGATCCTGATTCGGGTTGGCCGCTTTGGCCACCATTGCGTGGTCCCGGCGCGCGAGGCCGTGGCCGGCGTCGGCCACGTCTGGGTGCCCTGGGATCGCAACTCGATCCGCCGCTCACCTCGCGTCGAGGCGGAGGGTGCCCTGACCGCCGGCGAGGAGCTCCAACTGTGCAGCCATTACGGGATCGTCGAGGGGCTCGGCCGAGCCGCTGAGCTGGCCGGGCGCCCCGACGACGAGACCACCGCGGTCTCGCTCGGCGCCTGACCGGCGGTCCACCGGCCACGATCCGCTGGGAGAGTCTTAGGCCCGGGAAATCAGGGCGAGCCGCGAAGGATCACCTGGGCGGTGATGTGGCAGTAGTTCTGGGCGGCGTTGGGGTCGTTGTCCTTCCAGAACGAGGTCACGACGATCGTCGCCGGCGAAACCCCCGGGGTGGCGCCGTTGCCTGTTCTGGCCGCAGGCCATCATGTACGCTCGCAGTGGGCGACGACGCGTCGAAATCGACGCCGCTGCGGCCCCGATATGACCGAGCTCCGAGGTGCAAGACGACCGACGGATGAAGCCCGACGCTGGATGGGCTTTCGGGTCGATGACATTTACGGGGGCTCGATCGGAAAGCTCGAGGACATCCTCGTCAACGCACACGGCCAGCCTCGCTGGCTGCTGGTGCGCGAGGGACGCTTCGGCGGCCGCCACCGTCACACGCTGATCCCGTTCGAGGATGCGACCGCCGGCGCCGGACACGTCTGGGTGCCCTACGAGCGCGAGGTCGTGCGCAGCGCCCCCGAGGTCGCGGCCGGCGCCGAGCTGACCGAGCAGCGCGAAGCCGGCTTTCGCGAGCACTACCAGCTCCAGGGCTCAGTCGCCTAGCCCACCGCGACGCAAGACAAGCCCTGGGCTACGATCGCAAATCAAAGGTCAAGAGTGTCCACGGAAGCGGGGGCACTCCAATCCCGCGAATCCGCCCGGGTCAGACACACCGCGAGATTGCGACAGCTTGACTGGTCGTTGGCACGCGATCCGCTAGCAATCTCGGTAGACGGTGCCTCAGGCGACCTGTCCTGACCAGCAGATCGGCCTGCTGCCTGAAACCCTCAGCAGCCCAGCTGCCGCGCGATCACCATCTGCTGGATCTCGTCGGTGCCCTCGCCGATCGTGAGGATCTTGGCGTCGCGGTAGAAGCGGCAGACGGGGTACTCCTCGATGTAGCCGTAGCCGCCGTGGATCTGGACGGCCTCCTCGGTCGCGCGGACGGCTAGGCGCCCGGTCTTCAGCTTCGCCTGAGCCGCGGTCAGGGTGAAGCTCTCGCCGCGGTCCTTGAGAATCGCCGCCTTGTAGGTCAGCAGGCGGGCGGCCTCGATCTCGGCCGAGAGGTCGGCGAGCTTTGCCTGGATCGTCTGGAACTTCGAGATCGGCTGGCCGAACGCCTGGCGCTCCTTGGCGTACTTGAGTGCCTCATCGAGCGCGCCCTGGGCGAGCCCTACACCCATCACCGCTACGCCGATGCGGCCGCCGTCGAGGATGTGGAGGAAGTTCTTGAAGCCCTCGCCGCGGCGACCGAGCAGGTTGGCCTCCGGGACGCGGGCGCCATCGAAGGCCAGCGGGCGTGTGTCGGAGGCGTTCCAGCCCATCTTGCGGTAGGCCTCGCCGACCTCGTAGCCAGGCGTCCCGTTGGGGACGATGATATTCGAGATCTCGCCGTCCCCCCCGGTGCCGGTCTTGGCGGTGATCGTCACGCAGCCGGAGATGTCGGTGCCGGAGTTGGTGATGAACTGCTTCGCGCCGTCGATTACCCACTCGCCGTCGGTGAGCTGTGCACGCGTGCGGGTGTTGCCGGCGTCCGAGCCGGCCTCGGGCTCGGTGAGGCCGAAGGCGGCGAGCTTTCGCCCCGCGCACAGCTCGGGCAGCCACTCGTCCTTCTGCTCGGCGGTTCCCCAGAGGTGGATCGGCATCGTGCCGAGCGAGGTGTGGGCGGCGAGCGTAATGCAGACCGAGGAATCGATCCGCGCCAGCTCCTCGACCGCGAGGGCGTAGGACAGGGTGTCGGCGCCACCGCCCCCGTACTCCTCCGGGAAGGGGATGCCCATGAGCCCGAGCTCGCCCATCTTGGCGACGATCTCGTAGGGAAACGCCTTCGTACGGTCGAGCTCCTCGGCGACCGGCGCAACCTCCTTGCGCGCGAAGTCGCGCACGGTGCTCTGTAGCAGGCGCTGCTCGTCGGTGAGATCGAAGTCCATCGGCGGGGACCATACGATCCCCGTCATGCGTGCGCGGCGCAGGGCCAGCAAAGTCCATTCGTTGACGGGGCGCCGGCCCGAGCAGCTGCCGCAGTCGCGCCCGGTCTCGGCGCCGGTGGTGCGGCTCGGCATGACGGCCGAGGACGGCGTCGCGCCGAGCGTCTTCGCGCTGCTCGAGCGCGGCGTCGGACTGCGGCCAGACGTCGCGGCGCGGATGAGCGGCAGGGTCGTGTTTCGGTTCACGGACGACCGCATCGCACCCTCGCGCGTCAACTTCAGCGTCCGCTACATCACCGTCGAGGACGGCGACCTCACCAAGCCCGACCTCGCGATAGTCGGCAGCCTGCCCCACATCGTCCACTTCGTCTCGACCCCCCTGATCCGCGGAATTCCCAATCCGGTGCGGATGCAGGGCCTCGCGACGCTGGCCCGCGTCGCGCGTCGCCGCGTGCGGATCGAGGGCGACTCTGGCCTGGCGCGCGACGTGCTGCGGCTGCTTGCGCTCTGAGTCGGGCGCGCGGCGTCAGCCGCCGAGGCGTTGCGCCGCCGGGCGGGGGTGCTCGTCGAGCATGCGCTCGACGGCCTCAGGGGTCATCGGGCGAGCGAAGTGGTAGCCCTGCCCGAGGTCGCAGCCGAGCTGCATCAGGCGGTCGAGCTGATCGGCGTGCTCGATGCCCTCGGCGACGACGCGAAGCTGAAAGCTGCCCCCGAGGTCGATGATCGCGCGCGCCAGCGCCGAGTCGTCTGAGGCGCCACCGAGCTCGTCGACGAACGACTTCGCGATCTTCAGCACGTCGATCGGAAAGCGCCTCAGGTGCTGCAGCGAGGCGTAACCCGTGCCGAAGTCGTCGACGGCCAGCTGTACCCCCAGCGACTTGAGCTCGCGCAGCCGGGCGGCGATCGCATCGACGTCCTCCATGAACGCGGTCTCGGTGAGCTCGAGGATCAGGCTCTGGGGATCGAGCTCGGAGGCATCGAGCGCCGCCGCGACCTCGTCGACGAGCTCGGGCTCGCGCATCTGCTCGCTCGACAGGTTGACGCTGACCGCGAGCGCGGGGTGCTCGACGAAGCGGGTGCGCCACCCCGCTGCCCGGTGGCAGGCCTCGTGGAGCACCCAACGTCCCAGCGGCAGGATCAGGCGGCTCTGCTCCGCGATCGGGACGAACTCGTCCGGGGCCAGAAGTCCGCGGTCGGGGTGGCGCCAGCGCACCAATGCCTCGATGCCCGCGATCTCGCCCGTGCGCAGCTTGAAGATCGGCTGGTAGTCGAGGAAGAACTCATGCCCCTTCAGCGCCCGCTGGAGGTCTCCCTCGAGCTCCATGCGCTCGACGACCGCGACGTGCATCTCCGGCGCGAAGAGCTCGTAGCGGCCCTTGCCCCTCGACTTCGCGCGGTACAGGGCGAGGTCGGCGTTGCGCAGCAGGTCGTCGGCCTCGTCGGAGCCCATCGCGATCCCGATGCTCGCGGTGACGAAGACGTCGCGACGGGACGCTCTTTTCTTTGCTAGCCGGATGCCAGGTCGCGAGCAAGCGCGACCAGCAGCCTGACCCCGTATCCAGTCGCGCCCTTGCCGACGTACTCGCGCCCGACGTCCCATGCGGTCCCGGCGATGTCGAGGTGGGCCCAGGGCACCTCGCCCACGAACTCCTCGAGAAAGGAAGCGGCGTAGATCGTCGACGCCTTGCGCTTCTCGGAGGCGTTGACGAGGTCGGTGATCGAGCCCCGGGTGAGATCCTTGTATTCGGGGTGCAGCGGCAGCCGCCACGCCAGCTCGCCCGTCTCTTCGCCCGCCTGGCGCACCTGCTCCGCCCAGGCGTCGTCGTTGGAGATCAGGCCCGCGTAAGTCGAGCCCAGGGCGGTCAGCACCGCGCCCGTGAGCGTCGCCAGGTCGACGATGTGGCCGGGGCCCTGCTCGGCAGTCCAGCTCAGCGCGTCGGCCAGGATCAGCCGGCCCTCGGCATCGGTGTTGATGATCTCGACGGTCTTGCCGTTGTGCTGGGTGACGATGTCACCGGGTTTGAGCGCGTGGCCGCTGGGCATGTTCTCGGTCGACGGAACGACGGCGAGGACGTCGACGCCGAGCTCGAGCTCCGCGATCGCGGCGACGGACTCGATGACGGCGGCACCACCCGACATGTCCATCTTCATCTCATGCATGCGCGAGGAGGGCTTGATCGAGATTCCGCCGGAGTCAAAGGTCACGGCCTTGCCGACCAGGCCCAGGGTCTCGCCGGGGCCCTCGTGGCGCAGCACGATCAGCCGAGGTTCCTCGTCCGAGCCACGCGCGACGGCAACGAGGCCGCCCATGCCGAGCGCCTCGATCTCGGCTCGGCCGAGCACGTCGACCGACACGCGCTCGTGGGCGGCAGCGATCTCGTGCGCGCGCTCGGCGAGGTAAGACGGGGTGACGACGTTGGCGGGCAGGTTCTGAAGCTCGCGGGCGCGGTTCGCGGCTTCGGCGGCGACGAGCGCCTGCGGCGCCGACTCGGCGGCGCCCGGGTCGGCGGTCAGGATGGTCAGCGACTCGACGCTCGGCCGCGGCTCGTCGTCGGGGCGCGTGCCCTTGAAGCGGTCAAAGCGGTAGGAGGCGAGCTCCATGCCCTCGACAAGGGCGCCGGCGACGGCTCCGGCGTCGCCGGCGTCGGGCAACAGCCATGCGATCGTCTGGGCCTCGAGGCCGGCGGCCTGACGGCAGGCGACGGCGGCCGCGACGCGGGCACGCTCGGCATCGAACTCGTCGCGGCTTCCGAGCCCGACGACGAGCACGCGCTCGGGCTGTCCCGGCCGTAGCAGCGCTGTGCGCTTGAACGCCGGCCTGGCGTCGCCGGCCCCCGCGGCGTCCGCGAAGGGCGCCGCCAGCTCGTCGCCCTCGAATAGCCCGATGCAAACGAGCTCCGCGCCGGATTCGGAGGCAGGGGTGTCTGCGACGTCGATCCGCAAGGGGTGTGTTCTAGCATTGAAAGCCCGTCCCAGCTCGACAGAGAAAGGTCTCGATGCCCGCCACAGTCATCCTCGGCACCGCCCGCACCCCGTTCGGAAAGATGGGCGGCGCATTGGCCTCGCTCGACGCCACCGACCTCGGCGGCACGGTGATCGCCGGAGCGCTCGAGCGCTCGAACGTCGATCCCGAGCAGGTCGAGCAGGTCGCCTATGGCCAGGTGCTGCAGGCCGGCCAGGGCCAGATTCCGTCCCGCCAGGCGCAGATCAAGGGGGGAATCCCCAAGGAAGTCCCCTCGGAGACCATCAACAAGGTCTGCGCCTCGGGGATGCGGACGATCGGGCTGATCGACCAGGGCGTCCGTGTCGGCGACGTCGAGGTCGCCGTCGCCGGCGGGATGGAGTCGATGAGCGGCGCCCCCTACCTGCTGCCGCAGGCGCGCTTCGGCTTTCGGATGGGCGACGCCAAGGCGATCGACGCGATGACGCACGATGGGCTCACGAACCCGTTCAGCGGCAAGCACATGATGGCCGAGGCCAACGAGGTCGCCGAGGAGCTCGAGCTCACGCGTCCCGACCTCGATCGCTGGGCCGAGCGCTCGCATCAGCTCGCCGCCCGAGCGACCGACGAGGGCCGGCTCGCCGACGAGATCGTCGGCGTGACGGTGAAGTCGAAGAAGGCCGAGACGGTCGTCGAGGCCGACGAGGCGATTCGCCCCGACACGACGGTCGAGGTGCTGGCCAAGCTTCCGGCGATGTTCAAGGAAGACGGCACCCACACGGCGGGCAACGCCCCAGGCGTCAACGACGGGGCCGGCGCGGTCGTGCTGGCGTCCGAGGAGTGGGCACAGCGCGAGGGCCGGGAGCCGATCGCGACGATCCTCGCCTACGGCACGGTTGCCGACGACTTCCCATATCTCGCCCGCACGCCCGCGAAGGCGGCCAAGCAGGCGCTCGACAAGATCGGCAAGAGCCCCTCGGACGTCGATCTGTGGGAGATCAACGAGGCCTTCGCGTCGGTGGCGATCAACTCGGTGCGGATGCTCGGCGTCGACGACGACAAGGTCAACGTCAACGGCGGTGCGATCGCACTCGGGCATCCGATCGGCGCCTCCGGAGCACGGATCACGGGTGCCCTCGTCCACGAGCTGCGCCGCCGCGGCGGCGGGCTCGGGGTCGCGGCGATCTGCTCCGGCGGGGGACAGGGCGACGCGATAGTGCTGGAAGTCAACGGCTCCTAACGCGGCCGCTGCGGGGTTGGCGGCGAGCCGACCCGGAGAGGGACGTGGGCCGGATTGACCCCGCATACGGTGGCCAATACGGCCCAGACCCGTCACGGCGGTCCCTCGAACGTGACCTGGCCTGTATTGACCCGGATATTCGAGGTCAATACCGGCCATGTGGGCGCAGCGCGCCGTCCCTGACCCGGCGCCGGTGCAGCGCGCCACCATCTACCCCGTGCCTGTTCCGTCCCCTCCTTTACCCAGCGCTGTTCCGAGAAATTCAACCGTGAAACGAGGCGCCGCATTTTTCGATCTCGACCGCACTCTGATGGCGGGTTCGTCGGGGATGCACTTCGGCCGGGCGGCGTTTCGCACGGGGATGGTCCGGCGTCGCCAGCTGATGCGCTGGGGCATCGACCACCTGCGCTTTCGGCT
>Ga0183260_10000908_pt1 | contig 25164 bp, 22 predicted proteins | sample AntDrymUQ4972206_2_FD_129768 | JGI IMG/M metagenome (GOLD analysis project Ga0183260, IMG submission 129768) | Polar desert sand microbial communities from Dry Valleys, Antarctica - metaG UQ497 (22.06) (version 2) (version 2) | ecosystem: Environmental > Terrestrial > Soil > Desert | place... | reverse complement strand
TCCTCGGGGTTGACGAGCAAGCGCAGGTAGGCGAGCACGTCGCGGACCTCACGGCGTTCGTAGAAGCGCACTCCGCCGACAACCTTGTAAGGCAGACCGACTCGGATGAAGACCTCTTCAAACACACGGCTTTGGGCGTTGGTTCGGTAGAAGACGGCAACCTCGCTCGGCAAGGCGTCACCCTCGTCGGTCAGCCGGTCGATCTCCTCAACCACGAACTGGGCTTCGTCGTGCTCGTTATCTCCGACGTAGCCGACGATCAGCTCTCCGTCGCCGGCCTCGGACCACAAGTTCTTGGGTTTACGGCTCGCGTTGTATGAGATGACGGCGTTCGCTGCGGTGAGGATGTTCTGCGTCGACCGGTAGTTCTGCTCGAGCAAGATCGTCTTGGCGTTGGGGAAGTCCTCCTCGAACTGCAAGATGTTTCGGATGTTTGCCCCCCTGAAGGCATAGATCGACTGGTCTGCATCACCGACGACCATCAGCTCAGCCGGAGCCACGGCCGGCACCTTCGGATCTTCTACAGCGGATGCAACGGCTCTCGCCTTGTCGCCAGTCGCCGTCCGCGCGGAGGCACCTGCACCGCACAGTTCGCGGATCAAGACGTACTGTGCGTGGTTCGTGTCTTGGTACTCGTCGACCAGGACATGCCGAAACCTCCGGCGGTAGGTCTCGCGGACCTCTGGGAACGACTGGAAGAGGGAAACGGTGGAAAAGATCAGGTCATCGAAGTCGAGAGCGTTGGCTGCACGCAGGCGGGACTGATACGCCGTATAGCACTCGGCAAACGTGCGTTCGAGATGGGTGTGCGCCCGAGCGGCAGCCGCCTCGGAGTCGAGCAGGTCGTTCTTGTGGTTGCTCACCCAGTTGAGGACGCCGCGAGGCGCGTAGCGCTTGGGATCGAGGTCGAGGTCGCGGCACACGAGGCTCATCAACCGGCGGGCGTCAGCGTCGTCATAGATGGAGAAGTTGGCACCGAAGCCGAGTCGGGTGATCTCCTTGCGGAGAATTCGAACGCACGAGGAGTGGAAGGTCGAGACCCACATGATCTTCACGCGGCCACCAACGAGCCCCTCGACTCGAGCGCGCATCTCGGCGGCGGCCTTGTTGGTGAAGGTAATGGCGAGGATGGAGCCCGGATGCACGTTGCGCTCGGCCAACAGCCAAGCGATTCGCCGGGTGAGCACGCGCGTCTTGCCCGATCCCGCTCCAGCCACGACCAGCAAAGCGCCGCCTTGGTGCATCACGGCCGCGCGCTGCGAAGGATTCAGGTCCGCGAGCAGGTCGTCGTGGCTCAGGGGAGGGTGCCGCCTGTCCCCTTCTGGGGTAGAGATCGGCGAGTCATCGGACCGAGACGAGGCCAAAGAGGGCAAGGAGAACAGCGATGACATGTCGCTTGACATGCTACGTGCAGGCACCGACAAGTCGGCTGAAGCTAACCGCAGCTGGCAAGGACAAGGCCACAAGAGCGGGGCTGTTCAGGCTTTCGTGCACGTGAACGGCTGGAAGGCGAAACGGACGGGAAGTGGTCGCGTTTCGCGCAAGTGAACGGTTATGGGGTCAGACGGGCGGGTCTGGCGGGGCCGAACCTGGCAGCGGTTCGCCTCGCCTCTCTGTCTCGCTCAGAACCAGATGCCCTGAGCAGAGAAGTAAGGGGCTGGGTCGACAGCCGAGGCGAGGTTGGATGCGAGACGGTACTCGAGGTGGAGGTGGGAGCCGTAGGAGTTTCCGGTGTTCCCGACTCGCCCGATGGGGGTGCCGGTGCTCACCGTCTGACCAACAGTGACCTCGATCGAGCTCAGGTGGTTGTACCAGATCTGGTCACCGTTCTCGATCTGGATACGGATCTGGTAGCCGTAGGCGCCGTCCCAACCGGTCTGGACGACCGTGGCGTTCGTGGACGCGACGACGGGCGTGCCGTAGGGAGCGGCGAAGTCCACTCCCGTGTGATAGCCGGACGACCAGTAGGGGCCCGCTTCGCCGAACCAGGTTGAGATCGAGTAGCCAGACACCGGTAACACCCATCCCGATGCAGCGACCGGAGGGGCCGCCGAAGGCGGGGGCGCGCTGGTCATGGTGTCGTCGGCTGCCTGCCGCTCGGCTTTCCGTTCGGCCTGACGGTCCTCTTGACGCGCCGCCTTCCTCTCGGCCTTCCGTTCGGCCTTCCGTTCGGCCTTCCGTTCGGCCTTCCGGGCAGCCTTCCGTTCCGCCTTCCGCTCAGCCCTATTGAGCTCGCCGGCGTAGACCTCCGCGTCGTCGGCGGCGGTCGCGAGGCTCTTCTTACGAGCCGCCGCTTGCCGTTGAGCAGCGGTCAGAAGGTTATTGTGCTTACCGAGACTGGGCCTACCGGCCGACCGGCTGATCTGGATCACGTTGCGGCCATGAGAAGCCGTGGCAGAAAGTCGAGCTACGTAGGCGCCCTCGTGACCTGAGGTGGACACGGTCGCGGCGCTGGGCTCGCTCGATATCGCGTGGGCAGCCGTGGCCGCCCCGATGGCGGCTACGGTGAGGGCCGCGGCTGCGAGCATCGACGAGACAGAGGCTGTCGTGCTGTGCTGCGGCGCACGAGCCGACTTGCGACGACCCTGCGAGCGAGACGATGTGGACGAGTTGGCAGCTGAGCGGTTTGCCTGGCGGGTGCGGTGCGATTCCGCACGGTGGGACGACACGCCAAGTAATCCTCTCGAAGGTAACGGTTTGGACACGGAGCCCACGACGATAACGGAAATGCGAAGATAAGGAAAACGCAAGGCCCCAACCTGCTCGGCCCCTGTCCACCTTGTTGGCGAATGCGACGTATAGGGTGGAGCGCTCCGCCGGTAGAAGCGATGCCGGGGAGTGAGCACCGGATCTTGACTGCCGAGGTGAGCGGTGGTGAACCGACATACGATGTCGGCCAGAAACTCGATCACACCCCGGCCGGGTCACAGCACATCATCAGAGGCGGTGAGCAAACGATGGCCCCCACTCGAATCGTCATCGCCAAGCCCGGGCTCGACGGCCACGACCGTGGCGCCAAGGTCATCGCCCGAGCGCTGCGTGATGCGGGCATGGAGGTCATCTACACCGGCCTGCACCAGACACCCGAACAAATCGTGGAAACAGCGATTCAGGAAGACGCTGACATCGTCGGATTGTCGGTGCTGTCGGGGGCGCACATGACCTTGTTCCGCAAGGTGATGGACCTACTCGCCGAGCGCGATGCCCTCGACATTGTGGTGTTCGGAGGCGGCATCATCCCCCAGGGAGACATCTTGTTGTTGCAGGAAATGGGGGTCCGTCGCATCTTCACCCCCGGCGCCAAGACCCGAGAGGTCGTCGACTGGGTGAACGAGGCAATGACCTCCGCCTGACTTCGGAGTCATGGGAGGGTCTCGCCAGCTTGTACGGCGGAGAAGTCGCCGATGAGGGCAGACAGTTCGTCGGGGTGGCTCTGCTGAACCCAGTGGCCGGCGTCGATCTCGACCCGAGTCAGGTTGGCCACGAACCGGCCCACCTCTTGCGTTGCCGCGGGAGTGATGTAGGGATCACGGAGCGGGACCACCAGTTGCACGGGCAACGAGGTTCGCCCAAGGGAGGCCGAGCGCGACCCGGTGAAGTCGCGCTTCCGCTGGGAGCGAGAAAGATTGGCGCGATAAAGCTCCAAACCGTGAACGGTGTCGTCAGGCAGGCTGGCCGCAGGCCATCCGCTGTGCATTGTTGACGCGAGCTGTCGAGTCGCGCGCCAGCGCAGCGCCAGCTCGGGCAGGACCGGCAGTTGGAAGGCCCACACGTACCAGGAGCGCAGCTGCTGGACCAGCCACTGCCGTTTGCGCCTCCAGTCACCTTGGCGCGCCGCCTTGGCGAACGCCGCCAGGTGAACCTGCGCAGGTCCACTGATGCTGGTGTACGACGCGAGACGCCCCTTGAGCCGGAGGTCGGTCGACTCCGACAGCACCGCCTCCCAAGCCTGCACCGACCCCCAGTCGTGGGCGACCAGGTGGACCGGCGCCTGGGGTGCATAGGTGTCGAGCACTGCGACCAGATCTGTCACCAGATGGCTGACGTGGAAGGCCGATCGGCTCGGCGGGACCTCCGAGTTGCCGGCTCCCCGCACGTCATACGTGACGCAGTGGAAACGGTCAGCGAGTCGATCGATCACCGGTTGCCAGACCACGTGAGTGTCCGGGAACCCGTGCACGAACACAACCGTCGGACCGGTCCTCGGACCCTGCCAGGTAGCGAGGCGGAGGCCCTCCGACCTGATCAGGGTCGGCCGCAACAAGGTGGGCTGGGATGCAGGCATGTCAACATTCAACTTGGTTGGCCCACAGACTCGTTGAGTCAGTCTCGGTGGTGGGTCATCCGGCTAGCAGAGAACTGACCTCAGGTTGCCCTCCGTCTGACAACGGAGCGTTCTCTGGCTAGGCTCCGAACGTTCCGGCGCGATGGAAATCGGCGCTCATAGTCACCTGGCACGAAAGGACGGCAGTTCTGTGGATCTGATGGAGTACCAAGCCAAACAGCTGTTCGCAAAGTATGACGTGCCCGTGACTGTGGGCATTGTCGTCGAGAACGCCGAGGATGCGCGCGCTGCCACCGAGGAGCTCGGTGGTCGCGTCGTCGTTAAGGCCCAGGTCAAGACCGGCGGTCGAGGTAAGGCCGGCGGCGTGAAACTCGCGGCGAGCCCAGAAGAAGCCGTCGCCAAGGCTGCCGAGATCCTTGGCATGGACATCAAGGGCCACACTGTTCGGCGCGTGCTGATCGCGCCCACCGCTGACATCGCCGAGGAGTACTACTTCTCATTTCTCGTCGACCGCTCGAACCGCAACTACTTATGCATCGCCAGTATCGAGGGCGGCATCGAAATCGAAGAGGTCGCGCGCAGCAACCCTGACGCCGTCGCCAAGGTGGCCATAGATCCGCTGGTCGGCGTCGACGCGGTCAAGGCCCGTGAGATCGTCGAGGCGACGCGTTTTCCGGCCGAGGTGGCCGAGGAGGCGCTTGACCTGATTACCAAGTTGTGGACCCTGTTCGTCGAAGAGGACGCGGGACTGGTCGAGGTCAACCCGCTGGTTCGGCTCGGAGACGGGCACCTCGAGGCACTCGACGGCAAGGTCTCCCTCGACGAGAATGCCGACTTCCGGCACACCGAGCACGCTGCGTTCGAGGACTCGTCGGCGGCCGACCCACTCGAGGCGAAAGCCAAGGAGAAGGGCCTCAACTACGTCAAGCTCGACGGAGCTGTCGGCATCATCGGCAATGGTGCGGGCCTGGTGATGTCGACGCTCGACGTGGTGGCGTACGCCGGAGAGGCGCACGGCGGGGTCAAGCCGGCGAACTTCCTCGATATCGGCGGCGGCGCCTCAGCCGAGGTGATGGCGGACGGACTCGACATCATCTTGAACGATGCACAGGTGAAGAGCGTGTTCGTCAACGTTTTCGGTGGCATAACCGCATGCGACGCGGTAGCAAACGGGATCGTCAGCGCGCTTGGCATCTTGGGGGACTCGGCCACCAAACCGATCGTCGTCCGACTCGACGGCAACAACGTGGTCGAAGGTAGGCGGATTCTCGCGCAGGCCGGCCACCCGCTGGTGACTCTCGTCGACACGATGGATGGCGCGGCCGACCGCGCCGCTGAGCTAGCTGCCGCGGGCAGCGAATCGAAGGGCTGAGAGCACATGGCGATCTTCTTGACCGGGGAAAGCAGGGTCATCGTGCAGGGCATGACAGGATCCGAGGGCTCCAAGCACACGCAGCGGATGCTCAACTCGGGGACAAACGTCGTCGGGGGAGTCACGCCAGGAAAAGGGGGGCAGAGCGTCGACTTCGAAGGCACGGCGGTTCCCGTCTACAGCTCAGTCAGCGACGCTGTGGAGACCACCGGCGCTGACGTATCCGTGGTCTTCGTCCCGCCCAAGTTCTGCAAGAGCGCTGTCCGCGAAGCCGTTGACGCCGGCATTCCCCTCATTGTGGTGATCACCGAAGGTGTGCCGGTCAAAGACACCGCTGAGTTCTTCTCTTACGCACAGTCGACCGGAAAGGCTCGCATCATCGGCCCCAACTGCCCAGGTGTCATCAGTCCGGGAAAGTCCAACGCTGGCATCATCCCGGCTGACATCACGACGGAAGGCCGCATCGGCCTGGTGTCCAAATCAGGCACCTTGACCTATCAGATGATGTACGAACTGCGAGACTTCGGGATCTCGTCTGCGGTGGGAATAGGGGGGGACCCGATTATCGGCACCACGCACATCGATGCGCTCCAGGCGTTCCAGGACGACCCCGAGACCGACGCCATCGTCATGATCGGCGAGATCGGCGGCGATGCCGAGGAGCGTGCGGCGGCATACATCTCAAAGCACATCAGCAAACCCGTCGTCGGATACGTCGCTGGGTTCACCGCTCCTGAGGGAAAGACCATGGGCCACGCCGGGGCTATCGTGTCCGGCTCGTCCGGCACAGCTGAGGCCAAGAAGGAAGCACTCGAGGCTGCCGGGGTGAAGGTAGGCAAGACCCCGTCGGCGACCGCTCAGCTGATGCGGGACTTGCTGCAGTCTTAGCCCCGCCAGCAACTCGCCCCGCATAACCACGCCGCCATTGGGTACCCATATGGTTGAAACCGCATCTATTTCTTCCACAAGGAGCAACCCAATGACGCAAGGCAGTCACAGCACTAGCACTACCGGCTACGCCGCAACATCGGACAACAGCAACCTTCCTCGTTGCTCGCCACTCTTGTTGGCGCGACTTTTCTCCTGGTTGGAGTCTTGGGGTTCATCCCGGGAGTGACGACCAACTACGACACCCTTCCCTTCGCGGGACATGAGGGCGAAGCCAAGCTCCTTGACCTCTTCGAGGTGTCGGTGCTGCACAATCTCGTCCACCTCCTGTTCGGCGTTGCGGGCCTCGCCATGAGCCGAAGCGCGCGCACCGCAGTCACGTACCTCATCGGAGGCGGAGCGGTCTACCTCGTCCTGTGGGTATACGGCCTGCTGATCGATCAGGAAAGTGATGCCAACTTCGTACCGCTCAACGACGCCGACAACTGGCTGCACCTGGGCCTGGGGTTGGGCATGATCGCACTGGGGCTGCTGGCTCGCAAAGCACTCGACCGCACGCGCACCACGGTCTAACAGTCGGAAACGACGCGGGCCTCAGCTCTGCGGAGCTGGGGTTTTACCTTGGGTGAGACGCTGCGCGGCTCTCGGCACGACCCTCGCCGCGAAACCGGAGTGTTGGGTGTCTGCCCTCGGCGCTGGTGTGTAGGTGAGCTGCGTCACGGTGTCGCGGTATCGGAGCAATGCGACACGGAACACGAGGGTCTCGTCTGCTGAAGTGGTGACCGCGATGCGCCACACGCGTCCGGTGACGTCGCCGAAGGCAACCTTCTCGTCGATATCCACGCTCAGGGTCCGCAGGCGATCGGAACACACCTGCACGTCGGAAATGACGTCCTGCATGAAGCGCGCGGCCGCCTCGCCGGAGTCAAACTGGCCGTTCGTCTGCGCCATGCCGAAGTACGGCGGCAAGAGCCGAGCGTTCGGGATGACAAAGCTGCGGGAGAAGACGTCCTGTGCACCAGCTGCGAAGAAGTCCGCCCGGTCGCATCGAGTTGCAGCGGGGTTGACCGCAGGCTGTCGGGGCGCGGTCGCGACCCAGGGGCGGGTCACCCCCGGGAACAACGGCAGGTCGACGGTCGTGAGAAAACCTCTCGTCGAGTCTGCCGGTGGTGGCGAGGCGTCCACCACCTTGACCTGCTCGCCGGCACAGGCACCTTCCGCGAGCTTGCATACCGACCCGACCGACCTGTTCAGCACCCTAACGAGTTTGGGTGCCGGCACAGGTTGGGTTGTCGTGCCGCGGGCGATCCAGGTCACCACCGCTGTGCCGGACCGAGCGACCGCTACCCGCTCAGCGGGAAATTCTTGGTCATCGATGGAGCGCAGGCTCACGAGGAACGCTTGGTCACCGACTCCCTTGATGGAACGGAAGCTGAGCAGTTGGTGTCCCGCCGCCGCACAGCCGGCGAACTGCTTGACCAGGCGCCCGGAGGCGAGACGCGCTGACGCATGGCTCGGTGCTATCTCGAGCACCTGCGTGGCGTCCGCGGGAGCCGCGCCACCGTCCGCCGCGAAGTGGCGAACCCAGAGGTGTTGCGCATCCGGCGAGCTCGGCAGGGAGGAAACGCATTCGTCGATGGGCTCGGTGATCGCGAAATCAGCTGAGGAGTCGACGAGTCGCCATGGTTCGGAGTCGTTGAGCATTGTTGCTACTGCGACCGGGGCAAGTTGTGCCTCCGTGAAGTCAGGCTCCGGCTCGGGTTCGGGCTCGGGAGGACGCGTGCGGGGCTCGGGTGTCGGCCGCTCGACAGCGGCGGGCTCATCCACCTGTGCTTCTGTGACTGCCCATGCGCCCGCAGCGAGTGCAAGGGCTGCCGCTCCGACCGTTGCCAGATGGAATCCGCTGCGACGGTTGCCTTCTCGTCTCAGCTGGCTCGGCCGGCCAACGGGCCGGTTGATCAGGTCATGGCGAAGGCCCTCGAGCGTTGCGGTGAGGGCGGCCGGTGAGGTGTCGAGTCCACGCCGGCCCAGCGCGGCCGACGCAGTATGCAGTGCATCGGCGGCGGCCTCGTCGCTCAGGCCGACTTCCCGTGCCGCGGTGGACAAATCGAGGCCGGCCAGGTAGCGGAGGATCACAACCTTGCGAACAGGGGGCTCGAGGGAACCGAGCGCGGCCAGCACAGCACGGTGGTCGTCTGCGGTTTCCCGGGCGGTGACGTACCACGGCTGTCGGCTCCGCGGCCCCTTCTCGGCTGCACTGAAGGCTCGCTTGCGGACCCACGCGTCCTTGTATGCCGAATCGTCGTCCGGAGCGCGAGAGAGCTTGCGCCAGTGCTGTCCGGCTGCTGTGAAGGCGTCGGCGAGGGCTTGCTCTGCCACCTCGGTGCTGCCGGCAAACGCATAGACCTGATGAAGCAGGCGGGAACGAGATTCGCGGAAGTACGCGTCATATGCGTCAGCGCGCGACATCGACGAGTCTCCTAGCGGCTGACAGTACGGGCAAGGCGGCGCAACCGAAGGGTCTCGCCACTGTGACCGTAGACGATCTGGCCGCAGCTACACCAATGCTGTCGTGTGCGGGGCCTGGGCAGGAGGCTGGACGTCCAGGGCAGCGACGATCGAGTTCTGATCCTCAAGCGGTGTGTCCAGCGCAATCTCGAGCTGCGACTCGGCGACCATGAGCACCAATGACTCAAATGCTGTCCCGATCGGTGCTGTCTGGGCGCGAGAGCTCGCTGGGTCCGCAACGGCCGCTCGTATTGTCCGCTGTCGCAGCGGCGCTGTGGGTGGTGTTTGTTGGTCTCGTGTCATGTGTGGCCGTATCTGTCGCGGCATGGGTTGCCGCCGACAGCGGGTCCTTCGGCGGAGCGATCCGGGTGGGGGCGCTCGCCTGGCTGGTCACCTTGGGGTCGGGGTTGAATCTCGATGGGGTGAGCATCACCGCTGTGCCGCTCGGCCTGACCGCTGTGACGGCCTGGCTGCTCTATCGCGGTGGGCGATGGGCCGGAGCCAGCTCAGCTCCCCACGAAGGGCGGCAAGCCGCTTGGGCGGTCGTGGTCATTGGTGGCACGTTCACCGCGACTGTGCTGGTGGTGCTGGTCGCGACCAGCTCCCCGGACGTTCACGCTGAGCCCCTCCGCGCGCTAGTCGCTTCGGCCTCGTTGGCAGGGATCTTCGGCGGGTGGGGACTGGTCCGTGGCGCAAAGTTGTCCGAGCAGCTGCTGGGCCGGTTGTCCACGGTCGCGCGCGCCATCTTGTCCGGCGGATGTGCGGGTGTTGCTGCGCTGGTCATGCTGAGCGGATGCCTGTTCACCGCAGCGGTGATTGCGCGCTTCTCGGCAGCTCTCGGCGTTGCCGAAAAAATGCACGGGAGTGTCGTCGGGGGGGCAATCGTGGCCCTGGTGGGCATCGCAATGGTTCCGAACGCGGTGCTCTGTGCCGGGTCGTTTCTCGTCGGGCCAGGGTTCTCTGTTGGAGCGGGCACCTCTGTTGCACCGAGCGGAGTCACCCTCGGCACCTTGCCGACGTTCCCGCTCTTTGCCGCGGTTCCTACGGACGATGGCGGCTGGTGGCAGCAGCTGCTGATCTGGCTACCGGTTCTGGCCGGGGCGGTGGCCGGGCTCATCACACTGCGCCGGCTTCCGGTGGACCACCTGAGCCGTGCTGCTCTCCGTGGCGCCTGTGCGGGACTCGTAACGGGCGCCGGCTTCGGTGCTCTGACCTGGCTTGCCACTGGCGCCATCGGTCCCGGTCGGATGCAAGAGGTCGGCCCGAATGTCGCCATGACGATGCTCGTCGCGAGCGGAGCAGCGGTGCTCGGGGGGGCGGCCGCGGCGACCACCGCTCGCTGGCGCGCCGGGGAGCCACCCAGTTCCCGGCCGTTGACTCGTTCATGACCGCGCGGCTCGTTGTCCTCGTGTCCGGCAATGGCACCAACCTGCAGGCGTTGCTCGACGCCAGCTTGGATCCCGGGTACGGCGCTGAGGTGGTGGCCGTCGGAGCCGACCGTGTTGGCACACCCGCGATCGAGCGGGCCCGCGCCGCGGACATTGCCGCCTTCGAGCTTCCGGTCTCCCGGTATCCGAACCGAGACGCCTGGGACCGGGAGTTCACCGATCGGGTGGCCACCTACGAGCCTGATCTCATCGTGTCCGCCGGGTTCTTGAAGCTTGCCGGAACGGCGTTCCTGTCCCGTTTTGGCGGTAGCTACGTCAACACCCATCCGGCATTGCTGCCAGCCTTCCCAGGAATGCATGCCCCAAGGGACGCTCTCGACTATGGCGTCAAGATCACCGGGGCCACTCTCTTCGTGGTGGATGAGGGTATCGACACCGGTCCGATTGTGGCTCAAGTCGCCGTACCCGTCGAGAACGACGACACTCAGTTCACCTTGCACGAGCGGATCAAGGCAGCTGAGAGGGTGATGGTGGTCGAATGGGTGGGACGGATGGCGCGAAACGGGTTCACCATCGAGGGGAGAAGGGTCACGGTTCGGTGAGTGACGACAGGCGTGCCATCACCCGGGCTCTCATCTCCGTGTACGACAAGGCGGGGCTCGAGGAGTTGGGCAGGTTCTTGGCTGGCGCCGGTGTGGCTCTCGTGTCGACCGGTTCCACAGCCAGTCGCCTAACCGCAGCCGGAGTCGGGGTGACTACAGTCGAGGAGCTGACCGGCTTCCCCGAGTGTTTGGACGGTCGGGTCAAGACACTCCACCCTCATGTGCACGCCGGCATCCTCGCCGACCTGCGGCTGGACTCCCACCGTGAGCAGCTAGCGAACTTGTCCATCGAGCCGTTTGACCTCGTCGTGTCGAACCTCTATCCGTTTTCAGACACCGTGCGCTCGGGTGCGTCACCTGACGAGTGCGTCGAGCAGATCGACATCGGTGGTCCCTCGATGGTTCGCGGCGCGGCCAAGAACCACGCCAGCGTCGCCATCGTCACGTCCCCGTCTCAGTACGGCGACCTGATTGCTGCAGTGGGCCGGGGCGGCTTCACCCTAAATGAGCGGCGACGCCTGGCAGCGGAGGCGTTCGCGCACACCGCGACATACGACGTAGCGGTTGCGGAGTGGTTCTCCCTCCAGCAATGCGAGCCCGAAGGAGACTGGCCCGCGTTCGCGGGCACGACGCTGCGTCGCCGTGCCCTGCTGCGCTACGGCGAGAACTCCCATCAGCCCGCCGCCTTGTACGTCGACTCGCAGGGCGAGCGTGGCCTCGCTTGGGCCGAACAGCTGCACGGGAAGGAGATGTCGTTCAACAACTACATCGACGCGGGGGCCGCTCACCGCGCCGCCTACGACTTCGCCGACCCGACTGTCGCCGCGGTCGCCATCATCAAGCATGCGAACCCGTGCGGAATCGCCCTCGGGACCGACGTTGCCGACGCGCACGCCAAGGCCCATGCGTGTGACCCGGTCTCGGCGTACGGCGGGGTGGTTGCCGCGAACCAGACGGTGTCCGCGGCCATGGCGAGCCAGCTGACGGACGTGTTCACCGAAGTGATCGTGGCGCCTGGCTTCGACGATGAAGCCATCAGGCTGCTGACCGCGAAGAAGAATCTGCGGCTGCTGCGATGCGCTCCGCCGGTGGAGTCAGAGACCGAGTGGCGGCAGATCTCCGGCGGCATGTTGGGGCAGGCCGCCGATCGCTTTCAGGCTGCGGGCGACAACAGCTCCAACTGGCGGCTCGTGAGCGGCTCACCCCTCGACGAAGACGCGCTGGCGGACGTTGCCTTTGCGTGGCGCGCCTGTCGGTCGGTGAAGTCCAACGCCATTCTGCTTGCCGTCGATCGAGCCACGGTGGGCGTGGGGATGGGCCAGGTGAACCGGGTCGACGCTGCTCGCCTCGCGGTATCGCGCGCCGGCGATCGGGCACGAGGATCGGTGGCAGCGTCCGATGCGTTCTTCCCGTTCGCCGATGGACTGCAGATTCTGATCGAAGCAGGAGTGCGCGCCGTCATCCAACCTGGTGGCTCGATGCGAGACGAGGAAGTGGTCGCTGCCGCCGAAGCGGCTGGTACGTCGATGTATGTCACCGGTACGCGGCACTTCGCTCACTGAACGCTGTCGGCTCCTGAGTTCAGGAAACTTCCATGCACCGTGACACAATCGGCGACGTGACAGCCCAGATCATGGACGGAAAGGCGGCCGCAAAAGCGATTAAAGCCGACCTCACGACGCGGGTCGCCCGCCTGGCCGAGATGGGCATCACCCCGGGGCTTGGCACTGTCTTGATCGGTACGGACGCTGGCAGCTTGTCGTACGTTGCCGGCAAGCACCGCGACTGCGAGCAGGTAGGGATCGCTTCGATCAAAGAACACCACCCAGCTGACGTCGGCCAGGAGTTTCTCGAAGACCGCATCGCCAGACTCAACGAAGATCCGGCGTGCACGGGGTTCATCGTGCAACTGCCCCTGCCCAGGCATCTCGACACACATCGCGCCATCGAGTTGGTTGAGCCGGAAAAAGACGCCGACGGGCTGCATCCGACGAATTTGGGGCGGCTGGTCCACATGAACGATGGGCCGCTTCCCTGCACGCCGCGCGGCATCGTCGAGCTGCTCCAGAGGTACGACGTCCAGCTCGACGGCGCGGAGGTGTGTGTCATCGGGCGCGGCGTGACGGTCGGTCGGCCGTTGGGCCTGGTCCTCACGCGCCGAACCGAGAATGCCACCGTAACGCTGTGCCACACCGGCACGCGAGACCTGGCGTCCCACGTTCGGCGAGCAGACATCGTGGTCGCTGCGGCCGGAGTGCCCGGGCTCGTCACGGCGGATGGAGTCAAGCCGGGCGCTGCCGTCCTCGACGTGGGGGTGTCTCGCACGTTGGGCGGCATTCGCGGGGATGTGTCGGGCGACGTCTCCAGCGTGGCCGGCTATCTGGCTCCCATGCCGGGCGGCGTGGGCCCGATGACCAGGGCGATGCTGCTCACCAACGTCGTCGAGGCGGCTGAGAAGGCTGCTGACCTGCGGTGAGCTGGTTGAAGAAGCCCTCCACTCCTGGTGGGGTCATCTACCTCTTCGTCTTGGCGATTTTGATCACTGGACTTGTGATGGTCGGTCTCGGCACCTGGCGGACCGGCGTTGCGGTGATGGGAGCGAGCTTTGCGGTGGCGTTTCTCGCCCGGCTGGTCTTGTCTGACGAGCGCGCGGGCATGCTGCGGATAAGGCGGCGCTTCGTCGACCTGATCACGATGGCCGTCTGCTGCAGCGGCATGGTGGCCTTGGCGTTCGTCATACCGACACGGAGCTGACCACTGCCGATCCGGGCTGGCAGAACTACTCGTCGTCGGGCTTGATCGCCTCTTGTAGCTCGTTGCGGGACATGGCACTGGCCCCTTCGACCTGGGCATTTCGGGCCGCGATGAGCAGCTCCTCCTTGGTCGCTTCGCCGGGCTGATCTCCCATGTGGTCGGCGCGAGCCTCGATGAACGCCTCGGCGAGCTCTGCCAGCCGTTCGGGTGACAAGGAGGTTCGCAGACCTGGCAACACTGACTCTTCCTCCTCCTCGACGTGATGCAGGATCGCCTCGATGAGGTCCTCAAGCGTTGAGTCGAAGTCGGTGCTGGTGTGGCTCATGTTCTTCAGCTGGACGAGCAACTCCTCGGCCGCAGCGTGCTCTTCCTGGCTGTGGGCGACCTCGTCAGCCTCACCAGCCTCGTTACGAGCCGCTGGGTACACCTCCGCTTCTTCAGCCCGGCTGTGTGCAATCAGCAAAGTGGTAACGGTCGGCAACAGCAGAGGGCGGGAATCGGGATCTTCGCGCATCGCGTCAAAGATGCGTTCCACTTCTCGGTGGTCAGCCATGATCACGTCGACAACGTCTTGGGGCATGGGGGTCCTCTCTTAACGTCCTTGGTGGTTCGACGTACCCGATGATCGGGCCGGACAAACCGAACGGTCATCGCAACACCACGACCTTATTGCCATTGAGCATGACGCGTGTCTCGGAGTGCCACCGCACGGCGCGCGACAAGACTCGGCTCTCGACGTCGCGACCCGTTGCGACAAGCTCGTCAACGGTGAATCCATGGTCGACCCGTGCCACGTCCTGCTCGATGATCGGTCCTTCGTCGAGGTCTGGCGTCACGTAGTGCGCCGTGGCTCCGATCAGCTTCACCCCATGCGCGTGAGCCTGGTGGTAGGGCTTGGCCCCCCTGAAGCTCGGCAGGAAAGAGTGGTGGATGTTGATGGCGCGACCCGAGAGGCGTCGACATACCTGCTCCGACAGCACCTGCATATACCGCGCCAGCACCACCAGATCTATCTCGAGGTCTTCGACCAACTCGAGAAGCTGCTTCTCCGCGTCTGCCCTGGTGTCCGCCGTGACGGGTATGTGGTGGAAGCGGACACCGTAGGAATCCGCGAGGTGCTTGAAGTCCAGGTGGTTCGAGACGATCGCCGGTATGTCGACCTTGAGCGACCCAGTGCCCCATCGGTACAGCAGGTCGTTGAGGCAGTGACCCGACCGAGACACCATGATCAGAGTGCGGTAGCGCGCTCCCGCCGACCAGAGTTCCCAGTGCATCGCGAAGTCGGAAGCCACCGGTTCGAAGTCCGACCGCAGCGACTCAGCTGAGACAGCCGGCCGCGAGGTCTCGAAATGAACGCGCATGAAGAAGCGGCCGGTCTGGGGGTCGCCGTACTGCTGGCTCTCCATGATGTTGCCGCTCTGCTGGACGAGGAAGCCCGATACGGCGTGGACGATGCCCGGCCTGTCGTCACATTGCAGGGTAAGGACGAAGTCGTTGGCAGCCCTTGGGCGTTCGGCGCTGGTCAGAGTGACGCCCCTACTCGATCAAGCCCAGAGCTTGCACGGCATCGCGCTCCTCGGCGAGCTCTGCCGTGCTCACATCGATCCGGGCACGGGAGAAGTCGTCGATGTCCAGCCCGTCCACGATGTCCCAGTTCCCGTCGCTGGTCGTGACCGGGAAGGAGGAAACCAGCCCCTCCGAAACGCCATACGACCCGTCCGACACGACGGCCATGGATGTCCAGTCACCGCTCGGGGTTCCTCGCAACCAGTCCCGCGCTGCATCGATGGTGGCGCTGGCGGCGCTGGCAGCGCTCGATGCGCCGCGGGCTTCGATGATCGCCGCACCGCGCTTTTGCACGGTCGGGATGTAGTCGTTCTCGAGCCAGGTCTGGTCGTCAACGAGTTCAGCGGCGTTCTGACCCTTGACCTCAGCGTGGAAGATATCCGGGTACTGAGTTGCCGAGTGGTTGCCCCAGATCGTCATCTTCTTGATGTCGTTGACCGTTGCGCCGGTCTTTGCGGCCAGCTGAGCTAGTGCGCGGTTGTGGTCGAGTCGAGTTAGTGCGGAAAAGCGGTCTTGCGGTATGTCCGGCGCATTCCGCATCGCGATGAGGGCGTTGGTGTTGGCGGGGTTTCCGGTGACCGCGACCCGGATGTCGTCCGCCGCGTGGTCGTTGAGCGCCTTGCCCTGGAGGGTGAAGATCGCGCCGTTAGCTTCGAGCAGATCCCCGCGCTCCATGCCTTTGGTTCGGGGGCGCGCTCCGACGAGCAGGGCCAGATTTGCTCCGGCAAATATCGCATTGGCGTCGTCGCCGATCTCCACGCCGGCCAGGGTGGGAAAGGCGCAGTCATCGAGTTCCATCACCACGCCCTCGAGCGGCTTCAGCGCCGAGGTGATCTCCAGCAGACGCAACTCGATGGGGCGATCCGGCCCAAGCAGGGACCCGCTGGCAAGGCGAAAGAGAAGGCTGTAGCCGATCTGACCGGCCGCACCGGTCACGGCCACTTTGACGGGGGTTGGGCTCACTGCAGCTCCTCGAGAAGTGAGAGTCGTACGACGTAGCAGCGACGCTAGCAAGGACCGTGGGCACCCCACGACCGGGTAGCACGCTCGGCCGAGCGGTGACAGAAACCTGCTTGGCAGGGTTCAACGCAATAGGATCACCGGCTGTGACGGATACTTCGCGCATCGTCGCTGGTACAGCGGTCTCAGAGCAACCGGCGCGACTGCTGCAGCCTTTGCTTCACACGCTGGTGTCTTCAGTCGCGGCGCCGGCCATGATGCTCTCGGAACGAGATGGCCAGATCCGCGGTGAGGGTGTGTGCGGGTGGTTCGTCGACGACGTCCGGTTGCTGAGCCGCGTCGAGCTCAGGTTGCAAGGCAGTGCCCTGGACTTGGTGAGCGCAACCGTGACCGGAGCCCAGCACTCCGCGTTTGTCTACGTCGCTCGTGGACTCGGGGATTCGCAACCCGATCCGACGGTGTTCGTCGACAGAGCACGGAAGCTGACGCCATCGCATCTCATAGAGGAGTTCGTGATCTCATCGACGGCCACGGGCCGCGTCGATGTGGTGGTGCACCTTGACCTGGGCAGCGATCTTTCCAGCCTGCACGACGTGAAGAATGGAGGCTCCGCCGAACAGGTGAGCCCGCAAATATCCGCGGACGGCCTGGTGTGGGCCCGCAACGGCATCGGGGCGCGGGCCAAAGTCGTCCCGACCCCGCAAAGCCAAGACCCCGGCGGAACACTCAGCTGGGAGATGTCACTTGTCCGCGGCGATGCTCATTCGATCCGGGTCGAGTGTGAGCCGTGCTGGACGGAGGACACGCAGTTCCGCGCCGGCGACCCGGCCCCCTGGTCCCCGTTGCGGATCTCCGCCGCCGATCGACGACTCGAGCACCTGCTCGAGCAAGGAGCCGCAGACCTCGAGGGCCTGCTTTTGCGTGACGGCTCCACACAGGACCAGTTCCTGGCCGCGGGCGCCCCGTGGTTTCTGACCTTGTTCGGTCGGGACTCCTTGTGGGCAGCCAGGATGATGCTGCCGCTCGGCACTCAACTCGCCCTGTCGACACTGCGCACACTGGCTCGGCGGCAGGGGCAGCGGCAGAATTCGCGAAGTGAGGAGGAGCCGGGCAAAATTCTGCACGAGGTGCGTGCCGGCCCGATTGACGTCGGGGCTGCCGGCCTTCCGCCTCTCTACTACGGCACTGTCGATGCGACTCCACTGTTCGGGGTGGCCTTGGCTGAGGCCTGGCGATGGGGTGCCGAACCCTCGAAAGTCGAGGACCTGCTCCCGACTCTGAGGCGCTGCCTGCACTGGATGATGGAGAAGTCTCGGTCGTCGGGCTGGCTGCAGTACCTAGACGTCTCGGGAAGGGGACTCGTCAACCAAGGTTGGAAGGACAGCGCAGACGCCGTGCAGTTCGCGGATGGGGAGCTCGCCCAGGCACCCATCGCGTTGAGCGAGGTCCAGGCATATGCATATCAGGCAGCCGTCGAAGGAGCACGTCTGCTCGAAGCTTTCAGCCAGCCGGCCGTCGTCGGACTCGACGCCTGGGCGGCGGACCTGCGCACCCGCTTCCACCGTAACTTCTGGGTCTCAGACGATGACGGCGACTTTCCCGCGATCGCGTTGGATCGATCAGGCACCCGAGTGGACTCCCGCGCTTCCAACATGGGACACCTGCTCGGCACCGGGCTGCTCGACGAGAGCCACGCGCGAGCGGTGGCGACAGCGCTTGCCGCACCGGAGATGGACTCCGGGTTCGGACTTCGCACCCTCTCGGTGGCCTCGCCGGCCTTCTCACGGCTGTCATATCACGGGGGCACCGTGTGGCCCCATGACACCGCAATCGCTGCGATGGGTCTGGCCGCGGAGGGGTTTCGCCATCAGGCCGCAGAGCTGGCTCGGGGCATGATCCGCGCGAGTGAGGCGTTCGGCTATCGGTTGCCCGAGCTGTACGGCGGTGACTCTTCGGCGGATGTTCAAGTGCCGAGTGCATATCCGGCGGCCTGCCGCCCGCAGGCGTGGGCAGCCGCGGCTCCGCTGGCGACGGTGATGGCGGTCTCCGGCATGCGCGTCGACGTGCCACGGGGCACGATCACGCATCCGGCGTACACGAGCACCCGCCTCGGGGCGCTGGAACTGCGCGGTCTGCGTGTCGGCGAGCACGACCTCGCCCTCGCCATAGCTTCAGACGGGGCGGTCACGGTCCAGACTGAAGCGCCGCTCGAGGTCGTCGTGGAGCAGGACCTGCACTGACGGGGGCGAGCCTCCTCCGCCTCGTACGTTATCTTGATGTCAAGCAACCTCTGGACACCGATATCGCGGGGAGTTGGACCGTATGCAAAAGATCAAGGTGCAGAACCCCGTCGTCGAGCTTGACGGTGACGAGATGACCCGGATCATCTGGCAGTTCATCAAGGACCGCCTCGTCCATCCTTACCTCGACGTCGAGCTTGAGTACTTCGACCTCAGCATCCAGAGCCGCGACGCCACAGAGGACCAGGTAACGGTCGATGCCGCCAATGCCATCAAGAGGCACGGCGTCGGTGTCAAGTGCGCGACCATCACCCCGGATGAGGCGCGCGTCGAGGAGTTCGGGCTGAAGAAGATGTGGCTGTCTCCCAATGGCACCATCCGCAACATCTTGGGTGGTGTAGTTTTCCGCGAGCCGATCATCATCAGCAACATCCCCCGTCTGGTGCCTGGTTGGACCAAACCGATCATCATCGGTCGTCACGCCCACGGTGACCAGTACCGAGCTACCAACTTCAAGGTCCCAGGTGCCGGCACCGTCACCTTGACGTACACGCCAACCGACGGGTCAGAGCCCATCGAGATGGAGGTTGTGCAGATGCCCGCGGACGGCGGTGTTGTCATGGGCATGTACAACTTCAACAAGTCGATCGAGGACTTCGCGCGGGCGTCCTTCTCCTACGGCTTGCAACGCGGCTATCCCGTCTATCTGTCGACCAAGAACACGATCCTCAAGGCGTACGACGGCACCTTCAAGGACATCTTCCAGGAGGTGTTCGAGGAGGACTTCCAGTCCGACTTCGACGCAGCCGGGCTGACGTACGAGCACCGCCTCATCGACGACATGGTCGCGGCAGCGATGAAGTGGGAGGGCGGCTACGTGTGGGCCTGCAAGAACTACGACGGCGACGTCCAGTCAGACACCGTGGCCCAGGGTTTCGGATCCCTTGGGCTGATGACCTCTGTGCTGATGACGCCTGACGGCCAGACTGTCGAGGCCGAAGCCGCGCACGGCACGGTGACTCGCCACTACCGCCAGCATCAACAGGGCAAGCCGACTTCGACGAACCCCATCGCATCTATCTTCGCGTGGACGGGAGGCCTCAAGCACCGGGGCAAGCTGGACGGCACCCCCGAGGTGACTGAGTTCGCCGAGGCGCTCGAGCAGGTATGTGTGCAGACCGTCGAGGAGGGCAAGATGACGAAAGACCTCGCGCTGCTCGTGGGAGCCGACCAAGGCTGGCTCACGACCGAAGAGTTCCTGGCAGCCCTCGATGAGAACCTGCAGAAGCAGATGGCCTGACGCCCGATTGCTTGGAACCTGGTTTGGGCGAGGTTTCCCTGGCTTTGGCCGCGGCTGCGCAGAAGTTGGAACGATGGTGCGCAGACGTTGGAACGATATGGCGTCTGTCCGCAGTTTTTGGTGCAATATCGCGCCAACTCATGATGAGGCTGCGCAGCTTGACGTCAGTTGATGCGGTGGGCTCCTTGTGCGGGTTCAGGTGTCCAGACCATCGGCTGCTCCCAGCCGCGCTCGTCGTATGCCGATTGGACTCGACTCGTCACCGACTCGACATCGCCTTTCCGGCACAACACAACCGCGCATCCGCCAAACCCGCCGCCCGTCATCCGCGCACCCAGCGCTCCACCGGACAGCGCGGCGTCGACGAGCACATCGAGTTCCTCGCACGAGATCTCGAAGTCGTCTCGCATCGACTCGTGCGAGGAGGTCAGATAGGTGCCGATGTCCGCCGGGCTACCGGTGTCGAGGACGGCGGCCACTCGCTGCACGCGGTCGATCTCGCTTACCACGTGAGAGGCGCGTCGGCGAAGCCGGTCATCTGGTAGCGAGGTGGCTTGCTCGAGGGTCGCATCCCGTAACGAGCCCACGCCGAGAGCGTCTGCTGCCGCCTCACAGTCGCGACGCCGGTCGCCGTACTCGCTGCCCACGAGTGAGTGGCGCGCCTGGCTGTCGATCAGCAGCAACGTCAACCCGGACTCGGACGGAGCGAAGGGAATCAGCCGGGTCTCCATGGAGCGGCAGTCGAGCAGCAGGAGGTGCTCGGACTGGCACAGCATCGAGGCGAGCTGATCCATCGTCCCCGTCGGAACCCCGACGAAGTCGTTCTCGGCAATGCGAGAAACGTCAGCAAGCTCGCGCGCGTCAAAACCGAGGGAGCATTCGTCGTTGATCGCCGAGGCGACCGAGCAGGTCAGCGAAGCCGAGGACGACAACCCTGCCCCTAGTGGCACGTTGCTGGACAGTGCGATGTCGAGGCCGGGCAGCGTGGTGCCCCGTTGCCGCAGCGACCAGACGACTCCGGCGACATAAGCTACCCACTCCTCGACGTCGCCAGGTGAGACTGTCGTCGCGAACTCGGCTTCGCCGACATCCTCTGAGGCCACCTTCACTGCATCGTCTGACCGAGCCGCGACCCTCGCCGTGGTGACGAACGGCAGGGCGAAGGGCAACACAAGGCCGTCGTTGTAGTCGACGTGCTCGCCGATCAGGTTGACGCGACCGGGGGCCGCCCAGGTGCTGGTCATGTCGCGGGCCAACCCGCGGGCGAGGTTCCTGCTGCCCGCCGCTTAGGCACGACGACCTCCTTGTCGTATGGCGTCCCCGGCTGGCGCGCCTGGCATGAGGGTAGAGCCTGACCCAGCGCCGCGCATGCCGGTTCAGCTAGGACGTGCAGGCCGGCCTTGCCAGCCACTCGTCCTTGATGAGGTCGAAGCGGATCATGTCGACCACCGAGCCGTCGTCGAGCAGATAGCACTGACGGTCGCGACCGGTCTCGGTGAAGCCGCACGCGCGAGCCACCGCATGGGAGCCGACGTTCCCGTCCGCTGCGCCGAGACTGACCCGTTCCAGACCAACCCCGCCTTCCTCCTCAGAGTTGAACGCATGGCCGAGCGCCAGCCGTATCCCCTGACTGAGCAGGCCGCGACTCCGCGAGTCCGGGTGGGTGCGGTAGCCGATCTCTCCTGACTTGTGGTCACGGCCGCCAAGGTCGAACAAGCTGAGGCTGGCAAGATAGCGATCGGAAGCGGGATCGGCGATGGTCCAGGTGACGGACGCCCCAGTCGACGGCCCAACAGACCGTGCCGCTAGCGCCCGTCGAAACGCATCCGGTGTGCGGGGGAGGGGGATAGCCGCAAGCCACCGCACTGACTCGGGGTCGGACGTCGTTTCGAGGAACCGCGCCTCATCCGAGGCAGTCATCTGGCGAAGCACGACGTCGCGACCGGTGAGCCGGGGAACCTCGAGCCAACGAGTCTTCGGCTCTCGTGAGTCGTCCCGGTGCAGCATGCCGAACCACCCGTCGAGCAACTCGCCGCGGGAGTCGAGCCAAGCGGTGAGGGTGCCGCCGAAGCTGAAACCGGTTCGCCAGGCCAGTCGGCGGGACGCTTCGTTGCCGATCTTCGCCATCCAGATCACATTCTGGAAACCGCATTCGGCAAAGCCGTAGTCGAGAATCAGGTTCGCGGCCGTCGTGAGGACCCCCCGGCCCCTGATGTCGGGATGCGCGCCGAAAGCGATTTCTGCCCGTGCACCATCGTGGTCGCGGAGGGAGATGGATCCACTAAATCTACGTTGCCCGTCAGGGTGAGTGGACTCGATTGCGAACACCCGTTCCTTGCCGGAATGCCAGGCCGCTGGAATCTGTTCAGTCACCCAGTCGCGGCCCATTTCGGTGTCATATCCAAGCGGGACCATTGTGTTGTCGACCGACAGGGGGTCGCGGCACTGCTCGACGATGCCCGGTATGTCACTCAACCGGTGCGCCCGCAGGACCACATCACCAGAGGTGAGTGTGGGCACCTCCTCGGGGAACCTCATCGCCATACCCTGCCTCGGGGGGATCGCGTGCTCAACTGATTTGCCTCGACTGAGGCTATACGCTTGGTGTCATGGATGGCATCGGCTTGCCTGCGGACGTCTTCGGGAGCTGCCCGGACGATCCCGTCGGCGGTTTGGACGAGCCTCTTAGACCTGAGTGCCGCTGCGCCGAACCTCATGAAGCTGAGGTCTCCCGGTGAGCGGCACGCTCAGGGACATCGCGCTGGTGGCGGCGTTTATCGTCGCCGGCAGTCTCTTCGTGCTGGCCGAGATGGCCCTCATCTCGCTGCGCGACAGTCAGGCAAGGGCTCTTGCGGACAAGGGCCGTCGGGGTGCTGCGGTTGCCGAGCTGCACGCCGACCCCAACCGGTTCCTCGCCGCAGTCCAGGTGGGGGTGACGTTGTCGGGCTTTCTCTCGGCAGCCTTCGGGGGTGCCCGGCTGAGCGGCAGCCTCGCACCCGTTTTCGAGCGGTGGGGGATGTCGGAAAGCTGGGCCAGTACGACGGCCCTCGTCGTCATTACGCTCATCATCTCCTACGCCTCACTTGTCGTGGGTGAGCTGGTTCCCAAGCGGCTGGGCCTGCAGAGGGCCGAGTCGGTGTCCTTGTTGGTGGCGCCGACGGTCGACCGCATCGCGAAACTGGCTCGGCCGGTCATCTGGGTGCTCTCTGCGTCGACCAATGTGGTGGTCCGTCTGCTGGGCGGGGACCCCAAGGCGCAGCGCGAGCAGATCAGTGACGCCGAGATCAGGGAGCTGGTATCGGGCTCTGAGACGTTGGGGGCTGAGGAACGCCGGATTGTGCAGGACGTGTTCGAGGCAGGGGACCGGCAGATTCGGGAAGTGATGATCCCTCGCACCGAGGTGGACTTCATTGACGCGCGCACGCCGGCGTACAAAGCGGCGCAGTTCGCCTTGGAGCGACCGCATTCGCGCTACCCGGTGATCGGGGAGTCCTCAGACGACGTTGTCGGCTTTGTGCACGTGCGCGATCTGTTCAACCCTGGGCTGGCCGGGCGTTCGGTGCGGGTGCAGGAGATCACCCGGGACGTGCTGCTGCTGCCGTCGACGAAACCGATACTCTCGGCTCTGAGCGACATGCGGCGCGGGGGCTCGCACCTTGCGATCGTCGTCGATGAGTACGGCGGAACCGCAGGCATCATCTCGTTGGAGGACCTCCTCGAAGAGCTCATCGGCGATATCCGAGACGAGTATGACGCCGACCAACCAGAGATCACCCGGTCTCTGACCGGCGAGCTGGAACTGGATGGCTTGCTGAACCTGGACGACTTCGAGGACGAGACCGGGTTGGCCCTGCCGGAGGGGCCGTACGAGACCGTGGCCGGCTACATCATGCAGCAGCTCGGACACGTTCCGGCTCCAGGTGATACGGCAGCGATCGACGGCCACAAGTTGACGGTGCTGGAGCTGGACGGGCGCCGGATATCTCGGGTCAAGGTGGAGGCAACGGGGACCGAGCCCCCACCGGCGGGAGCGGCTCTGAACGGCGCTACGGCCACCGCGGCGGACGAGTCCGCCGATCCTGGCGCCGGGCTCCGCGAGCCCGAACGCCCAGCGCAAGCGCAGACAGACTCCTGAGGATCGACGCCTGCGCGAATGTGCGCCACCTCGGTACTTTGGCACAATGACGGGCATGTCAGAGCCAGCCCCCGTTCCCGCGCGTCCACGGGTCCTCTCGGGGATTCAACCGACCGCTGATTCTTTTCATCTGGGCAATTATCTCGGAGCAGTTCGGCAATGGGTGGCTCTCCAGTTCGACTCCGACGCCTTCTACTGCATCGTCGACCTGCATGCGATCACCGTCGAGCATGATCCGGAGGTGCTGCGCCGGCGTACGCTCGGCGCTGCCGCCCAGTTGCTCGCCTTGGGGCTGGATCCGAAGCAGTGCACGCTGTTCGTCCAGTCGCATGTGCCCGAGCACGCGCAGCTCGCCTGGGTGCTGGGGTGCCTGACGGGTTTCGGCGAAGCCGCCCGGATGACGCAGTTCAAGGACAAATCGGCAAAGGGCGGCCAGGACCGTACGTCGGTGGGGCTGTTCACCTACCCGATTTTGCAGGCTGCGGACATCTTGCTCTACCAGGCGAATCGCGTACCGATCGGCGAGGACCAACGCCAGCACCTGGAGCTGACCAGAGATCTCGGCGGACGGTTCAACTCCCGGTTCGGTCAGACGTTCGTGCTGCCAGAACCGCACATCCTGAAGGAGACGTCGAAAATTCTCGACCTGCAGGATCCGTCAGCCAAGATGAGCAAGTCATCCTCGTCGCCCGCCGGTCTCTTGGAGCTGCTGGAGGAGCCCGCGCTGGTGGCGAAGAAGATTCGCTCAGCCGTCACAGACTCCGGTCGCGAGGTGTGCTTCGACCCGGAGGCGAAGCCTGGTGTCTCCAATTTGCTCACCATCTACTCGACTCTCACCGGGCGCACGATGGACGACATCGCAAGCGAGTACGACGGTCGCGGCTACGGCGATCTCAAGAAGGACCTGGGCGGCATCGTGGCGGACTTCGTCACCCCGTTCAGGCAGCGCACGATCGAACTTCTCGACGACCGAGTCGAACTGGAGTCGGTTCTCATCGAGGGAGCAGGTAGGGCCGGTGGCGTGGCGAGCAAGACACTCGCCGACGTCTACGACCGTGTGGGCTTCGCCCGGGCTCGCTGACGCTTTCGCGAGGGTAGGGTCAACCAATGTCCACGATCGGCGTAGCGATAGCCGTGCCCGAGCCGTACGCGACCGAACTGCATGC
>Ga0183260_10000907_pt1 | contig 25167 bp, 24 predicted proteins | sample AntDrymUQ4972206_2_FD_129768 | JGI IMG/M metagenome (GOLD analysis project Ga0183260, IMG submission 129768) | Polar desert sand microbial communities from Dry Valleys, Antarctica - metaG UQ497 (22.06) (version 2) (version 2) | ecosystem: Environmental > Terrestrial > Soil > Desert | place... | reverse complement strand
GTTGTTGGACCCGACCGGTGATTTCTACGACTACAAGTCGATTGAGCCGACAGAGGATGGCTGGGTGGCCACCTTTGACGCGAAGGACTGCCATGGTTCACTCAGGTCCGGAGCATGCTCGGATGGACCCGTCGCTAACGCACAGTTGCATATCACTTCAGCACAGGAGACGCACTAGATATTACGGAGGCGACAGGCCCCTTCGATGAGACGGCTGAGCAGCAGCTATTGAGGTATGAAGACTCTGATCCGAGCCCCCAAGAACCGCATTTCGAGTATCCGTACGTGGAGGTCGTCGAGTTCGGCGAGGGGGAGAGGGGCATCCTGGGATCCGATATTTGGACCGGTCCAATACCCTACGGTCTGCCGGGCGCCGGAGGATGTGACGGTTACCTTTTCAATAAACAGGGCGAGGTGATCTTCAAGGGAGTTGGCGGTGGTCATGGCCCGTTGAAGCTCGATGTGCCCAACATAGAGGAGTTGCGCAGCGGCGGGATCAGTGGTGTTCCAATCCCACCAGATCTCAAGATTCCAGTGGAGGGCTTAAGGGCCGAGATCCGCTGTGCGCCGGCCCCCTAGCCCTGGCGCACTTCGGGTCGTTTTTGAAGGGCCGGCTTTCCTCCCGGTAGGTGTGTGGGTCGGCGTCGAGGCTGAAGGCGCGAGCGAGCCCTCGCTCACCGGCGACAGCGACCAGTGTGGCGTGGACAAGGTCCATTGGACATTGTCCAAAAGGCCCCCCTGCGAAGTGCTTGCGCCAGCGCCCGACCCTTTAAGAATCGGTTCGATCGGAGTAGCAATCAGAAGCCTAGTCGCCGTCGCCAGCAGGAACAACGCACCAACCGCGATTGCGGTTGATCTGGTCGATCGGACGCTCTTCACCGTTGCCCCTCCCCAGGTCCTACGCTGATGGCGACCTTGCCTCTGACCCGTCCAGCCTCGAGGTGACGCATGGCGTCGGGGGCCTGGTCCAGCGGGTAGGTCTTGTCGATGATCGGGGTGAGCTCGCCGGCCCCGATGAGCTGGCTAAGCGTGGCCAGATCGGCGAGGTTCTCCTTGGCGATGAACGTGGTCAGACGCTGGCCCACGAACGGCGAGAGCGCCAGCGCCCCCATCTGCCGGCTCATGCCGGTCAACCTGCCGCCTTCTTCGCCCCCGAGGATCACAAGCGTCCCTTTGGGAGTGAGGGCCCGCCTGAGCCGCGCGACACGGCTGTTTCCACCGATGTCGATGATCAGGTCGTAACTGTGGGAGCCGTCGGCGAAGTCCTCTCGGGTGTAGTCGAGAACATGGTCGGCACCGATCGCTCGAACGAGATCGACCTTCGCCGTGCTGCACACCCCGGTGACGTCTGTCCCGAAGGCTTTGGCGAGTTGTACGGCGTAGGTGCCGACGCCTCCCGACGCACCTACGATCAGCACCTTCTGTCCAGCCTCGACGCGCCCGGCGTCACGCAGGCCCTGTAGCGCAGTAGACGCGGAGACCGGAACGACCGCGGCCTGCTCGAAGCTGAGACCGGCCGGCTTGGGGGCGAGCTTATCCTCCCGCGCAGCTGCATACTCGGCGAAGGACCCGCGCGCGACGCCGAACACTTCGTCGCCCGGCTGGAACCTGGTCACCTTCGAGCCCACCGCCGCGACCGTGCCGGCCACATCGAGGCCCAGGACCGGGTTCTTCGGGACGCGTAACCCGAATGCGAGCCGCGCGAGGTAGGGCAGGCCGGTCATGTAGTGCCAGGTGCCCCGATCGAGGCCGGCTGCTCGCACCTTCACCAGTACCTTGTTCGCCGAGATCTCGGGTTTGTCGATCTGCGCGTGGCGCAGAACGTCGGCGGAGCCGTATTCGGCTTGCACGATCGCCTGCATCTTCTGTGGCACCGCCGGCGATCCGGCCTCGTCGCCGTCCCCGACGGGCGTGGCAGCCCGGCGGGTCGTGGCCCCAGTTGCGTTCATGGTCCGTCCCTCTCTGTCGATCCCACGGGCTTCACCTTACGTTGTAAGGCATAGCCGGTAACCTACCCTTACCTTGTAAGGTTGTCAAGCGGCGGGTTATCCGAGGCCGGTCCGCTTTGCCGTCACGTGGTCAGGGTGGCCAAGAAGGACAAGGGAGGGGGCCCGGTAGCCATCCAGTTTTTCGAGTGCCCGGCCGATGCCCGCCCTCGTCCATAAGGCCGTGTCGGTTCGGATGCAGGATTTCGAAGGGCGGAGGAAGTAGCTAGGATTTGCGAGCGCGGGCGCGTCTCTTACCCTCGTGCATCGCGCGGACCCGGGCGATTGGGATTGCGCGGCCGTCCTCGATCAGGTCGGAGCCTAGTTTTTGCGGCGCAGGCATCTGGCCGGCCCACGGATCACCCTCGGAGATCAATGGCGCCGCGATGTGCAGGGTGAAGTCGGCCGGTGTGACGCGGTCGAGCTCGTCCCAAGCTATGGGGAACGACACCGGTACCCCCGGCCGAATGCGCGGGCTGTACGCCGAAACTACGGTCGCCCCTCCGGCACGGGTGGAATCAATGAACACCTTGCCTTCCCGCTCGTCCCTGACATACGCCGTTGTTGCCAGGGCAGGGTCGAGACGCTCGGCACGCGCAGCTATAGCGCGCGTCGCGGCCGCCGCGTCATCGATAGTCGTTTGTGCGTCGATAGGTATGAACACGTGCACTCCCTTTGCACCGCTGGTCTTGACCGCACCAACCAATCCGGCGTCGGTCAAGACCTGGTGGACGAGTTGGGCGGCGCGGACGGCTAGGTGGAATACATCCGCGGACGGCGGGTCAAGATCTAGCACGAGGTGGGTGGTGCGGTCCCAGTTGTTGACGCGCATCAGAGTCGGGTGGTACTCCACTGCGCGTTGGTTGGCGAACCACAGCAAAGTTGGACGGTCGTTGCACAAGGCGTAAGAGACGTCTCGGCTTCGAGGCCTCCGCCCACAGCGTCACGGTCTTTACCCACTGAGGTGTGTACTTGGGAACGTTCTTCTGCATGAACGGCTTCTGCCCGCGAACGACTCGGACGACCGAGAGCGGTCGGTCGGCCAGCTCGGGGACAATGCGATCGGCAATCGCATCCAGATAGTCGACTAGATCCCGCTTGGTTGCCCCGGCTCCCTCGAATAGCGGCTGATCGAGATTGGTCAGCGGCACTCCATCCCGCTCTTCCTTCGCGCTCATCAGGGTCGCTGCGCCAGTGCTCCGACGAACACTCTCTTCGTCTCAGGTGAGCCGTATGGGCCAGGCGTCGATGGCGATACGGAAGAGTGAGTCCGGCTTGCGACGGGTGTCATTGCCTGGCCCAGTGTTACCCATCGGCCGCAAACATGGAAGCTCCGTCGTGGGCTGCCCCCTGGCGACGGCTAACGACGGAGGTTAGACAATGCGCCCATAAACCTATCCTTACCTTGTAAGGTTGTCATGCGGCGTGCATCCTCGTGCTGTGGCCCCGTGGCTCGAACGGATCAGGAGGAGTCGGACATGGCAGGACGGACCGACGCGAAGGCGGAGCCCCGCGTTCCGCTGAGCAGGGGGCGAGCGCTGCAGGTCGCCGTTGCCCTCGCCGACGCCGGCGGAATCGGCTCGCTCACCATGCGCAATCTCGCCCAAGAGCTCGGGGTCGAGGCCATGTCCCTCTACCACCACGTGGCCAACAAGGACGACATCCTCGACGGCATGGTCGACGTCGTCTTCAGCGAGATCGATCTGCCTCCCACGAGCACCGACTGGAAGACTGCGATGCATCGACGTGCACACTCGGCGCGAACGGCGCTCGCCCGCCATCCATGGGCCATCAGCATGATGGAATCCCGAATGGCGCCCGGTCCCGCAAACCTGCGACACCACGACGCCGTCATCGGGTGCCTCCGCGACGCAGGCTTCTCGATCGAGATGACGGCGCACGCTTACTCCGCGCTCGACAGCTACATCTACGGGTTCGCACATCAAGCGCTCAACCTGCCGTTCGACACCGCAGAGGAAACCCAAGACATCGCAGACGCGATCCTGCACCAGCTTCCGGCCGACGAATATCCCCATCTCATCGAGTTTGCCGTCGAGCACGTCCTCCAACCCGGGTACGACTACGGAGACGAGTTCGAATTCGGACTGAGCTTGATCCTCGACGGCCTCGAACGATCACTTGAAGAGCCGACCAGCAGGTAGGCGGATCGAGCCAGGGGGTTCGGGGCAGATCGGTCCGTCTCCTCAGTCCAAGAGGGTGCCTTTGCGCAGCGGGAAGAGGAGGAGCTTGGACGGCGGGCCAGGCTCCCGGAACGCCCCCCGTGGCGGTTATCATGCGCGGGCCAGAGCTATTGCTGAGGAGGTGATCCAGGTGACGTACGTCATCGCTGAACCATGCATCGGCGTCAAGGACCGGGCGTGCGTCGATGAGTGCCCGGTCGATTGTATTTATGAAGCCGAGGAGCAGCTCTGGATCCACCCCGAGGAGTGCGTGGACTGCGACGCCTGCCTCCCGGCTTGCCCCGTTGACGCCATCTTTCCCGGCGACAGCGTGCCTTCGGAATGGACCTCCTTCACCCAGGCCCAGGCCCAGTGGTTCGAGGAGCATCCAGACGCCTCAGGGGGCGCCATGGAGAGTCCGTTCGCCCCGGCGGAGGAGCGCGGCGAGTAGAGCGCATCACAGAGCCTGCCTCGCCGGCGTCGTGGACACCTCATCTCGGCCGCAAGGTGTCGATGCGGTTCAAGCTCGTTGAGTCACAAGCCTCGGAGCATGCCTCGTCTGAGGCCGTGGGGGTCCTGCAGTCCGTGGCACCCCAAGCCGACGGCCGCTTCATGCTCACCATCGTCAATCGCAGAGGTGAGATCATAGAGGTGCTCGGGAGCGACGTTCTGGCGGCGAAGATCTTCTAGACGGCGGGCGGCTTCACCTAGGGGGGTTGATTTTGGCCACTAAAGAGGTCGCCAGCGGTCGCCCCGTCGCCCCTCCCGCGCCCCAAGAGGGCGAGCTCGCCCCCGGCCCCGTCCGCACCCGCCGGCTCGAGCGCGTCCTCGGGCACCCCCTTGCCTTCCTTGCTACGGCGGGGATCCTGCTCGCTCTCTTCGGTGGGCCGTTTGTGTTCCACCCCGGGCGCCCGGCACCGGCCAACGACCCTGCCGCCTATGCCTGGCGCGCGGAAGCGATCATGTTCGAGACTCCGGCGACATTTCTTGCCGTGGACGGGCCGCAGAACATGCTCACGGCGGGCTACAGGGTAACCACGCCGGTCATCGCGGCGTTGCTCAGGCGCATCGGAGGGGTGTCGCCGCTCACGCCGACTCTGCTCTTGATGATCGGCATTCGCGTCGTGACTCCGTTGTTGCTTGCCGGCCTGATCTACAGGGAGGTAAAGGACCCGCTTGCGTTCCACGTTGCCGCCTTCGGTACGGCCAGCGTTCTGTCGACTGTGCTGCGCGGCTATCTCGACAACACGCTTGCGCTTGCTTTTCTGACCGCATCTCTCCACCTGATCGGGCCTTCGAGGAGGTCGTGGCCGGCGCGCGCCGGGATGGGGCTGTTGCTGACGCTGTGCGGGCTCACGCACCCGACAACCCTCGCCGTGTTCTGCGGCGCGCTCGTCGTCGCGGCTGCGACCCGATTGGTCTGGGCAGGGGCCGGCTCGGCGGGACCGCAAAGCGGACGGGCCCCACGGGGCGCCAACGGGGAGCGCTCTCCGCTGCTGTCGTTCGCAGTCGTGGCACTGCTGATCACCGCCGTGGTGTGGAGTGCGGGGATCTGGGGGCCTGGAGTGTCCCTACTTGAATCGGGCACGTCCCCGCCGGGGTCGAGGGGCTTCTTCAGGATGCGCCTCGTCGATTGGCTGCTCGTGCTGCAGCCGTGGTTCAACCTTCCCCTTCTCGGACTTGGCCTTGTAGCCTTCGTGCGAGGCCGGAGGGCCATCGACGACGACTCCTACCGGGTTGCATTGGTGTGGTTCCTTCCCATCATCGGCGTGGCGGGCGTGTTGCTCGACGTCGCCTATCCGTTTCACCGCTTCTTGAACGTGGCGATCTCGTGGGTCGCGTTCATGGGTCTCGGCACCTATGTGGCCACCCGCGTCCTCCTGCGAGCCTCCACTGAAGGATCGTCCCGGCGCGCGGTCAGGCTCCTGGCCGCGGTGGGGCTCGTTGCGCTCGCACTCGGCATTACAGGCAACTTCGTGAGGGGCTTCGAAAAGGTCGGCTTCAACACGATCAAGAGGGCGTGGATCACGCCGCAGGAGCGCGCCGATCTCGACCTCGTGAGGGCCAACCTCGCAGATGTAAGCGACCGGCCTGTGGTGTTCGTTGCCGATACGAGCCGGTTCTATCCGGTCCGGATCTTCGCCTTCATCAAGCGGGTCGCGCACGTCTCTCGTTACGGCATCGCGGACGAGCAGCAGGATCGCGCCTTCGTTTACCTGGGCACGCTCGAGAACTACCTTGCCGGCAAACCGACTCGTGACGACCGAGCCACCTACACCGGGCTGTCCCGGGCGACGCTTGACGATCTCGAGGGGGTGCCTCAGTCTGAGCCGCCCGTCGTGATACTGACCCGAAGCTTCAACCGTACCGGCGCCAACACCGAGCTCACCTACAGGGATGCAGATCTAACGGGCATGGCCCTTGGTGAGGCCGAGGTGTGGGTGGCCGCCGAACGCGAGCTCACCGAGTGGTCGGGCGGCCATGCTCCCCTCAAGGTCTCGCCGGGGCAAGCTGAGGGCGCAGCTCCGGGGGCCGGGCTCGCCCATGTTTTGAGGGTCGTGGCCGGCCTGATGCTGTTGCTGGTCCCAGGGTGGCTGCTGGCGCGTGTGGTCCTCCCTGGGGCAAGCGCAGGGGAGCTCGTTGGGATGGTTCCTGTGCTTGCGGTAGCGGCGGTGGCCCTCGCCGGGGTCGCGGTCATCGCCGTCACCCGCGCACCCTTCTCGCCGGCCGCAGCGTGGGCATCGCTTGGGATTGCCTGTGCCTCGTGCGCGGCTTTGAACCTAAGTTTCAGGGTGCCCCTCGTGAGGCAGCCGATCGTGACCTCTGCCATGAGGTGGCTCCACCTCGATTGAGGCACAGGCTCAGCGCTCGTCACCGATGTGCGCCAGCAGCGAGGCGGCGGTCTTGACTCCTAGAAAGAAGTGCTCGAGATCAAGGTTCTCGTCGGGCGCATGGTTGGCTTCATCGACGTTTGCAAAGGGAATCCCGAACGAAGGCACCCCGAGCACTTTGGTCCAGACGTAGTCGGGGAGGCTCCCGCCGAGGGCGGGAACGAGCAGGGGCTCCCGGCCCTGGGCAACCGCAACGGCCTTTGCCACCGGCCGGGCCAGTGGGTGCTCGAGGGGCGTCTTTGACGGCTCCATTGCCCCCCTACGGATCAACTCGACCTCGGGGGCAACCCGCCCGACGTGAGCCTCGATCGCGGCCCACGCCCCGGCCGTGCTCTGCGCTTCGACGAGGCGAATGTCGCATTTGGCCACCGCCTCGTGGGGCAGGCTCGTTTGCGAGCCGGCCCCGCCGTAGCCCCCGTGAAGCCCGTTGATTGTGAACGTCGGCCATGCGGCCAGCCGTTCTGCGAGGCCCCTTTCGGCCGGCTCGTCGAGGTGGCCGACGCCCAGATCCCTTTTCGTGGCCTCGATGTCGCCGGGAAGGGCTTCGAGGGCGGCGCGCTCGGCTTGCGTGGGGGCCACGACATCGTCGGACAAGCCGTCGATGGTGATGGCACCGCTGCTGCTTTTCATCGAAGCAAGGAGGTGAACGAGGGTCCACAGCGGGTTCGGGGCCACGCCGCCCCAGTTGCCCGAATGCAAGGTTCGGTTCGCGCCTGAGGCGCGCAGGTAGAAGGCGATCATGCCCCTGACCCCAAAGAGGACGCACGACCGGCCGCTCGAGTGGACCGGCCCGTCGCTCCACACCACGAGATCGCAAGCGAGGCGCTCGCGATTCTCGGCCACAAAGCCGGCGAGGTTGGGGCTGCCGGCCTCCTCCTCGCCGTCGAGGAGCACTACGACGTTGCAGGAAAGCTCCTGATCGCAGGCGAGCAGGGCCTCGATACCGAGTAGGTGCGCAAGGTGCTGACCCTTGTTGTCGGCGGTGCCGCGGCCGAAGATGCGACCGTCCCTGACGGCGGGCTCGAACGGCGGGGTCGTCCACCTCTCGATGGGGTCTGGCGGCTGCACGTCGTAGTGGCCGTAGATCAAGACGGTGGGCCTCTCAGGGCGACGCCGCCGTTCCGCAACGACGACGGGGTTCCCAGCCGTGGATATTACCTCCACATCCATGCCGATCTTGGATATGACCTCTTTCAGGTAGCCGGCCGTGGCCGCGACCTCCGTGGCGCGGTCGCTGATGCTCGGGCGCGCAACGTAGTCCGCCAGCCGCCTCAGGGAGTCGTCGCGATGGGCCTCGATATAGTCGAAGACCCTGCCGAGGCCGCCCTCTCGTTTGTTCTGCGCTCCCGCCGAGCCGGTCCCGCCCCCGTCGTCTGCTGCTCTCACTTATTCCTCCATGTCTCGGCGCCGATCGGAGCAACGCTATCTCGCCGCTCTCACTGAAGCCTGCAGCAGATAAAGCTCAGCTATTGAATAGGCACTGCTATGGTGGGTAGCACCCAACCAAATACTTTTGATTTTGCGCGTCACAGGAGGTGTCATGTCCGGCCAGATCGCCCCACCAGAGCAGGCGGGGACCGATCGCCAGGAAGTGCCCCACGTTGTTGTGCGTTTCGCCGGTGATTCGGGCGACGGAATGCAGCTCACGGGGGATCGCTTCACCAGCGTCAGTGCCGCCTTCGGCAACGATCTCTCAACGATGCCCGACTTCCCTGCCGAGATTCGGGCCCCCGCTGGAACGCTGGCGGGGGTATCTGCCTTTCAGATTCATTTCTCCGACCACGATATCTTGACCCCCGGCGACGAGCCCGGGGTCCTCGTTGCCATGAATCCCGCTGCCCTCAAGGCCAACATCAAAGACGTCATGCGCGGGGGGATGCTGATTCTCAACTCCGACTCCTTTGACGAGCGCAACCTCGACAAGGCGGGCTACGCAGCCGACCCGCTCGGCGACGGCAGCCTCGATGACTACCAGCTCTGCAAGATCCCGATGACATCGATGACCATGGACGCGGTCAAGCCCACGGGAGTCGGTAAGAAGGAGGCTGAGCGCTCCAAGAACATGTTCGCCCTCGGTGTGCTTTCGTGGATGTACTCACGCCCAGTCGAACCGACCATCGAGTACCTCGAGAAGAAGTTCGCGACCAAACCTGCCCTCGCAGCGGCCAACGTTGCTGCGCTCAAGGCGGGCCATGCGTTCGGTGAGACCGCCGAGCTCAGCGCTTTCGAGGTCAAGCCGGCGAGCCTTGCGCCCGGCGTTTACCGGCGCATCACCGGCAACCAGGCGCTCGCTTTCGGGCTCATCGCCGCAAGCGTGCAAGCACAGCTGCCGCTGTTTCTCGGCTCCTATCCGATAACGCCGGCATCGGACATCCTGCACGAGCTGTCTCGTTACAAGAACTTTGGAGTCCGCACGCTTCAGGCCGAGGACGAGATCGCCGCCATAGGGATGGCCCTTGGCGCTGCGTTCTCGGGGCATCTGGGGGTCACGACGTCGTCGGGCCCGGGCCTCGACCTCAAGGCCGAGACGCTCGGCCTTGCGGTGTCGCTCGAGCTGCCCTTGATCGTCGTCAACATCCAGCGCGGCGGGCCTTCAACGGGACTCCCGACCAAAACCGAGCAGGCCGACCTCTTGCACGCCATGTACGGGCGCCACGGCGAGGCGCCGCTGCCCATCGTGTCCTCCTACTCGCCGTCCTCCTGCTTCTGGGCGGCAATCGAGGCGGCAAGGATCGCGGTGAAGTACATGACGCCCGTCATCCTGCTGTCGGACGGCTTCATCGCCAACGGTGCTGAGCCGTGGTTGATCCCGAAGTTGGCCGACCTCCCCGACATCTCCACCAGCTTCGCCTCGCAGCCCAACGCGGGCGAGGACTATTGGCCCTATCTGCGCGACGATGACACCCTGGCGCGCCCGTGGGCGATTCCGGGCACGCCCGGGCTCGAGCACCGCATCGGCGGCCTCGAAAAAGCCGACGTCACCGGCAACATCTCCTACGATCCCGAGAACCATCAGCTCATGACGGAGTTGCGGGCGGCCAAGATCAAGGGCATAGAGGAAGACATCGCACCGCTCGAGGTCGAGGGCCCCGACGACGCGAGGGTGCTTGTGCTCGGTTGGGGCGGCACCTACGGTCAGATCGGCGAGGCATGCGGGCGGCTCAACGCAGGCGGCCACAGGGTCGCCCGCGCCCACCTCAGGCACCTCAACCCGCTCCCCAAGAACACCGAGGGTGTGCTTAGGCGCTTCAACAAGATCGTGGTGCCGGAGCTCAACATGGGACAGCTCTCGAGGCTGATCCAGGCCGAGTTCCTCATCGAGGTGATCTCTATCAATCAGGTGAAAGGGCTTCCCTTCAGGGCGGCCGAGCTCGAGGAACGCTTAAAGGAACTGATCTGACATGACGCAAGGCAACGGAAGTGCGCTCGACACCAAGGGGCGCGGCATAACCGAAGCGTCGGGGGGCGTCGCCACGCTCGAGCGGGCCGACTTCGTCTCCGACCAAGAGGTGCGGTGGTGTCCCGGCTGCGGTGACTACGCCATTCTCGCGGCCGTGCAGAGCATCATGCCCGAGCTTGGGATCCCGCGCGAGAAGATCGTGTTCGTCTCGGGCATCGGATGCTCGAGTCGGTTCCCTTACTACATGGACACCTACGGCGTGCATGGGATTCACGGGCGCGCCCCCGCAATTGCGACGGGCATCGCTACGGCGCGCCCCGACCTGCAGGTGTGGGTCATTACGGGCGACGGGGACGGGCTCTCGATCGGGGGAAACCATTTCATCCACGCCCTGAGGCGCAACGTCAACCTCAAGATTCTGCTGTTCAACAATCAGATCTACGGCCTCACCAAGGGGCAGTACTCGCCTACCTCCGAGCAGGGCAAGGTCACGAAGTCGACCCCGTTCGGGTCGGTCGAGCAGCCCTTCAATCCGGTTTCCCTGGCCCTCGGCGCCGAGGCGACCTTTGTAGCGCGCACACTGGACGTCGAAAGAAAGCATCTGCCCGAGGTGCTGAGGAGCGCCGCAGCGCACAGGGGCTCGGCGTTCATCGAGATCTATCAGAACTGCAACATCTTCAATGATGGGGCTTTCCTCGCCCTCACCTCCAAGGATGGCCGATCCAAGAACCGCATCTATCTCGAGCACGGCGCGCCGGTCCGCTTCGGGGACAACAACGCGAAGGGCGTGCGCATGAACCGCTCCGGCCGTCTCGAGATCGTCGACGTTGCCGACGTCGGCGTCGAGGGGCTCTTGGTGCACGACGCCACGCGCGAGGATCCCAGTCTTGCGTTTGCACTGGCGCGTTTGGCTGCGGGTCCCACCATGCCGACGCCCCTTGGGGTGTTTCGCCAGGTCAAGAGGCCGGTGTACGGCGACGGGATGGAGCAGCAGTTGAGATCCGCCGCCGCCGAGCAGGGGCCGGGTGATCTCGGAGCCCTGTTGTCGTCGGGGGACACTTGGACCGTCACCTGACGGGATGGGGATTCCAGCGGATGCCGACCGGATAGAGCAGCTTGCCCAGAAGCTGCTGCACGACCCCACCGAGGACGCGGAGGGGATCACAGACATCGAAGCTGCCCGGCGCACTGCGCGCGCCAGGCTCGAGGACTCCGAGGCGCGCACCCTCGACCCCGCCGTCACCAATCAACGGGATCCCGGCGTAATCCGCAGGAGCTCGGAGGAAACGGCACAGGAGGGGGAAAGCAGGTGAGTCGGCCGGAATGAGCGGGGGCGAGCTGGGAGGCCTGCTTGCGGACGCCATCGATGCCGCAACCGGCGATGGAGCCGCTTATGCGGATGCGCGGAGCGTCGAATCACAGAGCCAATCGTTGAGCGTCAACGGACCAACCGTGGAAACCCTCGACTACGGAGACTCAACCGGCCTTGGGGTGCGCGTGCTTGTTGCGGGCGCATGGGGCTACGCAGCAACGTCCAAGCTCAGCCGGGACGATGCGGTGCGCGCGGCGCGAACGGCCGTCGAGATCGCGCACGCGAGCGCAACCGTGACCTCGGCCCCCGTCGAGCTTGTGCCCGAACCCGCGCATCAATCCGAGTGGTCAACGCCGGTGAAAAAGGATCCCCTTGCCGTGGCCCTCGAGGACAAGCTTGCGCTCCTCACCGATGCGACACGAGAGATGGGGAGGCGGAACGAGATCCGCTCGGCCAGGGCCACGATGGATGTGGTCAAGCAGCAGACTTCGTTTCTGTCTTCGGAGGGCGCATCTATCCGCCAGACCATCGTCCACACAGGCGCCGGCATCGAGGCAACCGCAGTTGCAGATGGAGAGGTCCAGCAGCGCTCGTACCCGGGCTCGTTCAGGGGCCATCTTGGGGCCGGGGGGTACGAGCTCATCGAGGCAATGGACCTTGCAGGCAACGCAGCGCAGACGGCCGACGAAGCTGCAGCGCTTCTGGTCGCGCCCGAGTGCCCTTCACGGGTCACGACCGTCGTCCTCGACGGGCATCAGGTCATGCTTCAGGTGCACGAATCTGTAGGTCACCCTACCGAGCTCGACCGTGTGCTCGGCATGGAGGCAGCCTTCGCCGGCACCTCCTTCGTCGGCATCGAGGATCTCGACCGCTTCCACTACGGCTCCGAGGCGGTGAACATCACTTCCGATCCGACATCACCGGGCGGCCTTGGCAGCTACGGCTTCGACGACGAGGGTGTCGAGGGCCGGCGCGCCGATCTCATTAGGGAAGGAGTGCTCGTCGGCTTCCAGACGTCGCGCGAGACGGCGGTCAAGGTAGGAGCGGCGAGGTCGAACGGGACGATGCGCGCCGAAGGGTGGGAGAACTTTCCGTTGATCCGCATGCCCAACATCAACCTCCTGCCGGGCGAGGGGAGCCTCGACGACTTGCTCGCCGATGTCGACGACGGCATCTTCATGGCGACCAACAAGTCTTGGTCGATCGACGACAAGCGCAAGAACTTTCAGTTCGGCTGCGAGATCGCCTGGGAGATCAAGAACGGCCGCCTTGGGCGCATGCTGAAGGATCCTCGCTATACGGGCATCACGCCGGTGTTCTGGGGGTCGTGTGACGCCGTGGCCGGTCCCGAGGAGTGGCGCATGTGGGGTACGCCCAACTGTGGCAAGGGGCAGCCAGGCCAGACCATGCGAGTCGGCCACGGCACCTCGCCGGCGCGCTTTCGCAACGTCTCAACGGGCGTGTCAACATGACCGCGCCGGGCGTGCGTACGTGAGCTCCTCTGAGTTGCCCGTGACGCGCGCCGAGGTGCGGCGCGCAGCCGAGGCGGTGCTCGACCATCCCGGCGCAGACGCCGTAGAGGTCGTCATCGGCGCAGCGTCGAGCGGAGTCACGCGTTATGCGGGGTCCGAGATCATCCAGAACATTGCGCGCGACGAGCTTCAAGCCTTCGTTCGCGTCGTGGTCGGTGATCGTGCGGCTTCTGCGGCTACCAATCAGCTCGACGCCGGCCACATGACCACTGCTGCCGGCGCCGCCCTCGAGGCCGCCCGTGCGTCGCTTCCCGATCCCGATTTCCCCGGCCTGCCGAGCCCCGCCGAGGTTGGGGAGGCCACTCCGGTTGGACGGTGGGACGACGACACGGCGGCGGCCTCGCCTGCGCAGCGGGCCGAAGCAGTGAAGGAAATCGTGGCTGCGACCGCCGCCGGTGCCGCTGCCGGGATCTACGAGACCGGGGCCCATGCGTGGGCCGTGATCTCGTCTGAGGGCATTGATTGTTTCGACGCCTTCACGCGCTGCGTGATGACCTGCCTCGCCGATGTGGGCGACGCCACTGGGTGGGGGGACGACTCCTCCCACGCCCTAAGCGAGGTCGATGCCGCCGGCGCTGCGCGCCGAGCGATCGCCAAGGCAGAGGCATCCAGAGGTGCGACCGACGCCGAGCCGGGCTCCTACGATGTCGTGCTCGAGCCCGTGGCAGCCGGAACTCTGCTCGATTACCTCTCCTATGCCGGCTTCGGCGCCAAGCAGATGCTCGAGGGGGAGAGCTTCTTCGCCGAGCGAAGGGGGCAAGGGGTCGCCGATCCCTCGGTAACGATCGTCGACGATGTCCGCCACCCGCGTTCGGTGGGCATCGGGTTCGACTTCGAGGGCCTTCCCCGGCAGAGGGTCGCGGTCATAGACGGCGGCGTGGCGACCGGTCCTGTGAGCGACCTGCGCAGCGCACGCAAGCTGAGCGAGCCGCCCACAGGGCACTCCTCGGGCTCGGCGGAGTTCGGCGCCTACGCTGCCAACATCATCATGGAGCCCGGCCACCAGGACCTCGAAGAGCTCATCGCCGGAGTCGAGGAGGGCTTTCTGGTCACGAGATTTCACTACGTGAACATCCTCGACCGCCCGACGACGCTTCTGACCGGGATGACGCGCGACGGGACCTTTCGGATCTCGGGCGGCGAGGTCGCCGGCCCGGTCCGGAATTTCCGCTTTGCCCAGAGTGTGCTCGAGGCGCTTGCCAACGTCCGAGGCGTGGGCAGGGATCTGGTCGCTCTTGCCCCCGAATTCGGCTCTTTCGGCTCGACGGCCGCCCCTGCGCTGCGTGTGGACGGGTTCCACTTCGCCTCGACGACCTCACACTGAGGGACGGTGCACCAGCTGTGGCACGTGGCGGTGCTGGGCTGGACCCTGTTCGCGGTAGCTGGCGCCGCCATCGCCCTGCTCGGGCCCGTTGCCTTCGAGACGCCGCCGCCCGGCCTCACGAGGGCGCGTCCCGTGGTGCTCGGTCTGATCGTCCCCGTGGCAGCGGTCTTGCTGATCGTGGAATGGACGGCGGTCCATTGAGGAGGAATGGACGGCGGTCCATTGAGGTTGGCTACAATAGCCACATAGGGCTTGTGGTCCCGGCTTGCTTGGGGCCCCAGACAAGGAGGTTGTTCTGTTGTCCTCTTCGACGATGACGATCACGATGAGCGAGAGCGCCGGCTCCAAGGTGCGCGACCTCCTCGAGCGCGAGGTCGGCTCTGCGCCGGATGAGCACGCCGGCAAGGAATATGCGCTGAGGGTCGCGGTCCAGCCGGGCGGGTGCGCCGGGCTGCGTTACGCCCTCTATTTCGACGACCGCAAGCTCGACGACGACCGGGTCGAGAGCCTTTTCGGCGTCGAGGTGCGCGTGGACAAGATGAGCGCTCCCTATCTGGCGGGCGCCGAGATCGACTATCTCGACGGGCTGTCGCAGTCGGGGTTCACGATCAACAACCCGAACGCCAAGGGCTCATGCGCCTGCGGCGACTCAGCGAACTTCTAAGCGCCTGGCCACACCGCCTTTCGGCTAAGATGTCCCTCGCTCATGTAGAGCGGAGGAGGGACAGGCCCTAGGATCCCGCCGCAACCACCGATTGAACCAGGATCGGCAGGTGCGAAGCCCTGACGGATGAGCCGGCAACCACCTGCTGGATGCCCCTTTTCGTCCGGGAAGGATCTTGCTGCTGCCCGCGCCCCCTGCCGCGCGACGAAAGGGATAACACATGGCATTGCAGTCAACGGTGGTCGGCTCCTACCCAAAGCCGCCCGAGGAGGGCGGCTCGTTCGCGCTCCGCAAGACTCTTCAGGCGTGGCAGCGAGGCGAGGTTGGGGAGGCGGAGCTTGCCGGCGCCCGTAGAGACCTTGCCCGGGAGATCATCGCCGAGCAGGAAGCCGCCGGCATAGACCTCGTCACCGACGGGCACGTGTGGTGGGACGACATCCTCACGCCTTTTGCCGGCAACATGGCGGGCTTCGAGATCGGGGGGCTGCTGCGCTGGTTCGACAACAACGTCTACTACCGGAGGCCGGTGTGCGTTGACGAGATCGAGTGGCGCGGGCCCTCGTCGATTGAGGCCTGGCGATTCGCGCAGTCGGTGGCCGGGGGTCCCGTCAAGGCGGTCATTCCCGGTCCTGTGACCTTCGCACGTCTGTCGGTCGACGAGCACTATGGCGACCATGGCCGCTTCGTCGAAGCCATAGCTTCTGTGCTTGCACAGGAGGCCTTCGAGCTCGAGGCGGCCGGCGCCCGTTTCATCCAGATCGACGAGCCGGCCCTGCTCGGCGCGCCCGAGGACCTGGAGCTTGCGAAACGAGCCATCGGGCAGGTTTCAGGGCAGCTCGAGGCGGCCACGACCATTCTGTGCACCTACTTTGGTGACGCCAAGCGGCTCGGCGCCGAGCTCTTCGAGCTTCCAGTCGACTCCTTCGGGCTCGACTTCGTGGCCGGCCCCGACAACCGCGAGCTCATCGCATCCTTGCCGGCGGGTCTCGGCCTGCAGGCGGGGGTTGTCGACGCCCGCAACACGCGGCTCGAAACCACCGACGAGGTCGCGGCTACGATCGACGACCTTGCATCCGGCGTTGGTGCCGACAACCTGACGGTGAGCCCCTCGGCCGGGCTCGAGTTCTTGCCGAGGGATAAGGCGAAGGCAAAGCTGGAACGACTGGCCCAAGCGGCAGCACGGGTGCAAGGGTGAGGGGGGGCGACGTGACGCCTGTGGATCTGCCCGGTCCCGGTCTGTGGACGACCTCGGTTGGAAGCCTTCCCAAGCCCGACTACATCAGCTCGGGGCGCAGCCGAAGGGCGCGCGGCGAGATCGACAAGGCCGAGCTTGTGGAGCTCGAGCGTCGCGCTACCCGCGAGTGGATCGAGTTCCAGGACTCGATAGGCACCGACGTCCTCGTCGACGGCGAGCAGTATCGCGGCGACATGGTGGCCTTTTTTGCAGAGGCGCTCCCCGGGCTCGAGCTCGGCGGGCTGGTCCGCTCCTACGGGAATCGTTACTACCGCAAGCCGATTGCCACTGGGGCGGTTGGCCGCGACGATGCCGTCACGGTCGAGTGGTGGCAGTACGCGCAGTCGCTGACGAACAAGCCCGTGAAGGGAATGTTGACCGGCCCCTACACAATCTGTGACTGGTCGTTCAACGAGCACTACGCGTCGCGCCGGGACTTCGTCTTGGACCTCGCCAAAGTGATCAGGGACGAGGCTCTCGAGCTCGAGCGAGCGGGCTGCAGATTCATCCAGATCGATGAGCCCGCTGCCTCGACCCGCATGGACGAGCTCGACCTCGTCATCGAGGGCATGGAGGTCGTGACCGAGCCGCTCGGCGCTCACACGATCACGCACATCTGCTACGGCGACTTCCACCGCGCATATCCAAAGATGCTTGACATCCCGGTCGACCAGATCGATCTTGAGTTCGCCAACTCGGACTTTTCGCTGCTTGACGACTTTGCCGCCAACCCGTTCACGAAGTACATCGGGCTCGGGATCAGCGACGCCCATTCGCACGACGTCGAACCGGTCGAGGGGCTCGCCCACGGAATCAGGCGCTCGCTCGAGTACCTGTTGCCGGAGCGGACGTTCGTCGACCCGGATTGCGGGCTCAAAACCAGAAGCGTCGACGAGGCCAAGGGCAAGCTCAGCAACATCGCAAAGGCGGTCGAGATCGTCAGGGGTGAGCTTTAGGGGCCCGGCCCGGCCGAGCCACTTCCCTTTTGGGCCCCCGGCCGTGCCGGGGGCCCATTTGTGTTAGGAAACAACGGAACAGCGCGGGGGAGCTTCCAAGAGAAGCTGAGAGGCCCTTCAAGGGCGACCCCACGAACCTGATCGGGTTAGGACCTGCGAAGGGAGCCGCGATGAAGACCGAACCGCTCGACCCTGCTGGCCAACCTCCCGGCGCGCTCGAGCGCGCCGATGTCGTCCCCGATTTCGGCATCGAACCGATCCCCGCTCGCTACCGGAGGCTGTCCGGCTTCGATCTCGCCGTTTTGTGGGGCGACCTCGGCATCGGGCTGCTCGTGCTCGTCACCGGCGCGCTGCTAGTCCCGGGGCTCGGATTCGTCCAGGCCATGTTCGCAATTGTTACCGGATCGGTGCTCGGAGTGGGGTTGCTCGCGCTTGTGGGCATGGCGGGGGCCGAGCATGGCGTGCCGACCATGGTGCTCCTACGGGCGACCCTCGGCCTGCGGGGTTCGTGGGCTCCGAGCGCTTTCAATGCCCTTCAGATGGTGGGGTGGACCGCCGTGGAGCTATGGGCGATCTCTTATGTGGCCGACCTCGTAGCGAGGCGCGCCTTTGGGTGGTCGGCCCGTCCGTTGTGGCTTGCCGTGGCTGCGGTGGTCTGTACGGCACTTGCGCTGTGGGGGCCCGTCGGGGTCACGCGGCTATGGCTCGAACGCTTTGGAGCATGGATGATCGCAGGCATCGCAAGCGCCGTGACGGTGCTCGTGCTCACCACTGAAGGAACGTTCGCCGCTCTCGGCGCGCCTGGTGCCGGTGGTTTCCCGTCCTTTGGCGTTGCGATCGATCTCGTGATCGCCATGCCGATTTCCTGGCTTCCGCTCGTCGCCGACTTCAACCGTTTCGGCGGACGTCCTGGAGGCGCCTTTGCAGGCACCTTCGCCGGATACCTCATCGCCAACATCTGGTTGTACACATTGGGCGCTTTGCTTGTGCTCGGCGCCGGGGCCGAGCCTTCGCCGGGAGGGATCGCCGCCGGCATCCTCGCGGTCGTCGGGGGCACGCTCGCAGGCATCCTGTTTCTCGTTGGCCTGCTCGTAGGAGAAACCGACGAGGCTTTCGCCAACATCTACTCCGGGGCCGTGACGCTTCAGAACATCTTTCCCTCCACCTCGCAGCGAACCTTGTCGGTGGTTATTGCCGCGATCGGCACCGGGCTCGCGGCGTGGTTGACGATGGAACGATACGAGACGTTTCTGTTCTTGATCGGGTCCGTGTTCGTCCCCCTGTTTGGGACCTTCATTGCCGATCACTTCGTGTCGAGGAGCAGGCGAATCGATGTCGGGGAGCTGTATCGAGCAGAGGGCTCATATTGGTTCTCGGGCGGAGTGAGGGTCGCCGCCTTGATCCCGTGGGTCGCCGGCTTCCTCGTCTATCACTGGATCGCGCCGACGGGACCCGAGTGGTGGACGACGATGATCACTTCCCTGTTCGGTGTGCCGCTGTCGGAGCAGCTCTTGTGGCTGGGGGCGTCAGTGCCCTCCTTCGGCGTGGCCTTTCTCATCGCAGCGGTGACTACTCGTCTATCATCCAGTTCATGGCGCGAGTAGCGGGGCCGTCCTGACGTGAAGATCGAGGCGCGGTGTCAGACGTGCGACAGGGTGTTTCTGCTGTCGCAGATCGGTCCCGATTCCGACGCGCCCGGACGCTGTCCCTTCTGCGGGGCCCGCTTTGGCCGGCACTACACGGGCGTCTTAATCGAGTCCGTCCCCCAAGCGGAAGCATCCGCCGACGATTTCATCCACGCCCTCGGCAAGATCCAGGCTATGGAAACCGGCTTCCAGATCGACATAGAGGGATTCCTGCGGGCAGTGGCCGAGCACGTTCGCGACAACGAGTCGCACCGTGCCACCGGCTGAGCCCGTGGGCCACCGGTAACGTGAGCGACTCCGCACCCGCTAGCCCGGACACGCAGATCAAGCCGGTCCGGGTGCTCGTCGTCACCGACGATGATCTTGTGCGCCACGAGGTCAGGTGGGGTTTTCCAACCGGCATCGATGTCGACGTGGCAGGAGACTCGCGCGAAGCGTGGGCCATGATGCAAAGCGTCGTACCTTCGATTGCAGTGATCGACATCCAGACGGGGAGCGCTGGAGGGTTCGGGCTTGCGCGTGACATGGCGCAGACGGAGGCGCTCGCTGCGGTGCCGATCCTGATGCTCTTGGAAAGAGATCAAGACTCCTGGCTCGCCGGCCAAGCGGGCGCGACCAGGTACCGCACCAAACCGCTTGACACCATCGACCTCGTAAGGGAAGCGCTCGGCCTGCTTCCCGGCTAGGCCCCCAGACCCCTGGCCCGGCGAGACGCACGACAAACGGGGGCCTTGTCCGCGAATGCGCAGGTCAGGGCCCTTGCGCTGCGCGAATAACACCTTTAGGATTACACAGATGTTATTCAGCGCTGACTGCCTGAGGCTGGCTTCCTAAAGGGTGATCGGAAAGGGGTCCCCTTCGAGTCCGCCCGACGTGAGCGGCGCGGTTCGCTTCTCCTAGCGGAAAGGTCCGGGGACATGCAAGGAATGCAGCGGATAACGACGAGGCTTCTGCAGCCGGTCGAGTGGCAGGGCGCTGCGCGCTGCGCTGAGGCCGAGCCCGAGATCTTCTTCCCGGAACGGGGAGGATCATCCAAGGCGGCTCGAGCGGTTTGCTCCAAATGTCAGGTGCGCGCGGAATGTCTCGAGTACGCGTTGAACAACAAGGAGCAGTTCGGCATCTGGGGTGGAACCTCAGAAAGAGAAAGGCGCCGTCTCCGCAGAGAGCGCGTTCGTCGCTTGCGATCCGTCTCGTAAGCCGAGGGCGCGCGTGCGCCGTGGCATTTGCAGGGAGTGGCCCCATGCCCGCACATACCGAAACTCAAAAACAATGCTTGCACCTTAGGCCAATGTGTGCGCCTAATAACTATGTGAACGCTTTCTTGGGCGTCTTGTAGCTCATGATCGGTGTACTTCACGGGGGAGCGTTCTGACAAAGGGCGAGACAACGACAGCTCTCGCACGAGAAGAGGAGGTGCAAGCAGGTGGCAGCGAAGAAGACAGCAGGCCGAAGAAAGACCTCGAGGCGCCGCCCGTCGTCCACGAGGCCGGCCTCGCGCAAGACCACGCGCAAGAAGTCGACGCGCCGTAGCCCTTCGGCACGCAAGTCGACGGGGCGCAAGAAGTCGACGGCAAGGAAGTCCACAGGACGTAAGAAGCCGAATGGACGGAGGAAGTCGACGGCCAGGAAGTCCACAGGCCGCAAGAAGTCGACAGGGCGCAAGAAGTCGACAGGCCGCAGGAAGTCGACGGGCCGCAAGAAGTCCACGGCCAGGAAGTCCACGGGCCGCAAGAAGTCGACCGGCCGCAGGAAGTCCACAGGCCGTAAGAAGTCGACAGGGCGCAAGAAGAGCACCGGGCGCAAGAAGAGCACCGGGCGCAAGAAGAGCACCGGGCGCAAGAAGTCGACCGGCCGCAGGAAGTCCACAGGCCGCAAGAAGTCCACGGCCAGGAAGTCCACAGGCCGTAAGAAGTCGACAGGGCGCAGGAAGTCCACAGGCCGCAAGAAGTCCACGGCCAGGAAGTCCACAGGACGTAAGAAGTCGACCGGCCGCAGAAAGAGCACGGGACGCAAGTCCACGGCTCGTCGTAAGTCGACTGCCGCCGGCTGATCAGCAGGTCCGCCGCCTAGGCGGGCAAGAAGTCCTCGAGCTTTCGAGCCGGGGTCAGTAGGAGTCTGGCTGCCGGAGCGCCTGGATCAGGCAGATGGCGCTCCGGCACCAGACCGACGAGCTCCGTTGCAACCACCGCAGCGCCGAGCTCCCAAGCGAGCCCCTCGATCATCTTGAACGCAGCGTCGATGCCGGTGTGTTGAGGGTCGGTGAGGTTCAAAGACACTTGCGCGCGAGGGGGCCGGCTCCTGATCGACCAACCGAGTGCGCGCACACCGGTCAAGCCTCCGCCTGAGGTTCTTGCTTTGGTGGCGATTCGACGTGCCGTGGCGGCGTCACAGTCAAGCCACACATTGAAAGCGATGAGGGTTCGGCGCGCTCCAACACACACCACACCAGTGCGAGGATCGATCGTCGCTGGGCCCTCGTCGGGAGCAAGTCCGCTTAGCGCTCTCGCACGAAGAGCGTTTAGGCCGCCTCGCCTCAGCGCCGGAAGCTCACTGGTCTCCGGCCTCAGCGCTGCAAGCCCGTAGAAGTAGACGGGTAGCCCACAGCGAAGGGCTATCTCTTTGCCCGTTTCGTGAGCAAGAGCCACAGCTTCTTGCATGGCCGACTCATGGGGAACGAAAGGGCAGACGTCGAGGCCGCCGAGCCTCGGATGCACGCCTCGGTGTGCTCTGAGATCAACAGAGGCCATGACGGCCGCGAGCGCAGCCATCGCCTCTGCCATCGAAGACGGAGTCCCCCACACCGTCAGGACGCTTCTGTTGTGCACATTGTCGGAGTGAACGTCAAGCACCGCGGCGCCGGCTGCTTTGACGGCCTCCCTGGAGACTGTAAGTTTATGGGGATCGCTCGTGGAGATATTCGGGATCGCAATAGTGACCATGGCGCGGTTACCGTAATCAGGAAGGCGGACGTGTGGTCGAGAGCAAGGATGAGGGTGTGGGCAACAACGAAGCAACCGTATCGTACGGCTTCAGCGTGCGCGTGCCGGAGGGCTATGACGAAGCCGTGATCAGGACCCGGCTTGCACTTAGAAGGGAAGGGTTCTCGGTCCTCACGGAAAGCCACGTTGGCGGGCTACTCGGAGCCGAGGCCGGAGCCGAACGCCAGTACTTGTTCATGGGGGCGTTGAGCTCGGTTGCTCACAAAGAGATCGGATCGGATCTTCAGGTCGCCGTTCACTTTCCCTGCAATGTGGTCGTCCAGGAATCCGGCTCAGCGGCGCTCGTTGCTGCGCTTGACCCGGCAGACGAGGCAGGCGCAGACACACCGGCCGAGTCGGTCGCCGCCGCTCGTGCGGCGCTAGCGCGGGTGCTCAGCAGCGTGGAGGAGCCTCAGTGATGGCGAAGATCGATGGAGTGGAAGCCATCGTCCATGGGTTGATGAATCGCATCGACGAGGTGGTGGATGGAGCGGTACGGGAGATATGGGAAACCATTCCTTCCTACGCTCGATATGGCGACGACCTGAGGTCCGAAGTGCGAGCTGCCTCGAGGGAGAATGTCACGACTTTGGCGCAGATCCTCGGGCAGCAGCGCGAGATATCAGGCGATGAGCTCGAGGCCATACAGAGGGTCGGTGCAAGGAGAGCTGAGAGCGGAATCCCGCTCGATGATGTTCTCAATGCCTACCGAATGGTCGTTCGATTGTGCTGGGACACGATCGCCGACGAGTGCAGACGCTTCAGGGGCAACGCGCTCGAGGCAACGATTCAGCTTGCGCAATCCGTTCTCCGCTACACCGACGAGCTGGCTTCAAGCGCGGCCGAAGGCTATACGCAGGCGCAGCGTGCGATCGTGCGCGAGCAAGAAGGCGAGCGCCGCGATTTCCTTTCGGAGCTCCTCTATGGGAGCGAGGGCTCGGCGGAGGAAGTTCTCGGCCGGGCCCACACCTTTGGCTACGACCTCTCGCTCGATTATGTGGCGTTGGTCGGCATAGGGCCTGAAGGCGACGCGCATGCAGAGCAGGCCGTCGTGTCGGCGGCAAAGGTGGTTGCGCCCCACTCGAGTGCGGACCCCATAGTCCTGCAGAAAGGAAAACAGACGATCGCGCTCATACCCGGTGAGTCGCTGGCTGATCCCCTGTCCATGGCTGAGAAGCTCGTGACGGAGCTCGCTGGTGATTGGCGTTTCGGCATGGGCGGGCCTGCGCCTGGGCTAAAGGGCATCCGTCGCGCCTACGTTGAGGCGAGGGAGGCACTCGAGATCGGAGCTGCCCTGGAGCTGAGGGGTCCCATTCACCGCTTTGACGACCTGCTCCTTTACCACTTCCTCCGAGTCGAGCCCGCCCTTCTCGAGCGCTTCGTCGATCAGATGCTTGGCCCGCTCATTGCTTACGACGAGCGTCGCAAGGGCGAGCTCATCAAGACCATTGAGGCCTACTTCAGCGCAGATGGAAGCGTCAAGATGGCGGGCCAAATGCTGTTCGCGCACCCCCACACGGTGACCTACCGCCTCAAGCAAGTAGAGAAGCTCACCGGGTGGTCGCTGCGGGATCCGGAGGACAAGCTCCGGCTTCAGCTTGCGCTGCGTGCCGACAGGCTTGCCCGCGCCCGGCGAGCCTCCTCGCCCTGAGCTAGGCGACCCCGGTGTAACCTCCGCTGATGGCCAAACGCGTGTTGATAGTCGGCTGGGACGGGGCCGATTGGAAGGTTCTACAGCCCATGCTCGATGCGGGGGAGCTTCCGACGCTCGCCGCCATGATGGAGCGCGGCGCTTACGGCGACTGTCTGTCCTCGGTTCCTTCGCACTCTTGGTGCGCATGGCCTTCGTTCATGACGGCGCTCAATCCGGCCGGCCACGGAGTCTTTGACATCCTCGAGCACAAGCCGGGGGCCTCGAAGCGCCTCCCTGTGACCTATCGCTCGATCAAGGCGAGAACCGTCTTCGAGGATTTCTCCGACGCCGGCAGGACATCGCTCGCGATCAACATCCCGCTCACCTTTCCGACGCCGAAGATCAAGGGCAAGGTGATCGGCGGCGGAGTCCTGCCGGCGAGCCGCTCGCACACACATCCCGTGGAGCTCCAGAGTGAGCTCGAGAGAAACGGCGCACCCTTTCCCGTCAATGGGATGAGCTGGACGACCTTCCGGAACCGCCCCGAGCCCTTCATGCAGGAGGTCGAAGCCATCACGGCCAAGCGCCAGAAGTCGTTCGAGTACCTCCTCGACACCACGGACTGGGACTTTGGTGTGCTGGTCTACGTCTCAACGGACCGTATCCAGCATTGCCTGATGGAATACATCACGCCTGAGAACCCCACCTACCCACAACTCAAGGAGACGGCGGTCGGCAGGCGCCTGCGCGCTTTCTACCAGGAGCTCGACTCTGGCCTAGCCCGGTTGCTGGAGAGGACCGACGACGACGACCTCGTGATGCTGATGTCCGATCACGGCCATCAGCTGTGCACGCGCACCTGCACGATGGACCGCATCCTGCATCACCTTGGATGGCTTGAGTTCTCCCGGGGGTCGTTCGCGTTCAACCTCATCAGATGGGGTCCCGGACGGCGTATCGCCAGGCGGCTCTACGACATCTTCAAGCTCCACGGGAAGATATCCATCCCTGCCTCCCCAATCGACTGGTCCAAGACGCGCGCCTACACGAGCGTCGTCTCGACGGGCGAAGGTGTGTCGCTGAACCTCAAGGGAAGGGAGCCTGAGGGCATCGTCGAACGGCGCGACTACGAAAAGATACGCGATGAGGTTGCTGCAAGCCTGTCCGAGTTCCGCGACCCCGACACGGGCAAGGCGCCGATAGGCAAGATCTACAGAAAGGAAGAGGTCCTCTCAGGCGCCTTCCTCGACACAGCGCCGGACCTTCTGCTCGTTCCCGCGCCCCTGTACTCGCTGACCCACGCCAAGGGGATGGTCGAAGACGGTGACTGGCTTTCGGGCGATCATCGCCTGGAAGGCATGGTCGTGGCAACGGGTCCCGCGGTCACGCCGGGCCCGCTCCGTGAGACCGCGCATCTCATCGATCTCGCTCC
>Ga0183260_10000906_pt1 | contig 25176 bp, 23 predicted proteins | sample AntDrymUQ4972206_2_FD_129768 | JGI IMG/M metagenome (GOLD analysis project Ga0183260, IMG submission 129768) | Polar desert sand microbial communities from Dry Valleys, Antarctica - metaG UQ497 (22.06) (version 2) (version 2) | ecosystem: Environmental > Terrestrial > Soil > Desert | place... | reverse complement strand
GCTCGCCGACGCCGCGGCCGACGTTCTCCTCCCCGGACACGGCGAACCCTGGACGCAGGGGACCGCTCTCGCGATCGAGCGCGCCCGCAGCCGCCCCTAACGGTCGAGCCGCGTCTCCTCGAGGTCGAGGTCGCGCAGGATCGGATTCATGACCTGGTGGCCGATCCGGCCGACCCGGCGGAGCTCGACGACCGCACCGCGTTCAGCCTCGAGCAGCTCGCGCCGCAGCCGCTGGTAGGCGGCCGAGCGTCCTCGATCGCGCCGTCGTCGCCGTCGTCGAACCGGGCGGAGAACCGGCTCAGGCGAAATGCATACATCCCGCGCACCCGCCCGGCCATGTCCTCGCGCACCCAGCCCTCCGGAACCAGCTCGTCGAGGCGCGCGAGCCCCGCCTCGGCAGCCCCGATCCGCGCCTTCGCCTCCTCCTCGACGCCGGCCGCGTCCGCCTCGAGCCCGAGCAGGCGGATCGCGAAGGGAAGCGAGAGCCCCTGGCCGACGAGCGTGATGAGGATGACGCAGAAAGCGAGGAAGACCACAAGATCGCGGCCCGGAAAGGGCTCGCCTGCGGGAGTCATCGAGTAGCTTGCGTCGTCGGCTTAGGCAACAATCCATACCTCAACGTGACCATGAGGCTTGTCGAGTCGCCTTTACAGACAACAGAACTTGCTGCTTTGCCGGGCTTTTTCAGAGCGGATGATGGGACTCGAACCCACGACCTTCTGCATGGCAAGCAGACGCTCTAGCCAACTGAGCTACATCCGCGTGGAGCCGGAACTCTAGCGGCTCCCTGGAAGAGGGGACGCCGGGCCGAGGCCCGACGTCCCCGGACGATCTCAGACCCGGTCGGCGATCTCCGGGTCGCGGGCGTCGGCGTCGTGCGCCGGCTCGACCTGCTCGTCGAAAACGGCGCGGAAGTCGATCATCGCCTGGCGGAGGTTCTCGGTGCGCTCCTCGGGCGTCGCGTCGGTGTCGTGCACCATGTCGTGGCCGTGCCGGTAGCGCTGCACGGTCGTGGGATGCTCGACCGAGAGCGCCGAGCTCTGCGTGTCGAAGTCGTCCGTCGGATAGCCACGGTCACCCAGGACGCGACGGACGATGCTGTCTGCCTCGCGCGCCGCGAGCTCGGGGTCGTCGACGAAGCGTCGCTCCGCCCGGCCCCACTCCTCGACGTATCGGTCGCGCCCGGACTCCGACAGCGGCGTCAGCTCGAGGTCTGCATGCCGCTCCTCGCGCTCGCGGAGGTCGCGCTCGGCGTCGCGACGCGAGCCTGCCTGGTCGACGGTGCGGTCGTACTCCGGGCCGAAACGGTCGCGCAGACCCGAACTCCGGCGGGAACGCGAGCCGGCGAGGGCCACCGCGCCAAGAATCACGACGCCGACGACGATCGCGAGAATCACCCATCCAGTCGTGCTCATGAGAAAACCCCTCCTGCGGTCAGGGATGACAAACCAGGGGGTACCCCCGGTGAGCGGTCGAAAACGCGGGGTGATCACGCGTCGAAGGCGGCGAGCGCCTCCCCTCGGGCCGTACGTAGCGCCAGACCGCGATTCACGGCGTTCACGACCGCCCGGAGCGAGGCGGTGACGATCGACGGATGGATCCCGACACCCCACACGACCTCCTCGTCCATCTCCGTCTCGACGTACGCAGCCGCCGTCGCGTCCTCGCCTCTCGACATGGCGTGCTCGTGGTAGTCGCGGACGTGGAGCTCGCTCCCGACGATCACGGCGAACGCGTGGACGAGGGCCGCGATCGGCCCGTTCCCCTCACCGGTCACCGGGAGGTCGTCACCGCCGACCCGGAGCGTCGCCGTCAACCGGTCGCCGGTCTCGGCGCTCTCGTGCGTGAACGGGCCGAGCTCGTACGGCTCGTCGACGCCAAGATAGTGGGTCGTGAACGCCTCGAGGAGCTCGGCGGGGGTGAGCTCCCCACCCCGCGCGTCCGTGATCGCCTGCACCTTCTGGGCGAAGTCGACCTGGAGCCCGCGCGGGAGATCGAGCCCGTGCTCCGCCTTCATGAGGTAGGCGACGCCGCCTTTCCCCGACTGCGAGTTGACGCGGATGATCGCCTCGTAGTCGCGGCCGACGTCCTGCGGGTCGATCGGCAGATACGGCACGTCCCAGAGCGGCGTCCCGGCTCGTTCCCGTGCGTCCATCCCCTTCTTGATCGCATCCTGGTGCGAGCCTGAGAACGCCGTGTAGACGAGCTCGCCGACGTACGGATGGCGCGGGTGGACGGGGAGCTCGTTGCACTCCTCGACGATCCGGCGCGCCTCGTCGAGCTCCGACAGGTCGAGGCCCGGGTCGACACCCTGGCTCAGCAGGTTGAGGGCGATCGTGATCAGGTCGACGTTGCCCGTCCGCTCGCCGTTCCCGAACAGGCATCCCTCCACGCGCTCGGCACCCGCCATCAGCCCGAGCTCGGCGGTTGCGACGGCCGTGCCGCGGTCGTTGTGCGGGTGGACGGAGAGGATCGCGGCGTCGCGCTTCGTAAATGCGCGCGCGAACCATTCCATGCGATCCGCATAGACGTTCGGCGGGAACGCCTCAACGGTCGTCGGCAGGTTGACGATCATCTTCTCATCCGGCGACGGCCCCCACTCCACGGCGACGGCCTCGCAGATCTCGAGCGCGTACTCGAGCTCGGTGTGGTGGAAGCTCTCGGGCGAGTACTGGAAGACGATCCTCGTGTCGGTCTGCGCGGCAAGCTCCCGGCAGAGAGCGGTGCCGCGCACCGCGAGGCTCGTGATCCCGTCGCGGTCGAGGCGAAAGACGACGCGGCGCTGCGTCTCGGAGGTCGAGTTGTAGAGGTGCACGATCGCGCGCGGCGCGCCCTCGATCGCCTCGAACGTCCGCTCGATCAGCTCGGGCCGTGCCTGCGTCAGCACGGCGATCGTCGTGTCGGCCGGGACGAGCTCCTCCTCGACGAGCGAGCGGCAGAAGTCGAAGTCGGCCCGCGAGGCCGACGGGAAGCCGACCTCGATCTCTTTCACGCCGAGACAGACGAGCAGGTCGAAGAACCGACGCTTGCGGAGCCCGTCCATCGGGTTGACGAGCGCCTGGTTCCCGTCCCGGAGGTCGGTCGAGCACCAGATGGGAGCGCGGTCGAGGACGACGTCCGGCCAGATCCGGTCGGACAGCTCGACGGTTGAGTAGGGGCGGTACTTGCGGATGTCCATCGACACGGCTTTCTCCTCCTCGAGGCAGACCTCTCCCGGTGTGTGCGGGAGCACGGCGCGGGTATGTGCGGTCGCCTCTTCCCCTAGCGGGGAAGGAGGAGGACGAGCGGAAGCACGCCGGTGGCGGTCAGCTTCGGAAGGGAGCGCCTGTCCATCGCGAGAGACGATACCGCGCTTGCGCGTAGCGTGCGGGGATGCTGGACGAGACGGCGTTCACCGAGGCGGCGACCGCGCTCTGCGAGACCGATCCCGAACTCGCCACGATCGTCGAAGCGCACGGCCTCCCGGCGTTCTGGGCGCGCGAGCCGGGCCTCGAGACGCTCGTCCTCCTGATCCTCGAGCAGCAGGTCTCGCTCGCTTCCGCGAAAGCGGCCTACACGAGGCTCGAGACGCGACTCGGCGGGCTCACGACCGTGGGAATCCTCGGCTCGAGCGACGAGGAGCTACGGGCGGACGGCTTCAGCCGGCAGAAGGCGCGCTACGTCCGCGCGCTCGCGACGGCAATTGAAAGCGGCTCGCTCGACCTCTTGGCGGTTGCGACGCTCGACGACGACGGTGTCCGCACGTCGCTCGTCGCGCTGCCGGGGATCGGTCCCTGGACGGCTGACGTCTACCTCCTCTCGGCGCTCCGCCGGCCGGACGTCTGGCCGGTCGGCGACATCGCGCTCCAGGAGGCGGCGCGGCGCGTCCGCGGGCTCGAGACGCGGCCGACGCCGGACGAGCTCGAGCTGATCGGCGAGGCGTGGCGGCCGCACCGCGCGAGCGCCGCACGGCTCCTCTGGCACCTGTACCTCAGCGAGCCGCCGCATCGGGGTTAGGCAGCATCCAGCGCCTCGTTGACGAGGCGGTCGGCGAGCTCATTGTGCTCACGGCGGACGTGCGTGTAGGTGACCCAGCCGATCGCGCGCGCGGCGCGTGACGCGTCGAGGAAGAGCGGCTTCAGGTCGGCGTGCTTGACGCGGTACTCGCCGCGCATCTGCTTGACGAGCAGCTCCGAGTCCGAGCGCAGCTCGAGCTCCGTGATCCCGAGCTCGCCGGCACGGCGGAGACCGGCAACGAGCGCCGCGTACTCGGCAACGTTGTTCGTTGCACGACCGATGGCTTCGCCGTGGGCGGCGAGCACCGTCCCGTCCTCGCCCTCGACGACGTAGGCGAACGCCGCCGGTCCCGGATTCCCGCGCGCGCCGCCATCCGTCCACAAAGTCGCCTTCACGAGCGCCGACTGTAGTCCCGACGTGGTTGGATTGGCCGGTGACAACCGTCGACGAGCCACGGATCTCTCGGCGAGCGGACGGGCACGAGAAGGTGACCGGCGCCGGCCGCTACACCGCCGACCTGACGCTCACCGGCGAGGCCCACGCCGCATTCCGCTATGCAGATCACCCGCACGCGCGCATCGTCCGAATCGACACGAGCGCCGCGCGTGCACTACCAGGCGTGCTCGCCGTCGTCACGCACGAGGACGTGCCCGACGTGTTGTACGGAGGGATGGTGAAGGATCGGCGCCTGTTCGCCCGCGACATCGTGCGCTTCGAGGGCGAGATCGTCGCAGGTGTCGTCGCCCTGACGCCCGCGATCGCCCGTGAGGCCGCTGCGCTCGTCGAGGTCGAGCTCGAGCAGCTGCCGGTACTCACCGACTTCGCCTCCGCGCTCGCCGACGACGCGCCGGCGGTGCATGCGGAGTGGGAGTCGTACGAGGGCGACGAGGCGCTCGGCCGTCACGGCAACCTGCTCGGCTTCTCGACGATCGTCTCGGGCGATGCCGAGGCGGCGCTCGCGGGGGCGGACGTCGTCGTCAGGGGCCGCTACGTGACCGACCCCGTGCAGGGAGTCCCGATCGAGCCGCGCGCGATCGTCGCCGAGTGGCGCGGCGACCGGGTCACCGTGTGGTCGTCGACGCAGGTTCCCTACGCCGCGCGCGCGGGCGTCGCCGAGACGCTCGGTCTGCCGGAGTCGCACGTCCGCGTGATCGTCCCCCTGCTCGGAGGCGGCTTCGGTGCGAAGTGCGACTTCCACTTCGAGGGTCACGTCGCGGCGCTCGCGCGCGCCGCCGGCCGGCCGGTGAAGCTCGTCTTTTCGCGCAAGGAGGAGTTCTCGGTGGTCGGTCACCGCCGCGAGGGGATGGTGATCGAGCTCGAGACCGGCGCCCGCACCGACGGCACGCTCGTCGCGCGGCGCGCGCGCCTGACGCTCGACGCCGGTGCCTACTGCGGCGAGGGCGGCTTCTTCGCACAGATGGCTGCGATGCACGCGCTCGGCCCGTACGTGATCGAGACCGCGGACGTCGAGTCGTCGCTCGTCTACTCGACGAACCAGCCCTCCTCGTCGATCAGGGCCCCGACCGCGCCGCAAGTGTGCTGGGCGCTCGAGCAGCACATGGACGAGCTCGCCGAGGCGCTCGGGCTCGACCCGATCGAGCTGCGCCGCCGGACGCTGATCGAGAACGGCTCGGTGACGGCGACCGGTCAGGTGCTCGAGCTCGTCGCGATGCGCGAGACGCTCGACGCGGCCGTCGCGCTGATCGGCGCGGAAGACGACCTGCCCGATGACGAGGCAATCGGGATTGCCTGCGGCTGGTGGCCGTGCTTCGCCGGCAAGTCGGGCGCCTCCGTGGTGCTCAACCCGGACGGCACCGGCAGCATCGTGACGGGCGCCCAGGAGAACGGAACCGGCGCCGTGATGGCGTTCCCAGGATTCGTCGCAGAGGAGCTCGGGATGCGCCCCGACGACTTCTCGCTTCTGTACCAGGACACGGACGCCGCTCCTTGGGATGGTGGCTCTTGCGGCTCCCAGACGACGTTCAACAACGGTCGTGCGGTGCTCGCAGCGGCGGTCGACGTGCGCGACCAGCTCCTCGACGCGGCCGCCGACGAGCTCGAGGCGGCCCGCGACGATCTCGAGCTCGTGGCCGGCGCGGTTCGGGTCAAGGGGTCGCCAGAGAAGCACGTCACGATCGCCTCGCTCGCGGCCGAGCGAACGTTTCACGGCCGGGGCGCCGGCGAGCCACCGGAGGCGCCCTCCGCGGGCGCCGAGGGGTGCGTCGGACGGCTTGGCATGGAGTCGTTCCACGCCCCGCAGCTGATCGCGCACGCCGCCCACGTGAAGGTCGATCGCGAGACGGGCGTCGTGCGCGTGCTGCGGATCGCCGCCGCGCACGACTGCGGCCGCATTCTCAACCGGGTCGGCGCCGACGGGCAGGTCTACGGCGGCGTCGTGATGGGGATCGGCCAGGCGCTCACCGAGGGGACGCAGTTGGACGATCTCGGTCGCCAGCGCAACCCGCACCTGCTCGACTACAAGCTCGTCACCGCCGCAGACGCGCCCGCGATCGAGATCGCCTGGATCGAGACCGACACGCCGAACGCGGGCCCCAAGGGCTCGAAGGGCGTTGGCGAGCCGCCGTGCGTCCCCACCGCCGGCGCGATCGCGAACGCGATCGCCAAGGTGATCGGGGCCAGAGTGCGACAGCTGCCGATGACGCCAGAGCGGGTCTGGGAGGCACAAGGGTGACTGCTAGAGCGGGTGTCCGACTGAAGTCGGACACCTGGTCGGACACCGGATCCGGATTCGTGACCGCACGGTCGCTTGACGAGGCGCTGGCTGCGCTCGCCGACGGCGCGCGGCCGGTCGCGGGCGGCACCGACCTCGTCGTCGGAGCGCGCCAGGGCAAGGCACCGCTGCCGAACCGGCTCGTCGCGATCCATCGACTCGACGAGCTGCGTGGCATCGACGAGACGGACGGCGGGCTGGGACTCGGTGCCCTCGTCACCCACGCCGACCTCGTCGCGCACCTGCTCGTGCGGGAGCGGTACACCGCAATCGCGGACGCGGCGGCGATCGTGGGGTCACACGCGACCCGCGCGCAGGGGACGCTCGGAGGCAACCTGATGAACGCCTCACCCGCGATGGAGACCGGCGGCCCGCTCGCGTGCTTCGACGCGAAGGTAACGCTGAGGTCCGCGACGGTGGAGCGAACGGTTCCGGTCGCAGAGCTTTTCAGGGGCCCCGGGAAGACCGTCGCGCGCGACGACGAGCTCCTCGTCGCGGTCGAGATTCCCGCTCGGCCCGAGCGCACCGGCAGCGCGTACGTCCGGCTCGAGTACCGGCGCCAGATGGAGATCGCCGTCGTCGGCGCCACTGCGGTCGTCTCCCTCGAGGGTGACCGGATCGCGGACGCCCGCCTGGCGATCACCGCCCTCGCGCCCACGATCAGGCGCGTCGCGGACGCCGAGGCCGCGCTCGTCGAAACCACCGGAACCGACGACGATCTCACCCGCACCGCCAAAGCGGTCGCCGCCGCGTCGCTTCCGATCGGCGACGTGCGCGCCTCCGAGGGCTACCGACGCGCGATGGCCGAGGTGATCGCGCGTCGAGCGATCCGGATCGCGATCGGCCGGGCGAAGGGCGACGAGATCCCCGTCCCCGCGAGCGCCGCCGCATGAGGGTCGACACCACGCTCAGGGTGAACGGCGTCGCCTACCCGGTTTCACTTTCGCCTGGGACGACCCTCCTCGTCGCCGTCCGGGAGGCGATCGGCCTCACGGGCGCCAAAGAGGGGTGCGACGACTCGGAGTGCGGCGCCTGCATGATGCTGCTCGACGGGAAGCCCGTGAACAGCTGCTCCTACCTCGCGCTCCAGGCGGAAGGCAGCGAGGTCGTCACGGTCGAGGGTCTCGCGCGAAACGGCGAGCTGAGCGCGCTCCAGGCCGCGTTCCTCGACCACGGCGGCGTCCAGTGCGGCTTCTGCACGCCCGGGATGCTCGTCTCGGCGACCGCGCTCCTCGAGGCGAACCCCAGCCCGAGCGAGGACGAGGTGCGGATCGCGCTCTCGGGCAACCTCTGCCGCTGCACGGGCTACGACGGGATCGTGAAGGCGGTTCTCGCGGCCGCGCACGACATGGCCTGAACCGACGATAGAGATTTGGCCGCCTTGTTGCTATCTCTTTCGATAGAGAGGAGATAGCAACGTGAGGAAGACATCACTCTCCATCGATCGTGAGAAGGCCGACGCCGTCGCGGAGCTGCTCGGAACGAAGACGCTGACCGCGACCATCGACGCGGCTCTGTCGGAGGTCATCCAGCAAGAGCACACGCGATGGCTGATCGAGCGGATCAAGCGCGACGGAGGCATCGGCCCGAACGACGAGGAGCGCCGCCGGTTGCGCGAGCCTTGAGCTCGTACCTCGCGGACACGAGCGCCTGGCATCGCAGCAGTCGAGAGGGCGTCCTCGAGCGGTGGATCGATCTTCTGCTGAAGCGCCGGATCGCGATGTGCTCACCCGTCCGCTCGAGCTTCTCTCCTCAGCGCGTGGACGAGCCGACCATGCGTCCCTGAGGACGCGCTTCGCTTCGCTCGCGGAACTCCCACTCGACCGAGCCGCGTCACGTCGAGCCGATGAAGTGCAGGTGGCGCTCGCGGAGCGTTCTGAGCATCGCGGCCCGACAGCCGTCGACCTCTACATCGCGGCGATCGCTGAGCTCGGTGGAGCGACGCTCCTGCACGACGACAGGAGCTTCGACACGATCGCGCGCCTCACCGGGCAGCCAACCGAGTGGCTCGCCCCCTGCGGCTCGCTCGATTGAGGCTCAACCGACCGCGACAGGCTCGTGGCGATAGAACGGCACGTGCTCGGGCGCGAGCGCGGTCGCGCCGAGGATCAGGTCGGCTGCCTTCTCGGCGACCATCATCGTGGGCGCGTAGATGTTCCCGTTCGGGACGAAGGGGAACACGGAGGCGTCGACGACCCGCAGCCCGTCGAGCCCGTGGACACGCATCGTCTCGGGGTCGACAACCGCTCGCTCCCCTACGCCCATCGCGCAGGTGCAGGACGGGTGGAGAGCGGTCTCCGCATCGCGAGCGACCCACTCGAGGATCTCGTCGTCCGTCTCGACTCCTGGGCCGGGAGAGAGCTCGCCGCCGTCGAGCTCGGCGAACGCAGACTGTCCGAGGATCGACCGCGCGCAGCGGACCGCCTCGATCCACTCGCGACGATCCTGGTCGGTCGAGAGGTAGTCGAATCGCAGCGCCGGCTTCGCGCGCGGATCGGAGGACGTGATGCGCACCGAGCCACGCGCGTCGGAGTACATCGGCCCGACGTGCATCTGGTAGCCGTGCCCCGCCTCCGGCTGCGTGCCGTCGTAGCGGATCGCGAGCGGCAGGAAGTGGAACATGAGGTTGGGGTACGCGACCTCGTCGTTCGACCGGACGAACCCACCCGCCTCGAAGTGGTTCGACGCACCCGGCCCGCGTCGGAAGAAAAGCCACTGGAAGCCGATCCACGGCTTGCGGCGGTGCTGGAGCGCGGGTTGCATCGAGACGGGCTGCGTGCACGCGTGCTGGACGTACACCTCGAGGTGATCCTGGAGGTTCTCCCCCACGCCCGGGAGCGCGTGCCGCGGCTCGACGCCGACCGCCCTCAAGTGCTCGGGGTTGCCGACCCCGGAGAGCTGCAGGAGCTGCGGCGAAGCGATCGCGCCGCCGCAGAGGATCACCTCGCCGGCGCGGACGAGCTCGCGGCGGGAACCGCGTGTGACCTCGACGCCGGCGGCTCTCGTACCCTCCAGGACGACGCGTGTCACGAGCGTCCGCGACCGCACCTCGAGGTTCGGCCGATCGAGCACCGGATGCAGGTAGGCACGTGCCGCGGAGAGGCGGCGGCCCTGGCGGATGTTCCGGTCGAACTTCGAGAACCCCTCCTGGCGCTGACCGTTGACGTCGTCGGTGAGCTCGTAGCCCGCCTCCTGGACGGCAGCGAAGAAGGCGTCGAAGAGCGGCCCTTTCGCCGGCCCGCGCTCGAGCGCTAGTGGCCCAGAATGGCCGCGGTACGGGTCGTCGGGCGCGGCGGCGAGGCAGTCCTCCATCCGCTTGAAGTACGGGAGGCAGTGCGCGAAGCCCCACTGGTCGAGGCCTGGCTCAGCCGCCCACCGCTCGTAGTCGAGCGGGTTGCCGCGCTGGAAGATCATTCCGTTGATCGAGGACGAGCCGCCGAGCAACTTCCCGCGCGCGTGGTCGATCCGCCTCCCGCCCATGTGAGGCTCGGGCTCGGAGGCATACCGCCAGTCGTAGAACCGGTTCCCGATCGGGATCGAGAGCGCGGCGGGCATGTGGACGAAGACGTCCCACTTCCAGTCCGTCCGCCCGGCCTCCACCACGAGCACGCTCGTCGAGGAGTCGGCGGAGAGACGATTCGCGAGCGCGCAGCCGGCAGAGCCGCCGCCGACGATCACGACGTCGTAGGAGCTTCCCCGGGCCATCACGGGGCGTCGAACACCAGAGGGGGCAGACAACGCTTGTGTTGAAGTAACACAAGCGCTGTTCGACCGACGCTCACGCGCCTCCGATGCGGTCGCGCCGCCACGCCTCCGTGTCCGCGACGTCGTTGAACGTGAAGACGTGGAAGCCGGCCACCTTGCCGCCCGCGAGCGTCTTCTCGCCGAGCCCGTCGACGAGGTCGTCGGGACTGAACCCGCCCGGGCGGAGCAGGCGCCCCGCGAAGGTTCCGTTCTTGCGGAGGAAGCGGAGCGAGTCGTTGACGCCGATCTTGGCCGAGATGCGGATGAGCTTCGCACGGCCCACGATCCCGGGGATGCCGACGTAGATCGGGAGCCGCGTCCCGCGCTCCCAGACGTTCTCGATCCACCGCGCGGTGACGGCGGGGTCGAAGCACACCTGGCTCGCGATGTACGTCGCGTGGCGGGCCTTTTCGAACATCGCGGCGATCGTCGTCTCGTCGTCGATCAGCGGATGGCTCTCCGGATACCCGGTGATCCCGACGCTCTCGAACGGCGAGCCGAGCTCAGCGAGTGCCTCGAGCAGCCCGGTCGCTCCCTCGAACATCCCGTGCGGCTGCTCCGCATCGCCGGCGACGACGAAGACGTCCCGGACGCCGCCGGCGCTGAGCTCTTCGACGAGCTCGGTGAGATGTTCGCCGTCGCGCACGAGCCGCGCCGAGAGGTGAGGCACGACGCGGTACCCCTGCTTCGCGAGCCGGCCGACGAGCGCGAACGTCGGCACGAGACCCTTGGTCGGCGAGGCGGTGACGGTCACCGTCACGTCGCGAGGCACGTGTGCGAGCACCTGCTCCTCGATCCCGTCGAGCGGCAGCACCTCGTATCGCGACGCCCGCAGCAGGTCAGGCACGGAATCTCCTGGCGACGCCGCACCGGAGGCGCGTGTAACAGTCTGTTGCAAGCGCGCCATCAGACGTTGGAGTCCGGGAACGACGCTTTCTTGCGCTCGATCCATTCGCGGAGCGCCTCGTCGATGGCGTCGTCGATCGGGGGCGCCTCGTACTCGGCGAGCATCTGCTTCCAGATGGTGTTCGCCCGGCGGGCGGCGTCCTGGCTGCCCTCGCTCTCCCACTGCTCGTAGCTCGAGTTGTCGGCGGTCGGCGCCCGGTAGAAGGCCGTCTCGAAGTTCGCGAGCGTGTGCGCGTGCCCGAGGAAGTGGACGCCAGGGTCGTTCGAGAGGGACGCCTCGATCGCCTGGCCGTTGACGGAAAGGTCGACGCCGGGCGCGAACGCATGCCACATCCCGAGCTGATCGTTGTCGAGCACGAACTTCTCGTAGCCCATCGAGAGCCCGCCCTCGAGCCAGCCTGCCGCGTGGAGGACGAAGTTGACTCCGCCGAGCATGGTCGGCTGCATCGTGTTCGCCGACTCGTAGGCGGCCTGGGCGTCGGCAATCTTCGAGGCGGTGAGCGCTCCGCCCGAGCGGAAGGGCACTCCGAGGCGGCGCGCGAGGGCGGCCATGCAGTACAGGACGAGCGCCGGCTCCGGCGTGCCGAAGGTCGGGGCGCCGGATTGCATCGACATGGACGAGGCGAACGAGCCGAAGACGACCGGGGCGCCGGGTCGCACGAGCTGGACGTACGCGAGCCCCGCGAGCGACTCCGCGAGGGTCTGCGTGACCGCGCCGGCGACCGTCGAGGGGCTCATTGCCCCGGCGAGGATGAACGGCGTCATCATCACGGCCTGGTTCGCCTCCGCGTACGCGCGGGCAGCGCCCAGCATCGAGGCGTCCCAGACGAGCGGCGAGTTCGCGTTAATCAGGCTGATGACCGCCGTGTGCTCCTCGAGGAACTCGGCGCCGAAGACGATCCGGGCGAGCTCGACCGTGTCGCGCGCCCGGTCGGGGTGCGTGACCGAGCCCATGAACGGCTTGTCGGAGTAGCGGATGTGGGCGTAGACCATGTCGAGGTGCCGTTTGTTGACCGGCACGTCCACCGGCTCGCACACCGTCCCGCCCGAGTGGTGGAGCCACGGGGAGGCGCACGCGAGCTTCACGAAGTTCCGGAAGTCCTCGATCGTCCCGTAGCGGCGCCCGCCGTCGAGGTCGCGGACGAACGGGGAGCCATACGCGGGCGCGAAGATCGTGCGCTGCCCGCCGAAGACGACGTCGTTCGCGCGGTTCCGGGCGACCTGAGTGAACTCGCGCGGAGCCGTCGCCTGGATCGTGGAGCGGCAGAGGCCGCGCGGGAAGCGGACGCGCTCGCCGTCAACCGTCGCGCCGGCCTCGGAGAAGAGCTCGATCGCATCCGGCGCACCGTGGAACTCGATCCCGACCTCCTCGAGGATCCGGTCGGCGTTCTCCTCGAGCAGCGAAAGGCCCTCCTCGGAGAGCACCTCGACGGGTTTCAGCGAGCGCGTCAAGAAGGGGACGCGCTCGACGTGCGCATGGGCGCGCGCTGCCTGCCTGCCGGCGCGTCCGCCGGAGCGCCTGGTTCGTGTCTCGCTCATGCCCTGCTCCTCTCTTCGGTCTGCCGTCGTCGTCGCTGGCCGCGCGCGCCCGCCGCCGGGCGTCGCTCGGGCAAGGTCACCACCGCCTGGAGGCGCTCGTAGGGCGCAGTCTCGTGCGGGATCGCCATCGCGCCGACGAAGTGCTCCTGGAATCGCGGCTCGACCGCGGTCTCGACCTTCTCCACGGTGCGCACGACCTCCTCGATCTCGGCACGCGCGGCGCCGTTGAGGAGCGCGATCCTGGCGCCCGTGCCCGCAGCGTTTCCGGCGGAGGTGACACGCGCCGGGTCGCAGTCGGGCACGAGCCCGAGCACCAGCGCGTGGAGCGGGTCTATGTGCGTCCCGAACGCGCCCGCGAGCCTGATCTGCTCCACGCGGTCGATCCCGTAGCGCTCCATCAGCAGACGGCAGCCCGCGTAGAGGGCGCCCTTCGCGAGCTGGATCTGCCGCACGTCGTTCTGCGTCACGCGAAGCTCGGGCTCGCCCGCGTGGAGGACGTACGACCACGTCCTGCCGTCCTCGACGACCCGCGCGCTGCGTGCGGCGAGCGCGCCGTCGATCGTGCCGTCGCTCAAGATCACGCCGGCGAGATGCAGTTCCGCGATCACCTCGACGATCCCCGAGCCGCAGATGCCCGTCACGCGGGTCTCGGCGAACCCCGGCTCGTCCGACCACGCGTCGGTGCCGATGACGCGGACGCGCGGCTCGAGGGTGTCGCGGTCGATGCGCACCCGCTCGATCGCGCCCGGCGCGGCGCGCTGTCCCGCGGAGATCTGCGCGCCCTCGAATGCCGGCCCGGTCGGGCTCGACGCCGCGAGGAGCCGCTCGCGGTTCCCGAGCACGAGCTCCGCGTTCGTCCCGACGTCGACGAGCAGCGTCACCTCGTCGGCCAGGTGCGGCGCCTCGGAGAGAATCATGCCGGCCGTGTCGGCGCCGACATGGCCCGCGATGCAGGGCAGCACGTACGCGCGCGCCCCGCGGTTGACCGGCAGGCCGAGCTCCGACGCGGGGAGACGTATCGCCCGGTCGACCGTGAGCGCGAAGGGCGCGCCCCCGAGCTCCGTCGGGTCGAGACCCAGGAGGAGGTGGTGCATGACGGGATTGCCGACGAGCGTCACCTCGAGCACGTCGGTGCGCTCGACGCCCGCCTCCTTCGCTAGCTCGGCGGTCAGCTTCGCGAGGCAGCCGCGGACGGCGCGCGTCAGCTCCTTCTCCGAGCCGGGATTGAGCATCACATACGAGACGCGGCTCATCAGGTCTTCCCCGAAGCGGATCTGCGGGTTCATCTCGCCCGCCGAGGCCAGGACCTCCCCGCTCCGCAGGTCGCAGAGGTGACCCGCGACGGTGGTCGACCCGATGTCGAAGGCGATCCCGCACGCGGTGTCGTGGAACCCCGGCCAGACGGCCGTCACTGCCACGCCGTCGTGCACGGCGACCGTGACGCGCCAGTCACCAGTTCTCAGAGCACGCTGGAGATTCTGCAAGACGACGAGCTCGACCTCGAGGCCGGTGAGACCCCACTCGCGCTCGAGCGCGGCGACGAGGCGGGTCGCGTCGCTCGCCGGCGAGGCGAGGTCGGGCTCCTCCACCTCGACGTGGTGGAGCCGGACGACGGGATCGATCTCGATCGCGCGCGCGTCGGCCTCCTTCCGTACGACCTGCCGGTGTACCTGGCTCTCGGGCGGGACGTCGACGACGACGTCCGCGACCACCCGGGCCGTGCAGCCGAGCCGCCGGTGCGGCGCCAGCGGGTGCTCGGCCGCGTAGGCGTGCTCCGCCGCGCCGACGGGTGAGAGCGCCGCGTCGGTGCACGAGATCCCGTGCTTTGCGTGCTCGCCGACGCTCACCGTGACCTGGCAGCGGCCGCAGATCCCCCTGCCGCCGCAGACCGAGTCGAGGTCGACGCCGAGCCTTCGCGCTGCGTCGAGGACGGTCGTCCCCTGCTCGACCCGCGCGCGGCGGCCCGAGGGCGTGAAGACGACCAGCGACTGGCTCATCCGACTGCGCCTCTTCGCGCGGCCCGACCACCTCGGCGTCCCGCCTGGGCACTCGCTCCTCCGTCCCCGTTCCGCGCGATCCAGCTCGCGCAATGCGGGTCGTTGCCCATCATCACGTCGGCCGCCTTGATCGCCTGGAGCATCTCGCCGTGGAGGGGGCTCGTGATCGCAGACGTGAGCCCCGATGCGATCGCCATCGGCAGGAACGCGGCATTCAGCCCCGGCCGGTTCGGCAGCCCGAAGCTGACGTTGGAGGCGCCGCACGTCGTGTTGACACCGAGCTCGTCGTGCAGCCGGCGCACGAGGCTGAAGACCTGGCGTCCGGCCGTGCCCATGGCGCCGATCGGCATCACGAGCGGGTCGACGACGACGTCCTCCCGCGCGATCCCGTGATCCTCGGCGCGCGAGACGATCTTCCGCGCCACCTCGAACCGGACGTCGGGATCCTCGCTGATGCCTGTCTCGTCGTTCGAGATCGCGACGACCGCGGCACCGTGCCGCGCGACGAGCGGCAGGACGCGCTCCATCTGCTCGTCCTCCCCGGTCACGGAGTTGACGAGCGCCTTTCCCTGATAGACCGCGAGACCCGCCTCGAGCGCCTCGACGATCGAGGAGTCGATCGAGAGAGGCACGTCGACGATCGACTGCACGAGCTGCACCGTGTGCGCGAGGATCCCTGGCTCGTCCGCGAGCGGGATGCCCGCGTTCACGTCGAGCATCTGTGCGCCCGCCTCGACCTGAGCGATCGCGTCGGCGACGACCGTGTCGAAGTTCCCGGCCGCCATCTCCGCGGCGAGCGCCTTCCGTCCGGTCGGGTTGATGCGCTCGCCGATCACGACGAACGGCCGGTCGAACCCGATCACGACCTCCTTCGTCGGCGAGGAGAGGAGGGTCTCGGTCATTCCGCCTCCTTGCCGTTTCCCCGCACGAGCCGCTCGAGCGCCGCCTCGTCGTAGGCCGAGTCGAGCCGTCCGCGCTCCTCGTCGACCTCCGCCTGCAAGTCCTGGCCGCACGGCCGTGCCACGCGGCGCCACTCCTCGAGGTATGTGTCGGTGCCGATCAGCCCGGCGCGCATCGCAGCCGCGTCGATCGCCTCCTGAAAGCGCTCGGGCAGCTCGGCGGCAGCACGTTGCCGACCCTCCTTCGCAGTCACCTGGGCCGGGATCTCGCGCCACCAGATCACGGTCAGCTCAGGCATTCGCTCTCTTCACGAACCGCGTCAGCGAAGGCACGAGCTCGCCGTAGCCCGTCCGCCGCCGCTCGTACGCGAGGCCCAGGAAGGCGGCAGCGTCCCGGGCGCGCGCCTCGAGCGACTCGTCGTCTGTCTGCGCGAGGTACACGAGCCGCTTGTAGTTCCCGAAGACGAGCGGCAGGAGCTGCGGATGCGTGTCGAGCTTCAGCGCCCGGACGACCAGCGCGTCGAAGTGCCGCGCGAGGAAGTCGGTGAGGTAGAAGGTCGCGGGCTCGTCCTCCTGCATCGCGTCCCAGGCGTCGTTGCCCGCCAGGAAGCCGTAGCAGTGGGCGCCGGGAAGCCGCTCGACGCCGTGGCGCTCGAGCACCGGGTCGAGCGCGCCTGCAGTGCCGCAGTCGGCGTAGGCGACGAAGACGCGGTCGTAGCGCCCCTCGAGCTCGGTCAGCTTCGCGTCGACGGCCGCGGGGATGCGCTGCGGCGTCGAGTGGAGCTTCGCCGGGAGACAGCGGACGTCGACATGCGACCAGCCGTTCAGGTCACGGACGGCGAGTACCTCGCGGGCAATCGCCCCGCAGGCAAGGATCAGGACTCGAGCCCCGGCCGAGCCGAACTCGACCTCGTCCTCGAGCAGCGCTGTCACGCTGCGGGGACGGCCGCCCGGCGCGCGAGCACGAGCGCCTGCGCGGTCTCGGCAGCGATCGCGGCGTCGCGACAGTATGCGTCGGCGCCGACCGCCTTGCCGAAGTCCTCGTTCAGCGGCGCGCCCCCCACGAGGACGATGTAGTCGTCGCGGATCCCCTTCTCGATCATCGTGTCGACGACGACCTTCATGTACGGCATCGTCGTTGTCAGCAGCGCCGACATGCCCAGAATCTGCGGCTTGTGCTCCTCGAGCGCGGCGAGGTAGTTCTCGACGGGGTTGTTGATCCCGATGTCGATCACCTCGAAGCCGGCGCCCTCGAGCATCATCGCGACGAGGTTCTTGCCGATGTCGTGGATGTCACCCTTGACGGTGCCGATCACGACCTTGCCCAGACGATCCGTGTCGGACTCGCTCAGAAGCGGTCGCAGCACCTCCATGCCCGACTTCATCGCGTTCGCCGCAAGGAGCACCTCGGGAACGAAGAGGATGCCGTCACGGAAGTCGATTCCGACGATGCGCATCCCCTCGACGAGCGCCTCGGCGAGTGTCTTGTCGGCCGACCAGCCGCGCTCGAGCAGGATGTTCGTGCCCTCCACGATCTCGTCCGCGAGCCCGTCGTAGAGGTCGTCGTGCATCTGCTTGACGAGATCCTCATCGGAGAGTGCCTTGAGGTCGATGTCTTCGTCGCTCACGCGACACCTCGCTTTCGCTCGTCGTGGCCGAGACGGGCAGACAGCGCGTCGGCCTCGGTGACCAGGCGGCGCCCCAAACGGTGGAGCAGCCGCGGTTGCAGCCGGACAGTCGGGCCCGAGACGCTCAAGGCGGCGATGACGCGACCGGAGCCGTCGCGCACGGGCGCCGCGACGGCCCAGAGGCCTGGCTCGAGCTCGTCGACGGTCGTCGCGTAGCCCCGCGCGCGGATCCCGGCCAGACCGAGCTGCGCCTCGTCCAGCGCGGTCGAAGGTGCGAGCCGCTCGTACGGCTCCTCCGGGAGCGGCAGAGCGCCCCAGGCGAAGAAGACCTTGCCGAGCGCAGAGCCATGAGCTGGGACGAGCCTCCCAATCCAGTTCGTCGAGCCGAGAAAGTGCCGGCTGTCGCGCTGGTCGAGCAGCTCGACGCTCGACGGAGCCGGCGTCCCGAGGTTGACCGTCTCGCCGGTCTCACTCGCCAGCCGGTCGAGAACCGGGGCTGCGAGGTCGACGAGCTCCGCCTCGCCCGTCTCGCGACGGGCGTAGCGTGTCAGCACCGCGCCCGGGCGTAGCTGGCCGCCGAGCGGCTCGCGCTGGACGAGACCCTGTCGCTCGAGCGCCCCGACGAGCCTCGACGTCGTGCTCTTCGGAAGCCCTGTCCGCGTCGAGAGTTCCCCGACCGTCGGCGGTGCGTCCGTCTCGAGGACGTGGACGAGCAGGAACGCGGCCCGATCGATCGACTGCGTGCCGGTCTGGGTCGGTGTGATCGCCTGCGTGCCCATGACATGGAACGACCGTTCCACCATGTGATTCTACGTCACGAGGCCGGTCGCCGTCAACGGACGCGCGGCCCGTTTCGCGGCTCGGCGCGCCATGGAGCATCGTGCGTTGCCCTTGGCACACGTGTGAGCTCGACATCGCGACTGGCCGTTCCCGCGTCGACGACCGGCTCCGAGTGCGCCGCTCGCGGTGTGCATCGACGGCGACGAGGTCGTCGTTACGCTTGACCACGCATGACACGCGACTGCGACGTGGTCGTCGTCGGCGGCGGAATCGCGGGGCTTGCCGCCGCGTGGCGCCTTCGCGACCGCGACGTGGTCGTCCTCGAGGCGAGCGACAGGCTCGGGGGCCGCATCCGCTCGGAGCGCCGCGGCGCGTACTGGCTCAACTTCGGTGCGCACGTCTTCGCGGGGCCGGGCAGCGCCTCGTACCGCTTGATCGAGGAGGTCGGCGTCGAGACCCGACCGGTTCCCGGCCGGCTCGCGGCCGTCTCGCTCAACGGCAAGCTCGTCTCGAGCGGCCCCGTCGAGCTCTTCCCCTTCCGCCTGCCGTTGGGTCTCGCCGATCGGCTGGCGCTCGTCCGGGCGGGCATCCGGTTGCGCCTTGCGGTGCGGCGCTACGCCGCGGTCGCTCGTGCACGGCCCGGCGAGTCGGCGGCCGAGCGGCAACAGCGGATGCTCGAGTTCATGGACGACCGGTCGTTCTCGGAGTTCATGGGCCGGCTGCCGCCGGACGTGGACGCGCTCCTTCGCTGCACGCTTACGCGGTCTTCGGGCGAGCCCGAGACGCTCGCCGCCGGCTACGGGGTCGGCTACTTCCATCTCGTGTGGAACCGCGACGAGGGCCTTTCGACGAACATCGTCGGCGGCTCGTCGACGCTCACCGAGGGAATCGCGGCCGAGCTCGGCGACCGCGCGCAAACCAACGCACGCGTCGAGCGGGTGACGCCCGTCGACGGCGGCGTCGTCGTCGAGTCCACCGCGGGAGAGCTTCGCGCTCGCGCAGCGATCGTGGCCACGCCCGCCTACGCCGCGCACGCGATCGTCGACGGCCTTCCCGAGGAGACGAGGAGCGCCCTCGCGGCGATTCCATACGGTCCGTACGTCCTCGGCGGCTTCCTCACCTACGAGACGAGACCCGCGCCGTGGGACGACATCTATGCCCTGGCAACGCCGAAGCGCGCGTTCGGAATCGTCTTCAACACGGGAAATGCGCTGCGGGTCGACGGCCGGCGAGAGCCGGGCGGCTCGATCACGGTCTCGGCCGCGGCCGACGCGGCACGGAAGCTCGCGAGCCTCTCCGACGACGAGGTCACGGAGCGCTTTCGGGCAGACCTGGTCGATCTCTTCCCGGCGCTGGACGGCGCGATCGCCGAGACGAAGATCGTCCGCTGGGAGCGTGGCCTCCCGCATCCGACGGTCGGCCGGTCGAAGCTCCAGCCCGCCCTGACACGCAATCTCTCGCCGATCTTCCTGGCGGGCGACTATCTCGGCTCGTGGTACACGGAGACCGCCGCGCAGACCGCCGAGCTCGCGGCGACACGCGCCCGCGCGCTCCTCGACTGACCGCGCGGCCGCCCTCAGCCGGAGCGCAACATCAGCGGCAACGCGAGACAACGCTTGTGTTGAAGTAACACAAGCGTTGTCAGCCCGCCGGCGGCTCCCGGTTGCGGTCGGGGAGTGCTTCGGCGAGCAGCACGGCGACATCGGCGACGCGGAGGTCGGAGCCGGTCTGCTTGACGCCGTCGTCGAGCATCAGCGTGCAGAAGGGGCAGGCGACGGCGAGGGTCGAGGCGCCGGTCGCGGTCGCCTCGCGGGCTCGCTCCTCGTTGATCGCGCGGCCACGCTCCTCCATCCACATGTGCGCGCCGCCCGCGCCGCAGCAGAACGTCCGCTTGCCGCTCCTGGCCATCTCGAGCGGCCGGCCGATCCGCTCGATCAGCTCGCGAGGGGCGCTGAGTACGTCGTTGTGCCGTGCGAGGTAGCAGGAGTCGTGGTAGGTGATCGCCTCCTCGCCGGCGAGCGGCTCGAGCCTGCCGTCGCGGACGAGCTCCGCGAGCAGCTCCGTGTGATGGACGACCTCGTACGAGCCGCCGAAGTCGCCGTACTCCGTTCCGAGCGAGTTGAAGCAGTGGGGGCAGCTCGTGACGATCTTCGTCACCTGCGCCTCGGCGAGCGTCTCGACGTTCTGCCGCGCCTGCGCCTGGAAGGTGTACTCGTCGCCCATTCGGCGGGCCGGATCGCCGGTGCAGCCCTCGCGCGGGCCGAGGATCGCGACGTCGAGCCCCGCCGCGAGGAGCAGCGTCGCCGTGGCGCGCGCCGTCGAGCGGGCGCGCTCGTCGTACGAGGCCGCGCACCCGACCCAGTAGAGGAACTCGGGCGCAGGGTCGCCCGGCTCGAGCACGCGGACGTCGAGCCCGTCGGCCCAGGACGCGCGCTCGGACTGCGCCTTGCCCCAGGGGTTCGAGGCTCGGCCGACGTCTCGGAGCATCGACGCGGCCTCGGTCGGGAAGCGTGACTCGACCATCACGAGATGACGCCGGAGATCGACGATGTGGTCGACGTGCTCGATCGAGACCGGGCATTCGTGCACGCAGGCGCCGCAGGTGACGCAGTCCCAGACAACCTCGTCCGTCACCGCGCCCGGCACGAGCGGCGACGCTTCCGCGCCCGCGAGCACCGCCGGGCCCTCGGCCACGAGCCGGTCACGCAGATTCATGATCAGGAGCTTCGGCGAGAGATCCTTGCCGGTCGTCCAGGCGGGGCAGACGTCCTGGCAACGGCCACACTCGGTGCACGAGACGGTGTCGAGCATCTGCTTCCAGGTCATGTCCGTGAGCGTCCCCGACCCGAAGCGCAGCGCGGACTCGTCCTCGAGCTCGAAGTCGAGCGGCTCGAGCCGGCCGCGCGGCTTCGTCCGGCCGAACCAGACGTTGAGACCGGCCGTCGCGATGTGGAGATGCTTCGAGTGCGGCAAGTACGCGAGGAACCCGAGGATGGTCAGGACGTGAGCCCACACGAAGATCCGCTCGCGCGCCTCGAGCCACGGGCCGTCGTCCATCACCGACGCCACGGCGTTCGAGACGGGTGACCAGTCGGCCGGCCACTCCGCGATCCCGAGCGCGATCCGGGAGGCGTGCCAGCCGACGAGCGTGGTCACGATCAACGCGATCAGCCCGAGGATCAGGTCGGCCTCGCCGAGATGGCTCCCCTCGAAGCGGGCAGGGCGCTGCACCTTGCGGATGAGAAACGCCGAGAGGACACCGACCGCGACCAGCACGCAGAAGACATCGACGAGCAGGAAGAACCAGCCCTGGTGCCCGAGCCAGGGGATCGCCCAGTCGCGGTCGACGGCCCCGACGAACGCCATCACGATCGTCGGCGCGAGGACGACGAAGCCCCAGAAGATGAACGCGTGGACGAGGCCCGGCACGAGGCGCTGGAAGAGCTTTCGCTGCCCTGCGACGATGACGGCCTCGTTCTTCACCCGCCGCCCGACGTCGCCGGTGCGCCCGGCCGGCTTGCCGAGCCGGATCAGGTGGTAGAGGAAGAGCGCGCGCCTGGCGAAGAGACGGCCGGCGACTGCCATTGCGAGGCCGAGCGCCGCGGCTGAGAGGACGGTGGTCACAAGAGCAGGTGTCCGACTGAAGTCGGACACCGATTGCCGCCCCCGTGTACGACTTGAGTCGGACACGCGCGCTTCGTCACGCCCGCGCCGCCCGGATCGCCGCCGAGAGCGCAGGCACGACGTCGTGGAGGTCGCCGATCACGGCGTAGTCGGCCGTCGAGAGGATCGGGGCCTCGGGGTCGGTGTTGATCGCGAGGATCCGCTTCGCGCCCTTGCAGCCGGCCATGTGCTGCGTCGCCCCTGAGATCCCGCAGGCGATGTAGAGGTCGGGCGCGATCTTCGTCCCGGTCTGGCCGACCTGGTCGGTGTGCGGTCGCCACCCGGCCATCGTCACCGCGCGCGAGCAGCCGACCGCCCCGCCAAGCAGCCCTGCGAGCTCCTCGACGCCTGCGAACCCATCGGGCGAGCCCGCGCCGCGACCGGCGGAGACTACGACCTTCGCGTCGCCGAGCGAGATCCCGCCGCTCGTGTCGCCGACCCGCTCGACGACACGCAGCGCCCTCGCTGCATCGGAGAGCTGCGGCGCGAACGTCTCAACGACGGGCGCTGTGTCGCCCGTCCGCTCGATCGCGACGGCGTGCGGCTGGACGGTGAGCAGCACCGGCGAGCCCTCGACGCGGGCGTCCTCCAGCAGGCTTCCACCCCAGCGAACGCGCCTCACTTCGGCACCGCCGTCGGCAAGCCGTCCAGCGACGCAGTTCGCAGCGAGAGGCTGCCCTGCGAGCGCCGCCACGTGAGCGAGGACTTCGTTGCCGCGCTCCGTTCCCGGACCGACGATCGCGGTGACGCCGAGTCGCCCGGCAAGCTCGCCGATCGCCTCGGCGATCGCGAGCGGCGCGTGACTCGCGAACACTTCGTCCTCTGCGACATGGACCTCGGCCGCTCCATGACCCTCGAGCGCGGAGACCGGCGCTTGTGACTGATCGTTACAAGCGATGATCGCCCGCAGCGCTTGGTCGCCCCCGGCGGATCCGGTGAGCGACCGCGCCAGGGTGAGCGCCTGCAGCGACGGCTCGTCGACGACGCCCTCCGCGTGCTCGAGGTAGACGAGGACGCTCACTGGAGCACTCCGATCGTTCGCAGCACCTCGACGACGCGAGGCGCGGCGTCGGCTCCGTGGCCGAGCACCTCCGCCTGCTTGCGCTCGCCCTCGGGCACGACGAGCCGTTGCCGCGCGAGCCGCGCCTCGCCTCGTGCGGGCGAGCTCGAGGCGACGGGCTTGCGCTGCGCGCGCATCCGACCCGGCACCGACGGGAAGCGCGGCAGGTTGAGCCCCTCTTTGACCGTCACGACCGCCGGCAACGGCAGGACGTAGACGTCGCGGCCGCCACCGGCCTCCTGCTCGCAGCGGACCGAGCCATTGTCGACCGAGAGGCCCTTGAGCCCGGTCGCGACCGGCCGGCCGAGCGCGTGGGCGACCCGGATCGCGACCTGGTAGTTGCCGGTGTCCGCCGACTCGTTACCGTGGACGACGAGGTCGAACGGCCCGCCTTCCGCCTCGTCGGCGCGGATCGCCTCGACGATCGCCTCGGCGGTCGCCTGCGGGTCCCACTCCTCGCCGTCGGAGACGAGGTGGATCGCGCGGTCGCCGCCGACGGCGAGCGCGTCGCGGAGCTGCTCCTCGGCCTCGGCAGGCCCGAGCGTGAGGACGACCACCTCGCCGCCCTCCGCCTCGACGAGCCGCACTGCCTCCTCCACCCCGCACTCCTCGTGGGGGGAGATCGTGAACCCGAGGTGGCGCGTCTCGATCGCCTGCTCATCGGGTGTCAGCACCATCCGCCCGCCGGTCAAAGGCACCCGCTTCACGCAGACGAGGATCTTCACGCGCGGATCCTCGCGTTCTCGGGGTCGAAGATCGCCCGCGAGCCGACGACGTCGACCGTCACGGGCAAACGCTCGGTCATGTACTCGACCGCGAGCTCGCCCGACCCCTCGACGGCGTGCTCCGTTGGGAGATAGGCGAGCAGGACGTACTTCCCGAGCGACGGGGCGGCGCCCGCGCTCGTCACGTACGAGCGGCGACCCTTCCCGTCGGTAAGCGGCGTCCCATCCCGCAACGTGATCGGCTCGCGGCCTAGCGGATACCGCTCTCCCGATGGTGTCGCGTGATCGTCGATCGTCAGCGTGCACAGCGTCGCGACCTGCTCCTCCTCGCGGTGGCGCAGGTGTGCCTCCTTGCCGACGAAGTCCTGCTCCTTGACCTTCGGCCGCTGCATGCCGGCCTCGACAACCGTGTACTCGCTCTCGAGCTCGGCACCGTAGGCCCGGTAGCACTTCTCGAGCCTGCCGGTCGTGCCGTAGACGCCGATCCCGCACGCCGCGAGCGAGTGCGGCTCGCCCGCCTCCCAGAGCGTGTCCCAGAGCCGCGCACCCTGCTCCATCGGCACGTAGAGCTCCCAGCCGAGGTCGCCGACGTACGAGATCCGAGAAGCGAGCACCTGCTGCGAGCCGACGTCGATCGTTCGGCAGGTGCCGAACGCGAAGCCGTCGTTCGTGACGTCGTGGGTGGTAACGCTCGCGAGGATGTCGCGCGCGCGCGGCCCCCAGAGCCCGATCGTCGTCCATGCGGTCGACACGTCCGTGAGCACCGCCGAGCCGTCGTCTGGCAGCCGGTCGAGGAAGAGCTTGCGGTCGGCCATCCCGTGCGCGCCGCCCGTCACGATCCGGAACGACTCGTCGTCGAGCCGCATGATCGTCAGGTCCGACTTGAAGCCGCCGCCCAGACCCAGCACCGGCGTGTAGACGACGCGGCCGACGGGCACGTCCATCTGCGCGAGCACGGCGCCCTGCAGCGCCTCGAGCGCACCGGGACCCCGCACGTCGAAGATCGCGAACGCGGAAAGATCGAAGAGACCCGCATGCTCGCGCATCGCGAGGTGCTCGGCGTTGACGATGGGCGACCACCAGCGCGAATCCCACTCGGTGTCGCGCGGCTCCACCCCGTACTGCTCGACGAGCGGTGCGTTCGCTTCGTACCACTGTGGCCGCTCCCATCCCGCGGCCTCGTAGAAGACCGCGCCGAGCGCTTTCTCACGCTCGTACATCGGCGAGAGCCGGAGGTTCCGGTCGGAGGCCCACTGCTCGGCCGGATGGACGATCCCGTAGAACTTGGGAAAGGCTTCCCCGGTGCGCGCCTTGATGTGCGCGCGGGTCTGCTGGTGCGGGTAGAAGCGGCTGATGTCGGACGAGTGCAGGTCGATCTCCGACTCGCCCTCGACCATCCACTCGGCCACGGATTTCCCGACCCCTGGCCCCTCCTTCACCCACACCGCTGCGGCAGACCAGAGCCCGCGCACCTCGGGTGTCTCGCCGAGAATCGGCATCCCGTCCGG
>Ga0183260_10000905_pt1 | contig 25216 bp, 20 predicted proteins | sample AntDrymUQ4972206_2_FD_129768 | JGI IMG/M metagenome (GOLD analysis project Ga0183260, IMG submission 129768) | Polar desert sand microbial communities from Dry Valleys, Antarctica - metaG UQ497 (22.06) (version 2) (version 2) | ecosystem: Environmental > Terrestrial > Soil > Desert | place... | reverse complement strand
CTTCTCTGTCTCGTAGTTCCGGCAGTTTTCGCGTTCCCGGCAGCGGCAAGCGCGGGCGAGCTCAAGCTCAGCATCAAAGATGGCCTCGTCACGCTGATTGCGCAGGACGTGCCCCTGTCGATGGTCATGGCCGAATGGGCGAAAGTCGGCCAGACACGCGTGGTGAACGGCGAGAAGGTCCTCACGCCGGTCACGCTCCAGCTCTTCGATGTTCCTGAGCGCCGCGCGCTCGACATCATCCTGCGGAGCGCGAGCGGATACATGCTGGCCGAACGGCCCACGCCTGTTGCCAACGCGTCGGTGTTCGATCGCATCCTGATCCTGCCGACCAGCCGTCCACCCGCGAACAGCCCGGTGAACACCGCGCCGGCGGCATTCAACCCGCGTCCCAGCCAGGTTGTGCCGATGCAGGACATGGAAGAACCACTCGTCAACCAGCCCCCGCCCGGGCCTGCGCCGATGCCGCCGGGTAACGTGCCGAACATGCAGCCGCAGACGCAGCCCGGTCAACCAGGGGGCCCACTTACCGCTCCGCGCCCGGGACCACTGCCGCAACCGCAGCAGCCGGTGCCGTTTGGGGCGCCACCGAAGCCGCCAGGTGGCGGCGGCGGCGGCGGCGGCGCGCAAGGCTAAACACTTCTTCGCATCTACGGGCCTCGGCGGCGTCGGCACACCGAAGCCTGTAGAATCAGCCGATGTCAGCCAGTTCGCCCGTGGTCCGCGACGGTGAGTACGCCGCGCGCGGCGACTACCATCGTCAGCCGGATCCGGACTGGGACTATTACCCCACCTACATTGCGAAGCTGAAGTCGGTGCGGGCGTGGCTCGATGCCCTGCCGCCCCAGGCACGGGTGCTCGATGCCGGCTGTGGCGAGGGCATCCTCGTCGAGGAGTACGCCGGACGGCTGGCAATCCAGGGGATCGATGCCTCGTACTCATCGGCGCGCGTGCGCCGCGGCTCACTCACCGCGCTCCCCTACCCGGACGGCTCCTTCGATCGAGGGTTGTGTCTCGACGTACTCGAGCACCTGACCTTCGAAGACCAGCCTAAAGCGCTGGCAGAACTCCATCGGGTGTTGGTGCCTGGCGGTGAACTGCTGGTTTCGGTGCCGAACCTCGCGCACCTGCAGTCGCGCGTCCAGTTCCTGTTGCGCGGCCGGCTGATTCGCACTGCGTCCGAGCTGAAGCACCCGGGCGACCGTCCAGCGGACGACTACATCGCTCTCGCGCGCCGAGCGGGGTTTGTACTGACCCGGCGCCGTGGCATCTTCCCGACGATCCCGGTCGTCACACGGCTGATCCGGAAACATCCGCGCGCGTTGATGCCGCTGCATCGCGCCCTCACCCGCCTGCTGCCGGTGCCGGGGTGGTGCTTTCTCAATCTCCTGACCCTCCGCAAGCCTTGATCGATCGCGTTCTGTCGTTGCCGGAACGCCGCGCCGCCACGATCATCGTGAGCATCGGGGTGCTGTTCGCGTTCGCCTATGGTGCGAGCCTGGTGCTGCGGCCCAAGGTGGGCGGGCGGATTGTCATCGGCGACGCACTCCACCACTACGTCCAGCTTCGCTCCGCCATCTTCGATGGGGACCTGCACTTCCGGAATGACTACGTCCGGCTCTATGGACTGCAGGGTGGCGAGCCGGGGACGGGTTGGGTCTACGAAGACACGCCAACCGGACACGTCCGCAACCTGATGCCGGTCGGGCCGGCGATTCTCTGGCTGCCTCTCTTTCTCGTCGCTACCTCCGGCGCCTGGTTGCTCAACCTGGCCGGGGCTCAGATACCGCTCGATGGATATGGCCGGCTGTTCCAGGCGACCGCGGGCTTCAGTGGCATCGCGGCAGCGACGTTCGGCGTCTGGATCTCGTGGCGCGCGTGCAGACTGCTCTACCCGCCGCGTGCCTCCGCCTGGGCGACGTTGGTGCTGTGGTTGGCGTCGAGCGCGATCTACTACTCGCTGATCTCGCCCACCTACTCGCACGCCGCGTCGCTCCTGGCAACGAGCGGCTTCTGGTACGCATGGATCCGGTCAAGTGCAGCGGCGCCGACGCGACGGTACGGGATCCTCGGCGGCCTGGCGGGGATCGCTGCACTCATGCGCTGGCAGGACGCGATCCTGCTCGTGCCCGTTGCGTTCGATCTGCTCGTCAATGTGCGTGCGACGCGATTTTCGTTCGCACGGGCCGTGTCCCTCGGTTTACTTTCCCTTGTCGCTGCGACGGTTGCATTCGTGCCGCAGATGATCGTGTGGATGGCGGTGTACGGGCAGCCCCTGGCCATGCCGCAGGGCGGCGGGTTCATGCGGTGGACTGAGCCGGCGCTCTGGAGCGTCCTTTTCTCAGACTGGCACGGACTCCTGACCTGGACGCCAGTGGTTGCCGTCGCGCTCCTCGGGTTGGTTCCGCTGGCGCGGAAGCATGGCGCACTCGCGGCCGCGATGATCCTGTTCCTCGCGCTGTCGTGGTACGTGAATGCGGCGGTCGCTGACTGGTGGGCCGGGGAAGCGTTCGGTTCGCGCCGATTCATCAGCTGCTTCCCGGTCCTCGCCGTCGCGCTCGCCGCGGGTATCGACTGGTGGACTCCGTCGCTGCGGAAGCTGGCGGTCGTTGCATCGGTCATTGTGGTCCACACCGGCCTGCTTCTCGTGCAGTACCAGGCGTTCATGCATGGTCTTCGTGACCTGGCTCCGTACCCGCGCGGTGCCTACAACCTCTGGCTCGCCCGCTTCGTCGTGCCCGTCGACTTGCTCCGAGAGTGGCTGGGCCGATGAGCAAGCTCCGTGAGCTCTCAAAAGGGCTCGCCATCTACGGATCCGGTGACGTCGCCGTCCAGATCCTCAACTTTCTCCTGCTCCCGCTCTACGTGATCTATCTGAACAAGGAGGATTACGGTGTCATCGCGCTCCTCGCCGCGGTCGAAGCGCCGGCAAAGCTTTTCTTCCGCTGGGGTGTCGATGGCGCCTTCATGCGCTACTGGTATGACTGCGAAGACGAACCGGCGAGGCAGCGATTAGCGAGCACGCTCTTTTTCTTCCTGCTGGCGGTGAATGGGATCCTGCTGATCGCTTCGCTCGCCGCGGCCCCGTCTCTTTCAGAACGGCTGCTCGAACGACCCGGCTACACGCTGGCGCTGCAGCTCGTCCTCCTCAACACCTTCGCGATCGGCTTCACGTTCATCCCCTTCCATGTTCTGCGCATGCAGAACCGAGCCGCCCAGTTCAGCGCCCTGACCCTCGCCCGATCGGTTTCCACGCTGCTGCTCCGGCTCGCCTTGATTGTCGGCCTCGGGTACGGCGTGATGGGGATCGTTCTCGCCGACGTCATTGTCACCGCGGTCCTGATGCTGGCGCTGGTCCGATGGTTCGCGCCGTTGATCCGCCCGGTTTTCTCGACCGAGACGTTGCGCGCTTCGCTCCGGTTCGGACTGCCCCGCGTGCCGCACGGATTCGCACTTCAGGTCATGAGCGTCGCGGACCGCGTCATCCTGCAGAAGTTCACGTCGCTGGAGGTCGTCGGTGTCTACTCGATGGGCGTCAGCTTCGGCCTGGTGCCGAAGATCGCGCTCGGTGCGTTCGAATCAGCGTGGGCGCCGTTCTACTATGCGACCGCGCGCGAACCGGATGCGAAGCGGGTGTTCACGACGGTCACGACGTACGGCATCACCATCCTCGCGTTGATGACGGCGGGGCTCTCGGCGATTGCGCCCGACCTGCTTCACGTCATGACGGGCGGACGGTTTGTCGAGGCCGCGCCGGTTGTCACCTGGACCTCGATCGGTGTTTTCTTCTATGGCGTGTACCTGTTGACATCGATCGGGCTCAACATCACGACCAACACGAAGTACTACCCGGTATCGACCGCGATCGGTGCCGGCGTCAACGTCGGCTTGAATTTCATCCTCATACCGTCATACGGGATGCTTGGAGCCGCATGGGCAAACGGGGCCTCCTACGCCGTCCAGGCGGCGATTGCCTGCCATTTCTCTCAGCGCTTCTATCCGATCGCATACGAAAAAGCGCGGATCGGGTGGGCTGTCGCGGCCGCGGTGCTGGCGTATGTCGTCGCTGCCCTTCTGCCGACATTGCCCCCGCTCCCCTCGCTCATCGTGCGCGGCACGACGGTCGTTGCGGTGATGGGAGGCGTGCTCTGGATGGCGGGCTTCTTCAACACCGACGAACTCCGCTGGCTCAACGGGCTGCGAGAGCTCCGCCGGCGCAAGCCGGTGACGCGCGCGGCGGATGCGACCGAGATGGCCGGAGAGATTGTGTCGGTGGACGTGCCCGATGACCTGATCGCCCCCGGCGACAAGGAGCCGAGGCGCTGATGCGCACCCCCTCCCCGACGGTGCTCGCGCTCGTCATCATCGCGTCTATCGCCTTCGCACTTCGGGTCTTCGGGCTCCAGTACGGTCTGCCGGCCGTCTACAACCCCGATGAAGTCGCGATCATGGCGCGCGCACTGAGCTTTGCGAAGGGGACGTTGAACCCGCACAACTTCCTCTATCCAACGCTGTACTTCTACCTCCTGTTCGGATGGGTGGGCGTCTACCTTGGAGCGGTGTGGCTTGCGGGCGGAGTGTCCACGGTGGCTGAACTCCAGGCGCTGTACTTCACCAATCCATCCGGGATTTACACCGCGGGACGGCTGCTCGGCGCCGTCGGTGGAACGGCTTCGGTGGTCGCGGTCTACCACCTCGGTCACCGGCTGTATGACCGGCGTGTCGGAGTTGTGGCGGCCCTCTTCCTCGCCGTCGCCCCGCTGGCGGTGCGCGACTCGCACTATGTGAAGCACGACATCCCGGCGACCCTCGCCGTCGTCGTCGCGCTGATCGCGATTGTGCGCATCTGGCCGCGGACGCCGGACGCCGGACGCCTGCGTAACGACGTCATCGTGGCCGGTGCCGCCTGCGGCACCGCCTTTTCAACGCATTACTACTGCATCTTCCTGGCACTGCCGCTGTTCTGGGCGATCGTCCAGCGCTGGCGCGCCGACGGCTGGCACGTGGTGTTCCGGCACGCGGTCAGCGCCGGGATCATTTCGGCGGCGGTGTTCTTCGCGCTTTCTCCGTTCCTGCTCGTCGAGCCGATGGTCGCGTGGCGGGACATCACCGCCAACCGCGAGATCGTCGTCGATCGAGCGCTGGAGACCGGTGCCTTCGTTCCGGCGCGGCGCTACGCCGAGATGCTCTGGACGGATTCGATGGGCCGAGCGGTTATCGCTCTCGCGCTGGTTGGCGCCGTGTGGATGGCCGCGACTGCCCCGGCGCGGGCAATCCTGCTCGCACTGTTTCCTGTCGGCTTCCTCGCGTTCATCACCAATACCGCGCCGGCGAGCCGATATTTGAACCCTGCGCTCCCGTTCGTCGCCATCTATGCGGCCTGGGCCCTGGCACGTCTCGGCGAGCGATTCCATGCTCCAGGACCGGCCCTCTGGGTCGTGGCGGGGGCCATTGCTGCTTCCCCGTTCACGGCCAGTCTGAGGACCGGTGCGTTTTTCCGGACTGATGACACCCGCACCCTCGCGCGCCGGTATATCGAAACCAACCTGCCTGCCGGTACAACGGTCCTGATCCAACCGTATTCGGTTCCCCTGACACCCTCCAAAGAAGGCCTGGTGGAAGCACTGACGCGGAACCTTGGCGGGACGGCGCAGGCGTCGACAAAGTTCCGGATACAACTCGGATTGGAGCCATACCCATCGCCGAGCTACCGCCTGATCTGGCTCGGCCGTGGTGGGCTGGACGCTGAGAAAAGCTACGTGGATCCAGCACAGCTCAGCGGTGCAGCGGGCATTGCGGCGCTGAAACGGCTGGGGGTGACGTACATTGTTCTGAAGCGGTACAATGCGGTGGATCCTGAGCTGAGGCCTCTACTGGCCGAGCTGTCTCGGCGCGGGCGGCTGGTTGCTGAGTTCACCCCGTTTCGCGCAGGTTTGTCCCCAGCCGAATTGGCGCAGGTCGAACCTTTCCTTCACAACACCGATACGCGGATCGACGACGCGCTCGAGCGTCCCGGTCCACCGCTGGAGATCTGGCAGCTTGATGGCCCTGACTCGTAGATTGCGCGATTCGATCGCGACGCGCGCTCGCGCCATTCCTCTCGCGAGGCATGCCTGGGCGCGATATCGCCGCCGCAAATACGAACGTCGGATCGAGCGGTTCGTCACCGAGAAGAGCGGTCGTGCCGATCGCCTGCCGGCCGGCGCCGTCTACGAAGCCACCATGCGGTGCAATCTGCACTGCGAGTTCTGCTACGTCGGTGACTTCCTCAACATCGAGGGAGAGTGGCGGACGGAGATGGACCTCGACGCACTGCGAAAGGCTTTCCCACAGCAGGATGACTTCCAGGTCAGCCTCACGGGTGGTGAGATCTTCATGCGGAAAGACATCCTTTCCGTCATGGATCTGTTCCGCGAAAAGGGCTACGCCTGCGGATACCTCACGACGAACGGGACCATCATCACCCCCGAGCGCGCCGAGGCACTGGCGGACCTTGCGGCGGCCGGCTTCCTCAAACACATCAGCGTGTCGATCGACGGCCCGAAGGAACGGCACGACGTCGCCCGCGGGCTCAAAGGAACATTCGACCGCACCACGGCGGGGCTGCGCCTCCTGCAGGAGGCGGCGCGCCGCAAGAACGCGCCACTGCGCGTCAGCATCAACACCACCGTTGCGCACGAGAGCCTCGATGCACTGGATGAAATGGTCGAGGTCGCGCAGGAGCTCGGCGTCGACGCGATCGGCCTGAACCACCTGATGTTCAGCACGCCGGAGGAGGTCGCAGAGACAGTCCGGCTGCTTGGCGTTGACGATCCCTCGGTGATCGCCACGTTCGTGACGCACGATCCCGGGCTCGACATCGCGCGCGTGCGCACGAAGGTGGCGGCCCTCCAGGAGAAGTGCCGCAAGCGCAATGTCCTGTTCGATTACCGTCCGAAGGTCCACCCCCAGCTGATCGAGAACTACTACACGCCTGGCGCAAAACTGGACGGCCGGTGCCTTTATCCGTTCCTGCAGGCGCGCGTGTCCTTCTCGGGCAAGGTTTATTTCTGCCCGTTCATCCGCGTCGAAGTCGGCGACCTGCACACGCAGTCACTCGAGGAAATCTGGAACGGCGACAAGCTCGTCGACCTGCGCAAGCGGCTCGTCGAGAACGGTCTGTTCCCGGTGTGCCGGCGGTGCTGCAAGGTGGAACTCTCACCGGTGCCGGTCGCAGAACCCTTTGGCGCCGGTGTGACGGCTCCACCGCGACGGGCCATCCCGCTGACGGTGGTTCGATGACTTCGTGGCTCGATAATTTTCCCGTTAAGTTTCGATGATGCTCGGTCAACGTACTCTTCTCATCAACCCGCCCCTGATCAATGGCGTCGCGTTCACCCGACAGGGACGCTGCCAGGAGCGCGACGACGTACTCGGGACGACGAAGCCGCCCTACACGCTCGCCCTCATGGCCTCGATGCTGCGCAACGCCGGCCTTGATGTTCGTCTGATCGATGCGACGGCCGAACGCATCTCGGCCGATGAGGTGATCGCTCGTCTCGATGCGGACGGGTTCGTCCCGACCCTGATCGTGTTTCCCTCGACCACGCCAACGCTGGACGCCGACGTCACGGCGATCGGACATCTGAAAGCCCGCTACCGCGCGCCGATGTTCTGCTTCGGGCCGCACGCCTCGACCGTCCCGCACCTCGCCATGGCGCGCGTCCCGGACGTTGACGGCATGTTTGTCGGCGAGCCCGAGGATGGCATCGCTCAACTTGCCGGCCTCGGATCCATTTCGGAGCTTGATGCGGTGCCGAACCTCACGTGGCGCCAGGCCGACAGCTCCGTGGTGCCGCACCGTGCGCACGGCAGTTACACCGGCTTCCTCGATATGCCTTACCCGGCATGGGACCTGGTACCACTCAAGAACTACGCGCTCCCCCTGGTCGACAAGGCATACGTCATTGTCGAAACCAGCCGTGGGTGCCCCTACTCGTGCGACTTCTGTGTCGCCCCCATCCACCAGGGCCACAAGTTTCGTGAGCGCAGTGCCAAGACGCTGGTCGATGAGATCGAGCGCACGTACCGTGAGCACGGGATCGAGTACTTCTATCTCTGGGGCGATACCGTCACGCTCAACGTGAAGTCGTTCTCGGCGTTCTGCGACGAGTTGATCGCGCGCAACTTGCCGATCCACTGGTTCGGCAACGCCCGGGCGGACAATCTCACCGATCCCGCATTCGTGCACCGCCTTCGCCGCGCCGGGTGCTGGATGCTGGCGCTCGGAATCGAGACCGAGTCCGAAGAGGTCCGGAAGGACATGGTGAAGCGACTCGAGAGCCAGAAGATCGAAGCCGCCTTCCGCAACATGCGTGACGCCGGAATCAAGTCGTTCGCCTTTTTCATCTTCGGCTATCCCGGAGAGACGCTCGAAACCATGAACCAGACGGTGAAGTACGCGATGCGGCTGGATCCTGATTTCGCGAACTTCTACCCCGCTGTGCCCTATCCAGGGACGGCGATGCACGCGAAGGTCGTCAAGGATGGTCTGCTGCCCGCGGGTGCCGACGCGGACTGGGCGAAGATGGAGTATTCGTACTACCTGATGAGCGGCAACGGCCTGAACGACAAGGTCGTGATGGACGCGATCCTGCGCGCGAAGCGGCGGTTCTTTCTCCGTCCCGCGTATCTGACGCGCCACCTTGGTGATGTCGCCCGCCTCGCCATCTCGAAGCGCGCGATCTTCGCTCAGGTGATGTCGCGGACGCTGTTCGGCGCCAAGGTGATCGACACCGCGACGCCGTCCAGCGTTCAGGAACGCGCCAGCGTCCCTCGCTGAAGCTGGTCGAGCGTTACCCGGGTGTAGCGCTGCCGAAGCGGAGGCTGTGAGCGCTTGAAGGCCCAGAGGTCGCGCAGCTGCGCGAGGTAGCCGAGCGCCTCGCGCGTGTTCATCTTGCTCTCGCCAGCCGTGCGCCCGACGAACACGTACGGCACTTCGACCACTCCGGCGGGCCGGCCTCGTACGAGCAACTCGAGGCAGATCTTGAATCCTCCCGCCGAGATGCGCACGCCCTGCGCGAGGTCCTTTCGGATAAGAAAGAAGCCGGAGGTCGCGTCCTTCACAGGCGTGAGTCCGCGCGCCATCAAGCAGGCGAAGCGCGACATGAGCAGCCGCCCTGCGCCCCAGTTCTTCGTTCCACCGCCGGGGATATAGCGGCTCCCGATCACCATGTCAGCCTGCGCCTGCTGCATTGCGCTCAGCATGCGGGGCAACAGACGGGGTGGGTGACTCAGATCGGCGTCGATGACACCGACGATATCCGCGCTCGACGCGGCGAATCCTTCAACCACGGCAGTCCCGAGGCCGAGTTTTCCGGCACGGTGGATGACCCGGATCCGATGCCGGGTGGCGAGCTCGTCGGCAAGTGGGCCGGTCCCGTCGGGGGAATTGTCGTCCACAATCACCAGCTCGCCGTCTAAACCCTCGGCGCTGTAGCCCGCGAAGATCTGTTCCACCAGGTCGGCCAGACGGTCCCGCTCGTTGTAGGTCGGGATGACGATGCTGAGGCGGGCCGGTGAAGGTGTGTTGGGCACTGAATGACTCGCAAGCACTATAATTCACAGGCCTTGCCGCTTAACCTGCGATGCTCCGCGACCGGCCTCGCACGATCGCACGTGACCTCCAGATTTCTCCTTTACACCGTAGTTCTGCTCGGGGTTTCCTCCGCCCTCAGGGCACAGCAGGCACCCCCGCCGCCGGCACCGCCCGTCCAGATGGACGGCGAGGCTGCCGGCCTGATGCAGGGGTGGGCGCTGATGGCGCAGAAGCAGTACGGGCTTGCCGAGAGCCACGCGAAGACGGTGATGGGAAAATTCCCGCGGAGCTTCCCGGTGGTCGTGCTCGCGATCGAAGCCAGTGTGGCGGCGAGCGGTGGCGAAGCCGGCCTTGCGCGCTATGAAACGTGGATGGGGCCGCGAACAGTCGAGGAGCCGGCACTCCTGCGCGCGGTCGCGACCGGTATCTTGAAGACCGAGGCGCGCATCGAGTCTCCGGCACGCAGTGAGGCGCTGCGTCTACTCGCGCGCGAGGGCACCGACATCTCGGAGCTGACCGGCGCAGCCGGCGCTCCAACGACCCGGGTACTCGCCAGTGCGGGTAACGACCAGGCTATCTCTCAAGTCATCGAGGAGTTGAAGGGCGGCGCGACCAACGAGGTCGCCGCGATCGAGGCACTTGCAGCGAGCGGCAGTCAGCGGGCGCAGACGGCGATCGCGGCCGAGCTGTCAGATTCGAAGCCGGAGGTCAGGGGAGCGGCTGCCGACGCGCTGGGGCGGATGCGGGCGCGCGGATCCCAGGAACGGCTGCGGATCCTGCTTAAGGACGAGACCTCGTTCGTGCGGGTCCGCGCGGCCGCCGCACTGATGAATCTGAATGATACGAGCGGCCTTCCGCTGCTACGGGAACTCCTGATCAGCGAGGTGCCGGCGAGCCGCTTGATCGGTGCCGAGGCGCTGGCGTCCGCCCCGGACGCCACCTGGATGGAAGCCGTCAGGGAGTTGATCAAGACCGGTGAGCCGACCGTCCGTCTTGCGGCGGCCCGGCTGATCTCGCCGCACGATCCCGCGCTGGCGCGCTCGGTGGTCGAATCCCTCTCGGCCGACCCCAACCCTGCCGTCCGGGAACTCGCAGGACGCACCCTCGCAGAGAGCTCAGGCGGCGATCTGAAGACGCTGCGGCGGCTGCTCCACAGCGAGGACGCCGCGACGCGGGTGCGGGCGGCCGGAGCGATCCTGACCGCAACCCGTTAACTGCTGGCAATCCGCCGGATCTCCGTTTACAATCTTGTTCGGCCCCACTAAAGGATTTTCCTGGCTTGCCGATACGCAGGCCGAAAACCTGCGTATTCGAAGAAAACCCGTATGACTTCAATAAACAAGCGTCTCCGGGCCGGCCGGCTATTGGCGAGTGCCACCGGTCTTGCCCTCTCCTGCCTGGCTTCTCCAGCTCCTGCCTCCGCCCAATTGACTCCGATCAGTGCCACTGTCGAAATCGCCAGCTTCTTCGTGCGAGGCGTTGACGTTGCCGCAGATCCGAGCGGTGGTTACCTGGTGGTGGGGGCTCAGAACGCGGTTGTCGGCGTCTGCGTGAACGCGCAAGGCCAGCCGACGACAGGTTCGCTGGTGCTCAAAGCGACATCACCGGGCAATGCGCTGTTCGGCGCTTACCCGCGCGCGCGCTACAGCCCGCATGCGAACGCCGGCCGCGGTGCGTTCCTGGTGGTCTGGCCGCAGGAGGAGTTCGCGACGGTCCGGCTCCATTCCCGGATGGTGAGCTGCACCGAAGGGGTCATCGGCGCGGATCAGGTCATCTCTGACAACGCGTCGGCCTGGCTCGAGAGCGGTGCGGCGCTCGCCTACTCCACCACCAGCCAGCGCTTCTTTGTCGCCTGGAAGAGCTTCCCGCCGAACGTCGCGATAAAGGGCCGGCTCGTGGATAACAACGGGACTGGCGTCGGCAGTGTCGTGACGCTGTCGAGCGGCTTCGGCCGCGATCCGGGTGTCGCCTGGAACTCGGCCACCGACGAGTTCGGCGTCTCATTCAGCGGCGAGACCGCGACGACCGCGTATTCCGGCTTCGCTCGCGTCCCGACAGGCAATCCGGCCGCGTTCGCCCGCACGACCTTCAACGTCATCGGCGGCGGCCTGACGACGATTACGGACGTTGACTTCAACCCGAACACCAACGGGTTCGTGATGACGTGGTTCGAGTTCCCCGGCCCGCACACGCGCATCGCCGAGTTCGATTCAGCCGGGAGCCTCATGACTCAGAGACTCGGCTCCTCGGCGATCGGCTCGTACGACGCACTCGGCCTGGCGTTCAACAGGATGAGCAAGACCTTCCTCGTCACTGGCGTCGACCGCGTCAACGACGATGTGTATGCCTTCGAGTTGAACCCGAACGGCGTCCCACTCGGCGCGCCGGGAAGGGTCAGCACCAGCGCGCGGCCCGCACGCTACACGCGAGTGGCCTCGAGCGCTAACCACAACTCCTGGAACCTCGCGTTCAACGTCCGGAACTTTTCCGCGATCGCCAACCAGGTCGTCCAGACCGGAACCGTCGGTGGTCCCGGCGGAGGTGGCGGCGCCCCTGCCCCTGTCCCGCCACCTCCGCCGCCAGCAACCTCGACACCCCGCATGTGGATCGATTCCCCTGCGAATGGTTCGCGCGTATCGGGCAACGGCTTCGGCATCTCGGGCTGGGCGATTGACGCCGGTTCGACCAGCGGCCCCGGTGTGAACATGGTTCACATGTGGGCCTATCCGACAAGTGGCGCCGCCCCGACGTTCCTCGGCGCTGCGGCATACGGCAGTTCTCGCGGCGACGTCGCCGCGGCCTTCGGCAACGCGCGCTTCACACCCTCTGGCTTCGGACTGGGCACTCAACTCCCCGCCGGCACGTACGACATCGCGGTCTTCCCGCACAGCACTGTGGCGGCCGTGTTCACGACGGCGTCGGTCACCCGCGTCACTGTCGAGCCGCCGACCTCAATACCCAAGATGTGGGTCGACACCCCATCGATGAATGACAACCTCTCCCAGAATGTCCGGGTCAGTGGTTGGGCCATCGATCTGGCGTCCCCCGGGAACTCGGGAGTCGATGCCGTGCACGTCTGGGCTCACCCGACCAACGGCGGACCGGCAGTCCTGCTCGGGACGGCTTCGGTCGGCTGGGGGCGACCGGATGTCGGCAATGCCTTCGGCGCCGCGCGCTTCACGCCGTCCGGATTCAGTGTCGAAGGCACGCTGCCGCGTGGTGAGTACAACCTGGTCGTCTATGCGCACAGCTCAGTCGTGCGGGCGTTCAACAACGTCTTCGTGATACCCGTCCGCGTGCATTGATCCGTCTCAGGGCTGCGGACCCGAGGTTCGCAGCCGCCCTTCTCTGCATTCTGACCGTAGCCGCGCTCCTGCGCGGCCTATTTCCAGCCGCCGATCCCCCTACCAACACGACTTCCGGCATCGTCTGGCACGACGAGGGTGCGTGGGTTCATAACGCCCGAAACAAGGCACTCTTCGGCGCGTGGTCACTCGACGCATGGAATCCGATGTATATCGCCCCGGTCTTCACGGGGCTCGAGTACCTTTCGTTCCGCACCTTCGGTGTTGGAGTGCGCCAGGCTCGTCTCGCCCCGGAGGTGCTTGGGCTGCTATCCGTGCTGCTGCTCGCGCTGGGCGTTCGACGCATCGCTGGGAGCGGCGCAGGGTTGATCGCAGCCGCATTGCTCGCGACGAACTATCCGTACGTGATGTGGAACAGGGCGGCGCTGATGGAGGGACCGATGATCGCGTTCCTGGTCGGCTCGTGGTACTGCTACGTGCGGGCGCAGAGCCATGCTGGCTGGGGGTTGCTCGCGGGCGCATTCGCGCTGCTCGGGTTCTTTACCAAGGCTGCCGCTGCCTTTTACGCGGCTGCGCTTGGCGTCGACGCACTGCTGGTGATCGCGTTTCACATCGCTGGACGGCCGGTGCCGGAAGAGCAGCGCAAGGCAGCGATCGTGACGCTCGTCGGCCTGGTGGGCGCGTCGCTCATCGCGCTCGCCCTCTTCGTTCTCCCGAACTGGACCGAGTACCGCTTCTACAACTGGCAGATGTCGGTCACGCGCAAACCGAGTTACGGTCTCGGCGCGCTCGTGGACCGCGCGTCCTGGTTCCCGATCCTTCACGATCTGTTCACCCGGATGTGGTTCTCGGTAACGCTCGGGATCACCGCCGCGGCGGCCGTGTTGGCGACCTGGCGAACGGCATCGGCGGGCGAACGGCTGCTCGTCCTGTGGATCGGGCTGGGCGCGCTTGAACTGATCCTGCACGACGTCGGCAATGAGCGGCGCTTCATGCTCTTCATCCCGCCGCTGATCGCACTGACCGCGATCGTGCTCGGCGGGGGCCGTGCCCTGCTGCCGCGGACGGTCGCGGCGCTGCCCAGGGGACGAGCGCTGATCGCGGCTCCGATCGTGCTCTATGGCCTGTACGTGATCTACGGCTCCATCGTCCGCATCGCATGGCTCTACGAGGTCTCGCCGAACGTCCGCCTGGCCGCGGTCCTCGCCGGCGTTACCACGATTGCGGTGTATGCGATGTGGTCACGGATCATCGGCATCTTGTCGACCACCGTGGTTCCGACCCGGGCGGCCGTGACGCTTACGATGATCATCGTGACAGGGCACCTCGTGCAGTACGGCCAGTGGGCTGTCGGCCGGACGTACGAGAACTACGAGGCGTCGAGGGCACTTGGGGCAGTGCTGCCGCCGGGAACGCTCGTTCACGGAAAGCTCGCTAACGGGCTCGCACTCGAGAATGGGATCAAGCCTGTCTTCGTCGGGCGGGAATTTGGCAACTACGAGGATCGCAGGCGTCGTGATGATGTGCGATATATTCTGACGTATATCGCACCAAGCGTCGGTTACGAGTCCCAGCGGAAGAACCCGGTCAGAAATCCGGTTATCCAGGACGTGCTTGACGCCTATCCAAATCGCACCATCATCATGACGTTTGACGTGGCTGAGACCGCCACCGGCCACGATCGCGCTGCCCTCATCGACAAGTTCGGTCGTGAGAAAGATTGACGAGCGCGCCATCAAGGCGCACGCCGACCTGCGCTTTCGCTCCGAATACGATTACGCGCTCTTCGAGTATTACCGCAGCGCCAAGGTCATCGCCTTCCTCGACCGTGCCGGGGTCGCCTTAACCGGTCGCCTCCTGGACGCCGGCTGCGGCGGCGGAGGCATGCCGCTGTCGCTCGCCGAAGAGGCGTCACTGGTCGTCGGCATCGACCCGGCGGAACGATTCCAACAGGCGGGCGTTCGGCTTGGACAGGAGCGAGGGCTCACCAATCTCCACTTCGCTCTTGCGGACGGGATGTACTTGCCGTTTCCGGACGGATCGTTCGACCTGGTGCTCTCCCACGCCGTCATCGAGCACGTCGCGGACGCGCCGTTGTACTTGCGCGAAGCCGCGCGCGTGCTGGCGCCGGGCGGACGGATGTTCCTGTCCACGGCGCCGTACCTGTCATTTGCTGGGGCCCACCTGCCGCGCCTCAAGGTCCCCGTGCCCCTTCACCTCATCGCCGGACGCGGGATCGCATTTCGAACATTCCAGTTCCTGGCACAGCATGCGCCCTGGACGCTCAAGGAACCCGCCAACGAGAACTCGTTCATCCAGGCGGCGCGCAAGGGCGAGAAGAAGTTCGATGACCTGCTCGAGCTCGTCACCGTGCGACGGCTGCGCGAGCAGATCAGGCACGCCGGGTTCCGCATCGTTCGTGAGGAGCTGCATGCGACCGGGACGCTTCGGCGCCTGCCGGCGCCGCTCGGACGATGGCTGAAGAGCAGCCCGTTGACGCAGGACCCTTTGATCAGCAACATGGAGTACGTGCTGGCAAAGGCGGGAGCGTAGAGTGGCCGATATCGATCGATATCGGCGCGACGATAAGCGTGCGGTCGACGCCCTGTATCGACGTGTGTTTGGTCATGACGCCGCTGAGTCGAGCCGGCTCCGCTGGGACTGGCAGTATCGCCACAACCCCAACAACCCCGGCCACGAGCCGGAGATCTGGATCGCCCGCGAAGGCCCGGCCATCGTCGGACAGTACGCGACGATGCCGGTGCGGTTGTCCCTCGGCGGGACCGAGGTCCAGGGCTCGTGGGGCATGGACGTCATGGTGGCGCCCGAACGCCAGCGGCAAGGCCTCGGCGAAGTCCTGTTCCGGATGTGGGATCGCAACGTGGGTGCGTCGCTTGGCCTCGGCCTGTCGGACTCGTCCTATCGGTTGTTCCAGAAGCTTCGCTGGCCGGACGTCGGCCCCGTCCCCTGCTTCGTCAAGCCGCTCACCCGACGGGCGCTCCGACGTCCGAACTGGCCCGTCGGTGTCAATCGTCTCGTCTCCGCACTGACTCTGCCGGTCATAAAGATCGTGGCTCGCAGCCGTCCACTGGCTGCGGAAGTGCGGATGATCCAGCGATTCGACGAGAGCTTCACCGAACTGTGGACCGAACTCGCGCCGAAGTTCAATCTCGCCGTCCGTCGCGACGCCGCGTATCTGAACTGGAAGTACGTCAACGCTCCGCACGTGCGCTACTCGATCGCGGCACTGCGCCGGGACAACAGAAACGTCGGCTACGCGGTCTACCGTCGCTCTACCGAGCCGCGCGGACGGGTGACGATCCTCGTCGATTTCCTCGCCGATCCGGCTGACGAGCAGGGTATCGAGACGCTTCTGCGCTGGGTCGATCGCGAAGCACGGCAGGCGGACTCCGACAAGATCAGAACCTTCGCCATGCACGCCGGTTTCCGCCGGATCCTCCGCCGCTCCGGCTACTTCCTGGTCAAGTCGACCATGGAGTTCGTCGTCAAGATCAACGGCGTTCCCGTGGATCCGGTGTTCTACGACCAGACCGACACGTGGCACGTCACGCTCGGCGATTCGGACCAAGATCGATGAAGGCACGTGCGACGTGCGGCGTGCGATGTGCGATGTGCAATCCACGGGGTGCAACGTGCACCTGCTCGTAGGCATCGATACGGAGGGCGATAACCAGTGGGACGCGCAGGCGCGACTGCACCAGCGCTTCGAGAACATCTACGCGCTGCCGCGGCTGCACGCGCTGTTCGCGCGGCATGGTGTTCGGCCCACGTATGTGGTCACGCATCCGGTCGCGACCGATCCGCGCTCCGCTGACGTCTTGCGGACGTTGTTGGCGGGTGGAGATTGCGAGATCGGTGCGCATCACCATGCGTGGGAAACGCCGCCGTGCACGGCAGACGACATCAAGCGGCATCCGTATGCGTCGAACTTGCCGCGCGCCCAGTTCGACGCGCAGCTGGAGACGCTGACGTCCGCGATTACTGCGGCGGTGGGCGAGGCACCGGTGTCGTACCGGTCGGGACGGTTCGGATTCTCGGCTGATCACGTTGCCGCGCTCGAGCGATGCGGCTACCTGGTTGAATCGAGCGTCGCGCCGCTGTTCTATGAAACCCATAAGGGCGGACCCGAGTTCGTGGAGGCGCCTTTGAGGCCGTACTTCCTCGCGTATGACAGCGCCACCGAGGCGGGCTCGAGCAATCTTCTCGAGGTTCCGGTGTCGGCGGCGTTGAACCGCGTCCTGCCAAGGGCGCTGCAGTACGCCTACGCGCGGGCGCCGAAGCCCTATACGACCAAGCGTGTGCTGCGCGCCCTGCGCCTGCTGCGCATGCGGTGGCTGCGGCCCTCGTGGTCGTCGGTGGACGACATGATCGGCCTCGCGAAGGATCTCGCGCGCTGGAACGAGCCGGTGTTGAACCTGCTCTTCCACTCGAGCGAAGCCATTGTCGGCGGCAGCCCGTACAACAAGACTCAAGGTGAGCTCGACGCCTTCTGTGAGCGGCTGGACCGCTTCCTGGCGTTCGCGGTCCGCGATCTTCGTGCCGTCCCGGCCACCTTCGCGGAGTTTCGGTCCGCCTACGCGCCGCGCGGCTGATGCGGATCCTCCACGTGACGCCGCACCTGCCGCCCGACCAGGCTGCCAATGCGCTCCTGCCCTGGCAGCTCGGCAACTGGACGCAGGCCGGTGGTGAACAGATCGAATACGTCGCGCACCCGCCGCGGGCGGGCGGCACCGCACCTCTCGCCGGGCCAGTGACATGGGTACCGCGGGGCAGCGGCGGAACTGTCGGCCGGCGGCTGAAGATCGCGTCCGCGATCGCGGCCTACCGAGTCTGGTCCGCACTGTGGCCAGCTATCCTGCGATCCGATATCGTCCACGTCCACAGCAACGGACTGCTCGCGGAGCTGGCGGTGCTGCTCGCGCGCCGCGCCGGCAAGCCGGTGATCCTGACGTTGTATGGCACCGAAATCTGGCACTACGCGCCGAAGAAATACGGTCCGGACGTCTTCACGCGGGCCTATCAGGCCGCCTCGTATGTGACCTTCTACAGCGAGCGGTTGATGATGCGCGCGCAGGAGCTCGGGCTGGCGCGGCGCAATTCACGAACAATTTATCCACCTGTCAGCGAAGCGTTCCGCTGGCACGGGGAAGTGTCGCAGGCTGAAGTCCGGCAGTTGCTCGGTATTCACAATGCTCACCTGCTGTTGAATGTGAAGCGGCTGCATCCGCTCGCCGGGCAGCGGTTCCTCATCGAAGCGATGAACGAGGTGATCCGGCTCTATCCCGATACGCGGCTCGTGATCTGCGGAACCGGTGAGATGCTCGAGGAGTTGAAATCAGTGGCACGCTCCGCCGGTGTGGAGCGACACGTCACCTTTACCGGGATGATCGACAATACCGCAATCGCGAGGTACTGCGCGGCAGCGGATCTCTTCGTGCTGCCGTCGATTCTCGAGGCGCTGCCGACCGTCGCAGTCGAAGCGCTCGCGTCCGGCACGCCGGTGCTGTCGAGCGATAATCCTGGCGGCCTCGAGTTGAATGATCTGTTCGGGCCCGACGTTTCGATCGTCCCGAAGGAACAGCCGATGGCCCTCGCCGCCGCCATCGGTCACTTCCTGCAGCACAAGCGCCGCACGCTCGGCAGAACACAGGAAGCTCTCGATCGCGAGTTCCGCCCCGACGCGGTTGCGGCGCAGTATCGTGAGATCTACGACGAGTTGGTCGGCTCTTGAAGGAGTTCATGTAATGGCGTTCATCGACAAACTCAGCGAAGACCTGGTGTCAGCGATGCGGGCGAAAGACACGCTCCGCCTCAGTGCCTTGAGGATGGCGAAGGCCGCATTGATGAACCGAGAGATCGAGCGAGGCCGGGCGCTCGAGGATGCCGAGTCGCTGCAGGTCATTTCCTCGTTGATCAAACAAAGGCGTGACTCGATCGAGCAGTTTCAGAAAGGCGGACGCGAGGAGCTGGCCCGCAAGGAAGCTGACGAAATCACGATCCTCGAGAAGTACCTTCCCCCACCGGTGGATCCGGCGCAGCTGGAGGCGGCGGTAGACGCCGCGATCCAGGAAACGGGCGCGACGTCGCCGAAGGATATGGGCAAGGTCATGAAAGCGCTGACGGGTCAGTTCGCCGGGGGGCAGGTGGACGGAAAGGCCCTCAGCGAGTCGGTCCGGCGCAAGCTTGCCGCGGGCTGAAAACTGCAAACTTTTGTCGGTGTTCGCCCGTCTAACGACTTGAAAGGCACGCACAAGCCTCTCATCCATCCTCCATCAGGCTCCTGTCGAAAGGCAGGAGCCTTTTTTTCTGTCTCCGCGTTCCACTTTCGAAACACCCGGTGTCCGGTTCGTTCGCGAGCGGACGCTTTGGGCCAAGCGGTGAGATCGGCCGGCCGGGTCGCGCGATGTAAAGGTTGTAAAGTTTCAGCATGAGTTCGACGCTCGCGAAATCCGCCGGACTGATTGGCGCCGCCACCATGGCGAGCCGTCTGCTCGGTGTCGGACGCGAGATGGTGCTGGCCGCGGTCTTCGGCGCGAGCGCGAGTCCCGCAATGGACGCCTTCAACGTCGCGTTCCGGGTCCCCAACCTGCTCCGCGATCTGTTCGCGGAGGGCGCAATGACGGCTGCGTTCGTGCCGACGTTCACTCGCACCCTTAGCTCGAGGGGCAAGGCTGAAGCCTGGCGGCTGGGGAGCATGGTGATGAACGCCCTGATCCTCGTCACCTCCGTGCTCGCCCTGCTCGGGATCTTCTTCGCGCCCGAGATCACCGGCGCCTACGCGCCGGCGTTTGCCGCGGTGCCGGGAAAGCTCGAGCTCACCACCGACCTGACGCGCATCATGCTGCCGTTTCTGACGATGCTGGCAGTCGCGGCGGCGATGATGGGAATGCTCAACTCGCTGGGGCGTTTCTTCATCCCGTCACTGTCACCGGCGATGTTCAACGTCGCATCCATCTTCAGCGCGCTCGTACTCGTTCCGGCGATGCCGTACTTCGGCCTTCAGCCGATCGTCGGGCTTGCCATCGGCACTCTGCTGGGTGGTCTCGGGCAAATCCTGCTGCAGTGGCCGGCGCTGAGGCGTGAAGGCTTTCGCTACCAGCCGCTGATCAGTTTCAGGGACCCCGTCGTTCTCGAAATTCTCAGGCTGATGGGGCCAGCCACCATCGGGCTCGCCGCAGTTCAGATGAACGTGTTCGTCAACACCTACCTTGCCACATGGCAGGAACAGGGGGCCGTCACCTGGCTTCAGTACGCCTTCCGGTTGATGTACTTGCCGATAGGTATCTTCGGTGTGTCGATCGCCACCGCATCACTGCCGGATATCTCCCGCCAGGCCATGACCGAGGACGTCCGGTCCGTCCGGGGATCGGTGTCGCGCGGCCTCCGCATGATGCTGATGCTGAATGTGCCGGCGACAGTGGGATTGATCGTGCTGGCCGAACCAATTGTTGCGATGATTTACGAGCGAGGGGCGTTCCATGCGGTCGACACGACGAGCACAGCTGCGGCACTGATGTTCTACGCACCAGGGCTTCTGGGCTACTCGGCCGTGAAGATCGCATCGCCGACCTTCTACGCCCTGCGCGATGCCCGCACCCCCGTGATCGTCAGCGTGCTGTCGGTTGTCGCGAACCTCCTGATGAACCTTGCGCTGGTACAAGTCCTCGGATTTCGCGGCCTCGCTCTCGGCACCGCGATCGCTGCCATGTTGAACGCGATCGTCCTGCTGTGGCTGCTCCGCCGCCGGCTCGGTGGACTCGACGGACGGCGTGTGGCGATCTCGCTCGCAAAGATTTCGGCAGCTTCCACGCTCATGGGCTTCGCCGCCTACTTCACGCTGCAGGGACTGTCGAGCGTCATGCCCGGTAATGGAGAACTCGCCCGGGGGTTGCGGGTCGGTGGGTCGATCGCGGTCGCGCTGCTGGTGCTCGCCGCGTCGGCGCGACTCCTGCGCATCCAGGAGTTCACCGAAGCGACCTCTCGCGTGCTCGCACGATTCGGGCGTCGCCCGGCGTGAATCTTTCGCCTTCCAAACTGCACCCTACCGTGATCCTCATGGCGTGCGCGCACATGATGGTGGACGGCTACGGCAACATCCTCGCGCCGCTCCTCCCGCTGCTCATCACGCGACTGGATCTCAGCCTTGCGGCCGCCGGCATGCTGACGATGCTGTTCCAGCTGTCTGCATCGGTGGCACAGGTCGGGTTCGGTCACCTCGCGGACCGCTGGAACCCGCGGCTGCTCGTGATGGCGGGGCCTGTCCTCTCCATCGCGGTGCTCAGTTTCACCGGGATGGCAACGTCTCCCATGATGCTTGCGCTGATTCTCGTGGTCGGCGGTCTCGGCGGCGCGGCGTTCCATCCACCGGCGGCAACGCTCGCCCACAAACTCGGCGGCGCCAGTCCGGGACTCTCGATGTCGGTGTACATCAGCGGTGGGACCCTCGGTTTCTCCTTCGGTCCGCTGATGTTCGCGCCGTTTGCGGAGCGCTTCGGCATGGAGTGGACGCCGCTGCTCGCCATCCCCGGGCTCCTCGTTATCGCGTTCTTCATCAGGCGCGTTCCCAGGTTCGAGCTGTCGTCGGGGGGAGGCATCGGGCCGCGCGCGCTGCTGCCCTACGTAAAGCCGCTCGGACTGCTCTACCTGATCGTCGTGCTGAGGACGATGACCTCAATTGCGTTTGCGACGTTTCTGCCGGTGATGCTGACGCGGCGAGGAATGAGTGTGAGTGCAGCCGGAGCTGTCGTCGCCGGATACCTGTTCGCCAGTGGTGCGGGCGGATTCCTCGGCGGGCCGGCGGCGGACCGTTACGGCGCCAGGCGCGTCATCATCTGGTCGCTGGTCGCGTCGTGCCCGTTCCTCTTTGCGGCGCCACTGCTCGAAGGCGTGCCGTTCATGCTCGCACTCGCGATCGGCGGCTTCTTCCTCCAGTCCACCCTGCCGGTCAACGTCGTCTTCGGGCAGGCGATCGCACCGGTCAGCGCGGCGACGGTGTCGTCGCTGATGATGGGTTTCGCGTGGGGTACCGGCGGCATGACGGTTCCGCTGACGGGTTACGTCGCGGACCGGATCGGCATCGAAAGCACACTGCTCGCGCTCTCGCTGGTGCCGCTGCTCGGCGCCGCCTGCGCCCTGCCTCTGCCCAGATCGACACCGCCTCGACCAGACCGAGGCTCAGTCGCCGCCGGGCCGTCAGATCCGCCCCGCGTGGTACGATAGTTTCTTTCGACGCCCGCGATGACCCGCTACGGCCGCTCCACCGCCACCAGTTATTCCTTCGGCCCCGGTCCGATGACCCCGGCCGTTAAGGCCATCGTGTTTGCGAACATCGGAATGTTCGTCCTGTCGCTGTTCTTTCAGCAGCAACTCAATGACTATCTCGGCCTCATCCCGCAAGCCGTCCTCGAGCGCGGATGGATCTGGCAGGTCGGAACGTACATGTTCCTGCACGCCGGGCCCATGCACATCCTCTTCAACATGCTGGGCGTGTGGATGTTTGGAACCGAACTCGAACGGCTGTGGGGGACGCAGGCTTTCGCACGCTATTACGCGGTCACCGGTGTCGGCGCCGGCGTGGTGGCCGTGGCCGCCTCATTCCTGCCGATCGGTGCACTCGCCGCGTCGTATTCGTCGGTCACGATCGGCGCGTCAGGCGCACTGTTCGGACTGCTCCTGGCCTACGCGATGCGCTGGCCCGAGCGGCCGATTCTGCTCATCCTGATCCCGGTCCCGGCCAAGTACTTCGTGATGATCTACGGGGCGCTCGCGTTGCTGAGTGTCACGGATCCGCGGGTCTCGGCGGCCGCTCACCTCGGCGGCCTCCTCGTCGGGTATCTCTACCTGCGGAACGGTCGCGGCGGCGGCATTACGGCGGAAATCAAATACCGCTATCTCAAGTGGAAGATGAACCGGTTGCGCCGCAAGTTCGACGTCTACTCAGGCGGAAAGTCGGACTGGGATCGCCACGTCCACTAGATCAGACCGCGCACGTAACCACCATCGATCTGCAGCGTCGTCCCGGTCACGTAGGAGGCGCGTCCTGAGGCCAGGAACGCCACGACGTCCGCAAATTCCTCTGTTGTCGCAAGGCGCTGCATCGGGATCTTCGCAACGGTCCGCGCCTGCACCGCATCAGCACTGATCCCCTCCCGCGCCGCCGCAGCCTCCGCAAGATCCACCACTCGATCGGTCGCCGTATAGCCGGGGGCGACGCAGTTGACGAGGATGTTCTCGGGCGCCAGCTCGTTCGCTATCGTGCGTGCCAGCCCGGTAACCCCGGCGCGAAGTGCATTCGACAGCACCAGCCCTTCTACCGGTTGCTTGGCCGAGATCGACGTGATGTTGATGATGCGTCCGCCGCCGCGGGCGCGCATGTGCGGTATCACGGCACGCGACAGGCGGACGACGCTCATGAGGACCGAGTCGATCGCCTCACGCCAGTCCTCGTCTGAGAACGAGGTGAAGGGGCCGGATTTCGGTCCGCCGGTGTTGTTGACCAGGATGTCGATTGCGCCGAGCTGCCGCGCCGCCTCGGACACGAGGCGCTCGATATCCGCGGCACTCGAGACGTCGGCGGCGATCGGCACGACCACCGAACCAGTCGCTTGCGCGATCTCAGCCGCGGTCTGATCCAGCGCCCCGGCCGATCGGGCACAGATGGCGACCCGTGCTCCTTCCCTCGCGAGTGACAGCGCGGTAGCGCGCCCCAGTCCCTTGCTGGCGGCACAAACGATGGCGCACTTTCCCTGCAGATCGAGATTCACGACGTGCGGTGAAAGTAGGTGTCGGTGCCGTCCAGCCAGTCCTGCCGGATCGGGCTGAAAAGGTCCAGCTCGAAGGTGTCGTCCAGCGCTTCGGCTTGATGCTCGACCCACGACGGAATGTGAAGCACCTCCCCCTCCCGGACGGTGATCTCCTCGCCGCCGATCAGGAACTTCAACGCGCCCTGCAGGACGTAGGTGATCTGCTCGCTTTCGTGCGAGTGCATGGGCACCAGGGCCCCCTTTTTGAGATAGATCTGGGCGAGCATCTCGCGTTCGCCGGTCACCACCTTGCGCGAGATCATCTCGGTGACTTTTTCGAGCTCGATCTCATCCCAGCGGTGAAGTTTGGGAGGCTGACTCACGAATCCTGCTTTCTGGACGTCGGGCGAAAGTGCCGGAATATAATTACACGCATGAAAGCGACGGCGGTAAGCAACGGTAAAGCAGCGGTCACCGAGCGGTCAACCGCTGTGAACCGCCAGGGGCTCACGGGCGAAGACCTTCTCCGGGCGTACCGCACGATGGTCCTGTCGCGGAAGATCGACGACAAGGAGATTCAGCTCAAGAATCAGAGCCTGATCTTCTTCCAGATCAGTGGCGCCGGCCACGAGGCAATCCTCACCGCCACCGGCATGCAGATGAAGGCCGGACACGACTGGTTCTTCCCCTATTACCGCGATCGCGCCCTCTGCCTGTCGATTGGCATGACCCCGCTCGAGATGCTCTTGAGCGCGGTCGGTGGCAAGGATGATCCGAACTCCGGCGGACGGCAGATGCCCTCTCACTGGGGCCACAAGAACCTGAACATCGTCTCGCAGTCGAGCCCCACCGGCACGCAGTGCCTGCAGGCGATCGGTTGTGCGGAGGCAGGCGAGCTCTACCAGCAGATCCCTGAGATCCCCGAGCGCGAGTCGAAGTTCCAGAAGGATGAAGTCGTCTACGTATCGATCGGCGAAGGCACGTCCAGCGAAGGCGAGTTCTGGGAATCCCTGAACCAGGCGTGCATCAGCAAGCTGCCGGTCCTGTACATGATCGAAGACAACGGTTACGCCATCTCCGTTCCGGTCGAAGTGCAGACCGCCGGGGGCGACCTGTCGAAGCTCGTGGCCTCCTTCCCGGGCCTGTTCGTCCAGAGCATCGACGGCACCGACTTCATGGCGAGCTACAAGGCCGCGAACGAAGCGCTTGCCTACACCAGGGGGCGGAAGGGCCCGGCGCTGATTCACGCAAAGGTGGTCCGGCCCTACTCGCACTCGCTGTCGGACGACGAGAAGCTGTACAAGACCAAGGACGAGCGAGCGGACGAAGCGAAGCGCGATCCGATCATCCGGATGGCGCAGTTCCTGAGCGCAGAGGGCATCGCCACAGAGGCGCAGCTCGAGGCGATCGTCAAGGAAGTCGAGCAGGAGGTCAACGCGGCGGCCGATGCAGCTGTGAAGGCCGAGAGGCCGGCGCCCGACACTGCCACGTTGTATGTCTACTCACCGGACGTGGATCCGGCATCGGACGACTTCGCCACTGAACCGGCGCCAGAAGGCAAGCCCGACACCATG
>Ga0183260_10000904_pt1 | contig 25217 bp, 22 predicted proteins | sample AntDrymUQ4972206_2_FD_129768 | JGI IMG/M metagenome (GOLD analysis project Ga0183260, IMG submission 129768) | Polar desert sand microbial communities from Dry Valleys, Antarctica - metaG UQ497 (22.06) (version 2) (version 2) | ecosystem: Environmental > Terrestrial > Soil > Desert | place... | reverse complement strand
TCGCGTCGGCGGCCGAGAGATGCACGCATCGACGTGGCGGTGCTCAAGGCGACGCTCGTGGTGCTCGACGAGGCCCGCTACGGCCGCCTCACGCTCGACGCGGTGGCGCGCCCGGCGGGGACCACCAAGCCCGCCAGCTATCGCTCCTGCACTTCGCCGGCCCCCCGGGCGCGGCTGCGGCCCGTGGCGTCCAGGAAGACGTCATCGAGCGTGGGGTCTTCGGCCAGCCCGCGGCGCTCGCGCAGGTCGGCCTTGAGCTGGGCCGGGGTGCCCTCCTTGACGATCCGCCCGTCGTCGATGATCGCCAGCCGGTGGCAGAGCGCGTCGGCCTCCTCGAGGTACTGCGTCGTGAGGAAGATCGTGGTGCCGCGGGCGTTTCACGCGACGAAACACCTCGAGCGTCGCTCCTGCGTGCCGATCGAGCGCGAGCCGACGAGCGGCGCGCGCGCGGCGATCGACCAGCACGCATTGGACGCCGTGGCGGGCGAGCGAGAGCGCCAACGTCAGGGCGTTCTCGATGGCGTCGATGAGAGGCCAGTCGAGGGAGAGGCAGCCGCGAGCAAAGGAGCGCCGGTGGACGAAGAGGCCTTCAGATCGTGCCCTCGACTCGCACGGGGCGCGACAGCCCGCGCACCGTCACCGTCGGCTCGACGTCGAGCGTCTCGTCGCCTCGCAGGCTCCCGGCGTCGATCCGCTCGCGCCCGCCGAGCTCGATCTCGCGCTGGGAGGTCACCCCCAGCTTCTTGAGGAACTTCCGCACCGACAAGGCTCTCGGGAGCGGAGTGAGCGCGCCGGCGTCCGGCGTCCCAGGACGTCAGTTGACCGGTAGGCAAGATTCGGCGCCTCAGGATAGGCCGGCGCAGCAGCGCCAGCACGCAGGCCGAGCAGCCCGGCTACCCGTGTGGCTTGCCCTCGGGAAAGCGCTCGAGGCCGTCGTCGGGGACCGGCTCCCAGTCGGCTGCGTAGGCGACGTACTGACGCCAGGCGGGCCGAGCGCCCGGATCGCCGTCGAAGGCTCCCATGCGCACGCTCATCTGTGTAGGGTCAGCCGGATTGCGACTGAAGAGGTGGGCGCCGCATTCGCGGCAGAAGCACTTCTCGAATCCGCCGCCCGGATGGCGCCAAGCCTTCACCAGCTCCTCGCCGCGCTGAAGCTCCAGAGTGCTGCCGTCGATCCGGGCCTGAGCCGACGCCGCTGTTCCGGTGCGCCGCTGGCAACGGGTGCAGTGGCAGTAGCCCGCCGCGCCCGGAGGCTCGGTGAGCTCGAAGCGGACGCCTCCACACAGGCAGCCGCCGGCCAGCGACGGATCGCTCATCTCTCGAAGGCTACCACCGGCGTTCGATCGACGCGCGTACGACTAGGATGCCGAGAGGATGCATCGTTCCCCGCGGTCTCGCGAGCGGACGCCGTCCTCCATGCCATGACCACCACCGACCAGATGGCTCGTTTCGCGCGGTATCTCGCGGGGACCTCCGTCCGCGGTCGCACGGCCGACCAGGTGACGGACATCCTTCGAGAGGCGATCCTCGACGGGGTGCTGCCGCCCTCAAGCTGGTTGCGCGAGGAGCAGCTGGCCGAGGAGCTCGCGGTGAGTCGCACGCCGGTCCGCGAGGCGCTCCGGCGGCTCGCCGTCGAAGGCCTCACGGTCAGGAACGCGCACCAGGGAACCGTCGTCGCACCGATGACGATGGAGGACATCCTCGCGGTCTACGTGGTGCGCGAGAGCCTCGAGGCGCTGGCCGCTCGGCTAGCGGCGCTGCGAAGGACGCCCGAGCTCGCGGAGCGGCTCGAGAAGATCCTGGCCAAGATGGAGCGCAGCGCCGGCAAGAGCGCGATCGGGGAGCTGGTCAAGGCGAACGTGGAGCTTCACCGCGCGATCCGCCAGGCGAGCGGCAACAGCTACCTCGAGCGCTTCCTGACGCAGGTCGAGCATGCCGTGCGGCGGCTGGAGCGCAGCACCTACGAGGTTCCGGGGCGCGTCGAGGAGACGATGAAGGAGCACCGCGCAATCGTCGACGCGATCGTGGCCGGCGACGCCGCGCGCGCCGAGAAGCTCGCGCTCAAGCACATGCGCACCGCGCGCGAGGTCCGCACGCGCATGCTGCTCGGGGGCTAGCGCCCGGGGCTGCGGCAAGCCTGTACACGATGCGGATCCGAGCCGGACGTGCGGGGTCGATCCCGGACCTCTGGGAGGCCAGGACCTTCGATCTCGGGCACGCTCCGTGGGCCGTGAGGCCGGCCGCCGTGGCGAGCTTCAGAGGTCGCCGTGGTCGGTGGCCGTCAGGCGTCCGACGTGCGGCTCAGGAAGGCCAAGACGGACTGCGTGAACCGCTCGGGATCCTCGACGTTGGCGAGATGAGCGGCGTGATCGAGCCGGATCAGCTCGCTGCGCGAGATCTGAGCGTGCAGCCACTGCACGTCCGCGGGCGGGGTGGCGACGTCCTGCGCCCCGGCCACGAGCAGCATCGGCCGAGGGATGGAGCGCACGATCGGCCTCAGGTCCGCGTCGCGAAGCGCCAGGCAGGAGCCGATGTAGCCGACAGGCGACGTCGACTCGCATGTGCGGCTGATCTGCCGAGTCAGCTCGGGATGCTCGCTCCGGAACGCAGCCCTCAGGAACCGCGAGACATGCGTGGGGCACACTGCCGCCATCCCTTCGGCGCGTACGCTCTCGATCCGCGCCTGCCAGAGCTCGCTCGTGCCGATCTTGGCGGCGGTGCTGGTGCACACGGCTCGGTTGACGCGCTCGGGGCGGTGTGCGGCGAGCCAGAGACCGAGCATCCCGCCGAGCGACACTCCGCAGATGTGAGCCCGCTCGATCTCGAGCAGGTCGAGCAGGGCCAGCGCGTCGCCGGCCAGCGCCTCGATCGTATAGGGGCCAGGCGGCGCCTCGGATGCCCCGTGACCGCGACTGTCGTAGCGAACGACTCGGAAGTGCGAGGAGAGGATCGGCAGCTGCTGGTCCCACAGATGCATGTCCGTGCCGAGCGAGTTGGACAGCAGGACCGTCGGCGCGCCGATGGCGCCGTCCACGCGATAGTGAAGCCTGAACCCGTCGAGCTCCAGGTATCCCATCTGGCCGTCCGCCTCATGCCTTGCCGCTCTGCCGTACGTCGGCGATCGCCGCGTCGAGAGAGATTGTCACCAGGCGCTCCTCGGTCAGCTCGCGGATGGCGTACTTGGGCCCCTCGTGCCCGAACCCGCTGTCCTTGACCCCGCCGTAGGGCATCGAGTCCACGCGGCTGCTGGACGTCTGGTTGACGTGGACGCTGCCCACGCGCAGGCGGCGGGCCGCGACCAGCGCGGCGTCGATCGAAGTCGTGAAGATCCCCGTCGCGAGTCCGTAGGGCGTGGCGTTGACGTCGTCGATGGCCTCCGCGAGCGTGTCGAATCCGACGAGCGAGACGACGGGCGCGAAGATCTCCTCCGTCACGACGCGGCAGCCTGCCGGCACCGCGTCGAGCACCGTCGGTGCCAGCACGGCCCGGTGGCGCGAGCCTCCGACGAGGCGGCGGGCCCCCGCTGCGACCGCCTCCTCGCACCAGGACTGCGCGCGCGCCGCCTCGCGCTCGGCGATCATCGGGCCGACGACCGTCTCGGGGTCGCGCGGGTCGCCCGCCTTGAGCTCCGGAACGGCCTCGCGGAGCGCCTCGCGCAGCTCGGCCATCCGCGAGCGCGCAACGTGCAGCCGCTGGACCGAGGTGCACACCTGGCCCGCCTTGCGGAAGGCGCCGTCGACGATCTTCGGCAGCGCGCGAGCGATGTCGGCGTCGTCGCACACGATCGTGCTCGCGATGCTGCCGAGCTCCATCTGCGTGCGCCGGGTGCCGGCCGCGGCCTGGATCTCAAGGCCCACCGCCGTGCTGCCGGTGAAGCTCACGAACCGGACGGCCGGCTCGGCGACGAGCCACCGTCCCACGCTCGCGCCCGACCCGTGCACCAGCGCGATCAGCCCGGGCGGCAGACCGGCGTCCAGCAGCACGCGGCACAGCATCGCCGCCGTCAGCGGCGTCATGGTGGCCGGCTTCAGGACGACCGCGTTCCCGGCGGCGAGTGCCGGCGCGACCTTGTGGACGACCGTGTTGAGCGGCGAGTTGAACGGCGTGATCGCCGCGACCACTCCGAGCGGGACGCGCAGCGTGAACGCCAGTCGGTCCTGCTGCCCCGGGGCGCCGTCGATCGGCACCATCTCGCCGGCGATGCGCTTGGCCTCCTCGGCCGAGTGCGTGAGCGTTTGCAGGCTCCGCTGAAAATCCCTCTGGGCGTCGGCGATCGTGAACCCAGCCTCCGCGACCGTCGTCTCGACGAAGGCGGCCTCGCGCTCGCGCATCAGGCCGACGGCCCGTTCGAGGATCGCGTAGCGCTCGTACGAAGGCGGGGCGCCGGCCGTGCTGGCGCGGTTGGCCGCGGCGACGGCACGCGCGACGTCCTCGCGGCCGGCGACCGAGACCTCGGCCAGGGTCTGGCCGGTGTACTTGTCGGTCACCGGCAGGCGCTCGTCGGTGGCTACCCACTCCCCGTCGATCAACAGGTCCGACGACACCTCGGCGGCGCACTCGACGCTGAGCGACATGATCGGCCTCCTCACTCCCTCACGAATCGCCACGCCGGCGAGTCTCCGACACCCTCGAACGCATCGTGGAAGTCGAGTCCCTCCAGGATCTCGTTCAGCTCGGACACGGAAACCACGTTTGCAGCCTTTCCGGCGATGTCGAACAGGTTGGCCCGATGCGGCGTGACCGCACGGTCGAAGACGCACTCCTCCACGACGAAGACCTTGAACCGGTAGTCGTAGGCGTCGGTGACGGTCGCCCGGACGCAGCCGCTGGTCGTTCCGCCGACCACGATCAGCGTGTCGACGCTCAACGAGACGAGGAAGCTCAAGAGCCGCGTCTGGAAGAACCCGCTGTAGCCTTCCTTTGGGATCACCTTGTCGCCGGGCGCGGGCGCCACCTCGTCGACGAGCGTGTTCCCGCGAGCCGCCTCCTCGATCGTCGGGTTCGGCGGGCGCTCGAGATCCAAGGTGTAGATCACGGGAATGCCCTTGCCTCGCGCCAGCTCGAGCAGCGCCTGGATGTGCGGGATGCTCCTCCATGCGTGCTCGCCGCAGCTGAACCGGTATCGCTCGACCGCGAGCGCCACCGGCTCGGATACCTCGCCCGTGAAGTTGTACTGCACGTCGATCACGAGCACCGCCGGGCGGCGGCCGAGCTGCACTTCGCGCAGGAAGCCGGCCTTGCGGTAGATCTCGACCTCCTCGGGCGAGATCAGCCCCTCCCACGGACGAGCGCTGTCTCCATGGCCGTCGGCCATCGGGGCCCCTGAGCTACTCGGGAAGGATCGCAATGACGTCGAGCTCCAGGCGGGCGCTCGCTGGGATCAAGCCTGACACGACGCCCGTGCTGGCGCACTTGGACGGAAAGTAGCGCTCGAGGACCTTGTAGATCGGCCGGTAGTCCCCCAGGTGCGTCAGGTACACGTTGCGCTTGACGACGTGATCGAAGGTCGTCCCGGCCTCCTCGAGCACCGCCTTGACGTTCTCGCACACCTGGACGGCCTGCTCCTCGATCGAGCCCATCTCGTCGGCTTTCTCCGCCTCGGCCAGCGGGTCAGACCCGGGCTTGTTGCCCACCTGGCCCGTCACGAAGACGAACCCTCCCGCCACCGTTCCGTGCGCCGTCGTCGTCGAGTAGGTGCCGCCGATGGCAGGCGACGTGATGATCTGCTTCTGCATGCGCTGCTGCTCCTGTTCGGTTGTCGCTGAAGCCACTGCTGGACTGCCGGAACGCGGCTAGGTGAAATGCGGCATGACCTCCGTGCCCAGGCGCTCCACCTGGCCGAGCACCTCAGACAGCGGCCGGACGGTGTTGAAGACGAAGTCGGTCACGCCCACGGCGACGAACGCCTCGATCACCCTGGCGCAGTCGTCCACCGTGCCGAAGGCGTACTTGCCAGGCTCATCCGGAAGAGTGACATCGAACCCGTATCGCTCGGTCAGAGTGCGTTCGGCAACCGCACGCGCCGCGTCTCTGTCGGTGTCGAGAGAGAGATAGATGTGCAGCGCCTTGACCATGCCCGAGGTGTCGCGGCCATACTCGTCGCCGTAGCGCCGGATCCGATCCCACAGGCCCGGGTAGTGCTCGCTGGCGATCTCGGTGGGCAGGAAGCCGTCGCACCAGCGGGCGGTGCGCCTGAGCACCCTCTCCGCCGAGCCGCCCCCCGTCCAGATCGGGGGATGCGGGCGCTGGCGCGGCGGCGGGTCCATGGTGATGTTCTCGAAGCTGTGATAGCGCCCGCTGTGGCTGACCGGCTCCCCCGTCCAGAGCTTCGTCATGACCTCGAGCGCCTCGTCGGTGCGCCCTCCCCGCTCCTTCAACGGGATGCCGCACACCTCGAAGCCGGCGGGATTGGAGTTCCGCGAGCCTCCGACTCCGACGCCCAGGATCACCCTGCCGTCCGAGATGACGTCCGCCGTCGCCACCTGCTTGGCGACGATGGCCGGGTTCCTGAGCGGAAGCAGCAGCACGCCGGTGCCCACGGTGATCCTCTGCGTGCAGGACACGAAGGCCTGGAGCGACATCAGGATGTCGAGCGCCGGCAGCTCGTTCACCAGTCCCTCCGTGACCCACACGCCGTCGAAGCCGATCGACTCGACGGCCTCGCCGAACTGGGGGATCGGCACGACGGAGTGCAGGCGGCTGTAGCTCACGCCGAACCTGATGTCAGGCATGGCCGCTCGTCTCGCTGGTCGGCGTGCGGGCGAGCCGTCCGCGCGTGAGGTCTACGTTCACGCGCTGGCCTCGCGGCGTGCTCTCTGGCCGTCGTCGTCTTGGCGCCTCGCGGTCTGCTCGGAGGGCCGAACGAACTGCCCGGTGACGCGCGACGAGCCGGCCGCTTCCTCGGCGCCCTCGTGGAGCAGCTGCCAGAGGACCCTGTCGGGGGCGATCGGCAGGCAGTGGATGCGGATGCCGACGGCGTCGTAGACCGCGTTCGCGACGGCTGCGGCGGGACTGGCCATCGGCGCCTCTCCCACGCCCTTGGCACCGTAGGGGCCGACCGGCGCCGGGTCCTCGACGAGGATGTTCTCCATGTCCGGCACGTCCATGCTGGTCGGCAGCCGGTATGCGAACAGCGAGTCCGACAGGACCCGCCCGCTGTCCGGGTCCACGGTGAGCTCCTCGGTCAGCGCGAAGCCGAGGCCCTGCACGGCTCCGCCCTCGAGCTGGGCTTCGACGAGCTGTGGGTTGATCGCGCGACCGATGTCGTGCGCGACGACGTACTTCAGGACCTGCACCTGCCCGGTCGCGGTGTCGACCTCGACCTCGGCGAAGGCCGCCTGGTGGTTCGGGCTGGGCCCGCTGGAGATGTGGGAGCCGGTGGCGAAGATCTGGGCGCCGGCGGAGCCGAAGTTGTAGATCGCGTCGTGCGCGACCTCGCGAACGTCGAATCCGCGGCCTGGATCGTCCTCGAGGAACACGCGGCCCTCGCGAACCTCGATCCGCTCGGTCGTGACCGTGGCGTCGTCGAACCTCGCGACCGACAGCGCGCGGATCTGGTCCTTCACCTTCGCGGCGGCATCGACGACGGCCATGCCGATGACCGACATCGAACGGCTCGCGTGCGACCCGATGTCGAACAGAGTCACGTCGGTGTCTCCGGTGAGGACCCGGATCCGCTCGAGCTCCAGACCCGACGCCTCGGCCGCCACCTGTCGCAGGCCCCCGAGGATGCCCTGCCCCATCTCGGACGGGCTGACGATCAGGTCCGCCGAGCCGTCGGCCGCCACCTTGATCGCGGCATTGGAGTGCTCGAGCAGCGAACCGCCCGCGCTCGTGGTGTTGGTCAAGGCCGACATGCCGACCCCGCGCCCGCGGCGGCCGCCCTCGGCCCTTCCCCAGCCGCTCCACTTCTGCTTCCAGCCGAACCGCTCGGCAGCGACGCGGATGCATCGCTCGAGCTGGGTGTGCTCCAGCACGCGGGGCGGGAAGAGGCTCGGGTCGCCGACTCTGCGGATGTTCTTGAGCCGGACCTCGACGGGGTCCATGTCGAGCTGCTCGGCGAACATGTCGACCGCCTGCTGGAGGACGAAGGCGCCTTCGGGGTTGCCGTAGCCGCGGAAGCCGCTGGTCGTCGGCGTGTTGGTGTAGACGACCTTCGCGTGCCCACGGAGGTTGGGACAGCGGAAGACCCCGAGCGTGTGCTTGAGGTTGACCATCGAGGTCGAGGCGCTCTGCGACAGGTAGGCGCCGGAGTCCGACACGATCTGCTGCTCGAGCGCCGTGATCGTGCCGTCCCTGGCCCCGCCGACCCGGATCGTCTGATGCTGATCGGTACGCGAGCTGTAGCCCGAGAAGTCCTCCTCGCGCGTCGTGGTCACCCGCACCGGGCGCCCCGCCACCTTGGCGAGCATCACCGCCAACGGCTCGACGCCGAGCGCGAGGCGCGCCCCGAAGGAGCCGCCGATCGACGGCGTGATCCACCGGATGTCGCCTTCCTCCACGTCGGTGAAGATGCGCTTGCTGAGGTGCCGCCTGGCGAGGTGGGGACCCTGAGCCGGCGAGATGACGGTCAGGCGCCCGTCCACGTCCCACCAGGCGATCGCGGCGTCGGTCTCCAGGTGAAGGTGCTTCTGGCGCGAGTTGACGCCGGAGAACTCGACCACCACGTCGGCGGCCGCCAACGCGCTCTCGACATCCCCGCAGTTGTACGCGAAGTCGGCCTCGAACGCGACGTTTCCCGGCGCATCGTCATGGATCCTCGGAGCCCGCTCCTCGAGCGCGCAGAACGGATCGAACACCGCCGGCAACGGCTCGTAGTCGACCTCGATGAGCTCGAGCGCGCGCTCGGCCGCGTAGATGTCCTCGGCCGCCACCGCGGCCACCCAGTCGCCGATGAAGCGAGCCTTCTCGGAGACGACGTACTGGTCCTGGCGCTCGCGGCTGTAGGTGTGCGCGGGCATCGCTTCCGAGAGCGTCGAGCGGGTGAACCTGCGCGCCGGCACGTCGTGATGCGTGATGACGGCGACGACTCCAGGCAGCGCCCGCGCCTTGGAGGTGTCGATCGACCGAATCCGGGCGTGCGCATGCGGGCTGCGCAACGGGCGCCCCTCGAGCATGCCAGCGACGACGATGTCCTCCGTGTACTCGGCCTGGCCCGTCACCCTGGGAGCGATGTCCGGGCGCGCCAGCCGCTTGCCGACGTAGGAGAGCTCGTCGCTCATGTTGCGCCCTTCGCGGCGCGATCGGCGGCGTCAAGCACGGCATCGATGATCTTCACGTAGCCGGTGCAGCGGCAGAGGTTCCCCTTGAGGGCGAGCGCCACCTCGTCGCGCGTGGGACTTGAGTTGCTGCGAAGCAGCGCTGTGGCTGCCATCAGCATCCCGGGCGTGCAGAAGCCGCACTGGGACGCCGCGTGATCGACGAACGCCTGCTGCAGGGGATGCAGCGCCCCGTCCGAGCTCGCCAGGCCCTCGACCGTGCTGATCGAGTCCTCGCGGACAGTGATGGCGAGCGTGATGCAGGAGCGGATCGGCACTCCTTCGACGAGCACCGTGCAGGCCCCGCAGTGGCCCGTTGCACACGCCCGCTTGGCGCCCGTCAGGCCGAGCTGCTCCCGCAGGACGTCCACGAGCAGCATGTGAGGCTCGATCACCGCCTCGCGTTCGCGTCCGTTGACCCGGAAGGCTCCGATCTCCTTCGTGATCGGCCGAACCGGCGCAGCGGCCTCGGCAGGAGCAGCGCTCTGTTGCATTGGATCCATAGCGTATCCTAAGCGTCGGCTACTGCCAAGCACCCTGATCAACTCCTGGCGGGTGAGCGAGCCCGGTCGGCCGCCTGTTCGAGCGCATCGCGGACGAGCGCACGCACGAGCGCCCTTCGCGTCTCCTCGACCCAAGCGGCGTCGGTCATCGGAGCTGTCCCCGCTGCGGCAGCGTCGGCCGCGCGCGCATACGTCTCAGGCGCCGCCGGCCGCCCGCGGATCGCCGACTCGACCGCCGGCACGCGCCGCGGCCCGACGCCGCAGTTCCCAACGGCGATGGCGGCATCGACGATCGTCTCGCGTTCGCCGTCCAGGGCCACGAAGCAGGCGGCGCTGACCCTGTTGAGGTCCCCTTCGCGGCGGGGCGCCTTGGCGATCTTGCCGAACGCGCTGCCGGAGTTCGGCGGAATCGGCGGCAGGGCGATCGAGGTCACGAGCTCGCCCGCTTGCGCTGCCGTCGTTCGTGGGGCCGGATAGAACTCGTCGACGGGCAGGGTGCGCTCGCTCACTCCGTCGCTGATGCGGACCTCGGCTCCCAGCGCGGTGAGCGCAACCGGCAGGTCGTAGAACGGGACGGCGCTGCAGACGTTGCCGACGAGGGTGCCCATGTTGCCGATGTCGGCGGGCTGCAGCTTCTCGGCGGCGTCCGAGAGCGCCGCTCGCCCGGGGATGCGAGCGAGCCATCTGAGCTCGCGTATCTTGACCTTCGCCCCTACGCGCAGCTCGCCGCGCGAATCCAGCCCGAAGCCGTCGAGTCCCTCGACCTTCATCACGCTGACGACGCGGCGCGGCCGGACGATGCCACATCGCATGCCCGGCACCAGGTAGCAGCCGCCGGCCAGCAGGCTGGCATCCGGCACGGCGGCAAGCGCCACCGCCTCGGCGATCGTCGTCGGCTCGTAGTACTCAAACGGCTGCAAGACCCGCCCCACGGCGTGCCTCACCCCTTTCGCGCTCGCTCACCGATTCTCCGGCGCGGGCCGTCGCGGCGGCCGACCGGAGCGGATGGTCCTCGCGGATCTCGTAGAGGGTCGTGCGCTCGGCCGCCGGACGTCCCGCCGCGTGCGCGGCGCCGATCAGCTGCGCGGGGACGAGCATCGTGCCGTGGCGGGACCCGGCCATGCGGCTGATCGACTCCTCCATCAGCGTTCCACCCAGATCGTTGACGCCCCAGCGTAGGGCCTCCGTCGCGGCGTCGAGCCCCATCTTGACCCACGAGGCCTGGAGGTTGGGGATCGTCCTCCCGAGCGCCAGCCGGAACACCGCGGTGTGCTTGAGGTTCTCCTCGCGCGAGATCTCCTCGATCCCGTGGGTGCGGCCGAGCAGCGTGTGGTACGGGATGAACGACAACGGCACGAACTCGGTGAAGCCGCCGGTGCGCTCCTGGAGCGCTCGCACGATCCGCATGTGCTCGGCCAGCTCCGAGGGCTCCTCCACGTGGCCGAACATGACCGTGGCCGTGGATCTCAGGCCGCTGGCATGCGCGGCCTCGATGATCTCGACCCAGCGACCGACCGGCAGCTTGTTCGGCGAGATCCGCTCGCGCACGCCGTCGTGCAGCACCTCGGCCGCCGTGCCCGGCGTGGAGCCCAGGCCGGCCTCCCGCAGCCTGGCGAACACCTCGCCGAGCGGCAGCTCTACGGCCATCGCGTCGACCTCCATCGGCGAGTACGCGTGCAGATGCAGCGCCGGCGCCGTGCGCTTGGCCAGCCGCAGCAGGCGCTCGTAGTCGTCCAGCGTCCACTCGGGGTGGATGCCCGACTGCATGCAGATCTCGCTGGCCCCGAAGTCGACGGCCTCGTGCACCCGCCGCACGAGCTCCTCGTCGGAGTGCTCGTAGGCGTCGGGCGAGCGCCTGCCCTGGCCGAAGCCGCAGAAGGCGCAGCCGACGGTGCAGATGTTCGAGACGTTGATGTTGCGGTTGACCACGAACGTGACCGTATCGCCGGCCAGCTCCCGGCGCAGCTCGTCGGCGGCCTGGCGCAGGTCCTCGATCGCCTCCGGGCGCGTCTCGGAGAACAGGCAGGTGAGCTCCTCGACGTCGAGCGCCGCTCCGTCGCGGCCCTTGGCGATGACGCCCGGGACGAGGTCGCGTCGGACCGGGCGCTGCTCGCGCCGGCCCGAGCCGCGGCGCGGGATGAAGCTCCAGTAGCGCAGCTTGATCACGTCGAGCACGCCCTGCTCGAGCCAGTCCGGGCTGATGTAGCGAGGGTGGACGCACAGGCGCTCGCTGAGCGCGCAGCCATGTGGGACGAGCTGCTTGCGCAGTCGGTGCACCGAGGAAGAGCGATGCTCCGGCGAGCTGCGGTCGCCGTTGGCCGAGAGGCCGCCGAGGTCGGGCGCCGCCTCCGCGATCAGCGGCAGCCACCAGTCCGACGGGCTGGGCGGAACCTGCACCACGACCTCGGGCATCAGCCGCCGGCACGCGCGCACCAGCGCGCGCATCTCCTCGAGCGAGACCGGATCGGCCCGGGCGGTGAGCGCCGTCGGCTCGGCGAGCGTCCGCGAGCGCTGCTCCGCGTCGGCGATCCCGGGCGGCTCGGCGTGCGTCCGCGAGCGTTGCTCCGCGTCGGCGATCCCGGGCGGCTCGGCGCCGCAGCAGCGCGGCTGCGCGACGAAGCTGCGCAGGATCACCTCCTGGATGTGGCCGTGCTCGCGCTGGATCTGTGCGAGCACGGCGAGCGCCTCCAGGCGGTCCGCGGGCGTCTCGCCGATGCCCACCAGGATCCCGGTGGTGAACGGGATCCGCAGCTCGCCCGCCGCGCGGATCGTCTCCAGCCGCCGCTCGTGACGCCTGGTCGGCGAGCCGCCGTGAGCCTCGAGGTCGGGCGCGAGCGACTCGAGCATCAGCCGCTGGGAGGCGGTCACGTCGCGCAGCCGCGCCAGGTCGGCACGCGACAAGACGCCGACGTTGGTGTGCGCAAGCAGGCCGCGCTCGAGGGCCCGCTCGCAGGCCCACGCCACGTAGGAGGTCAAGTCCTCGTGCCCGTAGGCCCGCAGTCGCTCGGCATCGACCTCCGGCCGCTCGCAGGCGAGCACGAGCAGCTCCTTCGCGCCGCGCCGCTCGGCGTCGTCGAGCAGCCGCTGCACCTCCTCGGGCGTGTACAGGTGCGGAGCGCTGGTGGCGGACGCGCAGTGCTCGCAGCGGCAGCGGCGGGTCCGCGACAGCGAGAGCGCGAGGGCGGCGATGCCGTCCGCGAGGCCGAACGGCGGCAGAGTCGGCGGTCCGCCGGGCTGTCCGGTCATGTCGGCGAAGCCGCTCATCGCCTCGGCCAGCGTGCCGAACGCACGGCGCTGCGCGTAGGGACCGAACTGGCCGAAGCCGGTGACCCGCAGGATCACGACTCGTGGATTCACGGCCTGCAGCACGTCCGGGCCCAGCTGCCAGCGCTCGAGCACACCTGGCCTGAAGTTCTCGATCAGGACGTCCGATCGAGCCGCCAGATCCGCGAGCAGCTCGCAGCCCCCTCAACGGGGGCTGCGGATCAGCAACTGTCCGGTCGGCAGGCATCGGGATCACTCGCGCGACCTAACCTGCGACCCGATGGCCAGCGACGTGGCGCGGCGCGGGCGGCTTGCCGGCTCGCTCGACCCAAGGCCATGTCGTGCCGCGGCGCATCCTGCGCGCCGGCCGAAGACGGCGCCCGCGGCAAGGCCCGCCCCGCCGGGGTAGTTGAAGTGAAAGAGTCCGCCGACGATCTCTCCCGCGGCGTACAGCCCTCGAATCGGCTCGCCTTCGCTGCCGAGAACGCACCCCTCCCGGTCGATCCGCAGGCCGCCGAAGGTGAACGTGATGCCGCAGGTGACCGGAAAGCCGATGAAGGGTGGGCAGTCCAGCGCGCATGCCCAGTTGGACTTCGGCGGATCGATGTCGACGGTCCGCTTGCCGTCCTTGATCGCGGGGTTGAACTCGCCGGGCTCGACGGCGGAGTTGAACCGGGTCACGGTTCGCGTGAGGCCCTCCGGGTCGATGCCGAGCTTCTCGGCGAGCTGGCGAATCGACGTCGCCTCGGCACGCGATGCTCGCGGTGCCTCATAGTCGTCTCGGCGAAGCAGGGGCGCGGTTCGCTGGTCGAACAGCTGGAAGGCGACCGCGCCGGGCTGCTTGAGGATCTCGCCACCGTACTTGGCATAGGTGTAGTTGCGGAAGTCGGCGCCCTCGTCGACGAAGCGCTGTCCCTGGCGGTTCACGACAAGCCCGATCGGATAGGACTGCCGCGAGAGGCGGTTGGTGAGCTCTCGATCGCCCGCGGGCGGAGCGCTGGCGTCCCAGGCGATCGCGTGGCAGCCGTTCCACTGGCCGTAGCGCGCCGCCCCCGCTTTGAGCGCCATCTGAAGGACCTCGCCCGTGTTGAAGGGGGTCCCGCGGACCTTGGCATGGGTCCATTCGGGCCCGAGCTCCGCCGCCCGCAACTCGGCGTCCGCCTCGAAGCCGCCGCTCGCGAGCACGACGGCATCCGCCGGGATGTCGATGCGCGTCCCGCTTGGATCCTCGCAGCGCACGCCGGCGATCTCGCCGCCAGCGCCCCGGATCAGATCGGTCACCGCCATGCCACAGCGAAGCTCGACGCCGGCAGCCTGCGCCGCCGCGAGGTGGCTCGCTATGAGACCTTGACCGCCTCCGACTGTTCCAAGGACGAGCCCTCCCCAGAATCGATGACGACCGTCGACCTGGTAGGACTGACGGTCGTACATCAGCCGGAAGCGCAGTCCTTTGCGGTGTAGCCAGCGAATCGCGTCGGCGGACTCGGCGACCAGGACGGCGGTGAGCTCCTCGTCGCATCGATGCTGCGTCACGCGGCGCATGTCGGCGAGGAAGTCGGCCTCCGAGTAGGGCGGAAGGTCGGTGACGGCGGCCAGCTCGGAATCGAGGCCATCGACCACGGAGCGAAGGTCGTCGAGGCCGCCATGGGGGATCCTGATGGCTCCCGCGGTGAAGTAGGAGTTCCCTCCCACCCACTCGGGCGGCGCCTTCTCGAGCAGCAGGACGCTCGCGCCCGCCTCGCGCGCCCCGAGCGCGGCGCAGAACCCCGCGTTCCCCGAGCCGATCACGACGACGTTGGAGCGCGACTCGGCCGGGAGGGCGCTCGTCTGCATCGCTTCTATCACGGGCGCTGGGAAAGAGGGCAGAGCGGCCGCTCGCGCCGTCGGAGGCGGCACGCCGCGAGGCTGGAGATCCACGGCATGACGCTGGCCTGTGTCCCTCTCGGATGCAGCACGGATCCGAATGCTAGCATGAGCTTCCCCAGCCGGGGCGACTATCGTGCGGCGCCGATGTCTGAGCCTGTGACGATCATCGGCGGCTCGGGGGCGCTCGGGTGCGCCCTCGCCGCGCGGCTCGGCGCCGCAGGTGTGCCGGTCACGATCGGCTCACGCGACGCCGGGCGGGCGGCGAACGTCGCCGGCCGGCTGCGCGAGGCGATCCCCGACGGCACGTTCGTGGGCGACGCCAACGGCCCTGCCGCGACCGCAAGCGACCTGGTGCTCCTGTGCGTGCCGTTCCGCTCGCAGGTCGAGACGCTGGCGCAGATCAAGGACCGCCTGCGCGAGGGCCAGCTGCTCGTCGACGCGACCGTGCCGCTGGCCGCCGCGGTGGCCGGCCGAGCGACCCGGATCCTGGGAGTCTGGCAGGGCTCTGCCGCCCAGCAGGCCGCCGAGCTCACGCCGGACGGGGTGCGCGTGGTTTCGGCGCTGCACACGGTCTCGGCCGCCGTGCTGGCCGATCTCGGCCTCGAGCTCTCCGAGGACGTCCTCGTCTGCGGCGACCGCAGGGCCGACAAGGCGCGGGTGGCCTCGCTGCTCGAGCGCATCCCGGGGCTGCGCTGCGTCGACTGCGGGCGGCTGGAGTCGGCGCGCATCGTCGAATCGCTGACCGCGCTGCTGATCGGCGTCAACGGGCGCTACAAGACCCATGCGGGCATCCGGCTGACGGGGCTGCCCGACCGGCTGTGGCCGGACCGGTAGCCCGTCGTCGCGGGCAGCACCAGTCGCATGTGGGCGCGCGCCTCGGCGCGCTCTCTCGCGGCAGGCCGAACTTCGGCCCTAGACACCAGCGGATGTGAGTTGTATACTGTCGGTATGCGATAGGTCGCTCGTTGCTGACGACACGCGAGCTTGTGGCGCGGCTCAGACGGCGAATGCGGCCCGTCGTCTCGTCACCGCTTGAGGAGGGTGGAGGAATGACGGATGCATCGGACGGGACCGTCGTGCTCGTGCACGGCGCATGGCACGGCAGTTGGGCGTTCAAGGAGGTGATCCGCGAACTGGAGGCGCGCGACGTCAGGACGCTCACGGTCGACCTCAAGAGCGTCGGCGACGATCCCGCCGCGCTCGGCAACCTCGACGACGACGTCGAAACGGTTCAGGGGGCGCTCGACGGCGTCTCGGGCCCCGTGGTCCTGTGCGGCCACTCCTACGGCGGCATCGTGATCACCGGCGCGGCCGCCGATCAGCCGTCCGTAAAGCACCTGGTGTACCTCTGCGCGTGGATGCCCGACGTCGGAGAGAGCCTGCTCAGCATCATCGCCGGCCTGGACCTTCCGCCGTGGATCGTCAACCGCGGCGACGGCAGCCTGGCCGTCGATCCCGACATGGCGACGGAGACGTTCTACGCGGATTGCGACCCGCAAGTGGCGGCGGACGCCATGGCCCGGCTTCGGCTTCAGTCTGCCGCCTCGTTCGCCGGCGAGACCCGGGCGGCGGGGTGGAAGGAGCACCCGTCGACGTACATCCTCTGCAACCAGGACGAGTCGATCCCGCCGGACCTGCAGCGCACGATGTCACGCCACGCCTCGAAGGTCGTCGAATTCGACTCGAGCCACTCGCCGTTTCTCTCACGACCGAAGGACGTGGCTGACCAGCTGCTGCTGGCCGGCGCCGACGGAGAGGCGAGGCAATGGTGAGCGGGCCGACCGACATGTCCACCGTCGCCGGTGAGCAGATGGCCGCGTCGCGCGTCGGCACACTGGCGCGTCAGCCGATGATCGGGCTCGCCGGCCTTGGCTTCGTCGCCGTCGTCTTCCTTCTCCTGGGCGTGTTGCCGTCGCCCATGCGGTCGCTGACAGTGCTCGGACCGCTGACGATCTTCATGCTCCCCACGTTCATCATGATCTCGCTGTGGTGGAACGGCCGTCCGGCTGTCGACCGCTTCGCGCAGCCCGTCGCAGGGCTCGTGAACCTGCTGCTGATCGCGGTCGGCGCGGTGCTCTCCACCTGGATCGGGCAGGCGATCGTCGGCCAGGCCGACCTCGAGGGCATCTTCACGCAACCGTCGCCCGAGCCGGGTGGGCCGTTCGTGACCTATCCGTGGACGATCCCGCTGGCGGCGGCCACGATCGTGGCGATGCTCCAGCTGACCTTGGTCAACGAGCAGTGGCCCTTGAGCAGGCTCCGGCCGATAGTCGGCGGGCTGGCAGCCCTCCCGGTGGCGTGGCTCGTCGCGCTGGTGTTCTACCACGCGTTGGCGAACTGGGACTCGGTGCCCGCCCCTGCGCTCGCGGCCATCGGAGTCAACAACCCGGGCGGACCGGTGGATGCCCTGAACCTGACCGGCTGGCTGCTCTCCGTCGCGGTCTGGCAGGCGATCCTGTTCGTCCTGCTGCGGGGACAGCCGTTCGCCGCGATCAGGAGCCGGCCCATGCGCCTGCTCGTTCAGAACCTCACCGTCGTCGGGATCGGCTGGCTGTGGTACCTGATCCAGAAGGACATGTTCGACTGGGCGGTCCCTCGGATCATCGCGATCGCGGGCGTCGGCGTCGCGGCGAGCTTCATCGTCGGCATGCTGTTCGAGGCCTGGCCCTCCCGCAACCTGTTGAGTCCCGCGCTGACGGCCATGGGGCTCTTCGCGACGATGGTCGCCGTCGTCGTGCTGGAGTTCTTCGGCCTGCGAGCGCTCGGCAACGCGATCGAGACCTGGACGCCGCAGGCACCCGTGGAGCTCTGGGTCGGCACCGTCGGCCTGAACTACCTCGCCGGGGCGGTGGTGCTGCATTACGCGATCTTCGGCCGCTGGCCGTTCGCGCCGCCCGAGCCGCCACCGCCCCCGCCGCCCGCCTGAGATGGCTGAGCCCGACGTGGACAGTGCGCCGCCGGTCGCTGCGCTGAGCACATATCTGGTCCCCAACCAGAACACGGATCCGGTTATCGTGAAGGGACGCGGCGCCGAGGTCGAGGACGAGCACGGACGCCGCTTCCTCGACCTCGAAGCCGGTCCGGGGGTCGTCTCGGTCGGTCACTGCCACCCGACGGTCGTCGACGCGATCACGAGGCAGGCGGGTGTCCTCACCCATCCCCCGGGCCGCACGCACAGCCCGCTCGCGCTCGGGCTCGCGCGGCGCCTGGCGCAACTGACCGGCGACCGGCTCCGCCGAACGTTCTTCGCCAACAGCGGAGCCGAGGCGGTCGACGGTGCCGTCAAGGCCGTCCTCAAGCATGCCGTGAAGTCGCGCAAGCAGGGGTTCGGAATCCTCGCGCTCGAGCACGGATTCCACGGGCGGCTCTCGCTGGCCCTGTCGCTGACGGGGATGGCCGCGCGCAAGAAGGGGTTCGGCCCGTACGCGTCGTTTCCCGGAGTCGTCCACGCGCCCACCCCCTACTGCTATCGCTGTCCGCTCAAGCTCAGCCATCCCTCCTGCGGGATCGCCTGCGCGGACTCGCTCGAGGAGAGCCTGCTCACGCGCGTCCCGGGCGCTGCGGCGGCGATGGTCGCCGAACCGATACTCGGCGTCGGCGGAATCATCGTGCCGCCACGCGAGTACTGGCGGAAGGTGCAGGAGATCCTGCGCCGTCACGACATCGCGCTCGTCCACGACGAGGTCTTCTGCGGCTTCGGCCGGACCGGCCGGATGTTCGCGCACGAGCACTACGACGTCGCGCCCGACGTCGTGACCTTCGCCAAGGCCGTCGGTGGCGGCGTCCCGCTGGGAGGCTACATCGCCACCGACGAGGTCGCCGGCTCGCTCGAGGCGGGCGATCACTTCACGACGTTCGGCAGCAACAACCAGATCGGGCTCGCCGCAGGGCATGCGGTGCTCGACATCCTCGAGCAGGAGCAGCTGCCAAGGCGCGCGACCGAGCGCGGGGATCAGCTGCTGCGAGGTCTTCGCGAGCTCGCCGAGCGCCACGAGCAAGTCGGCGACGTGCGCGGCGAGGGCCTGATGATCGGAGTCGAGCTCGTGCGCGACCGCGAGAGCAGGACGCCTGACCCCGAGCTTGCCAAGCACCTCCAGCAGGAGCTCCGCGGCCGCGGGGTGCTGGTCTCGATCACCGGCGTCCACGCCTGCGTGCTGCGCATGACGCCGCCGCTGGTCATCAGCGCGGCTCAGGTGGATACCGCCCTGGAAGCGCTCGCCGAGGCATTGGACTCGCCCGGACGGCGCTCAGGGGGCTAGCCAGATCCGTGCTTGGGCAGAGCGTCGAGTCGACACAGGGGGTCGGCGGGGCCACGCAGGCCTCGACGCACGAGATTGTCTCCTGGCACTTCGATCGCGCGGTCCAGCGCCTCGGGCTCGACGATTCCGTCGCGACGCTGCTGTCCTCCCCACGCCGTGAGATCGTCGTGCAGCTTCCGGTGATCCTCTCGAGCGGCGAGCTGCGGATCTTCAACGGCTACCGCGTCCAGCACAACAACCTTCGCGGAGCGATGAAAGGCGGGATTCGCTTCCACCCCGACGTCGACCTGCGCGAGGTTCGCGGACTCGCCGCGCTCATGACATGGAAGAGCGCCCTCGTCGGGCTTCCGTTCGGCGGAGCCAAGGGCGGAGTCGACTGCTCGCCGAGAGAGCTCGAGCAGGACGACCTCCAGAAGATCGCGCGAAGGTTCATATCGATGCTCGACCGCAACCTCGGACCGACGCGCGACATCCCCGCCCCGGACGTCGGAACCGACGCCCGCACGATGAGCTGGATGATGGACGAGTGGGCCAACATCCACGGTCACACGCCGGCGATCGTCACCGGGAAGCCGCTCGCGCTCCACGGCTCGCCGGGCCGAGAGGCCGCGACCGGCCGCAGCGTCGCGCTCTGCTACAGCGCGGCCGCGGAGCGACTCGGCCTGCGGCCCGAGGACACCCGGGTCGTGGTGCTCGGCTTCGGGAACGTCGGCTCCTGGACGGCGCGCCTGTTGGCCGAGCTCGGCTGCACCCTCGTCGGCGTCTCGAACATCGACGGAGCCCTCCACTGCGAGGCCGGCATCGACCCGCGCGCGCTCGCGCGCTTCCTCGAGGCCGGCGGCGAGCTTATCGACTTCCCCGCGGCCGACGCCATCTCACCCCAAGAGCTGCTCGGGGTCCCGTGCGAGGTGCTGGTCCCCGCAGCGCTCAGCGCGATGATCCACGAAGGGAACGTCGGACGGCTGCGTACCCGGCTGGTGATCGAGGGCGCCAACAGCCCGCTGACGCCGGCGGCGGAGGAGCAGCTGCTCGACGCCGGCGTGGCGATCGTGCCCGACCTGCTGGCGAACGCCGGCGGAGTGATCGTCTCCTACTTCGAGTGGGTCCAGAACCTCCAGCACGTCCACTGGGACGAGGACGAGATCAATGCCCGCCTTGCCAAGCTGATCCGCACGACCGATGCCGCGGCCTTCGCGCACGCCGAGGCCGCCGGGCTCTCCATGCGCGCCGCCGCCTACGACATGGCGGTGGACCGGGTGCGCCGAGCTGCTGAGGCGCGCGGCTACCTGCCGGCCGCCCCCGCCACCGCGTGACCTGAGCGCATTCGACGGCGCCTGGCGCCGGCGCGAACGAGCGCTGGCCCGGCGCGAGCGGGGCCGCATCCACTCCGTCCGCGCCCCCGGCGACGGCGTCTCATCGCAGCCCCGCCCGAGCGGCAAGGTGAACGTGAAGGCGCTGTCCTGCTCCCGTACAGGCGTTGGAGCTCCAGGCGGGCCTGCCTTGCGGCGTGCTCGACCTCCGCGCACGCGCGCTCCAGCGCATCATCAGGCCAAGCTCGCCGAGTTCGCCGTCCCGTTGATCATCTTCGTGTTCAAGGGCGCGGCGACTCCGCTGCCGGGCGCCTTCGACGACCATGGCTCGCTCGGCCGCCCGGCGACTTGCCGGCGCGCGCATCTTGGTGATGCCTGGCCCGATGGAGAAGCGCGAGCGCGTTGACGTCGCACTCACCCGGCTGAACGTCTCGCCACCTGAGCTTCGGCTTGCTGGTCGTCGAGGCCGACGCCCGGTAACGCGAGGAGCATCCGTCGTTGACCAATCCACGTCCGCCCGTTCGACCGCCCCGTTCGTCGCCCCGTACGACGGGCGCCCGCCGCCGCTCTCAGGAACCCCAGCGCTGACGGCTCTACGGCCCCGTTCGCCCGCCTGACCAGACTCAACACTCCATTCTGGGTGTGTCTCATCTGGTCAGGCGGTCGGACGGGGCAATGGCGAGCGAGTGGGCGGGGGGGCGGTGGCGGGCATGAGGGGCAGGGGGGACGGAGGCAGGGAGTTTCGGGCTGAGGAGGGGGATGAGGAGGTTGGTACCGACAGCAGGACGTGGGCGTTGATGTAGTGCAGCGTCACATGCCCACCGCCGCGATCCCCCTCATCCCCCGCGGGGGCCTACACCTCTGGATCGGGCTGCCCGACGACGGCACCGACGACGAACAACTCGCGCAAGCGGCACTCACAGCCGGCGTTCTGGTCAGCGCGGGACGCCACTGGTACCCCACCGAACCGCCAGGACCCTTTCTGCGCCTCACCTACGCAGCTGCCCAACCACCCGAACTCGACGCCGCCATACAGAAACTCGCCGACGTACCGCCACCACGTGAAGCCGTGCCGTGAGCGAAATCGCCGAACGAAGAATCACGTCGCAGTCCGCGCCGCCGGCACCGGCCGCACTCCCTCCAAGCGGCCGCTGCTCACGTATCGATGCGGCTCTTCGTCAGGAAAGACGCACCTGGGAGAAACTTCCGGGGGAAAGTCCCTTGGAAACTAGGAAACGTGCGACTTGCAGGGCATTTCGCTGCTCAACGATTCTGCATGGTTGATCAGGTCGGAGGCCGAAAGGATCAGCCGGTCATCGACCAGTTGCACTACGCACCTCGTTCTCGCGCTTGGACATGGTCATAGAGTCGCCGCTCCACCCGCATTCTTGACAACCGCCGCGACACGAGATGTCAGGTGAACGCCGCAGGCGACGACATCGACTCTGCCCTCGCGCCGAGGAGCTGCCCGACGACGTCGACGACCTGCGCGCCTGCCTGTTCTGCGAGTTCCGGATCGATCGCTTTCGTGGGCGTCACCCTCAGCGAAGCCGACGCCGAAGGCGCGCGTCACATCATCAACAACCCCGACTTCGAATGCTCGCCGACGCAGCGCTGCCGCTGCGCTGTGTGGACCGGCTGCGCGAACTGCTCACCCAGCGGTCGTAAGGACTAGCCGGCGGACTGGTCGTTGCTGCTCGTCTGTGCGTCCTCGACCAGCTGCGCCAGGCGCGCGCGATCGTCGACCACGCTGCGGCACACAAGGGCGACGGCCTTCAGCGTGAGCGCGTCGGGAAGCGAGTAGAGCGCGAAGTTCCCCTCCTGGCGACGCACTACGACTTCGCAGCGAAGCAGCTCTGACAGGTGCTTCGAGACGAGCTGGTGCTCGACCTCGAGGATGCGCGCAAGATCAGTGACGGAGCGCGGCCCGTTCGCCAGGACTTCGAGCAGCTGAAGCCGGATGGGGTGCCCCAGCAAGCGCAGGCGGCGCGCAGCAACCTCCCGAACGTCGCGCGAGGCCGGAACGATCGCGGAGAATCGTCGGGCGCCCGCCCGTGCCCGCGCACGGTCCCTCCCGTCATTCCCGAGCGCGCCGTTGCCGGTAGTGGCGGCGGCCAGCGATGGAGTTCGTGCGTTGGTCGTTCGGGCGGAGCTGGCCACCATCGACAGATCGACGCCGGGCACGGAATGCTGGAGCCTCCCTGTGCATTCCTCGGCGAATCTCCGAGCGCCACGAGGCGTCGGCGGGCAGCTCAGCCGGCTGCTTGATCCAACTGCTCGCCGTCGACGGGCGCTGAGAACCGGCGGAAACGGTTGACGAGCTGCGCCCCGACGTCGTCCAGGAGCGCCATCGCGTCCTCGTGAGCGAGTCGGTACCAGCCCTCACGCCCGGCCTGGCGGCGACCGACCACCCCGCTCTCGTACAGGAGCGCGAGGTGGCGCGAGATGTTCTGCTGCGTGGCGTCGAGCGAGTCGGCCAGGGCCTGGACGGACATCTGCCCTTCGAGCTCGAGACGCTCGATCATCCGGATCCGCAGAGGCTGGGCGAGGACCGCCAGGCGGTGAGCGACCTGGTCGACAAGGACATCCGGGATGGGATGCGGCACCTTGCATGTCTCCTTCAGATCGTGATTGGTGAGTAAGCGCCCTTCACGGCGCGTCGGGGGTGCTGTTGCGTGTTGGTTGGGGTGTTGCGGGACCGAGCGTCGGGTCGAACGTTGCCGGGCGTCGCTGAACGGGCTGGAGCGGTCGTGCGCAACGGTCGGTCGCGGGTTCGCGGGCAGGGGCCTGCGCGGTCGGAGTTGCGGTCGTGGCGATCGGTGGTGTCAGGCGGCCAGAGCGGGCGGGGCGAGGCCGCGCGCGGCGCTGTAGGCGGCCTGGAAGGCGGGCGCGGACGGGAGTCCGGCGGGGAGCCTGAGGATGATCTGGCGGGCGTGGTGGATGACGCGGGCGGGGACGCAGAGCAGCATCCGGCGCACGAACTTGGCCTGGCGGCGACGCGGCAGATGCCCTGGTGGCTCGGGGCCGAACATCAGGTCGTTCAAGAGCGCGAGCAGGTTCAGCGCCAGCGCCGAGCAGGCCAGCCAGACGCGGTTGGCATCCAGGTCAGAGAGCGGTAGGCGGCGCAGGCTGACGCCGAGCGTGGCGTCCTTGATGCGTTCTTCGATCTGCGCGCGGTCGCGGTGGTGATGCTCGACGGCCACGGCGTCGCCGTCGAGGTCGGTCAGGATGAAGCTGTAGCCGTAGACGACATCGGCTTCGCCGGCCTGCCCGAGATCGAGCTGCTCGCGCGGGATCGTGCGCTTGCGCCGCGCCCGCGGGTCATCCGAGAGCGCGTCGGCCTGGTGAGCGACGCGGCGGACAATCAGTCGCAGCGGCTCGTGCGCCCAGCCCGTCGGGGCGTAGGTCGTCTCGGCCACCTCGGCATCCTTGAGAGCGTCGGCGGCCGTCCAGGCGTCGTCGTCGATGCGCTCGAGCGCCGACCACATCGCGCTTGAGCGTGGCACCGAGATGGAGAAGCGCACTTCGTGCGTCCGGCAGTCGGCGAGCAGGTCGACGCGGTAGAAGCCGGTGTCGAAGCGCGCGGCCACCGGGCCGTGGCCGTCGGGGAGGTAGTCCAGCACGCGGCCCAGCATCTGGCGGGGCTCCTCGCCGCGCGTGGAGTCGTTGCCCGCCAACAGCTCGGTCGCGAGCAGCCGGCCGCGTTGCGCCCACGAGCACAACAGAGCGGCTGGTAGGCCAACTGGCCCTGGTAGTTGACCCCGGCGCCCGGCTTGTTGCGGCCGTAGACCTCCACCCCGGTCGAGTCGAAGTCCAGCGTCACCGGCCCGCCCGGGGCCCGGCCGAGCTGGACGTCCATCGCGTTCGCGCAGCCCGCGAACGCCTGCTCGGCGGCGCGCAGATGTGAGCGGCGGTAGCACCGCGCGAGCTGGCACGCCGTCGACGCGGCCGGCACCTCGGCGACCGCGCGTACTCGGCGCCAGCGGCGTCGGCACGCAGCCGCTCGAGATCGAGCACGGAGTCGCCGCCGCACAACTGCGATTCCGCGACGGAAACCAGCAGCTGCCCGGGCGAGCAACCCCGCGCGCTGCTTGACCGGCCGCAGCCCGCCGACCTTCGGCGCCATCTCGATCGCGCAATCCAGCGCCGGGATCAGCTTCAGCCTGCGGACAAGCTCACCAACGACCGCCGACCCACCGAACGGCGTCAGCGACGGATCATCGGCGACGATCTCGATCCGCGGCGCCTGACCGAACCGACCGCTCGTTGACTGACGCCGCGCGCACCGCGCGCGCTTGGGCTGTGACTTCACCGACAAGGTGCGGTCCCCGATCGCCTGCAAACCCGGCGAAACGCACGCTGCCAAGCAGCCCGGACAGACCCCGCGACGGTCCGCCGAGCCGACCTACTCAGGAATCAAGGTCAGAACCCCTGACCGTCGGTCACGTTGCGTTCTATGCCGCACTTTTCCGCAAAGCACGCCAAACGCGGCCGGCCCGGCACCCGGACCCGAAACAGCCGCAGATCGACCACTTTCGCGAGCCTCATCCCGTGCCCGTTTCGGGAGAACGACTCGGGAGAAAAGAACAGCCGTGGTACTCTGCGAACAAGAAAAATCGGCCCATTTCCAGGAGGTTCGTAGCGCGCCCGAGAGGATTCGAACCTCTGACCTTCGGTTCCGTAGACCGACGCTCTATCCAGCTGAGCTACGGGCGCAGGGGGCGACAGTCTAGCCGTCGCGCCGCGGCCCCGGAGGGC
>Ga0183260_10000903_pt1 | contig 25219 bp, 29 predicted proteins | sample AntDrymUQ4972206_2_FD_129768 | JGI IMG/M metagenome (GOLD analysis project Ga0183260, IMG submission 129768) | Polar desert sand microbial communities from Dry Valleys, Antarctica - metaG UQ497 (22.06) (version 2) (version 2) | ecosystem: Environmental > Terrestrial > Soil > Desert | place... | reverse complement strand
CGTGATCCCGTGATCCCGTGATCCCGTGATCCCGTGATCCCGTGATCCCGTGATCCTCTACCCGGCGATCGACATCGCCGGCGGCAAGGCCGTCCGCCTCGTACAGGGGCGCTTCGAGGACGCGACCGTCTACGACGACGATCCGCTCGACGCGGCGCGGACGTGGGTGGAGCAGGGCGCGCGCTTCCTGCACGTGGTCGACCTTGACGGGGCGCGGACGGGCCGGCCGGTGAACCTGGGGCACCTCGAGCGAATCTCCTCTGCGCTCGAGGTCCCGGTGCAGTACGGAGGCGGGCTGCGCTCCCTGGCCGCGGTGCGCGACGCCCTGCGGGCCGGCGCCGCCCGCGTGGTGCTCGGCACCGCGGCCTTCACCGACGTCGCCTTCCTCGACGACGTCGTGGGCGCCTACGGGTCGCGCTTGCTCGTCTCCGTCGACGTGCGCGGCGGCCACGTGTCGACCGCGGGGTGGACCGAGACGACGCAGATGCCCGCCGAGACCGTGATCGCCCGGCTGCAGGCCCGGGGCGTTCGCAGCCTCGTCTACACCAGCATCGAGCGCGACGGGATGCTGGAGGGAATCGACGCCGAGGAGGTCCGCCGGGTCGCCGGCGCCGTCCGCGGCCGGTTCCTGTACTCCGGCGGGGTGGGCTCCCTCGACGACCTGCACGCGCTCGTGGCGCTGCGCCAGGTCAACCTGGCGGGGGTGATCGTGGGCAAGGCGCTCTACGAGCAGCGGTTCACGGTGGCAGAGGCGCAGGGCGTCCTCGAGGGCCGCGAGGCGCCGCAACCGCCAGCGGTTGCCCGTTCCGGCGGCGCCGGGGACCACTGCCGGCGGCGGCATCAGCCCCCTACCGTGTAGGCGTGCACTTCAAGCGCGTGATCCCTTGCCTGGACGTCGACGCGGGGCGCGTCGTGAAGGGAACGAACTTCGTCGACATCCGCGACGCCGGGGATCCGGTGGAGCTAGCCGAGCGCTATGACCTCGACGGCGCCGACGAGCTCGTCTTCCTGGACATCACCGCGACCCACGAGAAGCGCGACACGATGCGCGAGCTCGCGCGGCGCACGGCGGACAATGTCTTCGTGCCGTTCACGATCGGCGGAGGGATCCGCTCCGTCGAGGACGCGCAGGCCGTGCTCGACGCGGGCTCGGACAAGGTGTCGGTCAACTCGGCGGCGGTCGCGCGACCCGAGCTCATCGGGGAGCTGGCCGAGCGGTTCGGGGCGCAGTGCGTGGTGCTGGCGATCGACGCCAAGGCGCGGGCGAACCACGAGGGCTGGGAGGTCTTCGTCGCCGGCGGGCGCACGGCCACGGGTGCTGACGCGGTGGCGTGGGCGCGCGAGGGCGTCGGGCGTGGGGCAGGGGAGATCCTCCTGACCAGCATGGATCGTGACGGCACCAACGCCGGCTACGACCTCCCGCTTACCGGGGCGGTGGCAGAGGCGGTGAGCGTCCCGGTGATCGCCTCGGGCGGCGCGGGGGAGGTCGAGCACCTCGTCGAGGCGCTCGCGGCCGGCGCCGACGCGGTCCTGTGCGCCTCGATCTTCCACTACGGCCGCTACACGGTCTCAGACGTGAAGGCGGCTCTCGCGGAGGCGGGGGTCGCCGTCCGGCCGTCCTGAGCGGGCGCGAGGCCTCCCTGCCGCTTGAGCCTGCGTTTGCTCGAACGGCATCGACGAGGAAGGGGTGGACGAGTCAGGGGGGTGTGTTCACTAGACGTGAATAGTTGCCGTGAAGTGAACACACCCACGTTCTTCCGCCCAAGCGGCGACACTCCGCTGCCGTGACGCAGATCGACCCAGCGTTCTTGCCCGACCGCATGCGCTCTTCGCCGCGCGTCGCCGCCTTGATGGAGGCGGCACGGGGGGAAGACGGCCTGTGGCTGGTCGGGGGCGCGGTGCGCGATCTGCTGCTCGGCGCGGACCCGAAGGACCTCGACGTGCTCGTCGAGGGCGACGCGGGGGCAGCGGCGGGCCGGATGGCCGCGCGGTTAGGCGGCGAGGTCGAGGCGACCGGGCGCTTCGACACGGCGACGGTGCGCGCGCCGGAGGTCGCCTTCGATCTTGCCCGTGCGCGCACCGAGACCTACCCGCGGCCCGGGGCTCTGCCCGAGGTCGCGCCTGCGACCCTGGAGGAGGACCTTCCTCGGCGAGACTTCACCGTCAACGCACTCGCGGCGGCGCTTCACCCGGACCGGCTGGGCGAGCTGCGAGCGGCGGACGGGGCGCTGGACGACCTGCGCGCGCGGGTGCTGCGCGTCTTTCACCCCTCAAGCTTCCGCGACGATCCGACGCGCCTGCTGCGCCTCGCGCGTCTCGCGGCCCGGTTGAGGTTCGCGCCAGATGCCGAAACCGCTGCGCTGGCGCGCGAAGCCGTCGCCGCCGGGGCGCTCGGGACCGTCTCGGGCCCGCGGCTCGGGGCCGAGCTGCGGCTGCTCGCACGCGACCATGCCGCGCTCGCGGCGGCGCGGTGGGCGCAGGAGAGCGGCGTGCTGGCCTCGCTGCACCCATCGCTGCACTTCGACGAGGGACTCACCGCCCGGGCGCTCGCGCTCCTGCCCTCGCCGCTCGTGCTCCTCGCATCCCTCGCGTGTCGGTTCGAGCGCGGCGAGCTGCGTGCGTGGCTCGGCCGGCTCGGGTTCGAGGCGGGCGACCGCGACGCGATCGCCCCCGCTGCGGCCGATGCGCCGACGCTCGCCGCGGAGCTCGGGGCGGCGAGGCGGCCGTCGGAGATCGCCGCCGCGGCGCGAGGCCACCCCGACGCGGCGATCGCCCTCGCGGGCGCCCTCGGGGCGGGAGAGGCGGCCTCCGCCACGCGCGGCCGCTCCACGCCGGCTGTCCCGCCGGCGGGCGCGGTTGGCGCGGAGGGTGCCGCCTCCGCTACGCGCGGCCGCTCCACGCCGGCCGTCCCGCCGGCGGGCTCGCTCGGCGCGGAGGGAGCCGCCCGGCGGTGGCTGGAGGAGCTTCGCGACATGCGCCTGGAGATCGGCGGCGCGGACTTGGTCGCGGCCGGTGTCCCCGAGGGGCCGGCGATCGGGCGGGCGCTTGCCGCCGCTCTGCGAGTCAAGCTCGACGGGGAGGCGTGCGGGCGCGAGGAGGAGCTGCGGGCGGCGTTGAGCACGCTGGAGCCCTCGTAGGATCCCGCCGACATGCCCGTCGCGGACCTTCACCCGCTGCCGCCGCTGCGCGACCCCCCGATCCAACCCCGATGAGCGGGCTTTCGCTCCTTCCGCCCCCCTTCGCGGCCCGCGGGGACCACATCTTCGCCGAGGTCGACGGCGCCACGGTGCTCTTCACCACGCGGCTCGGTGGAGTATCGGAGGGGCCCTACCGCAGCCTCAACCTCGGGTTGTGGACCGACGACGAGCGAGCGCGGGTACTGGAGAACCGCGAGCGGGTGGCGGGGCTCGCCGGGATTCCCGGTGAGCGCTTCGCGCAGGGCCGCCAGGTGCACGGAGCAACGGTGCGGCGGCTGCGCGAGCCTCCTTCCGACGGCGAGCCGCAGCCCGGCGACGGGCAGGCGACCTCGGTGCGCGGCGTCGCCACGATCGTGCTCACGGCCGACTGCCTCCCCGTCGCCCTGGTGGGGAGAGGCGCAGTCGCGATGCTTCACTGTGGCTGGCGGGGCCTCGCCGGAGGGATCGTCCCCCGCGGGGTCGCCGCGATGCGTGAGCTGAGCCCGGGGGAGCGCATCGTCGCTGCGATCGGACCGGGCGCCGGCCGGTGCTGCTACGAGGTCGGCGAGGAGGTCCACGCCTCGTTCACACGCCACGGGGACTCTGCGCGAGAGGGCCGCAACCTCGACCTCAAGGCGATCGCGCGGCGCGAGCTCGAGGAGGCCGGCGCGGGCGAGGTCCACGACGTGGCCCTTTGCACGATCTGCGGGCCCGCGGAGCTCTTCTTCTCCCACCGCCGCGACGGCGGCGTCACCGGGCGGCAGGCCGGTGTGGCGTGGTTGAGCTGATCCGAGGCCTCGACCCGGCTCGCGTGCGGGCTAACCTGGCCGAGGTGCGCGAGAAGATCGACGTCGCCGCCCGCCGCGCGGGGCGTGATCCGACCGGTGTCGAGATCGTGGCGGCGACGAAGTACGTGCCGCTCGAGGAGCTCGGAGCGCTTGCGGAGGCGGGCGTCGGCGTCGTCGGCGAGAACCGGGCGCAGGACCTCCAAGCCAAGCGCGAGCGGTGGGGCGAGCGCTTCGCGTGGGACTTCATCGGACACCTGCAGAGCCGGAAGGTCAAGGCAATCCTGCCCGGCGTCCGGCTCGTGCATTCGGTGGCCTCCGAGTCGGTCCTCGCCCAGCTCGAGCGCCACGGCTCACCAGACACCGAGGTGCTCGTGGAGGTCAACCTCTCCGGCGAGGAATCGAAGTCCGGCATCGCGCCCGAGGAGCTCGAGGGCTTCCTGGCGCGCAGCCCGGTCCGGGTAACCGGCCTGATGACAATGCCCGCGCTTTGCGACGATCCTGAGCAGAGCCGCCCCTTCTTCGCGCGCCTCAGGGAGCTCGGGACCGAGCGAGGCCTCGGGAGGCTCTCGATGGGAACGACCCAGGATTTCGCGGTCGCCGTGGAGGAGGGCTCGACGATCGTGCGTATCGGCGCTAGGCTCTACCGCTGACCACCCGCGTACCATGTGGGAGCAGGGAATCGCCCCTGCCGCGCGAACAGACTGACGTCATGGCTTTCAGCGACACCTGGCATCGCACGCTCGTCTACTTCGGCCTCGCCGAGGAGCGCGACGACGCCTACGACGACGAGTACGACGACGAGGACCGCATTCCCGCCCCGGTCCCCGAGCCCGAGGCGGAGATCGAGGATCGCTATCGCGAGCGCCCCAACGTCAGACGGCTGACCGCCAAGCGGCGGCGCGACGAGATCGACGACATCTTCGCCGACGACGACATGCCCTCGCGATCGGAGCGCGGCACGCGCACGCTGCGACCCGTCGGCAGCGGCAGCGGCAGCGGCAGCGGCGGCGGGGCTAGTGGCGGTGGCCCTGGCGGCGGTGGCGGCCGCAACGGGAGCCGCTCCGAAGCGCGCGTCCACCTCGTCGTCCCGCAGAGCTTCAACGACGTCAAGGACGTCGCCGACAAGTTCAAGGACTCGATCCCGGTGATCATCAACCTCCAGGGCGCCGACTCCGACCTGGTCCGTCGCCTGGTGGACTTCGGCTCGGGGCTGACCTACGCCCTTGACGGCGGCATGCAGAAGATCGCCGACAAAGTCTTCCTCCTCACCCCCCGCAACGTCGAGGTCTCGGCGGAGGAGCGGGCTCGAATCCTCGAAAAGGGCTTCTACAACCAGTCCTGAGCACCGTGGGCCCTCCGGCCGGCGCAGTGCCAGGAGCTGGGGCGCCGAAATGCCGGCCCGCCGAGTCGCGATCCGGTGCGGGGAGTGCCAACATCCAGTACGGATGGGAGAAGAGCCGATAGCGATGGCCACTACGCTGGCGGAGGTGATCACCGTTCCGGTTCCGACCCTGAGCGCGGCAACTCGCGCCGCGGCGCACCTCGAGCAGGCCGACTACGCGGTGCTCGAGCCGGCGGCCGGGGTAATTCGCGTGCGCGCGGCGACCACGCCCGAGACGCTGGCCTATGAACGCGAGCACGGACTCACGAGGGTCACCGGCTCGCTTGAGGAGTTCTTCGCAGAGCTCGACTCAGACGGGTAGGGCGAGGTGCCCACCAATGAGCGGCTTGCGCGCTTCAAGCGCGAGTACCGCAAGCTGACCCCTGAGCAGAAGGCCCGCTTTCGCGTGGCCGTCGGCAAGCCGCTCATAGTCCACCCGACGCGGCGTAGACGGAATCGCCCTGGATCTATACGCTGGAACCCGAAACGTATGTATTCCAGCCTGCCGCGTGTAAGGACGATATGAGCAGAGAGACAGTCGTCCACAGGACAACCATCGACATTGATGTGGGCGCATACAACGAGGCTCGTCGGGCGCTGGGGACGCGGGGCTATCGCGACACCGTCAATGAGGCGCTGCGTGAGGTGACGAGAGTCGTCGCTTTGCGCCGGGGAGCCGATCTGATCCGGCAGGGCGGCCTCAACGTGATCGCGCCGGACGAGCTGACCGCGCTGCGCAAGACGCGACCGTAGGCGTGCCGCGCTTTCTCGCCGACTCGTCGATCTGGGGCTGGGCCAACAGCGGGAGACGTCCCGACATCGCAGAGAAGCTCGCCGAGCGATTTGAGCATGACGAGATCGTGAGCTGCCCGCCAGTCGTGCTCGAGGTCCTCCATCGCGCACGCGACGGAGACGAGTACGAGGAGCTATTTGCCGCCCTCTTCGCACCGATTGCGCGGGTCCCACTGGGAGAGAGCCAGAGCGAGCGTGCGATGGAGGTCCAGGGTCAGCTCGCGCAAGGCACGGACGGCAACCATCTGCGCCCCGCCGTCGACTTCTTGATCGCCGCCGCCGCCGAAGCCGCCGGCCAGGACGTCGTCCTCTGGTTCTTCGACCGAGACCTCCGGGTGATCTGTCAGCACACCGGTCAGTCCTACGAGGCGGAAGCGTCGTCGGGCGCCGGGACCTGAGCCGCGCCTATCGGCACGGCCCTCGCCGCCCGGGACGGCGTCGATAGGGTTCGCCCGCGATGAAGGTCGGGCTGATCGGCGCAGGGAACATGGCTCGCGCGCTCGCGCGTGGGTGGGGTGAGTCGATCGTGTGCTTCGATCCCGTCCCGGACCGGGCGACGGTGCTCGTCGACGAGGTCGGCGGCGAGGCGCTCGAGTCCAATGCCGCGGTGGCCGAGCGGGCCGAGGTGGTCGTGCTCTGCCACAAGCCGGCTCAGCTCGCGGAGGTGGCCGGCCAGATCGGCGCGCGGGCGAAGGCGGTCGTGTCGATCCTGGGGGGCACCCCGCTGGCCGAGGTGCGCGCGGCCTACCCGGGCACCCCGGTGTTCCGGTTCATTCCCAACACGCCGGTCGAGGTCCGCCGCGGCGTGGTCTGCTACGCGCTTGGCAGCGGAGACGGCGAGCCGGGCCTCGAGGATCGGATCCTCGAGCTGTTCGGGCGCGTCGGCCGGGTCATCGCGGTCGAGGAGCGGTCGATCGACACCGCCATGGGCCTCATGAGCACGGCCCCTGCCTATGTCGCGCTGATCGTCGAGGCGTGGGTGGACGCGGGCGTACGGCGGGGGCTGCCGCCCGACCAGGCTGCCGAGATGGTCGTCGGGGCCGTCGGCGGGGCGGCCGAGCTGATCGCCGCGCGGGGCATGGACACCCTCGCGGTGCGTCGCGAGGTCACCTCCCCGGGCGGGGTGACGGCGCGCGGGCTGCTCGAGCTCGAGCGCGGCGGGGTGCGCGTCGCCCTGGCCGACGCTCTCGACGCGGTGCTCGACCGGTGACCGTCTTCGGCGCCGTCACGGCGGAGGACATCGGCGGCTACATACAGGCTCTGGTCACCGTCTACTCGCTCCTGATCGTGGCCTACGTCATCACCAGCCTCATTTTCTCGCTCGGCGTGAGCATGCCCTACAACCGCGTCCTTAACGGGCTCCTCGGCTTCCTGCGCGACGTCTCGGAGCCCTACCTGCGGCCCTTCCGAAAGATCATCCCCATGATCGGCCCGCTCGACATCAGCCCGATCGTCGCCCTGCTCGTCCTCCAGATCGGGGGCGGGCTGATCGCGAGCGCGGTCGCGAGCCTCTAAAGTGGCCCGTCCGGCAAGTCTTGATGCCCTTGGTCGGGCGTGGGGCCGGGCCGCGGGGGTGGTGGTCATCGTCGTCGTGGCCGATCGGCTCACGAAGGCGTGGGTCGAGTCCGCGATCGGACGGGGAGACCACGAGAACGTGTTCTTCGGCATCGACCTGGTCAACGTCCGCAACCGGGGCATCGCCTTCGGGCTCTTCGCGGAGGGCCGCGCGCTGGTCCTCGTGTTCACTGTCGTAGCGCTGGTCACGCTACTGGCCTACTTTGCCACCCACGCCGGCCGGGCGGGGCTATGGCTCCCGACGGGGCTGCTCCTGGGCGGCGCCCTGGGCAACCTGATCGACCGCGTGCGCGACGACGCGGTCACCGACTTCGTCGACCTGCCGCTGTGGCCGGCCTTCAATCTCGCTGACACGGCGATCACGGTCGGGGTTCTATCGCTGCTCTACGTGATCGAGGTGAGCCGTGACAGCCGGGAGCGAGCCGGGCCGGATGGAGAGCCGGGGTCGGATCGAGGCGATCCGGACAGCGGGGAGCGAGCCGGGCCGGATGGAGATCCACGTCCCGCCTGAGGCGGCCGGGGGCCGGCTCGACGCGTTCCTGGCCGGGCCGCTGGGCTCGCGGGCCCGCGCGCAGCGGCTCGTGGCAGACGGTCGTGTGACCGTCGCCGGCGAGCCCGCTCTCAAACGGCGCCTGCTCGCAGCCGGAGAGGTCGTGCGGGTCGAGGACGGGCCCGCCGAGGAGCCCGCCGAGCCGGTCCGGAGCACAGCGCTCGCCATCCCCTATCAGGATGAGCATCTGCTCGTGGTGGACAAGCCGGCGGGCCTGGTCGTGCACCCGGCCCGAGGTAACCGTGAGGGAACGCTCGCCCAGCTGCTCGCGGGCGTCGCGCGCGGGGGCGAGGACGCCACCCGCCTGGGGATCGTCCACCGGCTCGATCGCGACACGTCGGGGCTGCTCGTCGTCGCCAAGACCGAGGCGGCCCATCGGTCGCTGCGAGAGGCGCTTCGCGAGCGACGAGTGGCACGTGAGTACATCGCGTTGGTCGAAGGCCGCCCGCCCGCCCGCAGCGGCACGATCGACGCGCCGCTGGGCCGCGACCGGCGCGTGCGCACGCGGGTCTCGACGGAGACCGCCGAGGCCCGCGAGGCCCGGACGCATTTTGAGATCAAACGCGCGCTGCCGGCCTCCACGCTGCTGCGCGTCTCACTGGAGACCGGCCGGACCCATCAGATCCGCGCTCACTTCCTGGCCATCGGCCACCCGGTGGCCGGCGACCCCGACTACGGCACCCCCGGACTCTACGGTCTCGAGCGCCAGTTCCTCCACGCCGCCCGCCTTGCCTTCGAGCATCCGGAGACCGGCGAGCCCGTCGAGGTCGCTTCGCCGCTCCCGGCCGACCTCGCGAAGGCCCTGGAGCGCGCGGCGCGGCCGGGGGCGGGGGCTGGGGCGGGGGAAGCTGAATAGACGCGGGCGAGGCGGCCCGTCCAAAAGCCGCCTCGCCACGCGTCGCGGGGGGTTTCCCGAAGGTAGGGAAGAGGGAGACACCCCCGTATGCGGCGGACCGAGCCACCGGAGGTAGGGGAAGGGGGCCGGCCCGCACACCTTCAAACGAAGGGCGGTCTGGAAACTTGCGGGGTTGGCCCGGAAACTTGCCCGACCCTGGAGAAGGCGGCCGCAGGAGCGCAGTACACTCTCCGCCGACCATCTCCGACCCCTCCGGGTCCGCCCGCGGCCCTGCTCGGCACGTTCCGAGTCCGCGAGACGCCTCGGTTGAGAACCTCGACGTTCGAATCGACAAGGGAGCATCCGTGGCTCAGGTAGGCATCAAGGAGCTGCTGGAGGCCGGCGTGCACTTCGGTCACCAGACGCGCCGCTGGAACCCGAAGATGCGCCGGTTCATCTTCGGCGAGCACAGCGGCATCTACATCATCGACCTGCTCAAGACCGAGCGTCTGCTCGAGCAGGCGCAGCAGTTCACCTCGGAGATCGCCCATCGCGGCGGCTCGGTCCTCTTCGTGGGGACCAAGAAGCAGGCCCGCGACGCCGTCAAGGAGGTGGGCGAGAAAGCCGGCATGCCTTACGTCAACCACCGCTGGCTGGGCGGTCTGCTCACCAACTTCCAGACGATCAACTTACGCATCAAGCGCCTCCACGAGCTCGAGGGCTATGCCGAGCAGGGCCAGCTCGCGCTCCTGCCGACGCGTGAGCGGATGGCGGCCGAGGCCGACCTGATCAAGCTCCAGGCCAACCTGGGCGGTGTCAAGCACATGCAGCGCGTGCCCGACGCCGTGTTCATCATCGACCTCAAGGTGGAGGCCATCGCGGTGCGCGAGGCCCAGCGCCTGCGCATTCCGATCATCGGGCTGGTGGACACCAACTGCGATCCCGACGGGGTCAGCTACGTCATCCCCGGCAACGACGACGCGATCCGCTCGTGCGCGATGATCACGAACGCGATCGGCGATGTCGCGGCGGACGGGCGCGCGGTGTTCCGGGCCGAGGAGGAGCGCGCGCGCCGCGAGGCCGAGGAGCAGGCCAGGCGGCAGGCCGAGGAGCAGGCGCGACGCGAGGCGGAGGAGCGCGCGCGCCAGGAGGCCGAGGAGCAGGCCGCTGCGAAAGCCGCGGCTGACCAGGCTGCGCAAGAAGCCGCGGCGCACCAGGCCCCGGCGACGCCAGCCGCGGCGCAGGAGCCCGCGACGCCGGCCGCGGCGCAGGAGGCCGCGACGCCGGCCGCGGCGCAGGAGCCCGCGACGCCGGCCGCGACGCAGGAGGCCGCCGCGCAGGTGCCAGCGCAGGAGACGCTCGTCCGCGGCGGCCATGGCACGGACAGGCAGGAGGCCGAGGCCGAGGTCGCGCAAGCGGCGCAGCAAGTCGACCGAATGGCGACCGAGGGCGGCGTCCCCGAGATCCCCGCCGATCCCACGGACACGCCCGGGCGCGACCCTGACGCCGGCAAGCCCGGCCCCCAGCCCGAGACCTCTCCCCAAGCCGCCGACGAGGAGTAGGGAGGGTGGCTCAGATCACCGCCGGCGAGGTCAAGGCGCTGCGCGATCGCACGGGCGCCGGGATGATGGACTGCAAGGCGGCGCTGACCGAGTCGGGCGGCGACCTCGACAAGGCGATCGAGGTCCTGCGGATAAAGGGCCAGGCCGGCGCCGCCAAGCTCGGAGGCCGCGAGGCGACCGAGGGGACCGTCCAGAGCTACATTCACGCGACCGGCAAGATCGGCGTCCTCGTCGAGGTCGACTGCAATACCGACTTCGTCGCCCGCAACGAGGACTTCGTGGCCTTCGCCCGCGACGTCGCGCTTCACGTGGCCGCGGCCAACCCGCTCTACGTCTCCGAGGACGACGTCCCCGACGAGGCGCGCCGGGCCGAGCTGCGGATCTTCGAGGAGCAGGCGGCCGACAAGCCCGAGCACGTCCGCCCGCGGATCGCCGAGGGAAAGCTCTCCAAGTGGCTCGAGGACGTCGTCCTCCTCAACCAGGTACACGTCAACGAGGACAAGTACGGCGGCAAGCGGATCGAGGAGCTGCGGGCCGAGCTCTCGGCCAAGACGGGCGAGAACGTGGTCATCCGCCGCTTCGCCCGGTTCAACGTCGGGGAATAGCACGGGTGCGCTCGACATGGGCGGAGCACAAGGCGGGAGCAATGTCGAGCGGGGCAGCTCGGTGACGCCCGAGCCGGCCTTCGAGCGCATCCTCCTCAAGCTCTCGGGAGAGGCGCTCATGGGCGGTCTTTCTTATGGGACCGATCCCGACCGGGTGACCGCCATCGCACGGTCTATCGCGGGCGTTCAGGACCGCGGCGTCGAGGTCGCGATCGTCGTCGGGGCGGGCAACATCTACCGCGGGTTGCGCGGCGCCGCCCAGGGCATGGACCGCGCGACCGCCGACTACATGGGGATGCTCGCGACGGTGCTCAACGCCCTGACCCTCCAGGACGCGCTCGAGAAGGAGGGCGCACACACACGCGTCCAGTCGGCGATCGAGGTCCAAGAGGTCGCCGAGCCCTACATCAGGCGACGGGCGATCCGCCACCTCGAGAAGGGGAGGATCGTCATCTTCGCGGCCGGCACCGGCAATCCGTTCTTCACGACCGACACCGCCGCCGCGCTGCGCGCCTCCGAGGTCCACGCGGAGGCGATCCTCATGGCCAAGAACGGCGTCGAGGGCGTTTTCACAGCCGACCCGGCGCTGGACTCCTCGGCTTCCTTCCTGCCCACCGTCACCTACATGGACGCGCTCCAGCGCCAGCTGCGCGTGATGGACGCCACCGCGCTGACGGTGTGCATGGAGAACGGGCTCCCGATCTACGTCTTCAACATGGACGACGAGTCGAACATCTTGAGGATAGTCTGCGGCGAGCGCGTCGGAACGCTGGTGAGCGCAAGTGATCGATGACCTCCTGAAGGACGCGGGCGAGCGCATGACCAAGTCGGTGGAGTCGATCCAGCACGAGTTCGGCTCCGTGCGGACGGGCCGCGCGAGCCCGGCCCTGCTCGACAGGGTCAACGTCGACTACTACGGTGCGCAGACGCCCCTCAAGGCGCTCGCGCAGATATCGGCCTCCGAGTCGCGGCTGCTCACCGTCCAGCCCTATGACCAGTCCTCGATCAAGTCCATCGAGAAGGCGATCATGGAGTCAGACCTCGGGCTCACGCCCTCCAATGACGGCAAGATCGTCCGTCTGACCATCCCCGAGCTGACCGAGGAGCGCCGCACGCAGCTCGTCAAGGTGGTCCGCGGTATCGCCGAGGAGGGCCGCGTGGCGATCCGCAACATCCGGCGCGACGTCATGCACGACCTCCGCGAGCTGCGCGACGCGGGGGACACCGGCTCCGACGAGGAGCACCGCGCCGAGAGCGAGCTGCAGAGGCTCACCGACGCGAACGTGGGCGAGCTCGACTCGCTGCTCAAGGCCAAGGAAGCCGAGATCCTCGAGGTGTGAGCGATCGCGAGCCCGGGCGGGCCCGGTACGTCGCCATCATCACTGACGGGAACGGGCGCTGGGCCCAGCAGCGTGGGCTTCCGGTCGTGGCCGGCCACCAGGCGGGCGCCGACGCCGTCAAGGCCCGTCTGCGCGATGCGGTCGACCTCGGGCTCTCAGAGCTCACGGTCTACTCCTTCTCGACCGAGAACTGGTCGCGCCCGCCCGAGGAGGTGGACGCGCTGATGGCGATGTTCGCCCAGCGCATCGATCGCGAGACCCCCGAGCTCCACGACGAAGGGGTTCGCATGCGCTTTATCGGCCGGCGGGAGGGGGTCGCGCCCGACCTAGTCAGCCGCATGGAGTGGGCGGAAACGCTCACTTCCGCGAACGCCAAGATCACCCTTTTCGTGGCGTTCAACTACGGCGGGCGGGCGGAGATCGTCGACGCGGCTTCAAGCTTCGAGGGCGGTACCGAGGAGGACTTCCGCCGCCACCTCTACGCACCCGACATGCACGACCCCGACCTCATCATCCGCACGAGCGGCGAGCAGCGGCTCTCCAACTACCTGCTGTGGCACTCGGCCTACTCGGAGCTCGTCTTCCGCGACGAGCTGTGGCCCGACTTCTCTCGCGCGGCCTTCGAGGCCTCGCTGGCCGAGTACGACGCCCGGCGCCGCCGGTTCGGCGGCCGCTGATGACGCCCGCGCCCCCAGGCGCTCGGCGTGCTGCCCCTCGTTCCGATCGCCGCCGGCGGCCGCCTCCCCGGCGCCGCGGTCGCCGACGCTCGGAGCTGCAGGCCCGGATCCTCGCAGCGATACCCGCCATCGTGTTCGCGATCTTCATCATCGCCCAGGGCGGGCTGATCTTCGCCCTCGGGGCGATCGTCCTCGGGCTCATCTGCCTGCACGAGCTCTACACGCTGCTGGCCGATGTGCGCCCCGTGAAGATCGCGGGCTTCGTTGGTCTCGTCGCCCTGGCCTTGGCGGCGCTTTACGGCGACCAGTTCCAGCTCGTCCTGATCGCGGCCGCCCTCGTGCCGATCGTCTTTGCGTTCACGGTCCTGCGGCCCGTTCGCGACCAGCCGACGCTGGCGATGTCGATTACCCTGCTCGGGGTCTGGTGGGTCGGGCTGGCGATCGCCCACGCGGTCCTGCTGCGCGAGGCGCCGCACGGCAACGGCGTCCTGGTAGACGTGCTCGTCGGCACCTTCATCGGCGACACCGGCGCCTACTTCGGCGGCCGCGCCTTCGGGCGGCGGCCGTTGGCTCCTCGCATCTCTCCCAACAAGACGCTCGAGGGCCTGGCTTTCGGGTTCGTCTTCGCCATAGCCGCCACGTGGGCCGCCGGGCTCTACCAGGACTGGCTCGGAGGTGGGCAGGCGCTGCTAATCGGCCTCGGGGTAGCGCTCGCGGCGCCGGTCGGAGACCTCTTCGAGTCGCTGGTCAAGCGCGACGTCGCGATCAAGGACACAGGTCGGCTGTTCGGCGCCCACGGCGGCGCGCTCGACCGCCTGGACGCGGTGCTCTTCACGGTGCCGGTGGGCTACTACGTCTGGCTCGCGGTGATGTGACGCAGGGCCGTCGCCGCGCTCGCGGGCCCGGCGCAACGCCGGCTTCACGAGCTCTGGTGTCGCACTGGTAGCTTGCCCCACGCGATGGGGCGGCCGACAAGCGACACCGCGCGGCCTGCGCGGCCTGCGCGGCCTGCGCGCGGGCTACTGGCCCTCGTGCTCCTCGCCTTGGCGTGGGCCTTCGTTATGCAGGTCCTGGGATGGGCCCAGACCTCCAACTACGCTCTGGTCAAGTCGCTCGCGGACGGCACGGCGAGCATCGACCGCTACCACTGGGAGACGCGCGACAAGGCGTGGACCGACGAGCATTTCTTCTCGGTCAAGGCGCCCGGCCTGCCCTTCGTCGTGCTGCCACTCTACGAGGGGATGAGAGCACTGGGCGCGCCCGAGGCGTCGCGCGACGTCGCGCGGGCGGCACGGCGCAGCGGGGAGAGTCGCTGGGCTTACAAAGGTCTCCTGACGCACGAGTACGGCTTCGATCCCGTCCGCGCGCGACTCGTGCGAAAAGAGGTCGAGGGCGAGGCGCCGATCGTGTGGGCCCTGGGCCTGCTGGGCTCCGTGCTCCCGGCCTTCCTCCTGTTGCTGACCGTGCGCGCCGTGGTCGAGCGGGTGACCCCGGGAATGGGGACGGCCGCCGCCGTCATGCTCGGCGCGGGGACGCTGGTCATGGTCTTCGCCTCTCAGCTCTTCGGCCACATGCTCTCGGCGCTCCTGGCATTCGCGGCCTTCGCGCTGCTATGGCGCGAGCGCGACGGGCACGCGCGCCTGGCGTTGGTGGTCGCCGCCGGCGTGCTCTCCGGATTGGCGGTGACGGTGGAGTACCCGCTCGCGATCGCCGGCGCGATCGTGGGCTGCTACGCGATCTCCCGGTCGGGGCCGCTTGCGCGAGGCGGCGCCTACTCGGCCGGCGTCGCGCTAGGGGTGGCTCCGCTGCTGCTCTACAACCAGTGGGCCTACGGGTATGCGACCCATCTCTCCTACGACAATGCGGTCGAGCACCAGGGCTTCACGGGCCACTGGACGCTGGGCCTCAACGAGGGCGGCTTCTTCGGCATCGGCATCCCGCGGCCGGACGCCGCCCTCGAGCTGCTGATCTCCTCACGCGGCCTGTTCGTGGTCAGCCCGATCGTGGTCGCGGCGATCGCCGGTACCTGGCTGCTTTACCGCAGCGGCCGCCGGGCCGAGGCGCGAACCATCACCGCGGTGAGCCTCGCCTTCTTGGTCTACGACGCCGGCTACTGGCTGCCCTTCGGCGGCGGCTCGCCCGGCCCGCGCTTCCTCATCCCGATCCTCCCGTTCCTGTGCGTTGGGCTCGGACTCGCATTGCAGCGGATGCCGGCGGTGACGCTCGGCCTCGCGGTGCCCTCGGTCCTGACCATGCTGCTCGCCACCGCGACCTACCCCCTGATCGGCGACGACGACGTAGGGGAGTGGGTCCACCGCGTGCTCGAGGCGACGTTCGTCAACACGCCGCTGGTCCCCCTCGGGGTGACCGGCTGGCTGGGGGTCGCGCCCCTGCTCGTCCTCCTGGCGGCCGCGATCGCCTGTGCGGCCCGTGCCACCGAGGGGGTCGACGTTCGCGCCGACCTTCGGTGGGGTATCCGCGCGGTGCTCGCGTGGGGGGCGATCGCTGTGGTTGGGCCCGCACCATGGGGCGATGCGGCATTGCTGGGAAACTGGGATGAGTTCGTTCTCGTGCTCACCGGGGTCGTCGCAGGGCTCGCGGCGCTCGCCGTCGCCGCGCTGCGCGCAGGGATGCCCGTCCGCGCGCTGGCGGGGGGGGCGGGGCCGGAATTGGCGGGCGGGTCACCGAGAGTCGCGTGGCGCCGGTCGGCCGCCGGGACCGAGGTCGTAGAGGGCGACCCGGCCACGGACCTCGCGCTCTAGCCCCAGGCCCTGCGGGGGAGGCGGAGCGTCGCGCCGGTCGAGATGGACGATCACGGTTCGAACCCCCAGCCGCCGCAGGAAGGCAGTCGAGGAAGGGTCGGGGAAGCGCGCGGTGCGGCGGCGCACGTCTGCGAACTGGCGCGGCATGAAGCTCGATCTCCCGTTGACCATCTTCGGGAAGCCCTCGGTCGACCAGATCAGGTAGCGGCGGTTGTCGTCGGCCTCGGTCGGCAGGTGCAACAGCGGGGCCGGCGCCGCGAGCTGGCCCGGGGGCGGAGCCGGCACCGTGGGGTGCGCCGGCCCCTTGGGACGGAGCCCGTCGAGGTCCCACCCCGAGCCCTCGAGGAGCACGAGGGCGACGAGCGCCCCGCCGGCCGCGCGCGGAGCTAGACGCTTGGGGCGCTTGCCGGACGCGCGTGGAGCCGGGCGCTTGGCGACCTCGCGGGCGGCGCGTGGAGCGGGGTGCTGAGGGCCCTTCCCGCCGCGACGCTCGACGCGAGCGAGGACCCGCTGCGCGCCCGCTCCGGCCAGCAGCGCCAAAGCCAGCGTCAGGAGGGTCAGCATGCGGCCCGGGACGCGAATCGCCGACCAGCCCGGCGCGAGCTCGTAGAGGTACCAGTAGGGGGTCAGCCACCGCGCCCAGCCGTCCGGGAAGCCGAGCGCCAGCGCGGTGAGCAGTGCGGCGCCGGCGCCGAGGCCAAGACGCAGGCGCCGACCGTAGGCGGCGCCGCCGAGCCCGGCTAGAGCGAGCGCGAGGATGGTGAGCCCCGGGAAGAGCGTCTGCTCGGGTACCGCGTTGAGTCGCTCGCGCAGCGGCGCCGTGGCGGGCCCCCAGACGAGATTCTCGCCCGGAGCGACCAAGAGCTCCCACACCGGCCCCGAGTAGTCGGCGACCGTCGCGGCCGAGCGCTTGGCCTCGGGGTGGTCGTCTATGACCCGGAGGTAGGGGCGGGCGAGAACGACCGCGCTCGCCGCGAACGTGAGAACGCCCGCCGCGGTCGCTAAGGCCAGGCGCCGGTCGAGCCGCGGGCGCGGCCACCGCCGCCACCACCACAGCGCCCACCCTGCGCCGAGCACGCCGAGCAGGTAGGCGAGCTGGAGGCCGAGGGAGAACCCGATCGAAAGCTGCCAGGCCGCCACCGCCCAGCCGGCGACGACGAGCGCGGGACGCCGGCGCCGGTAGCCGCGCACGAGCAGGAAGAGCGACAGCGGGATCCCGCCGCTCGAGATGACGTGCATGTGCCCGTCCTGCTCGAGGCGCCATGGCGCGTAGGCGAAGGCCGCGCCGGCGACAGCGGCCGGCAGCGGCGCCAGCCCGAGCTCGCGGCCGAGCAGGTGGGCTCCCGTGAACGCGAGGGCGTAGGCGAGGAGGAAGAGCACGTCGTAGCGCGCGATGGCCGCCTCGAAGCCCTCGCCGACCATTCCCGCCGGCGCGTAACCGATGAGCGCGTCGGAGAACGCGAGGCTGTCGCGCAACGGCCAGAACTGGTTGGACTGGAAGTAGTCGAGCGGCTGGCTGGCGAGCGCGTGCCCGCCCCAGGCGACCTGCCAGGCTTGCGACAGCGGATCGCCCAGGTCCTTGGGAACGTCATCGCCGAGGTGCAGAACGAGTGGCCAGTGCATCGCGACGGCCACCGCTATCGCGCCGAGTGCGAGTAGCGCGAGCTCGCGACGGGGCAGGGCGGGCGACACGCCGCGGGAGCGTACGCGGTTGCCGTCGACCTACGGCGACGGCGGGGCGGGGACGAAAGACGCGGCTCGACGTCCGCTCAGGTTGGAGCGTGCGGAGGTTCGGAAAATCCACTCGAGACTCGCAGCTCGGGTGGCGCGGACAGGACGTTTGGCCCCGCTAATAATAAGACCTTTGCCGCAGCGCCCCGCAGGCGGTAAGACCGTCTACAACCCCCGCCAGACTGAATGCGCCGGACCACGGCACCCGCCCGGTGCGTGGGGCATGGTCTTCGCGGTACGCGCCGACGCGACGGGTCGCCCCTACCTGGAGTGCCTGGCGTTTGGTGAGCGCCATCCCGAACGGCGATCACGGCTGACCGTGTACCAGGTCGCCGACCGGCGACTGCGCGCCCTGTAGCCCGATGCTCTGTGGCCCAGGTTGCCCGGATGTTGTTCGCCGGCCTGCGGATCGGCGAGACGGTCGCGCTGGACATCGACGACGTCGCGATCTCGACGCGCAAGGGCGTGGTGGTTGGGCGGTCGGGCAAGGGCGACGCCTACCGCGAGGTCGCCTTGAACGCCCTCGTCCGCGTCGTCCTCACCGAATGCTGGATGAGCGCAAGGGCCGCGTCGCCGACACGGAGGCGGCGCTGTTCGTCAGCGCGAAGGGCACCCGGTTATCGCCGCGCGCGGCTGAGGCGGCGGTCCGGCGCGTCGGCGCCGACGCGGGTGGCGCGCCGCGCCGGCTGGCTCCGTCATCGCCTTCGGTCGCCGGGTCCGGGGGGAATGGGCTGTTTCCTGCGGAGCCGCCAGCGGGGCGCACCGCCGCCTGCCTCGCCCACGGGGCGCGAAGGACGATGGGCGCGCAGCTACTCGTCAGGGTGCAGGCGTTGGTGAGCGACCTGATAGGCCGATGGTTGCCACGGCTTGCCGGGGTGACCGAGCCCGAAGGCGAGGTACGCCAGAACGAGCTCGCCGGTGGAAAGATCGCGCGTGATCTCGAAGACCATGCGCCACGCTCCACCCGGGGAAGGCAGATAGAGCTTCACGCAGCGCTCAAGTCGTGTTCCGTCGCGGCCGTGTGCTTGGCAGCGCAGCAGCGTGCCGACATCGATCCCGTCACGCTCGAGTTGGCGGCGCGTATCCAGCGCGACGCGGCGCCCGGCCGCCGTCGCATGCGAAACGTCCTCGGCGAACGCGAGCTCGTCGAAATGGACGCGCGGACCCGCAGCGCCCCCACGCGAGGCAGGCATCGTCTACCCCTCGCCGTCGGTGGGCAGGTGACCGAACGCCTGCTCGAACTCCTCTTCGGTCACCGGCTCAAGTCCAGCGCGCTGACGAATACCGGCCGCGCTCGTGTCTGGGCGCAGCACGATGCGGCCGTCGTCCAAGACCTCGTCGATGAAGTAATCCCCCGACAACTCGCCGCTTAGCCTGACGTGCGTGCTCACGACATTCAGTCTGCCATGACGGCATGTCCGATCGCTACATGGACGCCGATATCCCAGCGTGCGCCGTCGGCGATCACCATGCGGCCCGAGCGCCGCGCCCGCGGCATGGTCGCCTACGTTACCCCTGAGGACACGAACCCACGCACGGGGCCTTGTCAGTGTCAGGGTCGAAGAGCGCGCCGAACGCATCGAGGAAGTCCTCGATGGTTTAGATGTCGTGACTCACGCCACCGAGTCCCTCCAGCGCGTTGCGCACGAGCTCCATCCCGGCGACCTCGGTGGTGAAGCCGTTGATGACGAGGCCCTCGGTGGCGAGCTCGAGGAGCTCGAAGTTGTGGCCGGTTGGCTTGCGCAGCGCTCCGCAGAGGACCGTCGCGTCTAAGCAGGCGAGCACTCAGCGGCGCCTGCGAGCGACGATCTCGTCGGCGAGCTCCTCGCCGGAGACGGTTGCGGTGTCGCCAGTGCGTTCCACGAGCCTCGCCTTGATTTCCGCCATACGACGCGGATCCGCACGGCCGGCGCGCTCGAAACTGGTCCGTGGGCAGTCGCCACGAGCCGCCCGGCGTCTGCTCGGCGCTCACGCGACCCGTCTTGATCCACTTGTAGACCGCCTGAGGCGTGACGCCGTACCCTGCGGCGACCTGGGGAGCTGACCCACTGTGGCTGGTCCTGCGAACCGGTTGGCCACGAACTCGTCGCCGACGTCCTCGCCGGCGTGAAGTTCACGCGACGCGAGCGCCGCCTTGAGCGACTTCTCGACGGCCTGCTGCGCATGGAAGCCGGCGATCGACTCCGTGACCGACTCCACGGCCAGACGTGCTGCTCGGTCGACCCGGTGAGCGACGCTATCTCGGCGAGCGAGCGGCCCTCGCCCCTATGGGCTTTCGTCAATGGCGCGCTGGAAGTCGTCCACGAGCTGCGTGCCGCAGCCGTTCATGTTGTCCAGCGCGACCATCATCAACTCTTGCCCTGATCGGTTCTTCTCGCTCTGCTCGTACGCGCTGAGCAGGTCGTTCGCGCGGCCGTCTATCTCGCCCTGGTCAACGGTCTTGCCCTCGGCCCGATCGAGACACAGCGGGCCAAGACGGCGCCGCCGCTTGACTAACCGACGTTGACCCCTGGCTGTCGGTCGACCGGGCCTCGGATTCCACGATCGTCGCGTTGATCGAGCAGCTTCGCCCGTTGTTCGCGGCGGACTGCAAGCGGTCGATCACGTCGCTCGTGGTGGGCATGTTGAAGCTGACGCGTTTTCGCTTCCCGATTCGCAGGCTAAACGTCTGCTCGTCGCGGATCGGCTCGCCGCCGAGCTGCTCCCACTTGACCTTCACGCGCACTTGGATCCCGACGTTCCCGACGTTCTCCACCGTGCCGCCGCCGATCAGAGTGTAGGAATCCACTTCGTTTCCCAAGAGGTAGTCGCAGGTGAGCCTGTAGCTGCCGCGCGGATCGGGCGGATCGGCTTTGGGCTCCGAGGTCGCCTGCTCTATACCGCCCTTCTTCGGCGGCGTGGTCTTGTCGCTCGGGGTACTCGAGGTCTCGCCGCAACCAGCGGCAAGGAGGATGAGGGTTAGGGCGAGAGCGGCAAGGATGGTCCGCCGATGTGCGAATGGTCTCCATAACAACGGGCCGCGGAATGCGTCTACGCTGCCACCACCATGCAGGACCGACCGTTTCGCTGCCGAGGCTCCCGCGAGCGAGTGGGATGGACGGTTCGAGGTCGAGCTTGCGGCGTGGATCAGGCGCTATCTGAGCGCTTGCCCGGCGCCCGCTTCTTCTGAGGTTGCCCGGGATGCTCAGTCGTGGGCGTCTTGCCTTGGGCGCGACGGCCGAGTTCGCCTTGAGGCTGCGGGGCTTCCTGGCTGCGGGTCGTGCGGTAGCGGCGATGAGCTGGTCGAGCTTCTGCTCGATGCGGTCAAGCTGGCCTGGTTGGGGCCCGACACGTTGCGGCTGGATGCCAGCGAGTAGCTCTCCGACTGTTGTCGCGAGGGCTTTGGCGACGGCTTCAAGGTTCTCCTGACGACCGAGATTTTGGCCGCATGAGAGCCCGCACGGCCGCTTCGTCGTCGGCGGCCAGAGCGAGCAGCTCCGCCGCCAGATCCTCCTTGCCGGCCATCAGCCGACGACGACGCGCCCTTCGCACATCGCGGCTTGCACGAGGCTGCCCCGCACGTCGCGCCACTGATCCAGGTAGTCCTGGCTCACGACAATCACATCGATCGCTGTAGGGAGTCCCCGCAACGCACGCCGCAGACGCACCGACTCCGCCGCCGCGCTCTCGACCTCGGCCTCGACGACGAGCAGATCGAGATCGCTGTGCTCGCCGGCGTCTCCGCGCGCATGCGAGCCGAAGACGATCACCCGCGCTCCGGGCGCCTCTTCGGCGATCCGCCGGCCCGCCTCGGCAATCAGGTCCTCGCTGCTCACGCCAGAGACGGTACACGCCGCCGCGACCGGAACGAGGTTTCTGGTACGGCATACGGCGGACGGAATCGCGACCGACGGGGCGCTCATCTCGCACGCACCGCCGCGGATGATTCCGCGGAATCATCTCCTCCGCTCGATTTCGTACGTCGCACGCTATGGTGGGATGGCGAGTGGGACTTGAGGAGACCGTGATGGCTCGCACTTACTTGGTGCTGTCGGACGAGGTGCTGGCGGGAGACGCCTCGAGGGAGCGGCGGATCGGGAGAGATCAACCGCTTCGCGGTCGGAATCGCTTGGGACTCACCAGCCGCGGGCTCGGTCGAGGCGCAGGCTGTGCCGGCGGCCTGCGCAGGCAGGACCGGCAACCGAGCCGCTCGCGGCCGGCCGTGAGCTCGGCGGCGGCGGCGCAGTGGGGGCAGCGCGCGTCCGTGAACGCGCCGGCGGCGGCCAGCCAGACGAACGCGAAGGGGAAGGTCCGGGCGCCGCGCCTGATCTCGACCGGCAGAACGAGCGCCGGGACGTGGACGAGTTGGAGGCGGAACGGCCGGATCTCGTGGCGGGCCTGGAGCTCCTCCTCGATCTCGCGGCGACGGCGGGCGTGCTCGGCGCGCGTCGCTTCGGCTTGGCCGTCGAGCAGGCGTCGGCGATCGGGCGCCGCCGACGCGCGACGGCGCTCGATCGACTCGAGGGCGCCGTGGTAGTAGGCGTCCGCGCGCTCGAGCTCGGACTCGAGCGCGCGGCGCGCCTGTAGGACCAGTGAGCCTCGCCGCGCCGCCGCGCGCTCCTCGAGCTGCGCGTGGGCGCCGGCCAGCGCAAGGCCCATGTCGATCTGCAGGGCTCGGTGGGGCGCGTCGGGCTCGGGCAGGCGCAGGTGGCCGTCGAGCGCCTGGAGCACGCGGTCGGGCACGACCAGGCCTGTGGTGGCGTCGACCCAGGCCTCCTCCTGCTCCTGGAAGCGAAGGGCGAGCGAGGCGGCGTAGGTGATCATCGCCCCGGCGCGCAGCAGCGGCAGGTACGCCCGTCTTGGCTCGCCGGCAGCGTCGATCCGGCCATGCTCGACCTGGAAGCGCTCGCGGGCCCGGGCCTGGAGCACGCTCATCGGTGGCCGCTCGGATGTCGGCCAGGACAGGTAGGAGTGGCCTACGTCGCCCGCCTCGAGCACGGCTTCGGCGGCGCGCTCCAGGGCTGGATGTCCGGAGATCAGCAGAATGGCCCCGTCCTCGCGAGCCACGTCGGGATCCGAGGTGACCACGACGTCCTCGGGCAGGTCCGCCTCCTCCTGGAGCGACTGAGGGAGCACCGCCAGCGCCTGGTCGCCGGCGTCCTCGACCAGAGCGCCCTCCGTCTCCGCGTAGCTCAGCCAGAAGCGCAGCCCCGGATCATGGCTCACGGGCGGTCGGCCTGCCACCGGCGCGAAGGGTTGCTTTCTGGTCGGCGGCCTCACGCCGCCTTGGGGTCCGCGACGAGCTCGTCGGTGCGGCCGCGATCCTCGAGGTAGCCGGCCCGCGCACGCGCCAGGTCGTTCCCCACGGCCTCGAGCCGGGTCGCGAACTCGCCGTCGTCGCGGCTCGCGACGTACTCGTCGAACACGAGCCTCTCGAAGTCGAGCTCCTCCTCGATTCGTCCCAGGATCATGTCCAGTTCGCCCACCACGAGCTCGAAGAGGTTGATCTTGGCCTGCAGTACTCCCAGGAGCCGCTCCTCCACCGTGCCCTTGGCCACCAGGTTGGTGAGCAGCACCTCCTCCTCCTGACCGATGCGGTGGATGCGCCCGAGGCGCTGCTCGATCTGCATCGGGTTCCAGGGCAGGTCGAAGTTCACCATCACGTGGCAGAACTGCAGGTTGCGGCCCTCGCCCGCCGCCTCGGTGCTGAGCAGGATCGGCGCAGCGCCCTGGAAGTCCGCGATGGCGGCGTCCTTCTCTCTGCGGGTGAGACCCCCGTGGTAGGTGACGGCGGGCAGGTCGTGCTCGTCGACCAGCTCCTCGATCTGGGCCAGGGTGCGGCGGAAGGCGGTGAACACCACGACCTTCTCCTCGCGCTCGTGGTGGCGCCGGAGGATCTCGAGCAGCGCGCGCGCCTTGCCCGTGACGGGGACCGCGCCGGCCCGTTGCGAAAGCTCGGTCCACCCGAGCTTTGAGAGGGTGGGCGCGAGCGCGCGGGGGCTGGAGCCGGCGAGTCGTTGGACGCTGCGCAGTGCCAGCGCACGGGCGGGCGGGGCGCCGCGCGCCTCCTCGCGAACGCGCGCCGAGACGAGGCGGTAGAGCTCGGCCTCCTCCGGCCCGGGGGCGACGCACCTGGTCTCCGCCAGCCTGCGCGGCAGCATCACCTCCAGCTCGCTGCGACGGTGACGGACCATCACGTCGCGCATGGCCAGCTGGAGCGCCGCCACGTTGCGGGCGGGCCGGCCGTCCCCGGTGGCGGCGTGGCGAGCTCGGAACTGATCCGCGGTGCCCAGCGACCCCGGCCGGACGAGGCTGACGAGCTGGAAGAGGTCGGCCAGCCGGTTCTCCACGGGAGTCGCGGTGAGCAGCAGCAGGTAGCGGGCGCGCAGCGACCTGACGAGACGAGATGAGGCGCTGCGCGGGTTCTTCAGCCGGTGCGCCTCGTCGACGACGACCAGGTCCCAGCTCGGCTCGGCGATCACCGCCTTCAGCGGAGAGCGCCGTGCCGCTGGCAGCGAGGCGACGACCACGGGGTGCGGATCGTCTCCGGCGGGCGCCGTCCATCCACGCGCGCTGGCGAGCACCGACGGCAGCGCGAACTTGCGCTCGAGCTCCTCGCGCCACTGCCCCACCAGCCCGGCCGGCACCAGCACGAGCACGCGGGCCGCGAGACCGCGGAGGCGAAGCTCTGAGAGCACGAGGCCCGCCTCGATCGTCTTGCCCAGCCCCACCTCGTCGGCAAGGATCGCCCGGCCCTGCATGTGACGCAGCGCGCGCCCCGCCGCCTCGAGCTGGTAGGGGAAGGGCTCGAAGCGCAGGCGCGGCAGGCACATGAACGTCTCGAACCCTGGACGCGCCCACACCGCGAGCGCCTCGTCGACGAGCGTCGAGCGCTCCTCCGCAACTGGCGTCCCGCGCTCCAGACGGCGCACGAGCGGGAGGTAGGCGTCGAGCTCGCCGGGAAGCTCACGCGGCACCGTCACCTGCGCCGGAGCATGCCGGGCGGCCGGCTTTGCTCGAGTGGAGGTCTCGTGTACGAGTGGGCGCATCGAATCGGAGCAGGGACGGGGGAGTCGGGGGCGAGCGACCGCATCGTGCCAGCGATGTCGGACGCGGAGCGCCCGGCGCGGGGACAGCTTGTCGCTACGAGCGGATACTTTCGATCTCGCCGCCGGGAACCGAGCTGTCACGGTGCGGGCTCGCGGAACCGATGTCTCGCGGCGGCAGCCCGCGCGGCTCGGCCTGCTAGTAAGGGAACAGGAACGCACGCTAAGCGCGGACCTCGTCGGGGGCGCGTAGCGTTCGGCGTTGGCCGGCGAGCAGTTCGTCGGGGAGGGCGAAGTTGAAGGTGCCGAGCATCTTGTTGTGCTCGTGCTGCAGCGGGGAGAGCCTGGCGAGATCCTCGACGAGGATCTCGCGTCCGGTGGCTCGCAGGTGGTTGACGGCGTCGTCCATGTATTGGGTGT
>Ga0183260_10000902_pt1 | contig 25257 bp, 25 predicted proteins | sample AntDrymUQ4972206_2_FD_129768 | JGI IMG/M metagenome (GOLD analysis project Ga0183260, IMG submission 129768) | Polar desert sand microbial communities from Dry Valleys, Antarctica - metaG UQ497 (22.06) (version 2) (version 2) | ecosystem: Environmental > Terrestrial > Soil > Desert | place... | reverse complement strand
TTGACGCGCGCCACCAGCTCGATGGGGTCGAATGGCTTGATGATGTAATCGTCGGCGCCCGCCGTCAGCCCGACCACGACGTCGGCAGAGTTCGCATGGCCCGTCAACATGATGACCCCGATGTGATTGGTGCGCGGGTCCGAACGCAGCAGCTCGCAAACCTGAAGGCCGTCGAGTGTGGGCATCTCGACATCGAGCAGGATGAGATCCGGCACCAGAGCGCGGGCCTGGGTCACGGCCTCGGCCCCGTCCCCCACGGGGATCACGGAGAACCCCTCCAGCCGCAGGTTTGCCTCGATGAATCTGACCGCATCCGGATCGTCGTCGGCGACCAGGACGACTTCGCGAGCGACCGTCACCCGGGCTCCCCCCGCTCGAGGTCATCCATCTTTGCGCGCATCCGTTTGGCCGCGGCCGGCGCATCCACGCCATCGAAGATCGCGCTGCCCGCTACGACGATCTGAGCCCCGGCGGCCACCACCTGGTCGATATTGACGAGTTTGACGCCGCCGTCGACCTCCACATCCACATCTCGCTGCGTGGCGCCTACGAGAGCTGCCGCCTCGCGGATCTTCGGGATCACCTCGCCGAGGAAGGCCTGTCCACCGAAACCCGGTCGCACGGTCATCATGAGAACGACATCGAGCTCCTCGAGGTGCTTTTCGACGTGTTCGAGACCGCTATCGGGATGCACCGCGATGCCGGCGCCCGCGCCGGACTGGCGGATAACTGCGATCGTCTCGGCCGGGTCGGGAACCACCTCTGGGTGGAACGAGATCCGGTCCGCCCCCGCGTCTCGGAAGGCGGGGGCATATCGTCCCGGATCTTCGATCATCAGGTGAACGTGTAGCGGAAGATCGCAGCTCCGGCGCACCGCCTCGACCGTCGAGACGCCAAAGGTCAGGTTGGGAACGTAGTGACCGTCCATCACGTCGAGGTGGAACCAATCTACGAACGGGGTCACGGCAGCGATCTCGTCACCTAGGCGCCCGAAGTCGGCGGTCAGTATCGAGGGGGACAGAAGGAGCGCCACGGGCCAATGTTTACCTAAAAAGTGCGTCCGGTGTCGGATGTAGCCCGCGGGCGAGGTCCGGGCCGGTCATCCGCCGCTTACCCGCCAGCTGACCCTCCAACAGCCGAAGGGGGGCCGTGCCGGTTCCGATCAGCAGGTCCTCGTCCGTCGCGAGAGCGCCGGGGCCCAGTCCCTCATCCGCGACCGCGATCTCGACCCGGAAGATCTTCAACCTCTTGCCGTCGAACGTCGTCCATGCGCCGGGCACCGGATCGAGGCCTCGCGTGTGGCGATCGATCCGCTCTGCGTCCCAATCCCAGTCGATCCGCGCCTGGTCCGTATCGATCTTCGACGCGTAGGTGGCTAGCGCCCCGTCCTGAGGACGAGCCACCAGCCACCCCTCGCCATAGGCCCCTAGGGCGGGAGTCAATAGCCGCGCCCCCACCAGGGCCAGCCGGTGGCCCAGCTCCCCGGCCGATTCCCACGGGGCTATGGGGACGCGTTCCGTCAACAGCACCGGCCCCTCGTCCATCCCCTCGGTCAGCACCATGAGCGATACTCCCGTCTCGCTTCGCCCGTCCATGATCGCCCGTTGCACCGGAGCCGCCCCCCGGTACTCGGGGAGCAGAGAGAAGTGCAGGTTCACGAAACCGCATCGAGGCACCTCGAGCAGCGGCCCCGGCAAGAGGGATCCGTAGGCAACCACGACCGCGACGTCCGGCGCGAGGTCGGCCAGACGATCGTGCAGCTCCGGCGATCTCGCCCGTTCGGGTTGGATGACCTCCAACCCGAGGGCCTCGGCCGCCGTCTTGACCGGACTCGGCCGAAGTTGCATCCCGCGCCCCGATGGGCGGTCGGGATTCGAGACGACCGCGACGACCTCGGCATCCGAGCGCTCCAGAGACTCCAGGCTCGGCACCGCCCACGCCGGAGTGCCGAAGAAAACGATCCTCATGCCGGCTACAGACGCTCCTCGAGGGGAGCGGTGGTCGAGGGCCCTGGAAGGCCGAGCACCTGGCGAGTGAGTTCTCGCATGGCCTCGCGCTTCGTCTCCTCGTCCAGACGGTCTACGAACAGCACGCCATCGAGGTGGTCGATCTCATGTTGGAACACGCGAGCGAGAAGATCCGAAGCCTCGATCGACACGGATCGACCTTTCTCGTCGATGCCTTCGAGGCGCACGGAGCGCGATCGCTCCACTTCGTAAGCCAATCCCGGAAGGGAGAGGCAACCTTCCTCCTCGATCAGTGTTTCGCTCGATCGCTCCACGATGCACGGGTTGAACAGTGCTCCGACGTCGTCCTCGACCTCATAGACGAAGACGCGCTCCAGCACCCCGATCTGCGGGCCCGCCAGGCCGACCCCAGGCGCCTCGCGCATGGTGTCGATCATGTCCTTGACCAGTTGTCGGTGGGCCTTCGTCACCTTGTCCACCTCGTGGGCGCGTTGTCTGAGCGTGGGATCGCCGAAGGTCCTGATGGCTAGCACGGCCACGTCAGCAACACTCCTGTTCGTTTCTAGGGTCCGCCATCACCGAGGGTCAACATCCACGTGGAGACGCCCCCCGGCCGGCACGGTGGCGAGGATACCCCGCAGGTCGGCCCCCACCGGTGTCGCATCGATGCACTTCATCAGCACCTCTAGGCGAGAATCGTCCCGATGAGTCCCAACCTCTATCGGTCCCAACACGCGCGCCCCATGCGAGCGTCCCACCGCGGCAGCGCGCTCGATGAGGTCTGGAGCGGTCGCCCCGGTTGCGCTGACCTTGATGAGCTCACGGAACGGTGGGTAACCGAGCTCTTCGCGGTGCGGCAGCTCGCGGCTCAAGAAGAAGCCATGATCCGCGCGTACTACCGACTGAACCGCATGGTGGGTGGGCTCGGCCGTCTGAATCACCAGGCGTCCCCCGTCGCGGGAGGGGCCGGCCCACTCCGCCATGGCCGCGAGCGCCTGATAACCCGATTCAGCGGCGCGCCAGTCCGGACGACGTAGCAAGGCGTCGGCGTCGAGTACTCCGACGAGAGATACGGGCGGGCGTATCGCCGGTTTGGTTCCGATCCAGGTTGTCACGTAGATGTCGCTCGGCGTTCGATCTCGTACTACCTCGTCGATCACGTCGGGATCAGCACGAGTCACCGAGGCTCGCGGCCAGGCTCGCTTCACCTGTTCCGCCAGTCGTTCGCTACCGGCTCCTACAAGCTTGAAGTCCTCGGCGGCACAGGACGGGCAGGACCGTGGTGACGGGCCTTCGAACCCGCATCTCCCACACCGGACCCGTTCGGATGCGCCGGAGGAAGAGCGGTGCAGAACGAGTCCCGCCTCGCACCGCGGACAGCGCACGGATCTCCGGCAGCTGGCGCACCAGATCGCGCGAGCGAACCCGCGGCGGGGGGCCAGCAACGCCACCCGTTGTCCGGCGCGTAACGCATCGCGAACTCGTACGTGGAGCTCATGTGACAAGGCTCGGCCCTCGGGTCGCTCCACGAGCTCGACTATCGGACGAGCGGCTCGCAGCACATCGCGATCGGGCACGACCAATCCAACTGCGCCCATGCCTCGGGCAGCCGCGGTCTCGACCGCGGGCGTGCTGCTCATCAATACGCACGCGGCCTGTTGGCGCCGAGCTCGCTCCAAAGCGACGCGGCGCGCGTCGAACCGCGGCGAACGATCCTCCTTGTAACTCGCGTGATGTTCCTCATCGACGACTATCAATGACAGCTGGGCGGAAGGAGCCAGGACGGCGCCACGACCACCGACTCCGAAGCCGGCCCCGGCGGCCAGCGACATCCACCCACGGGCTCGGTCCTGATCCGATTCGGCGCTGTCGATGCGGACCATCTGGGGCCACAAGCGGGCGAGCCCATCAAGCACCTGAGAGCCGTATCGCACCTCGGGGACCGTGACCAATGCCGCACCCGGACGCCGCGACGCTGCGACGAGCTCACCGATCAACCGTGTCCGGTCCTCGCCGGGCGCGTATTGCACGCACCAGGCGCCGGGCCGTCCCGAACGAAGCGCTTCGATCAGCTGCCGGCCCCCGCGATACGACAGGGTCCGCTGCGGCCCGGGACCTCCGGCGATCGGGTCGGGCTCCTCGATCTGCATCCTCACGCGGGGTGGGACCGCGCGCCCGAACACATGGCTGTACTGGGATGCGTACCGGTCGGCGATCCAGAAGAACAGAGGGATGAGCGACTCGGGTATCACTGGGTGGGCGATCACGGCCGCGATCACCGCTTCCAAACCATCGATCGAACCCAACTCGGACTGGCTCTGGATCTGGATGACGATCGCGCGAACGCGACGACTGCCGAAAGGTACGCGGACCAACGAGCCGATACCGACCTTGTCCGACAGTTCATCCGGAACCGAGTAATCGAAAACGCGATCGACACGCCACGCCGGGATCAGCGGCAGGACGGAGGCTACGACGGGCGAGTCAGGAGCTCGAACAGAGTCGCCGGAGGTCATCCGCCCGATCGGTGCGCTCCCAGGTGAACTCTTTATCCGAACGACCGAAGTGGCCGTAGGCAGCGGTGTTCTGGTAGATCGGTCGCCGCAGGTCGAGATCCCTGATGATCGCTGCTGGTCTCAGGTCGAAGGTTTCGAGGATGGCGGATGCTATAGCCGCGGGATCCTCCTTCTCGGTGCCGAATGTTTCGCTGAACACGGACACCGGATGAGCGACGCCGATCGCATAGGCGATCTGGACCTCGAACCGATCCGCGAGACCCGCCGCTACCACGTTCTTCGCGATATAGCGGGCCATGTAGGCCGCAGACCGATCCACCTTAGTGGGGTCTTTGCCCGAGAACGCTCCCCCACCGTGCCTCGCCATCCCACCGTAGGTGTCGATGATTATCTTGCGCCCGGTGAGCCCCGTGTCGGCGCGGGGCCCGCCGATCTCGAAGACGCCGGTGGGATTCACCAGGACCTTTAGACCATCGCTATCGATGTTTCCAGGGATCAACGGCTCGATGACGTGCTGCATGAGATCCGGCTTGAGGAGCGTCTCGACGTCCACATTGGGTTGGTGTTGCGAGGAGCAGACGACGGTGTCGAGCCGAGCGGGACGCCCGTTCCGGTACTCGATCGTGACCTGGACCTTCCCGTCGGGGCGTAGGTACGGCAAGACTCCCGCCTTGCGTACCTCGGATAGCCGCTGCGCGAAGCGATGCGCCAGCCAGATCGGCATCGGCATGAGGTCTTCGTTATCCCGGCACGCGTAGCCGAACATCATTCCCTGGTCGCCGGCACCCTGACTATCGAGCTCGCCCTCATCCTCACCCATCCGAGATTCGTATGCCTCATCCACGCCGGTTGCGATATCCGCGGACTGCTCCTGGATAGAAACGCTTACGCCGCACGTCTCACCGTCGAAGCCGATCTTCGAGCTCGTGTAGCCAACGTCGGTCACGGTGCGGCGCACCACTGCAGGGATGTCCACGTATGTCGACGTAGTGATCTCGCCGGCAACGACAACGAGCCCGGTAGTGATGAGCGTCTCACACGCAACGCGGCCGAACGGATCATCGGCCAGGATCTCATCCAGCACAGCATCCGAGATCTGATCCGCCAGCTTGTCTGGATGCCCCTCCGTAACGGACTCGGACGTGAACAGCTGAGACCCCTGATCCAGATTCATGCGGGCATCTTAATGGCGAGGCGGCGGACCGAACGTGATGTCGGGGTCCTACTCGGGATCGGGCACCGGCTGCGGGGGCTCCGGCCCGATGTAGTGGGCGCTCGGTCGTATCAACCTGTTGTCGGCGGCCTGCTCCATGATCTGCGCGGTCCATCCGATCACCCGACTGCACCCGAAGGTCGGCGTGAACAGAGGCGGAGGCATCCCCACCATGTCCATGACGATGCCCGCATAGAACTCGACGTTGGGGTACAGACTTCGGCCCGGCTTCAGTTCCTGGAGGATCTCGACAGCGCGCTTCTCGACGTGCTTCGCGAGCCTCACGCGTTCTCCATCCTTATCGAGACGCTCCGCAACGCCGCGAAGCAGCGTCCCGCGTGGGTCGTCCGTCTTGTAGACACGATGACCGAAGCCCATCAGCCTCCTGCCGCTCCCGACGGCGTCTCGCAGCCAGTCGTCCGTCTTCTCGATGCTTCCGATGTCCCGCAACATGTCGAGAGCCCTGCTGGGCGCACCGCCGTGCAACGGTCCCGAGAGGGCGCCGAGTGCCCCGAGCACGGCCGATCCCAGATCGGCTCCGGTTGACGTGATGACCCGGGCCGTGAAGGTCGAGGCGTTGAATCCGTGGTCGATCGTTGCGATGAGGTACTGCTCGACCGCACGAGCATTCTCGGGATCGGGTTCCTCGCCCGTCAGCATGTACAGATAGTTCGCCGCATACGGAAGGTTCGGGTCGGGATCGACCGGCTCCTTGCCCTCGCTGAGCCGGTACAACGCCATCACGAGAGATGGGAATACGGCACACGACAGCATCGCCTGTTTACGGAGCTCCTCGTGGTCAGCATCGAGCGAGGGTTTGAAGTCCTGAGACGAGACCACCAACGAGAAGGCCGAGCGCGCCGCGTCCAGGGGCGAGAAGCGGTCTCCCAGGTTCGCCAGGGAGGGCAGCACTTTCATGACGTCATCAGGTATCACGCGGAGTGGCGTGATCTCCTCCATGAACTTCTCTCGTTCGCTCTTGGTGGGGAGCTCACCCTGAAAGAGAAGGTGCCAGACGTCCTCGAGCATTCGCTTCTCGGCCAACTCCACCGCGCTGTACTGGCGGTAATGAAAGAAGCCTTCTTTCCCGCGAACGTCTCCGATCTTAGTTTCGGCTACGACGACGCCTTCGAGGCCCGGCGGCACCTCCGTCACGGGATCCACCGGAACGATCCGCGCTACGCGCATCATGTCGCGCAACGAGACGATTCCCTGTAGCGCGCCGTCGCCATCAACCACGGGGATGTGGCGGTAATTGTGCTCGGACAAGCTCTTGAAGGCCGCCGCTACCTCTTCACTTGGCTTGACGGTATCCGGGTCGGCCGTCATCCACTCGGACACCTTGGCCCCCTCGGCTTCCCCACCGGAGGCAGAGAATTTGACCAGATCCCGTTCGGTCAGGATCCCCACCGGGCGGTCGCCGTCCACGACGACGACCGAGCCCACGCCGACGGCCTTCATCGACTCGGCTGCCTGGGCGACGGTGTCGGAAGGTGACGCCGTGACCACGGGACTGCTCATGAGGTCTTTGACCGTGCGGCCCTGAGGTTCAGCCATTCGCCCTCCCCTTGAGAAGATCGACAACTTCATCCAGCAATGCCTGGGCGAGCCCGCGTTTCGTAACGAGTCCCGCATCCACGGTGCCCCCGGGCCCCGCGATCACCGCCCGGTTCGTCCGTACGCCGAAACCGGAGTCGGGGCTTGCAACGTCGTTCGCGACTATCACGTCTGCGTGTTTCGCACGACGTTTCTGCTCCGCGACTTCCGCGAGCTTCGCCGGATCCGGCTCGGTCTCCGCCGCGAATCCCACCAGTATGCAACCACTCTTGCGAACCTGCGCCGCTCGCCCCAGCTCGGCGAGGATGTCGGTGGTGGCGACCAGAGTCATCTCCGGAGGCCCCTCCGCCTTCTTCAATTTGGTCCCCGCCGCGTCCGTCGGCTTGAAGTCCGCGACCGCTGCCGCCATCACGATGACGTCTGCATCTCCAGCGACGGACAACACCGCGTCCCGCATCTCCTCCGCCGTCCGCACCTGGATCACGTCTGCGCCGGAAGGGGGAGCCATGCCGATGGGAGCCGCAACCAGCACGGCCTTGGCGCCGCGCTCCAATGCCGCTTGGGCGATCTCGAACCCCATGAGACCCGACGAGCGGTTACCGATGTAGCGCACGGGGTCGATGGGTTCCTGGGTCCCACCCGCCGTGATCACGACTTTGCGGCCGGCCAGGTCCTGGGCCCGACCGAGGGCTTCGAGCGCGATGCGCACGATCGTCTGGGGGTCCTCGAGCCGTCCCGGGCCCTCGTCGCCGGACAACAACGCCCCTGAGGCCGGTCCCGCGATCGTGGCCCCGCGCTCGGCCAGGATCCTCACGTTCTCCTGTGTGGCTTCGTGCTCCCACATCTCCGTATGCATCGCGGGAGCGACGATCGCAGGGCATCGAAGCATCAGCCAGGTCGAGCCCACCACGTCGTCCGCGACCCCTCGGGCCATCTTTGCCATGGCGTTAGCGGTTGCAGGAGCGACGATCGCCAGGTCCGCTCCACGCGCCACGTCCACATGGGGGACCCCGGGGCCATCCGTGAACAGCTTCGTTACGACCGGGTGGCCGCTCACCGAGGCAAAGGTCTGAGCACCGACGAACGTAGTGGCGGCCCGGGTCATCACGACCCTGACCTCCGCCCCCAGCTGGACGAGCGTCCGAACGATCTCGACCGCCTTGTAGGCCGCGATTCCGCCCGTGACGCAGAGAACGATCTTCGACCCCTGCGCGCTCGCAGCTCGCTCGGTCGGGTCGGACCAAGACCCCCCCTGGCGGGATTGGGCCGAACCGCCGGATGGCATGGGAAGAACGCTGCTACTTGATGCCGTCGGCGGTTTTCTCGGCGACGATCTTGCCCTCGGAGATCTCTCGAAGGGCGACCGAGAGCGCTTTGGGGGCGCTCGACGCGTTCATCGGGACCTGAGGGGGGGTGTACTCGGAAACGCCCTCACCAAGCTGGGAGAAGTAGGCGTTGATCTGACGGCCTCGTTTGGCCGCCAGGATGACCAGAGTGTATTTGGAGTCGACGCCCTCCAGGAGCGTTTCAATCTTCGGTTCGATCACGGTTTCTCCTGTCGTTTTGCGGTGCCATCCAGTATACGGATGAGGTCGGCGACGGCTTCCCCAACATCGTCGTTGACGACTATGTAGTCGTAGGACCCCTTCCTCTTGACCTCCTCGTAGGCCGCTCGAAGACGCGTGGACAGGGCCTCGGGGTCCTCCGTCCCACGGCCTCGTAGGCGCAAGAAGAGCGTATCGAGTGACGGCGGCTCGATGAACACCAGCACGGCTTCGGGCAGAGCCCGCTTCACGGACATGGCTCCCTGGACGTCGACCTCTAGCAGCACGTCCCGGCCGGCCGCAAGGGCGCTCTCGACCGGCTCCCTCGGGGTCCCCTTGTGATCGCCGTACACCACGGCCGACTCCAAGAAATCGCCACGATCCCTGCGAGCCACGAACTCTGGCTCGCTGATGAAGTGATAATCGATCCCGTCTCGCTCGCCATGCCGTGCCGGACGAGTCGTTGCCGACACGGACAGAACGAGCTCCGGCCGGCGGGACAGCAGCTCTCGGACGACGGTCCCCTTGCCCGCACCCGATGGGCCCGATATCACGAACAGCCGGCCGCGTCCGGCGTGAGACCCGCCGTTCATGAGGAAGCTACCTGCGAGAGAACTCTGAGAGCAGGTTCTCCTTCTGTTTCGAGCCGAGTCCACGCATCCGACGCGACTCCGAGATGTCGAGCCGTTCCATCAACTTTCGAGCTCGCACGCGTCCCACCCCGGGTAGTGACTCGAGAACGTTAGACACCTTCATCTTTCCGACGATCTCGTCATCGGTCCGCTCGATGAGCTCACGGAGGGTCGTGCGACCGCTCTTCAGCTGCTCCTTGAGTTCGGCCCGCTTGCGCCGCGCCACCGCTGCCTTCTGGAGAGCCGCCCTGCGTTGCTCTTCAGTGAGCGGTGGGGGTAAGGGCATATCGAGCGACCTCCTTGAAAACCGAACGGCTGTTGTGAACAGATTCTTCAACGGGCGCGTATCTCCGGAACGTAGCCACGCGCGGATTGCTCCGGAGTATAGGCAGCCCATTCACCTCCCGCAACGAAGGCCCTCCTATCTCGCCTGCTACGGGGCCATTTCTTCCCGCTTCGGGGGACCCGCTCGCTCAGGCGTCGAGACGGCGGGAACCCGGATCCGCCAGTGGATCGTTCGACTTGCATAACGGACATTCCTGCTCGGTCCATGAGGTCGCCTCGAGCTTGATCAACGCTTTGAGGGGAGCCGCCAGCCGCGGGGCGATCGGCCCCGAGGCGCGATCGATCAAGGCACCGACGCCAACGGGGCTGGCGCCGGCGCTCTGGACGAGATCGACCATCTCGCGCGCCGAACCGCCGGTCGTGATCACGTCTTCGACCACCAGCACCCGTTCACGAGGCGCTAGCTCGAAGCCTCGCCTGAACGTCAACGCTCCCCCCTCTCGTTCCGCGAAGACGACGCGCACGTCTGCCGCCAGGGCGGTCGCGAATCCCAGGACCACCGCACCGAATGCGGGGCTGGCAACGGCGTCGAACTCTCCGTCGAAAAGCTGGGCGATCGAGTCACCGAATCTTTGCGTGAGCCTGGGGTGCTCGAAGACCCGAAACTTCTGGACGAACAGGTCCGAATGGCGCCCCGACGACAGGCGGAAGTGTCCCCGTTGCACCGCGCCCCTCTTCTCGAGAACCTCCATGATCTCGTTTGGATTCATCCGATGCCCACCAGCATGGCCGCGGCCGCGGCACCCGGGTCGGCGGCTTGTGTGATGGGACGGCCCACGACGATCAGGTCTGCGCCGGCATCGAGAGCAGCGCGTGGGGACGACGCCCGGCGCTGGTCGTCGACCGCCGCCCCAACCGGGCGGATCCCGGGCACGACGATGAGCGGCCCCACCGCGTTCGAGGGACCGAAGTTCCGGCGGACCGCCTCGATCTCGAGAGGCGAGCACACGATCCCATCCGCGCCCGCCCCCAGCGCCATCTCCGCGAGCCGGAGGACTTGTTTCTCGGTCGGATCGTTCACGCCGAGGTCGGCCAGCGCCGCGTCGTCGATGCTCGTCAGAACCGTGACGGCCAGAACGGCCAGCCGGCCGCCGGCGCCCTCGACCGCGGCGGCCATCGTCTCCTCCCCCCCCGCGGCGTGCACGGTCGTGTAGGAACAACCGAGCCTTGCGACCCCCTCGACCGCGCCTCGCACCTGTGCGGGGATATCGTGGAACTTGAGATCGAGGAACACGGGACGCCGTCGCGCGAGCTCTCGGACCAAATGCTCACCCCCCGCCACGAACGCCGTGAGGCCGACCTTGAACACCCCCGCCTGATCCTCCGTCGCACGCGCGAGGCGAAGCGCCTCCCGCGGGTCGCTGGTATCAAGCGCGATGCAAAGCGGGTTATCGGGCATCTAGCCTTCCAGCTTCACGGCGCCGACCAGCTCCGAGAGGGCCGGGACCCCGTGGCGCGCTAGGTACTCGGAGATGCCGGCGATCGCCTCATCGGCGGCCCGAGGCGTCACGAAGTTAGCGGTCCCGATGGCCACGGCCGAGGCGCCGGCCAGCATCAACTCCACCGCGTCTCGACCGGAGCCGACACCGCCCTGGCCGATGATTGGGACGTGAGGCCAGGTTCGGTGGACCTCGTGCACGGCGCGCACCGCCACCGGGCGTATCGTCGGCCCGGAGAGGCCCCCCACCGTTCCGGCAAGCTTCGGCCGCCGCGTCTCGATGTCGATGGCCATGCCGAAGATCGTGTTGATAAGCGATAGCCCATCCGCGCCGGCCTCGAGAGCTGCCCCGGCGATGTCCACGATGGAAGTGACGTTCGGTGAGAGCTTGGGAAACACCGGCACATTCTTCAGAGCCTCCTTAACGCCTTCCACCACCGCAGCGGTCGACGCCGTCGAATGGGAGAACATGTTGCTCCGATCCTCGAGGTTGGGGCACGAGATGTTGATCTCGACCGCGGCGATCCCTCTCCCACCCGTTCGGAGTTTGTCCGCCACCTTCACGAACTCCTCCACGGTGTTACCGGCGATGGACGCGATCACGGTGGCCTTCTGTTGCTTCAACCAGGGAAGGTCCTCCTTGATGAAATGGTCGACGCCCTTATTCTGGATCCCGATCGCGTTCAACATGCCCGACGGTGTTTCGCACATCCGCGGAGTCGGTTTGCCCTTCCACGGCGTGAGCGTCATCGACTTCACGATGACGCCGCCCAGCGTCGAAAGGTCGATCATCCGCGACGCCTCGCGTCCCGAGCCGAATGTCCCCGAGGCGACAAGCACCGGATTGGCGAGCTCCAGGGCCCCCAGTTTCATCGAGAGGTCTACCGCCACTTCAGTTCCCCGGGGGAGCGTGCTCGTGTGGTTGCTCCGGGAGCGGCCCGTGGCGGGTGGGCACGCCCGCCGGCGAAAGCTCTAGCTGATCGACGGCGAACTCCCCCATGTTGTCATCCCAGATGACGTCGCCACCGTTGAAAACCGGACCCTCCGTGCACGAGCGCGCGTAATGAATCGCCTCTTCCGCGTCCTTTTTCGCATTACGGTCGGCGCGATCTCTCAACGGCACCACACACGTCATGCACACACCGTATCCACAGGCCATGAGCTCCTCCACGGCCACTTGGACCGGAAGGCCCCGTTCCGCGCACATGGCCGACACCGCGGCCAGCATCGGATGAGGCCCGCACGAGTAGATGATCTCGGCCCGACAGCGCTCGATGGTTTCTTCGAGCACGTCCGTGACACGACCTCGGTCTCCCATGCTGGCGTCCTCTGTGGTGATGCGATAGACGGACGCGAGTCTTCGCACCTCGATCGGATTGAGCAGATGCCGCATCGAACGCGCTCCGAGAATCACGTCGACCCGGTGTCCTTCGTTCCGGAGCTCGTCGGCCAAGAAGAAGAGAGGAGCCGCGCCTATGCCCCCGCCGACCAGCAAACAATGAGCCCGGCGACGGGGAAGGGAGAAGCCACGTCCTAAAGGGCCCATGAGATCGACTATCGAATGACCGCGCAACTGCGACAGAAAGCTCGTCCCGGGGCCCCGGATATCGAACACGATCTCGAGAGTCGATGCCCATCCCCCCCGCTTATGCACGCGGTAGACCGAGAAGGGTCGGCGCAAGATGTGCGAACGATCCTCGCCACACTTGATGTTCACGAACTGACCGGGGCGCGCCTTGGCCCCGATATCAGGGGCCACGATGGTGAGAGAGTGGTAGTGCTCTCCGTACTTCTTGTGTGAGAGAACCTCGCCCTTCGAGATGAGCATCAATCGATCTTCCCAGGTGTGACTCGAGCCCGAGCCGTTGCCTCGAGGAAGCTCTGAAGAGAACGCACGCCTACACCCTCGCCCATGAGAGCCTCGATCGCCTGAACGGCCGCCGCCATACCGGCCATCGTCGTACACAATGGCACTCCCGCCGCCACCGCCGCCGTCCGGATGAAGTAGCCGTCCGTCCGCGCCCCCCTACCGAAGGGCGTGTTGAACACGATCTCGATCTCGCCTTTTGAGATGCGTTGAGCTACGTCGAGCCCTGCTTCGGCGCGCTCACCGGACACCTTCCCTACGATCTGAACCTCCACGCCCGCGCGGCGAAGAACCTGCGCAGTGCCTCGGGTGGCCAGAAGCTGGAAACCAAGATCGGCCAGCCGCTTCGCCGGGAAGATGACGGAGCGCTTGTCGGGGTTCGAAACGGAAAGAAAGACGGAGCCCTTGACGGGAAGCCGGATCCCGGCGGCTATCTCTGCCTTCGCGTAGGCCAAGCCGAAGTTGGAATCGATGCCCATGACTTCGCCGGTCGAGCGCATCTCCGGTCCCAATATCGTGTCCACGCCGGGGAAACGCTCGAAGGGCAGCACAGCCTCCTTCACGGCCACGTGTTCCAGCCCATCGTGGCCCACGTCCCGCTCCGGTACCAACCCTTCGACTCGGAGGTCGGACAGCGCGGCTCCAGCCATCACGCGCGCGGCGATCTTCGCCAGCGGGACGCCCGTAGCTTTGGAGACGAACGGCACCGTGCGCGAGGCGCGCGGGTTCGCTTCGAGAACGTAGACCTCATCACCTCGCACCGCGAACTGGATATTGATGAGACCAAGAACGCCCAGACCTTCAGCCAGCGCCCGCGTGTAACTGATGACTCTCTGGATCTGATCCTCGCCGAGCGTGAAGGGCGGCAGCGCGCACGCGGAATCACCGGAATGGATGCCCGCCTCCTGGATGTGTTCGAGGACCCCGCCGGTATACATATCGCGTCCGTCGAAGACGGCATCGCAGTCGACCTCGATGGCTCCTTCCAGGAACCGATCGATCAACACGGGGTGGGACGGCGAGACGCTGGCAGCAGAGGACATATATCGCTCGAGCGACGATTCCTCGTAGACGATCTCCATCGCCCGCCCGCCCAGCACGTAACTCGGTCGCACCAACACCGGATACCCGATCGAGCTCGCGACCGCGCGCGCCTCCGCGACCGACCGCGCCATCCCGTTGGGAGGATGGGGAAGAGCGAGATCCGCCAGCAACGCCCCGAACCGCTCGCGATCCTCGGCGCGATCGATCGCCTCCGGTTGCGTTCCAAGGATGGGTACCCCGGCATCCTCGAGCGCGCGGGCGAGCTTGAGGGGGGTCTGTCCGCCCAGCTGCACCAGCACACCCCCGGGGCGCTCAGCATCGAAAACGTTGAGGACGTCTTCGAGAGTGAGCGGCTCGAAATAGAGGCGGTCCGATGTGTCGTAGTCCGTGGATACGGTCTCGGGGTTGCAATTGACCATGATCGTCTCGAAGCCGGCCTCACCGAGCGCGAACGCCGCGTGCACGCAGCAGTAATCAAACTCGATCCCCTGTCCGATCCGATTCGGTCCCGACCCAAGGATCATCACCTTGGGGCGGTCACTCGGCGCGACCTCGTCTTCCTCTTCGTAGGTCGAGTAGTAGTACGGAGTGTCGGCCTCAAACTCCGCTGCACAGGTGTCAACCGTCTTGTAAGTGGGGATCACGCCCAGATCGAGTCGCCTCTGCCTGATCGCCATCTCGTCGCTGTGCAACAGATCGGCGAGCTGCCGGTCGGAGAAACCCAGTCGTTTCGACTCGCGCAGATCGGCCTCGGCCGCCACCGTCGCCGAGCCCAGGGACTCCAGGCGCCGTCGCTCGGCTGCCACTCGGGCGATCTGAACGACGAACCATGGATCGATCGACGATCGTCGAGCCACCTCACTTGGATCCGCGCCGGCGTAGAGCGCTCGCTCCATGAAATGAAGGCGACCCTCTATCGGAGTTGAGACGAGGTCGAGTAGTTCGTCCACCGGCAGATCGAAGCGGGGGCCGCCGAGGCCATCGTGTCCGAGCTCGAGTGAGCGGAACCCCTTCTGCAGCGCTTCGACGAAGGTCCGGCCGATCGCCATCACCTCGCCTACCGACCTCATCTTCGTCCCGAGGATGGGGTCAGCCCCCGGGAACTTCTCGAAAGCCCAACGAGGGATCTTCACGACGACGTAGTCGATCGAAGGTTCGAACGACGCAGGGGTCTTCTTCGTGATGTCGTTGGTGATCTCGTCCAGCGTGTACCCCACCGCCAACTTGGCCGCGATCTTGGCTATCGGAAACCCGGTTGCTTTAGATGCCAGCGCCGAAGAGCGCGATACCCGTGGGTTCATCTCGATCACGACGCGCCGTCCGGTCTCCGGGTGGACGGCGAACTGAACGTTGGAACCCCCCGTCTCAACGCCGATCGCACGCATGACCCTCGCTCCGTCGTCGCGCATGCCCTGATACTCGACATCGGTCAGGGTCATCGCCGGCGCCACGGTTATCGAGTCTCCCGTGTGCACGCCCATCGGGTCGATGTTCTCGATGGAGCAGACGACGACCACGTTATCGTTGCGATCGCGCATCAACTCGAGCTCGAACTCCTTCCATCCGGCGATCGACTCCTCGACGAGGACCTCTCCGATGCTTGAGAGACGGACGCCTTCCGCCACGATGGGCTCGAGCTCTGCGCGGGAATGGACCACCCCCGATCCTCCCCCGCCGAGGACGTAGGAGGGGCGGATCACCACCGGGAAACCGAGGTCCTCGGCGACCTGAACGGCCCCCTCGACCGAATATGCGAATGCGGAGCGAGGCAGATCCATGCCCGCTTCCGTCATGACGTCCTTGAAGACACGCCGGTCTTCGGCTCGCCTGATCGTCTCCGGGTCCGCGCCGATCAGCTCGACGCCGTAGCTCTCGAAGATTCCAGACGTGGCGAGGTCCATCGCCACGTTGAGACCGGTCTGCCCACCCAGCGTGGGGAGGCACGCGTCCGGGCGCTCGCGTTCGATGATCTTGGCGACGTACTCGGGAGTGATCGGCTCGACATAGGTTGCGTCGGCGAACTCGGGATCCGTCATGATCGTCGCCGGATTCGAGTTGACCAGCACCACCCGATAGCCCTCGGCTTGAAGGATCTTGCAGGCCTGGACCCCCGAGTAGTCGAACTCGCACGCCTGACCGATCACGATCGGCCCGGATCCGATCACGAGGATCTTCTCGAGGTCCCTCCGTGCGGGCACCTAGTTCCTCTCCTCGGAGCGCTCTTCGTAGGACACGATGGCCTTCGGTTCGTCGTAAGCAACGATCTCGACGCGATTCCCCGCCGGATCGCGCGTGTAACACCGGTGCCTCCCCGGGATCGCCGATGCTTGCTCTATGTGGCTCCCCGCCACCCGCAGCCCCTCAACCAGTCCGGCGAAGTCATCAACGACCACGGCGAAGTGAGCGGAGCGTGGAGGATTGTGCGGATCTACCGTTACGTGGACCTCCTGGGCGCCAGCGCGGAACCAACCCCCACCGGACCGTGTCCCCTCAGGCTTCTCCATCCGGTCGAGGTTCAGGCAGCGCAAGTACCAGTCGAGCACTTCATCGAGGAGTTCCTCTGGAGCCGTGATGGCCACGTGATCGAAACCGACGACGCCTGAGCCCATTACCGGCGCGGAGCTCCTTTGTCTTCTGCTCTGCGACGCTCGCGCGCTCTCTTCTTGCGCTGACGATCTTTCTTCCAGCGCGTTCTACGTCTATCCCCTCGTCCCATTTCTCCTCCTTATCCGACCGCGGCGCTGCGGCCATCTGCTTCTGCGGACTTCGATCTCTGCGGCTCGAACGTGGCGATGAGCCGCCGGAACTCGTCAAACAGGTAGCGCGAGTCGTGGGGGCCCGGCCCCGACTCCGGGTGATACTGCACGCTGAATGCGCTGCCGGGCACCTCGAGACCCTCTACCGTCCCATCGTTCAGATTCACGTGGGTCAGCCGGGCCCCTGTGCTCGCGAGAGACGCAGGATCAACGGCGAACCCGTGGTTCTGACACGTGATCTCGATGCGATCGTGATCGAGACGCTTCACGGGATGGTTCCCCCCGCGGTGGCCGAAGGGAAGCTTGAACGTTCGAGCACCGAGTGCGAGGGCCAGGATCTGGTGGCCCAGGCAGATGCCGAACACCGGCATGCGGCCCACGAGCGCACTAACCGTCCCGATCGCATAGTCCACCGGCTCGGGATCACCGGGCCCATTCGAGAGAAAGACACCACCGTAGTCGCCCGAAAGGATCTCTTCTGGCGATGTCGACGCCGGCATCACAGTGACGTCGAAGCCTCCGGCCACCAGCAGGTCCAGGATGTTGCGTTTGATCCCGAGGTCCAACGCAGCGATGGGTACCCGCTCGCCGGGCGGTGGGCCCAGAAGCGACCTCGTTGCCGTAGCCCACTCGGCGCCGGCCGCGTAACCGCCCTCCGCCCGCTCGTGGAGCTCCTCCACCCCCCACGCATATGGCCGCGACGCGGATACCTCCGCTACGAGATCGCGGCTTTCGTAGCGGGGAGACGATCGCGCTCTCTCGATGAGCTCGTCCGCGTCGTCCATCTGGGTCGAAAGCGCGGCCCTCATGGCTCCCCTACTTCGGATATGACGCGTGAGCCGGCGAGTGTCAACCCCTTCGATGCCGGGCACTCCATGAGCGAAGAGATACTCACCGAGTGAACGCTCCGCTCGCCACGACGACGGTCGCTCGACACGATCGCGGACGACGAATCCGGCGGCCCATGGTCGCCGGGACTGGTCGTCTTCCGAATTCGTTCCGGTATTGCCGATCTGGGCCGCGGTCATCGTGACTATCTGCCCGTGATACGAGGGGTCCGTCAAGACCTCCTGGTAGCCGGTCATCGAAGTGTTGAAACAAAGCTCACCCGTGATCGTGGCGTCCGCGCCGAAGGCGGTGCCTCGGAAGATCGTGCCGTCCTCGAGGGCGAGTAGGGCGGTGGTCACACGAGTTCCCCAGCGAGGACGACGCCATCTCTGACCGTAAGCCGCCCCGCAAAGAAGGTGTGGAGTACGCGCCCGCGCAACTTGCGCCCGACGAAGGGAGTGTTCTTGCATAGCGATCGCAGTCGGGCAGGATCGACGGTCCACTCCCCATCTGGGTCGAACACCACGACATGAGCCGGATCACCCGACGTGAGCGGTCCGCCCTGGGGCAGCCCGAGGATGCGCGACGGCCCCACCGAAAGTAGCTCGATCGCTCGCGTCAACGAGATGTGACCGGGATGCACCAGCTCGGTCAACGTGAGGGCGAGAGAGGTCTCCAAGCCGACCATGCCCGGGGGCGCGTATTGGAACTCGACGTCCTTCTCTTCGAGCGCGTGAGGTGCGTGGTCGGTAGCGATCGCATCGATCGTTCCGTCGGCGAGGGCTCGGACGATCGCCGCTCTGTCTTCCTCCGTGCGAAGCGGCGGATTGACTTTGGCGTTCGGGTCATAGCTCTCGAGCTCCGCGTCGGTGAGGGAGAAGTGATGGGGGGTGGCCTCAGCCGTGACGCGCACGCCCTCGGCTCTCGCCCGGCGAACGATCTCCGCCGTTCCCGCCGTAGAGATATGAAGGAGATGGAGGCGGCACCCGGTCAACTTCGCAAGTGCGATGTCGCGCGCAGCCATGAGCTCTTCCGCCTCGGAGGGGATCCCGCGCATCCCGAGCGCCATCGAACGTTCCCCTTCATGCATCATCCCCCCGGCGGCGAGGGCCTCATCCTCGCAATGCTCCGCATAGATCGCGTCGAAGGTGACCAGATACTCCATCACGCGTCGCGCGAACAAGGAGTTCTGCACGCCGTGGCCGTCATCTGTGAACAGACGGACGCGCGCGACCGACCGAACCATCTCGCCGATATCGGCCATCTTCTCGCCGCGTTGCCCCTTCGACAGAGCTCCGGCCGCTACGACTTCGACGAGCCCCGCCTCCCGGCCGAGCGCCCAGACCTTCTCGACGATCGCCGCAGAATCCGCTACCGGATCGGTATTGGGCATGGTGCAGATCGCCGTGTAGCCGCCGGCGGCTGCTGCTGCCGAAGCGGAGGCGATGGTCTCTTCGTCCTCGCGCCCCGGCTCACGAACGTGCGTGTGGAGGTCAACCAGGCCGGGAGCAACGACGGCCCCCGCTACATCGATCACCTCGGCTCCTGCCTCGTCGAGGGTCGCGCCGGTCGAAGCAACCACTCCGTCCTCGATCAACAGGTCCCTTCGCTCGTCGACCCCAGAAGCCGGATCGATCACGCGTCCACCCCTCAGCAGGTAGCGACTCATTCGAAAACCTCCCCATCCTCGGAGCGACCACCGAGCATGAGGTACAGCAGACTCATGCGGACGGCCAGCCCGTTCGCCACCTGGTCGAGAATGATCGAGCGCGGTGACTCGGATACATCCGCCCCTATCTCCACCCCGCGGTTCATGGGACCTGGGTGCATGACCAAGACCTCGGGTTTCATGCGTGCAAGCCTGCGAGAGTCGAGCCCCCACAGCGCGGCATACTCGCGCAGACTCGGGAACAGTTGCTCAGACTGGCGCTCCTTCTGAACCCGCAGCAAGTAACAGACGTCGATCTCCTCGAGGACCTCGTCGAGGTCGTAACCGATACGAGCACCCCACGTCGCCGCCTGCGGCGGGATCAGAGTCGGCGGCCCGATCAGAATGACATCGGCCCCCATCGTCACGAGACCCTTCACATTCGACCGAGCGACGCGCGAATGCAAGACATCTCCAACGATCGCCACCTTGAGCCCTTCCAGGTCCTTGAAGTGCTCGCGCATCGAGTACAGGTCGAGCAAGGCCTGCGTGGGATGCTCGTGCTGACCGTCTCCGGCGTTCAGAACGCTCGCCTTGACCCATTGAGAGAGCTGGTGCGGAGCGCCGGACGAACCGTGACGGACGATTATGGCGTCCACCCCCATCGCCTCGAGCGTCCAGGCTGTGTCCTTGAAGGATTCTCCTTTGGCTACCGAGGACTTGGAGTCGGCCGAGAAGTTGATGACGTCGGCGCTCAAGCGTTTGGCGGCCAGCTCAAACGAGATACGCGTCCGGGTGGATGCCTCGTAGAAGAGATTGCACACCGTCCGCCCCCGCAGCGTGGGCAGCTTCTTGATCGGCCGGTCGGTCACGCTGCGCAGCGACTCCGCGGTATCGAGGATGGTGACGATTTCGGCGGAGCTGAGCTGATCCATGGACAGCAGGTGTTTCATCATGGCCTGTACTCCCCTATCAAGACGGCATCCTCGCCGTCGATCTCCTGAAGGTGGACCTTGACGACTTCGGTCGCTGCGGTCGGGAGATTCTTCCCGACATGGTCGGCGCGGATGGGAAGTTCTCGGTGTCCCCGATCGACGAGCACCGCCAGGCGGATCGCCCGCGGGCGGCCCAGGTCGAGGACCGCGTCGAAGGCCGCCCGGATCGTGCGCCCCGTGTAGAGCACGTCATCGACCAGGACGACGTTGCGGCCGTCGAGGTCGGCTGGAACCGTGGTGGCCTCGAGATTGCGGGGCCCCCGAAGGGCGACGTCATCGCGATAGAGCGTCACATCCAGAGCTCCCGAAGGGACGTCCGCTCCCTCGAAATCGGCGATCGAGGCCGCGATGCGATCCGCCAGGGGCGCTCCGCGCGTCCGGATGCCGACGATCACGAGGTCGTCCGTCCCCTTGTTCCGCTCGACGATCTCGTGAGAGATCCGTACGAGGGCCCGCCGGACGTCATCGGGCTCCAGAAGACGGGATTTCACCACGAACTCCCTCTTCTGGGCGGGGGCATTGCCCATCAAAAAACGCTCCCCGCAAGGGAAGCGTCGACGTATGGGTATGGCAAGTAAGTCCACCCCTTTCCGGCCTCGCAGGGCCGATTTAAAGGTCTTTGAGCGCACCCTACAGCGCGCGGCCGATATCCCTCAAGGACCAGCCGCTAGTTCGCCTGCCGGCTCTCGACGATCCGACCCAGCAGCCCGTTCACGAAACGACCCGAATCGTCGGTGGATAACTCCTTCACGAGCTCCACCGCCTCGTTGATGGCCACCGGGACCGGGATGTCGTCGCGCCAGAGTAGTTCGAACAACGCCATCCTCAGAACGGTCCGATCAACGACGGGCATGCGGCGGATAGCCCATCGATCCGCGTAGCCCGCGATGAGGGTGTCGATATCGGCCTGATGGGTCTGCACGCCCGTGACCAGGTCTTCCGCGTAGCGCAGGGCATCGGGGGACGCATCGTCGTCCCCTGAGGCGCCCTCACTAGAGCTCACCCAACCGTCGGCCTCGCGCGCGTGGAACGCGTCCAGAGGCAGGCAATCGCGGATCTCTGACTCGTAGAGCACATCGAGAGCGAGCCTGCGTGCTTCGCGGCGGGCCTTCAACGGAACATCACAGGAGGGATCGAGGCGATCCCATCACGCTCTCGAGATGTAGGAGCCCGACCGGGTATCGACCTTGATCTGCTCGCCCTTCTCGAGGAACAGGGGTACCTGGACGACCGCTCCGGTCTCGAGTGTGGCCGCCTTGAGGGCCCCCGAAACACGATCCCCCTTGAGGCCGGGCTCGGTTTCGGTGATCTCGAGCTTGAGGGTGGCGGGGAGTTCCGCTCCCACCGGGGTTCCCTCGTAGACGGGGACGACGCAGACCGTTCCGTCCCGGAGGAACTGGACGGAGTCGCCTAGGAGACCTTCCGGAACGTGCGATTGCTCGTACGTCTCGATGTCCATGAACACGAGCCCAGCGTCTTCCTTGTAGAGGTACTGCATCTCCCGCTTGTCGAGCACGGCGAGATTGACCTTCTCGTCCGCCCGAAAGGTGCGATCGACGACCGCCCCGTTCTTCACGTTCCTCAGCTTCGTCTTCACGAATGCTTGCCCCTTGCCCGGCTTCACGTGTTGGTAGTCGAGGATCGTGAAGAGCAACCCGTCCAGATCGAGCGTCTGGCCCGGCCTCATGTCGTTCGTCGAGATCATCACGTCGTTCCCTTTCGCACATCCATCTTCACAGCTCGAGGAGCTCTTTCTTCGGGGCTCGGTTCAGAGCCTCGGAACCGGCTTGGGTAACGAGAACGTCGTCCTCTATCCGGATCCCTCCGGAGCCTATGACGTAGATGCCAGGCTCCACGGTGCAGACGTCACCGACCGCCAGCGTGTCCTCGGACGACCAGTGGAGTCGCGGCGCCTCGTGCACGTTGAGGCCGAGACCGTGACCCAATCCGTGCCCGAAATCGTCTCCATGCCCGGCGGCATCGATGATCCTTCGAGCAGCTGCATCGGCGTCTCGAGCTGGCACCCCGGCCCCGACCGCGTCGAGCCCCGCGAGTTGAGCCGACAAGACGGTCGCGTACATCTCCTTCTGCTCCGACGATGCGCCCCCAAGGCAAACCGTTCGCGTCAGGTCCGAGCAGTAGCCTTCCACGCGGCAACCGAAGTCAAGCAGAACGAGGTCCCCTGGTTCGAGCTTCCGGTCCGACGGCGTGTGGTGGATGTGAGCGCTGAGCGGCCCGGATCCGACGATCGGCGTGAAGGAGACCTCGTCGGCGCCGTCCCTCCGCATCTTCACCTCGAGCTCGAGCGCCACTTCCCGTTCGGTCGGGCCGCCCATGAGACGGTCGAGGACCCATTCGAAAGCGGCGTCGGTTATCTCTACCGCCCGGCGCATGAGGTCCACCTCGTCTGCGTCCTTGGCTCTACGAAGTTTCTCGACCACACCGGTCGTTGCGATCAGCTCGTAGTCGTCGAGCTTGCCGGCGAAGCGGTGGTGGTCGGCGACGGTCATCGCGGACGCTTCGATCCCTAGTTTCTTGATGCCCCCAGCCGCCAGCCGGTCCCGCAAGGGCGCAAACAATGAATCCGAGTACACGACGACATCGGCACCCTGGACCGTCTGTTGCGCTCGGGCACGGTAGCGCCCGTCGGTAAAGAACTGAACGCTCTCGGGAGTGATTAGGACTTGACCGTTCGAGCCACTGAACCCCGTCAGGTACCTCACGTTGTCGAGGTCCACCACGAGCAGGCCATCCGCCTGCGTCTCTGCCAGACCCGACCGCAGCTTTGTTACTCGACCTTCGTTGTTCACGTGTCCTCACCAACCTTTACCAGCGCACGTAGCGCCGCGACGTAAGACCCGGGGCCGAACCCGGCAACGATGCCGCGCGCTGCCTCGGCCGTCACCGAGGTCCGGCGCCACTCCTCACGAGCGTGGATGTTCGATAGGTGTACCTCGACCACGGGGTACGGAACGGCGCGGAAGGCATCGGCGATCGCTCGGCTCGTGTGCGAGTAGGCAGCGGGGTTCACCAGGGCACCGGCCACCCGATCGGCACCGGCATGGAGAAGCTCGATGATCTCGCCCTCGCGCGCGGTTTGGTGGATCTCCAGATCGACGCCCAGACTCTGGGCCTCGGCCCGCAGGACACGATCAACGTCCTTGAGGGTGGCCGGGCCATAGACGGAGAGCTCCCTGGATCCGAGCAGGTTCAGGTTAGGACCGTGGATCACCAGCACGTTCATGCTCCGGCAGCCATCCTCTCGATCGCGCCCGCGAGTGCGGCGCGCGGTACATGTACCCCCGCCTCGGGCCGGCCTATCCCGGCCAACAACACGAAGCGGACGCCTTGGCGGTACTTCTTGTCATGAGTCCAGGCGTCCTCCAGAGCAGCCAGATCGAAGCGCGCTGCGGTTGGAAGACCGGCGGAGTCGAGGGCCATCCTGTGCGTCTCGACCTCAGACGGTTCGAGTCGACCCAGCTCCTCGGCCGTATAGGCGGCCGCCATCATACCGAGCGCAACCGCTTCTCCATGGCGTATCTCGCCGTACCCCGTCACGTGCTCGATGGCGTGAGCGAAGGTGTGCCCGTAATTGAGCCACGCGCGCTCCCCGGCCTCTTTCTCGTCGCGCCCGACGATCCCGGCCTTGATGGCCACCGAGCGGGCGACAAGAGAACCGAGCACGCCGCCGTCGCGGTCTCGAAGACGCTCCGCTTCACCGGCGATAGAGTCCAGCAAAGAGGGCTCGGCGATCAATCCATATTTCACGACCTCCGCTAGTCCGCTTGCGAACTCCACATCGGGCAGCGATCTCAAGAGCTCGACATCACAGATGACTCCGGCGGGTTGATGGAAGGTACCGACCAGGTTCTTGCCATGGTCCAGATTGATTGCTGTCTTCCCGCCCACTGCGGCATCGACCTGGGCGAGAAGGCTGGTCGGGACATGAACGACCGACATACCGCGGTTGTACGTGGACGCGACGAATCCCACCACGTCCGTCGCGGCGCCCCCGCCGACGGCGAACAAGACATCGCGACGGTGAACCCTCGCATCGGCAAGTCGCTCGAACAGCTCCTCTGCGCCGTCAAGAGATTTTGCGGATTCGCCATCGGCGAGCTCTGCGAGGTGACTCCTTAACCCTCTGGCCTCGAACGCGTGCGCGATCGACTCGGCGACCACTCGGAGAGGAGGTTGATGCGCGATGACCACGGCCTCGGCATCGGGGAACGCAGGGCAGAGCTCGGTGATCCGAGACGTGATGCCGCAACCCACGAGCACCTCGTAGGGCGGAACGGTATGGACCGGCACCCGGTCGATACCGTCTGGCCGCCGGGGGGACGACCCGAGCGCGGTTGCGATGTCACCGGCGATGACCTCCGGGCGGCGTCCATCGGAAGCCAGGGTGATGTCGGCGATACGCCCGTAGACACCGGCCCGGTCGTCGTACAGAGCCTTCGGATCGTGCAGCGTAAGCATCGGCCGCTCGGCCCCGTCGCGCTGAAGCCTGCTCAGCGCCTCACCGAAGGAGACGTCCAGGAAGACGACCTTCGCCCATTCCAGCGCGCTGCACGTGGCCGGATCCGTGACCGCGCCGCCCCCCAGCGCCACCACCGCCTCTGGTCCCTCCAGCACCCGGGTGACGGTACGCGACTCGATGCGGCGGAATCCCCGCTCGCCCTCGCGAGCGAGTAGCTCCGGGATCGAGGCCCCTTGCTGTGACTCGATCAAAGCGTCGGTGTCGACGAATGGAAGCCCGAGTCGCTCGGCGAGGAGCCGGCCGGTCGTTGACTTGCCGGCCCCCATGAAGCCGACCAGGACGATCACTCGTGCGCTCCCCCTGCGCCCCTTCGTCTGACCCGTTCGGAGTAGCGCTCTAGGGAGGCTTTCATGTCTGCAACCGTGTC
>Ga0183260_10000901_pt1 | contig 25259 bp, 26 predicted proteins | sample AntDrymUQ4972206_2_FD_129768 | JGI IMG/M metagenome (GOLD analysis project Ga0183260, IMG submission 129768) | Polar desert sand microbial communities from Dry Valleys, Antarctica - metaG UQ497 (22.06) (version 2) (version 2) | ecosystem: Environmental > Terrestrial > Soil > Desert | place... | reverse complement strand
TGCACCGCCGGCTGGCCGCCCGTGCCACGATGGAGGCCTCGCCAGCGCCGTCGAGTCACCGCTTGGAGCGTGTTCATGGACGCCGTCACCACCCCGCCGATACCGGTCAACGAGCCGGCCCTCAACTACGCCCCCGGGTCCGCCGAGCGCGCGGACGTCGAGGCCGTCCTCAAGGACCAGCAGTCGGCACCGGTCGACCTGACGATGACCATCGACGGGCAGCAGCGCTTCGGCGGCGGTGACCAGTTCGACGTCGTGCAGCCGCACCGGCACAGCGCCGTACTGGGTTCGGGCCAGCAGGCGACGAACGCCGATGTACAGGCCGCGGTGGATGCCGCGGTCGCCACCGCCCCGATGTGGCGCGACCTGCCCTTCGACGAACGGGCCGCGGTCCTGCTGCGCGCCGCCGATCTGCTCGCCGGGCCGTGGCGCTCCACGCTCGTCGCCGCCACCATGCTCGGCCAGTCGAAGTCGGTCTTCCAGGCCGAGATCGACGCCGCCTGCGAGCTGATCGACTTCATCCGGTTCAACGTGCACTTCGCCCGGCAGATCCTCACCGAGCAGCCGATGTCGGGGCCCGGCGTGTGGAACCGGATGGACCACCGCCCGCTGGAGGGCTTCGTTCTGGCGATCACGCCGTTCAACTTCACCGCGATCGCCGGCAACCTCCCGCTAGCACCCGCGCTCATGGGCAACACCGTGGTCTGGAAGCCAGCCACCACCCAGCAGCTGGCCGCCCACCACACCATGCGCCTGCTGGAGGCGGCCGGCCTGCCCCCGGGCGTGATCAACATGGTGACTGGCTCGGGGCGCGCGGTCAGCGCGGTCGCCCTGGCCGATCCGCGGCTGGCCGGGATCCACTTCACCGGCTCGACCGGCACGTTCCAGCAGCTGTGGTCGACCGTCGGGGCGAACATCGCGTCGTACCGGACCTACCCGCGGCTGGTCGGCGAAACCGGTGGCAAGGACTTCGTGATCGCGCATCCGAGCGCCGATCCGGCCGCGCTCGTCACCGGTCTGGTCCGTGGCGCCTTCGAGTACCAGGGCCAGAAGTGCTCGGCCGCCTCCCGCGCCTACGTTCCTCGTTCCCTGTGGGAGCGCGAGGTGCGTGACGCCCTGGCCCACGAGGTCGAGAGCCTGACGTACGGCGACGTGACCGACCTGTCGCTGTTCGGCGGCGCGGTCATCGACCGGCCGGCGTACGAGCGGCTGTCCGGCGTCCTAGCCATGGCCAACTCCGACGCCGACGTCCAGGTCCTCGCGGGGGGCACGAGCGACGACAGCGAGGGCTTCTTGATCCGGCCGACCGTGGCCACGAGCGCCGACCCGACGCACCAGATCTTCACCGAGGAGTACTTCGGGCCGTTCCTCGGCGTGCACGTCTACGAGGACGCGGCGTACGAGGAGACGGTGACCCAGGCTGCGGACATCGCGCCGTACGCGCTGACCGGGGCGGTCTTCGCCACCGACCGGCGGGTGATCGACTCCGCGCTGCACACCCTTCGCTTCTCGGCCGGCAACATCTATGTCAACGACAAGCCGACCGGCGCCGTGGTGGGTCAGCAGCCGTTCGGCGGGGCGCGGGCCAGCGGAACGAACGACAAGGCCGGCTCGCCGCTGAACCTGCTGCGCTGGACCTCGCCGCGCACGCTGAAGGAGACGTTCGTCCCGCCGGTCACGGTGTCCTACCCGCACCAGGGGTAGCCACCTGGATCCGGGTCGTCGTCCCGTCGGCGACCAGCCAGCCGCGGCCCGCGTCCCGTTCGGGCAGCCCACGCGGCAGCCGGATGCCGAGCAACTCGCCGTCGGGCGGCGAGGGGCAGAGCAGGACGCCGGTACGCCGTCGCCGCAGCTCCACCCCCAGTCCGCGGAAGGCGCCGGCCAGGTCGTCGGTGCGGCCGGCTCCGATCACGGTGCTGCCGCCGTCGGCCCGGACCAGCTCGATCAGCGCGGCCTCGACCGGGGTGTCCAGCAGCGCTTCGATGTCGTCGGCCAGGATGACCAGATCGGCCGCCTCGCGCAGGCGCTGGGCGTCCTCGGCCGACGTTCCGACGGCGAGCCGCAGCCCGGGCACGGTGCGCAGCGGCGACCGACGGGCCGTGACCACGGCGACCGGCGTCTCGCCGGCCACCAGACCTTCGGCCAGCGCGGTCAGCGTGCTGGTCCGCCCGCTGCGGGGTGGACCGGCCAACAGGATCGCCGAGCCCAGGGCGTCCAGATCCAGCGCGATGGGCGCGGCGTCGTCCCCGCCGACGCCGAGCCAGGGCCGCCGTGGGTTTCCCCGGGGCAGCTCGTCGAGGCAGACGCGGGACGGTAGGGCGGCGATCCGCAGCGGCCGATGCCGGGACGGCGGCGTACAGCGGGCTGCGACCACGGCGAGGGCCGCGTTCTGCGCCGCTCCCGACGCGTCGTCGCCCACGATCGCGACCTGACACTCCTGATGGGTACCGGGCAGGAGGCCCCGACCCGGCGGCAGCCGCGTGGGCACCAGCCGGGCCGGGATCCCGGCCAGCGGGTAGTCGGCCCGGTCGGTCAGCGGCAGCACGATCCGGCGGCTCATCACCCCGGCGAGCCGGATGCCGAGGCCGTTGCGGTCGCTGGTCGCGACGACGACGATGCCCGCCGCCGCCCCCTCGCGGGCCAGCCGCAGCAGCTGCTCCACCGGCCGGCCGGTGTCCACCGGCTCGTAGGCCTGGACGAACCCCTCCCAGCCGTCGAGGACCAGCATCAGCTGCGGGGGGCGGTCGGTACCTCGCCACTCGACCAGCGAGCCGAGGCCGGCGGCGGCGAGTCGCCGACGCCTGGCGTCCAGTTCGTCGACGAGGCGGGTCAGCAGCCGGCTCCCGCGCGCGGTGTCGTCCCGGCCGACGGTGGTGCCGCAGTGCGGGAACGCCGCAGCCGGTATGCCGCCCCCGGCACAGTCCAGGAGGTGCACGTGCAGCTCGTCGGCGGTGTACCCGGCCAACCCGGCCAGCAGGGTGCGCAGCGCGGTCGTCCGCCCGCTGCGCTGACCGCCGGCGATGAGCAGCGAACCGTCGAAGGACGGGTCGTAGGTCAGCGGCGTACGGCGCTGCTCGTCCGGCTCGTCGACCAGGCCGAGGACCACCGTTCCGCAGGCCGGCAGGTCCGCCACCGGGAGCAGGTCGGGCAGGGGAGGCAGCCACGGGCTGGGCGGCGGCGGCCACCCTCGGGCCCGCGCCGCGTCCCGACAGGCGCCGACCAGCAGCGCGAGGTCCGTGTCGCCCTCGCCCGCCGGCCGCGGTGCGATCGTCGGCGGCGCGGGCCAGTCCACCGCCGTCACCGTCGCCGTGGCGGGCTCCGACGCCGGCCGGTCGGCGACCCAGGCGGTCTGCACCAGCGTCGCCGGTTCGGTCCCGGTGCGGATCAGGGCGCGGCCGGGGGTGTGCCGGGAGATCCGCGCCGCACCGGGCTGGTCGACGATGTCGCGGGACTCGCCCTCGTCGGTGACGCGCAGTGCGATCCGCAGGGCCGTGTTCGCCCGGATCTCCGGGGTGACCGCCCCGCCCGGACGCTGGGTGGCCAGCACGAGGTGGATGCCCAGGGACCGGCCGCGGGCGGCCAGAGACACCAGACCGCCGACGAAGTCGGGCAGGTCCTGGGCCAGGGCGGCGAACTCGTCGACCACGATGACGAGCCGCGGGAGCGGGCCGTCGTAGGCCGCCAGGTCGCTGGCTCCGGCGGCAGCCAGCACCCGCTCGCGCCGGGTCAGTTCGGCGGCCAGCGAGCGCAGCGCCCGCCGGGTCAGGTGCGGATCCAGGTCGGTGACCAGGCCGCTCGTGTGCGGCAGCCGGGCGCACTCACGGAAGGCCGCCCCGCCCTTGTAGTCGACGAGCACGAACTGCAGGGCCGACGGGGGAGCGGCCGCGGCGAGGCCCGCCACCAGGGTCTGCAGCAGCTGCGACTTCCCGGCTCCCGTCGTACCGGCCACCAACGCATGCGGGCCGTCCCGCACCAGGTCGACCCCGAACCCGCCGCGGCCGTCGTGCCCGAGCAGGAACCGAGGCACCCCGCCGTACGCCGCCCACGTCGCCTCGACCGCCTCGGCGCTGGGCTCCGGCATCCCGAGCAGGTCGAGCAGCCGGACCCGGCCGGGGGGATCGCCGTGGCCGCCGCCGGGATCGCGCAGCGGCGCGAGGTCGCGGGCGATCCGTTCAGCCCGCTCGGCGGACAGACCGTCGAGCAGCACGTGCGCCGAGGCGGGTGCCGCGCCGCTGACATGGAGCCGGCTGCCGACGTCGCCGGTAACCCTGACGATGGCCCGGCATTCGGCGGGCAGCCGGCGGGGTTGGCGGTCCAGGCACAGGGCCAGAACGCCCACCCGGGGGCCGGCGGCCAGCAGCCGGCCCACCGCCGGGTCGACCCGCTGCGTCCCCGCGCCGGGGATCAGCAGCACGGTGTGCGGGGGGGCTGCGTCCCGGTCGGTCACCGCAGCGGCAAGATCCGCTGCCGGCGGCGCTCGGCGCAGGTGCGGCAGCCAGCGCAACCAGGCCCACTCCGCCCCCGCCTCGTCGGGCGCGAGCAGCAGCAAACGCAGGTCCCGCGGGCTGTGCAGAACCGCGAACTGGACCACCAGGCTGCGCACCATGGCTTGCAGCGGCTCGTCCGGGCCGGCGAGGCCGGCCACGCCGACCACAGCCAGCGGCAGGGCGACCGGGAGATCGGCGGCCCACAGCGTCGTCAGCTGCCCGTCGCCGCGGACGGCAACCTCGGTCGGGACCGAGCCGGTCCCGAGGCGAACCGTGCCGAAGTCGGCGTCGCCGGGTCGGCGTTCCCACAGCCGTTGCCCCGGCCACTGGGCGACGGCGGCGAGTTCAGCAAGGTCGGGCAGCGCGTGGTGGCGGCGGGTGCTGTCCGCGGCCAGCGCAACGTCCCGCGCGGCCTCGGCCCGGACGAGTGCCGCGGCATGGTCGCGCAGATCCTGGCCGCGCCCCCGTCGGCGCCCGCGCCGGTCGGACAGCCAGGCGCCCAGCATCATCAAGGGCGAGAGCAGGGTGAAGAGCAGGAAGTGCGGCATCCGCAGCACCAGGGCCAGCGCGACGCCCACGACGATGGGGGCGGCCAGGGCGAGCAGCGCCAGCCGGGCTGGCGGGCGGGGCTCCGGTTCGACCGGCCAGTCGAGAACTACCGGCTCGGCCGGCGCCCACTGCCGTGGCGGACGCGTCACCTGTACCCCGCCGTCCGGCGCCGGGCGGGTGATCGCCGGGGCGCCGCCCGAGGTGGCCAGGCCGAGCAGGGTGTCGCCGATGCGCAGGAGCTGGCTTCGGGCGAGGGGCGCGGCGTTGTCGGAGAGGGGCTGGCCGTCCAGCAGGGTGCCGTTCGCCGAGGCCAGCGCCTGCACGGTGATCTCGCCCGAGCCGACCTGGAGGAGCGCGTGCACGCGTGAGCACAGCGGGTCGCGCAGGCGCAGCTGGCTGTCCGAGCCGCGTCCGATCAGGTAGCTGCCCCGGCGCAGCGGCCAGCGGGTGCCGGCCTCCCGACCGGACAGCACGCGCAGCTCGACCAGCCCGCCGGGCTGCCCCCGTGGGCCGGGCGCTCCCACCTGTACCCGGCACCCGGTCCGCAGTCCCGGCGCGCCGAAAACCGAGTCAGGAGCAAGTGGCGTGCTGCCGGCGTACAGGTCCGTGGGTGCGGCACCGACCAGGGCGCACAGCCGACCGGTCACCGCGCCGAGCGTCGTGTCGGCCGGGCCGGTGACGAGGACATCGTGCTCGCGCGCGGCGTAGCCGACGGTGAGGAGGATGTGCACCGGGGGAGTGTCGGCAGGTTCCGGCCGTCTGTGCGGGTCCGGCGCACATCTGTGGACAACCGCGTAGGTTGCGCCGGGTGAGCACGGTTTCCGGTGACGACGTCAGCTTCGGTGGGCAGGGGGCCCGGCTGTCCTACGGCAGCTACCTGCGCCTGCCCGACCTGCTGGGCGCCCAGGTCCTGCAGTCCGACCCGCCGGCTCACGACGAGCTGCTGTTCATCACCGTGCACCAGGTCTACGAGCTGTGGTTCCAGCAGCTGCTGCACGAACTCGGCGGCGCCCGTGACCAGATGCTGGCGGGTGACACCTACACGCCGCGGCAGCGGCTGCACCGCGCGCACGTCGTCACCCGGCTGCTCGTGGAGCAGATCGACGTGCTGGAGACGATGACGCCGCAGGACTTCCTGGAGTTCCGGAACCTGCTCGCACCGGCCAGCGGGTTCCAGTCCGTGCAGTTCCGGGAGCTGGAGTTCCTCTCCGGGGCGAAGCAACCGCAGTACCTGCGCCGGCTGGTGCACGCCACGGCGGTCGAGCGGTTGCGGTTGGACGCGCGGCTGGCTGAGCCGTCGCTGTGGGACGCGTTCGTGTCGCTGCTCGCGGCCGCCGGTTTCGCTGTGGACACCGAGAACGAGCGGCGCGAGGCGTTGGTGACCGTGAGCCGGGACCGGGTGTCCTACGGCGCCCTCTGGGACCTCGCCGAGGCGCTGATCGAGCACGACGAACTGTGTGCCCGCTGGCGGATGCGGCACGTGCTCATGGTGGAACGGCAGATCGGGACGAAGTCCGGCACCGGTGGCTCGTCGGGCGCGGAGTACCTGCGCACGCGGCTGCCGATGCGCTTCTTCCCCGAGTTGTGGGAGCTGCGCTCGCACCTGTGAGGGGCGTGACCTGCAGCGGTTCCTGCTGCGGCTGGTCACCCGGGAGGCCGAGCATCAGCGCAATCTCGCCATCCTGGACGGCCTGCGGTTCGCCGGCGGCGGCCTGAAGTCGGCGGTGTCCGTCCTGGACGTTCTCGATCAGTCCCGAGCCGAACGCGATGACGAACTGACCGGCCGCTTGGGGTGATCGTCCTCGACGCTTCCGCGCTGGTGCTCAGCCTCACCGACGCGGCGGACCGCGGTGATGATGTTCGGCGGCTGCTGTCCGAGGAGTACCGGGACGAGCGGTGGGTCGGTCCTGAACACCTGAGTGTCGAGGCCGCCCAAAGCGATCCGCGGACTGATGCTCAGATCACAGTTGTCTGAAACCGAGGCTCGAGTGAGCTGGAGTGCGCTGCCCGGCATCCGTCTATCCGTATTCCGCGGCTCCGCTGTCCTGGAGCGGATCTGCCAGCTGCCGCACCACGTGAGTGCGTACAACGCCGCCTCCGTCGCCGTAGCCGAGAGCCTTGGTGCGCCGCTGGTCACCGCCGACCGGCGGCTGGCCGCGGCCAGCGGTCCGCGGTGCTCGTTCGTCGTGGTCTGACCGCGTCCGGACCCCACGCGGTCGAGCCTTCGGGGCTTTGGCCCGAATCTGTGCACAGCCCGGCGGCCTGTGGACGGCGTACGACGAGGTCGTCTGATCCTGCCTAGCCTCGGCGACCCAAGCACCGCATCCGCGGACCCCGAGGAGGACCCATGAAGTACGACATCCCGACCCTGCAGGCGATGGCAGGTCAGTGCCGCTCGGCGGCCGGCGACAGCCAGGCCCAGACCGCCGCCCTGTCCAGCCGGATCAACGCCGACGTCACGACCGGCTGGGAGGCCGGCTCCGCGCAGGCGTTCCTGGCCCTGTATCAGCAGTGGCAGACCGCGGCGGCCAACGTGCAGCAGTCGCTCGTCGGCATCGGCCAGCTGTTGGACCAGACCGCGAGCACCGTCCTGGAGACCGACGCGGCGATCGCCCGCGGATTCAGCCAGTCGATGTAGTGGGCTTGCGGCACGACGGCGAGGGCAGCAGGCTGACCCAACCTGCCGAGGGAGCGCCGCTGTGAGATCGAATCGCGCCGTACCGACCACCGTGTTGGCCGCCGTCCTGGCCCTGGCTCCCGCCGGGCCGGCCACCGCGGCGCCCGCCGGGACCGCTGCCGTGGTCTCGCTGTTCCCCAGCGACAGCCTGACGGTGGCCGACGCGGCGCAACTCACCGGTCGGCGGGTCGCCCTGCCCGAGCCCGACTGCACGACCCACCCGACGGACTGCAACACCGTGGCGTTGTTGAACCAGCTCGACGGGTTCGACCTCGATCCGCGGCTGGCCCTGCGCTTCGACGCTCCGGTGGACGCGGTCGAGGTCGCGGCCCGCACGACGATTCGTGCGGTTGGCGGCGGGTGGACGACCGGACTCGACCGCATCGTGTACGACGCGGCGACGTACACCGTCTACGCCCATCCGGTGGACCAGCTCGCTCCCGGCACCACCTTCCGGCTCCGGACAGCCGGGGCCGAGCCCGCGCAGACGACGTTCACGACGATGTCCGCGACCGATGGCCTGCTGGACCTCCGCCGTCAACTGGACAGCGGCGCGGCGTTCGCCGCGGCCGGCATCTCCGATCGTGAGCTGCGGGTCGACGCCGCGGTGCCGGCGGCCGGGACAAGCTTCATCTACGACGCCGATCTGGGCAGCAGCCGGCTGCCGATCCCGGTGGTCAACCTGTCCGGGCGGGACGCCGGCGCGTACGTGTTTGGCTCCTACCTCGCGCCGTCCTGGCTGACCGCCGATCGGGTGATTCCGCAGACGCCGACCGCAGACGACGGCCCGGTGGTGCAGGGTGCGCAGCGGCTGCCGTTCGTGCTGATCCTGCCCGCCGGCGCCCCGCCGGCCGGTGGTTGGCCGGTCGCGGTGTTCGGGCACGGCTTCACCCGGTCCGACGCCGACCTGTTCCTCGCCGCATCCCAGAACGCTTCCCGTGGTTTCGCCACGATCGCCACCGACGTCGTCGGGCACGGGTACGGCCCGGACAGCACCTGGCGGATCATCCGCAACGGGGTGATCGGAACGTTGCCGGCGTACGGGCGGGGAATCGACCTCAACGGTGACGGGATCATCACCGACACCGAAGGTGTGTCCGCGCTGCCCCAGCCGGCGCCGTTCGCGCAGGTGGGCAGCCGGGACGGGCTGCGCCAGACGGCGGCGGACATCATGACGCTCGTGCGGGCGGTCGCCCTCGGCGTGGATCTGAACTCCGACGGCGTACCGGACCTGCAGCCGATCGGGACCGACTACTACGGGCAGAGCTTCGGCGGGATCTACGGCACGATGCTGGGCGGCACCGACCCGCTCCTGCAGGCCATCGGGCTGAACGTGCCGGGCGGACCGATCAGCGAGATCGCCAGGCTGTCCCCCTCCTTCCGGCCGCTGGTCACCGAGGCCCTCGCGGGCGCCCAGCCGCCGCTACTCAACGGCGGCTTCTTCGGCTTCACCGAGTCCCTCCCGCTGGCCGGCGAACCGCCGGTGCTCGACCCGGCACCCGGTGCGCTGCCCATCCAGCAGTTCCTCGCCGAGCAGACCTGGCTCAACCGGTCCGGAAGCCCGGAGACCTTCGCGCCCCTGGTACCCGACGAGCGCGCCCTGGTCCAGGTGGCCCGTGGCGACGCCACCGTGCCCAATCCGACCTCGGCCACCCTGATCCGGGCCGGTGACCTGCTCCCGCGGACGACGCTGTACCGCAACGACCGCACGCAACGTAGCGACGACGATCCGCACGGCTTCCTGCTGGATCCCACCTTCATCGTCGGCTTCCTCGGCGGTCAGACGCAGATGTCGACGTTCCTCGCCTCCGGGGGACGCGTGCTCATCGATCCGGACGGACCGGCCCTGATCTTCCAGCTCGGTCGGGACTACCCCGCGCTGCCGCTCGCGGCGTGAACTGGGGCGAGGCCGCCCCAGGTCACACGTCAGGAACGATTCTCGACGGGTCAGGACCGTCGGCCTACCGTGTCAGGTATGCCGGAGGAGAGGCAACGCGTCTTGGTCGAACTCGACGACGTTCGCGCTGCCGTCGCGGCGGTGCAAATTGACGAGGCCGCCGGGCTGCTGACGGAGGCGGAGGCCACGAAACAGATCAACGCGTGTCGTCGCGCGGTAACCCCGCGGGACCTGTGGCGGGCCAGTGGCGGACGGTTCGGGTCACTCAAGCGGTCGGACTGGATGGACGTCCGCGGCGCGGTCTACGGGCTGCTCTTCCTGCTCCTGCTCGCGGTCGTTGGCGTCTACTTCATTACCGTCATCATCGGCGAGTACGTCGGCGGCGAGGAGGTGTTCCCCGATCCCCCGTCGGTGAGCAACACGGTCGAGCCGTCCGGATAGCCGCGAGCCGCGAGTCGCCGGCCCGCGCTGCTTACCATCGGCGGCGTGCCGCATCCGCTGTCCGACCAGTTCCGGACCCAGTCCCGGCACTGCCTACCCGGTTCCCCGCTGTCGGCGTCGCTCCTGGCCGCGGCGGCGGACGATCTCGACGCCGACGGTCCCACCGCGGCGGTGATGCAGCCCTACGAACGCGACCGTGCCCGCACGGTCCCGCCGCTGCGTCTGCTCGGCGGGTTGCACCGGATGGTCCTGGAACGGCAGGCGCCGGAGTTGGCCTTGCACTACCCGAGTGTCGGCGGAACGGCGCCGGTCCGGGAGGTGTGGCCGGCCGCCCGTCGGCTGCTGGAAACGCAGCCCGAGCGGCTGTCCGCACTCGCCGGCCGCCCGGTGCAGACCAACGAAGTAGGGCGATGCGCCGCGCTCATCGGCGTGCTGCACGTCCTCACCGAGCGATACGGGCTGCCGATCCGACTGTTCGAGTTCGGGGCCAGCGCCGGGCTGAACCTCAACGTCGACCGGTACGCCTACGCCGTCGACAACCGAGCGGCGGATTCGCCGTTACGGCTGCAGGCGCCCTGGCGCGGCTATCCCGAGGCCGACCTGGCCCGGCCCGTCGAGATCGTCGAGCGGGCCGGCTGCGACTCGACGCCGGTCGACGCCACCACGACGGAGGGCCGCCTGACGCTGGCCTCCTACGTCTGGGCCGACTGGGTTGAGCGGCTGGAACGGCTGCGAACGGCCCTGGCGGTCGCTGCCGACCACCCGGTCACGGTCGCCGCGTCCACGGCCGCGCCGTGGCTGGCCCACCGGCTCGGGTGGCCGCGCACCGGCAGCCTGACCGTGGTCTGGCACTCCGTCGTCTGGCCCTACGTCGACGTCGCCGAACGCACCGAGATCGAGCGGATCCTGCAGGCCGCGGCGGACCGCGCCACCCCGACCGCGCCGCTCGCGCTGGCCGGGATGGAGTACGTCGACGACAGCCGTTTCGAGGTCCGCCTGCGCACCTGGCCGGAGCGGCGGCACGACCTGCTGGCCACCACCGCCGGGCACGGCATGCCGACCACCTGGCTCCATCCGGCCCAGCCCGATCCGCCCTCGATGGGGCAGGCGATGCCGGCGGTCTAGCAAGATGGCGCGGGGGCTCAGCGAAGGAGGAACGGGATGCAGTTCGGGCGGTACTTCGAGGAGTTCGAGGTCGGCGCGGTCTACAAGCACTGGCCGGGCAAGACGGTCACCGAGTACGACGACCACCTGTTCTGCCTGATCACCATGAACCACCACCCGCTGCACCTGGACGCCCACTTCGCCGCCGAGACCACGGAGTTCGGCCGGAACGTCGTCGTGGGCAACTACATCTACTCCCTCGTGCTCGGCATGTCGGTGCCCGACGTCAGCGGGAAGGCGATCGCCAACCTCGAGGTGGAGTCACTGCGGCACGTGGCGCCGACGTTTCACGGCGACACCATCTACGCCGAGACCACCGTGTTGGGCGCGACCGAGTCGAAGTCCAAGGGCGACCGCGGCATCGTGTACGTCGAGACCCGCGGTTACAACCAGGACGGCACCGTCGTGTGCATCTTCCGGCGCAAGGTGATGGTGCCCAAACGCTCGTACGGCGACGCGCGCGGCGGCGACCAACCCGGCCGACCCGAGCCGCAGGCTCGGGGCGGGGCCGCCGGCGCGTAGCGCCGACCGAGCAGTTCGGGGGGTTCCCGGGGGGCCGGAGCCCCCCCGGGCGTTACTCGTCCACCTGGATGTCGAAGTTGACGGTGTTGTCCTGCACGGACGTCACCGTGACCGTGACTCCGAGCGTCTCCTCGGCCACGGTCAGCTCGCAGCGGATCTCCGCACCTTCCTCCGCCGGCAGGTCCTCCGGACAGTCCACCGAGTCCGGCGCCTCGCCGATCTGGGCTTCGAGCTGATCGCTGATCTGCGACTCGACGTCCGCCGCGTCGACCGCTCCGCCGCTGCAGCCGGTCAACGCGAGGGACAACCCGAACAGACCTGCCGCGACCCCGATCGCCCTACCCGCCATCCGTGCTCCTCCATGAGTCGGCTCGCGCGGATCGCGAGCGCCGCCGGACGCTATCGCGTCACCGGTCGTGCACTGCCGGGTCCGGCAACTCGCCCCACTCGTGCAGCGTGTCGAACAGCCCTGGGCTCAGCTCCAGTTCGCGCAGGGCGGAGTACGACACGAACCTGGCCTCGGCCGCGTCGTCGCCGGCCAGCAGGCGACCGGAGACCCACCGGCAGCGGACGTCGACGATGCCGTACGTCGCACCGTCCAGGCCCGGCCGCTCGACCCGGCCGACGACCCGCTCCGGGACGACGACCAGCGCCGTCTCTTCGAAGACCTCACGAACGACAGCGGCGTACGTCGTCTCACCCGGTTCCACCCGGCCACCCGGTAGCGACCAGGTGCCTGCTGAGGGCGGTCGCCCGCGCCGGACCAGCAGCAGCCGACCCTCATCGTCGGAGATCAGGGCCCCGGCGCAGGGGATCATGACCGCGCAGGGTAGTTGACCGCCGCCCGACCTGACCGACAGGCTGACCCACGGTGAGCAACGGCGAGCTGTGTTGTCCGCGGTGCGGGCTGCGGGTCCGGCCCCCCGGCGCGCGGTCCGGCGATTGGCGCTGCCGCAGTCACGGCGCGGTCGCCCCACTGCGGCTGCACGCTCCGATCGAACCCGGTCACTTGGCCGGCCTGCGCGCCGCGAGCGACGTCCCGGTCTGGCTGCCGTGGCCGCTGCCGCCGGAGTGGGCGGTGACCGGGGTGGCCCTCGCCGGGGACCCGACGCGGCCGGCCTGCGCCAGTGCCCTGGCCCTGACCGGGGCCGCGCCGCTGGGCGGAATCGCCGAGGCCGTCCTCGTGGCCGAGGAGATCGGTACGGGACTCGGCGCCGGGTACGCCGCACTGGACAAGGCCGATGCCGGTGAGTTGCCGGCCCGCGCCCCCGACGCCAGCGTCCGGATCGAGGGACACGCCGCGCCGCTGTGGCTGCTGCCGACGACAGCCGATCGCTGCTGCTACGTCGGTGAGGCGAGGGGCTGCTGGTTGTGGATCGTGCTGTGGCCGGCCGAGGCCGGGGTGCTGCTACTCGAGGACCTCGTGCTGCATGACCTGCTGGACATGCCGGCCGCGCTGATGCCGGCTGGGCCGGCCTCGCCGTACCTGCGTCCAGGTCGCTAGCTCGCGGCGCGCCTAGGGCGTCGACGCGGCTGGATGAGGTACGAAAGATCGGCTGCGCTGACCCACGATGGGCGGGGAAGGGAGGACGGTTGGTTTCGGTGAAGAAAGTTGCAGGCTGGCTGGTCGTCGCGTTCGCCCTGTTCTACGTGATCACGGCGCCGGAGAGCTCCGCCGACATCGTCCGCTCGGCCCTGGACGGGCTGGCCGACGCCGCCCGCTCGTTCGCCCGCTTCCTGCAGTCCCTGTTCTGACCGGCCGCGACCGTGGCCAGCGGTGATCGATTCGAGCGCTACCTGCTGCCGGGGGAGCGGCGGGTGCTCGAGTTCACCTACCACTGGATGTATCTCGCCAAGCCAGTGGCCCTGTTCATCCTCGCGGTCGCGGTGGGCGCCGCCGTGCTGGCCGTCACCGAGCGCTCGGCCGTGGGATGGTTCGTCTTCGTCGTCGCGCTGGCCTGGACCGGCGTACCACTGCTGACCGCGATCGAGAACAGGCATGCCGTCCGGCTCATCGTCACCGACACCCGCGTCGTGTTCGTCGAGGGCTGGATCGCCAAACGCTACGGCATGATGCCGCTGTCCAAGATCACCGACCTGACGATCCGCGAGCCGCTGCTCGGCCGCATCCTGGGGTACGGGACCTTGCTTGCGGAGTCTCCGGGACAGGACCAGTCGCTGACCCGGGTGGACTTCCTGCCGGAGCCGCAGTTCGTCTGGCACACGATCTCCGACCTGCTCTACGTGCAGGGCGCGGGACGCCCCGGTTACCGGCGGCCGCCCGGGCTCGAGCCGTTCCCCGAGAGCCAGCCGTTCCCGGGGCCCGAGCCGACGACCCCGAGCTCGCGGTGATGCGGGCGGACCTGCACACCCACTCCGACCGCTCCGACGGCACCGACTCACCGGCCCAGCTGATGGCCGCCGCCGTCGCCGCCGGGCTGAGCGTGATCGCGCTGACCGACCACGACACCACCGCGGGCTGGGCGCCGGCCGAGGCCGAGCGACCGCGGGGTCTGACCATCCTGACCGGCGTCGAGCTCTCGTGCGCCAGCCCGGCCCCGGACGGCCCGCCGATCGGTGTGCACCTGCTGGGCTACCTGTTCGACCGGGCCCACGAGGGCCTGCGCGCGCAGCGGCGTCGGCTGCGCGAGTCCCGCCGCAGCCGGGCCGAGGAGATGGTCCGACGGATGGGCGAGGCCGGTCTGCCGGTCGCGTGGAGCCGCGTCGCAGGGCTGGCCGGTGACGGCCCGGTGGGTCGACCGCACATGGCCCGGGCCTTGGTCGAGGCCGGCTGGGCGCGCAGCGTGGACGACGCGTTCGCCCGGTTCCTGCACCACGACAGCCCGTACTACGTCCGGAAGGTCGACCTCGACGTCGCCGACGGTGTGGCGCTGATCCGCGCGGCGGGCGGGGTGCCGGTGCTCGCACATCCGCTAGCGCGCCGACGCGGTCGGGTGGTCACCGACGACGTGCTGGCCGCGCTCGCGACCCGCGGGTTACTCGGACTCGAGGTGGACCACCCCGACCACGCGCCGGCCGATCGTGACCATCTGCGGGGGCTGGCCGACGATCTCGGCCTGCTCGCGACCGGCTCCAGCGACTACCACGGTCGCAACAAGGCCACTCCGCTCGGGGCCGAGCTCACCGCGCCCGAGGTCGTCGAGGCGTTGGTGGCGTTGTCCACCGGCGGCTCGCCGCACACCGATTGAGTCGGTCCCCCGGTCTACCGTGTCGGTCATGCCCGTCAGCGTGAACCGAGCCGGCCGGGCGCTGGCCGCCGTGGCGCTCGGCGCCGCCCTCGCGCTCGGCTTCCCGGCCGGTACGGCGCTCGCCGACGCGGTGGACGACGCGATCCAGGCGTTCCAGGACGACTCGCTCTACGTCGACCCCGCAGCGGAGATCACGCTGAACGAGGACCGGGTCCGGGACGCGATCGGCGACCAGCAGCTGCTCATCGCCGTTCTCGACGACAGCACCGGCGATGCCTTCGACAGCGCGACCCGGATCGGGGTCTCGCTGGAGAACAACACGGTGGCCGTCCTGTCCGACCGCGAGCTGGCGGCGGGTTCGGACATCGTGTGCGCGGGCGTCGCCGACGAGATCGCCGGCGACGCCGTAGAGGCCAACCTCGACGAGCTGCAGGGCAGCGGCGACGTCACCGGGCTGCTGGTCGATTTCGCCGGGCGGATGGAGTCCGCCCCGGGGCTGGACGACTGTCCCGACGCCTCGGACGGCAACGGCTGGCTCTGGTTCGCCGGGATCGGCGTGGCCGGGCTGGCCGGCATCGGCGGCTACGTGGTCTACCGCAACCGGAAGAAGGCCGAGCGGTTCGAGGGACTGCGCGGCTCGATCCTGTCGCTGTACGACCGGCTGGCCGCCGATGTGTCGAATCTGGATCCGGGTGATGACCCCGTGACCCGGCAGGCGGTCGTCGACGCCGCCGAGCGGTACACGAGCACAGGCGCCCTGCTGGAGCAGGCCGACACCGAGGGGGAGTACGACGCCGCCCGCCGGGCCGCCATCGAGGGCCTGTTCGCCGCGCGGACCGCCCGGCAGCGGCTCGGTCTCGATCTCGGTCCGCCGCTGCCCGACCTCGACCCCCCGGAGGGCGAGCAGCTCATCGAGGACCGGACGGTGACCGTGGGCGAGGAGACCTACCAGGGTCATCCGCAGTACACCCCGGGGGCACCGCACTACTACCCCGGCGGTCGCGGGGTGCCCGGCGGCTGGTATCCCTCCCGGTTCTGGGAGGGGGTGCTGCTCGGGCAGGTCTTCGGCCGCGGGTCCCGCGGTGGCTACAGCGGAGGCGGTGGCTTCGGGGGGTTCGGTGGCTCGGACCGGTGGGCGGACGACCGGCCGGGCGCGGGGATGTCGCGCAGTGACTACCGCGACAGCGCGAAGGGTGGGGGCGACTGGGGGCGGCGAGCGCGCGGAGGCGATTGGGGTGGCACGCGGCGGGCACCTCGGCGCAACTCGTGGGGCGGGGGCCGACGAGGGGGCCGCCGTGGGCGCAACAGCTGGTGAGCTGATCGCGGAGGTTCCCGAACAGCTGGACCTGCCGGGCATGCCGCAGCGCCTGTTCGCCTGTACGCCGTCGCGGTTGGCCGCCTTCTCCGACTGTCCCCGGCGCTACCGGATGACCTACCTGGACCGGCCGTCGCCGAGCAAGGGCGCGCCGTGGGCGCACAACTCGATGGGCGCCGCGGTCCACGTCGCGCTAAAGCAGTGGTGGGACCTGCCCCGCCGGCAGCGCACGGCAGGCGCCGCGGCGAACCTGCTCGGCGCGGCGTGGCTGCGCGACGGGTTCCGCGACGACGAGCAGTCCGACCAGTGGCGGGCCCACGTCCGGGGCTGGCTCACCACGTACGTCGCGAAGCTCGACCCGGCCGACGAGCCGCCGGGGGTCGAACGCACGGTGGCCGCGACCACCGGTCGGCTCGCCGTGTCCGGCCGGGTGGATCGGATCGACCGGCGCGGGGACGAGTTGGTGGTGGTCGACTACAAGACCGGGCGCTGGGTGCCCGACGAGGACGACGCCCGGGGCTCGCAGGCGCTGGCCGTGTACGTCCTCGGCACGCGGCGGACCTACCGGGCTGAGTGCCGCCGGGTCGAGCTTCATCACGTGCCGACCGGGACCACGGCCGCGTTCGAGCACACCGAGGCCTCATTGGCCGGCCACGTCGGCCGAGCGGAGGACACCGCCGCGGACATCCTGCGAGCCGGTACGGCTACCGCGGCGGGTGCCGGCCCCGACGAGGCCTACCCGCCCCGGCCGGGAACCCGGTGTGGCTGGTGCGACTTCCGCCGACACTGTCCCGAGGGCCGACGGGCCGCACCGGCCCGCGAGCCCTGGGCGGGCCTGCGACCGTGAGCGGGCCCAGGAACCGCTACCTGAACTCCCGGCTGCAGGGTTTCACCAGCACGATCTTCGCCGAGATGTCGGCGCTGGCCGTGCGGACCGGCTCGATCAACCTCGGGCAGGGCTTTCCCGACACCGACGGCCCGCCGGAGGTCCTGGACGCGGCGATCCGGGCCATCCGGGAAGGTCGCAACCAGTACCCGCCCGGCCCCGGCGTACCCGAGCTGCGCAACGCCATCGCCGCCCATCAGCACCACTGGTACGGCCTCACCTACGACCCGGACACCGAGGTGCTGGTGACGGTGGGCGCGACCGAGGCGATCGCGGCGGCGTTGCTCGCGCTGTGTGAAACCGGCGACGAGGTGGTCACCTTCGAGCCGTACTACGACTCCTACGCCGCCGGCATCGCGATGGCCGGGGCCCACCGCCGGACGGCGACGCTGCGCGCTCCGGCGTACGGCTTCGATCCCGACGAGCTGCGGGCCGCGGTCACCGACCGGACCCGGCTGCTGCTGGTCAACAGCCCGCACAACCCGACCGGGGCGGTGTTCGACCGCGAACAGCTGGAGCAGATCGCCGCGGTGGCCATCGAGCGCGACCTGCTCGTGGTCACCGACGAGGTCTACGAGCACATGACCTTCGACGGCCGGGCGCATGTCCCGATGGCCACCCTGCCCGGAATGCGCGAGCGCACGGTCACGATCTCCTCGGCCGGCAAGACGTTCAGCGTCACCGGCTGGAAGATCGGCTGGGTCTGCGCGCCGCCGGACCTGCTCGCGGCGGTGCGCACGGCCAAGCAGTTCCTCACGTTCACCGGCGGCGCCCCCTTCCAGCCGGCCATCGCCGCTGGGCTGGCCCTGCCCGAGCAGTTCTACCTCGACCTGGCCGCCGGGCTGCAGGACAAGCGGGACCAGCTGTGCGGCGCGCTGAGCGCCGCCGGGTTCGAGGTGTTCCGACCGGCCGGCACGTACTTCGTCACCGCCGACGTGCGGCCGCTGGGCTACGACGACGGCGTTGCGTTCTGCCGCGAGCTGCCCGAGCGCTGCGGCGTCGTCGCCGTGCCGAACGTCGGCTTCTACGACGACCAGCAGGCCGGGGCCCCCCTCGTCCGCTTCGCGTTCTGCAAGCGACCCGAGATCCTGGCCGAGGCGGCCGAGCGGCTCCTCACACTCGCCCGGTGAGCACCGCGTGTCCAGCAGCGAGGGCCGCCGCGCGAGAGCCGACCGAGGGGAGTTCCGGTGCGTCCAGTCCGGTGATCGCCGCCGCCAGGGCCTCGTCGTCGAAGAACTGGCTCGGTGAGTCCAACAGGTGGATCGCCCTCAGCAGGCGCAGGCCGATCCGCCGGTCGGCGGCGGCTGCCCGGAGCGCAGTCGGCATCGACACCGCCCGCGGCGCGGGCACCGCCCCTAGCGCGGCGTGCACGGTTTGTCGCCACCGGTAGCTCCGCTCGGCGTCGTGGGCCACCGTGTCGGCCCAGACCGGTCGGGTCAGTCGGGACAGCCGGCGAGCGATCAGGTCGGCCTGCCGGTCTGGCCGGTCCGGCTCGGCGGACACGCCGTCGGTCACGGCCGCGGCGTGTTGCAGAGCCATCGACAGCCCGCGACCGAACGCCGGGTTCGTCATACACAGGGCGTCCCCGATGGCGTGCAGGCCGTGCACCTGCGCGGATCCCGCACGCAGGGGGTCGCGCAGGACGTTGCGCAGCCCACCCATGGCGGCGACGTCGGAGATCGGTTCGCTGTGCGACGGGTCGACGAGCGCGGCCACCGGGGGCAGGCTCCCGACCACGGCGTCGAAGAACGAGGCGTGGCGCAACCCGGCCAGGTGAAGGTCGAACGGGTGCCGGCCGACGGCGATCCCGATCGTGCGGGCGTCGGCGAGGAAGGCGTAGCAGCCGAACCCGTCCAGTACGGCCACCGTCGCATTGCCGCGCTGCATCTGCGGAACCTGAACGCCGTCGCGCAGCCGGAAGAACCGCGAGTAGGCCACGAGCTCGCAATCGTGCCCGGTCTCGGCGAGCTCGACGCCGGCCGAGCGCAGCCATCGGGGCAGCAGGCTGCGCCGCCCCGAGGCGTCCAGCACGAGGGTCGAGCGGATCGTCCCGTGCTCGCGGGTCCGGACGCCCACGACCTGCGGTACGGAGCCGGCCCGCCGCCAGAGCAGGTCGGTGACGACCACGCCCGGACGGAGCGTGATCGCGGGTTCGGCGAGCGCCCGGCTGCGCAGCACCCACTCCAGCGTCGTCCGGCGGGTGCCCAGCCCGACCAGGTCGGGGTGGGCGGTCGGGTCGGCCAGCGGGAAGCCGCCGGCGCCCATGTCGAGCAGGTCGCCCAGACGTCCGGGAGGCGGCGGGCCAGGACGTTGCGGCCCAGGGCCAGCATGGAGTGGGCGTGGTGGGTCTGCGGCACGGTCGGCCGGTCCCAGCTCGCGGCCTCGGCCAGGGTGTCCGGCAGCGGCTCCGGGTCCCGTTCCAGGACGGTCACCGGGTGGCCGGCGCGGGCCAGCATGAGGGCGGCGGACAGCCCGGCGATGCTGCCGCCGATCACGGTCACGGAGTTCATGCCTTCAGGAGCCGCCGGCGGACGTACAGATACCTCCGTGCCGGGTGAGAAGGGGGAATGGAATCACCCGCCCGGCGCCTTGCTGCCGTCGTGACGAGCACGGGACGAGCGGCAGTGACGCTCGTCGTCTCGTGTGTCGTGCTCGGTGTCGGGGTCGCGCTACTGCTGGAAGCCTCCCTCGGCTCGGATGGCTACTCGACGCTGATCAACGGGTTGGCGATCGCCACCGGCGCTCCCTTCGTGGTCGTCAACTGTGTCGTGGGCGTGCTCCTCGTCGCGATGGCTTGGGTGCGCGGCCTGCGACCTGGGCTCGGGACGGTAGTGCAGCCAGTGGTCGTCGGCTTCACGGTGTCCGCGGGGATGGGAGTGATCGCTGAGCCGGAACAGCTGGCGCTGCGCGCGGTACTCCTCGTGCTGGCCTTTCCGGTGCTGGCCATAGGGGTGGCGGGGTACCTGGGCAGCGGAACCGGTGCCGGCCCCACCGAGGCGGCCGCGCTGGCCTGGGACCCTCCGATCCCGTTCAGGTGGAGCTACAGCGTCGTACAGGGTGCCGGTGCCCTCGTCGGCTGGCTGCTCGGCGCAGCGATCGGGCCGGGCACGCTGCTGGTGATCCTGGCCCTCGGACCCGCGGTGGACCTGCTGTCCCGCCGGTTCGCCCTGTTCGACATCCATGCCCGCGGTGGTCCCGCGCGTTCCGACGGGGAGCCTGACCCACGCCGGTGACACGCGCGTCGGCCGGCCGAGGCACCCACCGAACCGGTGCAGGTGTGCGAGCGCGCTTCACGGTAGGCGGCGGCGCCTCCGTGTTGCGTCCCGTCCGACCGCCGGCCGCCGCGAATCGAGGCTCAGGGCTGGAACAGGTCGAAGGCGTCGCTGATGGCACGGGTCAGGGCTGGCTCCTGGTCGTCGAAGAACAGGCCGATCGTGTCGCCAACGGAGCTTGCGGGCACGGTGACGATGTTGTCGCAGCTCACGATGCAGTCGTGGTCCAGCCCGTTACGCGAACCGACGCGGACTTCGCTGATGAGACCGCGGATGGTGCTCGTGATGGGGGCGACGGTCACCCAGGCCAGTAGATGGAGCCTGGAGTGCCGGGTCAGGATCAGGGCTGGTCGCCGCTTGTCCAGCCGCACCGTCGCAATGGTCCGCATGGGTGCCGATCAGTCCAGCGGTGGGCACGGGGGATCCAGCAGACCGTCCAGTTCGGGATAGATGGGCTCGCCGCGCCGGGCGAGCTCGACGAGGGCGACTTCCTCGGCCCGGTAGCGCTGATCACGTTGTAGGCGGGCGATGCTGCGGCGGACAGCCTCGGAGCGATTCGCGGCTCGTCCTGCCGCCACCTCGGCGTCCAACGCCGCAAGCTCGCTTTCAGCCAGGCGGATGGCGATCTGCGTGGTCATGACCCGCACGGTACGCGGTCGTCAACCAGTAGGTATGCACCCGGCTCTGCAGGATCAGGCGGACTGGGCCAGCCGGGCGCGGGCCGCCTTCTGGTGCGGCCCTTCCCGCACCGATGCCGGCAGGACGAGCAGCGGCGTACGCAGCGCCCGTACGGCGGCGCTGGCGCCGGCGTCGGTGGTCGGCAGGCCCGGCAGCCGGTAGACCCGGCGCGCCCACCTCGGCAGGAGAGCGAACCCGAGCCCGGCCAGGCCGCCCCAGGCCGGTCGGGCCGGCGTCAGCCAGCGCACCCAGGTCGGCATCGGCGGGCGCAGCAGGAACCGCGCTGCATCGCGGGCCTCGGACGTCAGCCGTAACTCCGGCCGGACCCGCTCGAAGTAGGCCGCGAGGGCGACCCGGTCGGCGGGTACGACGTCGGCCGGCAGTCCGACCATGGCGGCCGCGAGTACCTGTTCGGCCAGGTAGCGGTCGGCCTGGTCGTCGGTCAGGCCGAGCCCGCCGCGGCGCACCGTCGACAGGAACGAGTCGACCTCGCAGCAGTGCACCCACAGCAGCAGGTCGGGGTCGTCGACCCGGTACTCCAGCCCGGTATCGGGATCGGTGGCCCGCAGCTTGCGGTGCACGCCGCGCACCCGGGCCGCGGCCCGCTCGGCCTGCACGGTGTCGCCGAAGCTGAGCTGCCCGACGTACTCCGCAGTGCGCTGCAGCCGTCCCCACGGGTCGCCGCGAAAGCCGCTGTGCTGAGCGACGGCGGCCATCGCCCGCGGATGCAGGGCCTGTAGCAGCAGGGCGCGCAGGCCGCCGACGGGCAGCAGCGGATCGCCGTGGACCCGCCACGTCACGCTGGCCGGTCCGAACAGCCCGGAATCGGGTACGCCCATGCCCCGACCCTATGCCGGTGGCCGGCGCGGCCGAGGCGTCGTGACAGGGTGGGCGCCGTGCCACACATCCTCGCCGTCGCCAACCAGAAGGGCGGCGTCGCCAAGACCGCGACGGTCGCCTCGCTGGGCGCCGCGCTGGCCGAACTCGGCCGGCGGGTGCTACTCGTCGATCTCGACCCGCAGGCCTGCCTGTCGTTCTCGTTGGGACTGGACCCCGACGCGCTGGGGGTGTCGGTCCACGAAGTCCTGCTGGGTCAGGCGCCGGCCAGCAGGGCCATCACGCCGACGCAGGACGGGCCGGACCTGCTGCCGGCCACGATCGACCTGGCCGGCTGCGAGGCGATGCTGCTGACCCGGACCGGCCGGGAGTACGCGCTGCGCACTGCGCTGCAGGACCTGGCCGAGAACACGTCGTACGACGACGTCCTGGTCGACTGCCCGCCGTCGCTGGGCGTCCTGACGATCAACGGGCTGACTGCCGCCGACGAGCTCTTGATACCCCTGCAGTGCGAGACGCTGTCGCACCGCGGCGTGGGCCAGCTGATGGACACCGTGGCCGACATCCGCCGGTTGACCAACCGCGACCTGCGCGTGCTCGGCGTCCTCCCGACCCTGTACGACGCCCGCACGCTGCATGCCCGGGACGTGCTGGCCGACATCCACGACCGCTACGGGCTGGCCGTTCTCGAACCGGCCATCCCGCGTTCGGTGCGCTTCGCCGAAGCGCCCGCCGCTGGACGCTCCGTGCTGGCCACCGCCAGCCGGCTGCGGGGGGCGACCGCCTACCGCGAGCTCGCGGCCTGGCTGGTGGCGCAGCGCGCGGAGGCGGGACCGCAGTCGCCGGCTAGCCGTAGACGGTGACGCCGTCGGCCGAGCTCACCACGATGCGCGCACCTATCCGCTGAACCGCGGCGCCGACCGGGGGCGGCGCGCCGTCCACCGCGATCCGGCGGACGGCCAGGCCGGTACGCAGGTCGAGCTGGACGAAGTCGGTGCCGTCGTACACCAGCAGCCCCGCGTCGAGCAGCGCCGGCCGGGTCGTCGCCGTGGCCACCCAGGCCACCGCGCCGGCCCCGGTGTCGACGGTCACGAGTGCGGAGCCGGTGAACAGGGCCAACCGTGAGCCGACCAGCAGCGCCGAGGGGTCGGCGCCGGCGGAGCCCACGAGCGACGGGTCGCGCAGCGAGACCAGCAGCACGCCCTCCCGGTCGAAGACCTGCAGGGCGCCGGTCAGGTCGGTGGCGAGCACTGCCACCACCCCACCGGCGGTCACGATCCGGGCCGGTCCGGGAGGCAGCACGCCGGTCCACTTCGACTCGCCACTGAACCCGTCGAGCAGGACCAGGCTCGGCACCGCGGAACAGTCCAGGACGACGGCCACGCCCACGTCGCCGGCCCGCGAGTCGGCGATCCGGCAGTTCTCCGGCGGGCGGTAGCGCCAGCGCAGTCCGTTGTACGTCGTACCGAACGCGGTCAGCCCGGTGGGGGTCGCGGCCACGGTGAGCTGGTTCGTGCTGGACAGGCCGGCCTCGTCGGCCAGGCTGACGTTGCGGTACCAGACCCGGGCGCCGGTCCCCGCGTCCAGGGCCAGCGCCTCGTCGCAGCCGTCCCCGCTCCGGAACGCCGCGACCACCACCCCGTCCTCGGTGGTCCAGTCGCAGAGCTGCGCCGTCGTACGCCGGTAGTGCCAGCGCTCGTCACCGGTAGCCGGATCCAGACCGCGCAGACCGTTCGGGTCGCCGACGATCACCGTGCCGTCCTGCACGGCGCCCGCCGCGGTCGGGCCGCTCGGCTCGCTCCACCGCACGCTGACCTGGCTCGGCGGGGCGGCGTCGGGTGGTTGCGTGCTGTCGACGGCGGCGGTCTGCAGGCTGGTGTTCGCGTAGTCGCTGCCCGACCACAGCCACCCGAAGGCGACGGCGGCGGCGACCAGGGCGGCGCACCAGACCACGAGGCGGCGGGGCAGCCGCCGGCGCCGCGGCTCGGGTTGGGGCTGGGGCTCGGGCTCGGGCTCGGTCAACGTTCTAGGCGGAGCTGGCGGTGCCTCCGGCCCCGCTGCGCCGACGCCGCCGGCGGCGGGGAGCGGACGGGTCGGCCGACTGGGTGCTCTGCACGGGGGCGGCCGGTGCGTCTGCCCCGGCCGTGCCGCCGCGGGTCCGCCGGCGGGAGCGGCCCTGGCCGGCCGGGCGGTCGACGACCTGATCGGTGACGCTTTCACGGGCAGAGCGCTCGGGGCGGCCGCCACGGGGTGGTCCACCGGCCGTACGTCGACTACGCCCGGTCTCGCCGAGGTCTTCCATCAGCTCGGCGTCCAGGCCGGCTCGGGTGCGCTGGCGGCGGGGGAGCCGCCCGGTGACGCCTTCGGGGATGCCGAGGTCGGCGGCGAAGTGCGCCGAGCTGGAGTAGGTCTCCACCGGCTCGTCGAGGCCGAGGTCGAGCGCGGCGTTGATCAGCTGCCATCGGGGCAGGTCGTCCCAGTCGACGAAGGCCACGGCGGTACCGGACGCTCCGGCCCGGGCCGTGCGGCCGATCCGGTGCAGGTAGGTCTTCTCGTCCTCGGGGCACTGGTAGTTGACGACGTGGGTGACGCCCTCGATGTCGATGCCGCGGGCGGCGACGTCGGTGGCGACCAGGACGTCGACCTTGCCGGTGCGGAAAGCCCGCAGGGCCTGCTCACGGGCGCCCTGACCGAGGTCGCCGTGTACGGCCGCGGCGGCGAAGCCGCGGTCCTCGAGCTCGTCGGCAACCTTCTGCGCGGTCCGCTTGGTGCGGCAGAAGATCATCGTCAGCCCACGGCCCTCGGCCTGCAGGAGGCGGGCGAGCATCTCGACCTTGTCCATGGCGTGGGCCCGGTAGACCAGCTGCCGGACCTCGGGGACCGTGCGGTTCTCGTCGGGCAGCTCGCCGCGGATGTGTGTCGGCTGGAGCATGAAGCGCCGGGCCAGGGACACGATCGGGCCGGGCATGGTCGCGCTGAACAGCATGGTCTGGCGCTGGTCCGGGACCATCGTCAGCACCCGCTCCATGTCGGGCAGGAAGCCGAGGTCCAGCATCTCGTCGGCCTCGTCGAGGACCAGGATGCGGACCTTGCCCAGGACGAGGTGGCCCTGCTCGGCGAGGTCCAGCAGGCGTCCGGGCGTGCCCACGACGATCTCGACCCCGCGCCGCAGGGCGGAGATCTGCGGTTCGTAGGCCCGGCCACCGTAGATGGCCAGGGTTCGAACGCTGCGTCGCTCGCCGGCGGCGGCGATGTCGCGTGCCACTTGCACGCACAGCTCGCGGGTGGGGACGATGACGAGCGCCTGCGGAACGCCGTCGGCGCC